>Ga0105045_10002040_pt1 | contig 16868 bp, 15 predicted proteins | sample MAT02_FD_78089 | JGI IMG/M metagenome (GOLD analysis project Ga0105045, IMG submission 78089) | Freshwater microbial communities from Lake Fryxell liftoff mats and glacier meltwater in Antarctica - MAT-02 (megahit assembly) | ecosystem: Environmental > Aquatic > Freshwater > Ice > Liftoff... | reverse complement strand
GCAGGTCTAGATGGTATGCCCGGCGAATTGACCGGGCCCGAGGCTCTGCAAGCCGCCTTGGTATTATCGCGAATCGAAATGCGACGTGGCAATTCGGATGAGGTTTTAAAGGTGCTGGACCATCCCAAGTATGGCCCCGTCAAAGCGGTCGAAAAGTTGGGCGAGCCAAAAGATGGATTTCTAGCTGATATGTATGCTGTCGAACTGCAAGCGGTCGTTGGCGTGATGACGTCTGCAGGAAGCGACACCGAGGCGTTAATGACGCGAGCCACCGGCGTGATGGATCGCTTGCAGGCCAGCGTCAAAGATAAGGCCGATGCAAACGACCGTTTGGTGCGGATTTACATCGGACTGGCCCGCGACATCAAGGACCAACTCGATGCCGCTTCACCGGACCAGCAAAAGAAGTTGATCGGTGCATTTCGTGTGTTCCTCGATTCGATCGCGAAATCTTCCAAGGACCCCGCGACCTTGCAGTGGGTCGGCCAAACGCTGATGCAAATGGGCGAGGCTGCGCTGGCGAGCGACGATCCAGGTACGAAAATCCAGGGCAGCGAGCTGATAAAATCGTCGATCCTGACATTTGATACGTTGTTGACCCAACTCGGTGGCCAGGCACCCTTGACATTGAAGTTCCAACTCGGCCGGGCCAATCGGCTTTCCGGTGAGTACAAAAAGGCGATTGACCTGTTCGAAGAGATACTCAAAACATCACCGATGATGCTCGACACTCAAATCGAGGCCGCTAAGGCTTATGAGCAGTGGGCTGGCAAGGTCGATCCAAAATTGGCCAAAAACGCTTATCGCGCGGCGCTTTCGGGTGCGCGACCGGGGGCTGACAAGAAGAACGTGATTGCGGGCTGGGGACGCATCAGCCAATTGGTCAGCGGCCGGCCGGAGTTTCGTCAGCAATTTTTCGAAGCTCGGTATCATGTCGCATTCACACGTTTCATGCTCGGCAAAGTGAGTAATGATAACAAGATGATGGAACAAGCCAGCAAGGACATTACGCAGGTCGCCGCGCTTTATCCCGATATGGGGGGAGACGCGCAGCGTAAGGATTTTGACCTTTTGATGAAAGAAATTCAAAAAGGTTTGGGGATAAATGCTGTGGGATTGCCTCAGAAATAGATGCAGCGGGTTAAAGTAGATGCTTGGTTGCAACCATCGCAAAACCCACAGTGCAAAACGTTAGTAACTTTTCGCAGCGTAGCTGGCGTTTCGCCGGACATTCTGCACCCAACCGTCGCCACCGACTATTCCTAATCTTTATGCAAGCGTCGACAGAAAATCAGGATAAAACGCCCAATGCGTGCCCAAGCAAGCGAGTGATCGCTCGGATGCTCGCCATGGTGATCGGTCTCCTTATCGCGTCGTCTCCATCGGCATGGGCTCAAATCGACCGCGTGGTTCCCACCAAGGGACCAACCGTGATCGGAAAAATTACCGGCATCAGTAAGGATTCGGTCACAATTGAAGCGAGCTCTGGTAAGCAAACGTTCACTGTCGATAAGATCAGCATGTTGGTCTTCGATAAAGAACCGGCCCAATTGACCAGCGGTCGCAGAGCGGCAATCGATGGTAATTATGAACAGGCGGCCCAAGATCTGGCCAAGCTCGATATTAAGTCGCTCAACCGTCCTGAACTCAAAGCCGATGCGACTTACTACGTTTCGCGCAGCGATGCCGCATTAGCTCTTGCCGGACGCGGTGACATTGCCGCAGCGACTCGCCAGATGCTAGCCTTCGTTGGTGCCAATCGCGATAGCATTCACTTTTACAGTGCCGCAAAAACGCTCGGCGACTTGGCGATTGCCGAGGGTAAGTACGACGATGCGGTGAAGTTCTATGGCGCTCTTGCTTTAGCACCGATCGCCGAACTGAAGATCGAGGCGGAATACTTGGGCGGAGTCGCCAAGCTGAAGCAGGGCAAGGCGACTGAAGCGGACACGAGTTTCACTCGGGTGATCGGCGCGAATGTTCAGTCCGAACTTGGTGCTCAATTACAAACGCTCGCAAAGACCGGAAAAGCGATCGCGCTAGCCAAACAAGATAAGGGTGCCGAGGCCGTTGCGATGGTCGATGCACTGATTGCCGAACTCAATCCAGATAACTCCGAAATCGCTGCACAAGTTTACAATGCGCAAGGTGCAAGTTTAGAAGCGATTGGTGACAATGAAGGTGCGGTGCTGGCCTACTTGCACACTCACTTGATGTTTTCTGGACAAGCTGGTGCGCATGCTGAAGCGTTATCGCGATTGATCGAACTTTGGCCAAAGGTTGGCAACCCCGAGCGTGCTAACGAAGCTCGTCAGGAATTGCAACAAAGATATCCGGGTTGGAAAAAGTGACGACGGTGATTCGTCGGCCAGAGCCTTCGCAGCGCTGGGTGGCAAATAATCTAAATCAATATTGAACAATACACTCCTCTTCAAAATTAACTTTCGCAGGAACGTACTCGATGGTCTGCAATGCTATAAACAAACTCACTTCAATCGGTTCACGCTGGACCATTGCATTGGGCATCGTGTTAACCGCTCTATGCTTGACCGTATCGCCTGCGTCGGCTCAGGACGCTGCGGCTGAGTTCGGCGATCCTGCTCCTGCCGCTGAGCCCGCCCCAGCACCTGCGGCTCAGCCTGCCGTAGACGCCGATGCCGCTCCAGCAGCCGCAAAGAATCAGAGCTTACTCAGTTGGACCGCCGAGTCGCTCGGCTGGCCCTACGTTGTCGTGTTCTTGGCGTTGTCATTCACACTCGTGTCGCTGTTCGTCATGAACCTCTTGGCCGCACGACGGGAAACTTTACTACCGCAGGAACTGATCGACGCCTTTGAAGAAAAGTTGAACGAAAAGCAATTCCAAGAAGCTTATGATTTGGCCCGTGCCGACGAATCGGTTCTCGGCCAAATTCTGTCCGCTGGCCTGTCTAAGTTGTCCAAAGGTTACAATAAAGCATTGGAAGGCATGCAAGAAGTCGGTGAAGAGGAGAGCATGAAACTCGAACACCGTCTCAGCTACATGGCTTTGATCGGTAACCTCAGCCCGATGGTCGGCCTGTTCGGAACAGTGCAAGGGATGATTTCATCTTTCCAAGTAATCGCCCTTGGCGGCGCGACACCAAAACCGGCTGACCTAGCCGCCGGTATTTCAACCGCTCTGTTCACAACACTGGTCGGTTTGGCTGTCGCGATTCCCGCAATCGCGGCTTATAATATTTTGCGAAATCGCGTCACACGATTGCTATTAGAAGTCGGTGTAACAAGCGAAAACTTGATGAGTCGATTCGAAGATTTCCAACCACAAGTTACGAAGAAGTAATTCGCTAACTTAGCGGCACGGCGGAAGCCGTCCGGTAACGTAAAACCATAAGTCGGTTGATTACAACTTGGAAGCATCTGCATGCGTGTTAAATCAAAGAAGGTTGACCTTGCGCAGGGCGATTTGACGCCGATGATAGACATGGTTTTTCAATTAATCGCATTCTTTATGGTGCTGATCAATTTCGCACAAAACGAAGCAAACGATCGCGTCATATTGCCCAAAAGTGTGCTTGTAAAACCGCCTGAGGAGACATTGGAGTTTCCGATCGTCTTGCACGTTACTCAGGACGGTGAAATCATTCTCGGCGGCGAAGGGTTTACGACCGATACACTGCGAATCGGACTCAACCGCGAATTAGCCGTCATAAATTCAGAGGGCAAAAAACCGGGTGACGCAAATGTGATCATTCGGGCGCATCGCGACACCGCAGCGGGCGATGTCCAGGAAGTGATCCGTGTTGCGCAGGAACAGAAACTCGAGAAGTTTGCATTGCGAGTGAAAGAGGATCGAATATGAAGATTCGTCGCAAACAGGAAGAGCTAAGAAACGAAGTCGACATGACCAGCATGATCGATATTGTGTTTTTATTATTGATCTTCTTCGTAATGTCATTCAAGATCGTTGAACTTGAGGGCGACTTCAGCGTTCGGATGCCGCTAGCGAGCAATTCGACCGGCACGGTCGATGATACCGAATTGCCGCTGAAGTTACGGCTTCGCGCCAACGAACAAGGGCAACTGGTTTCGATCCAAATGAATGAAGTACAGCTCGGGACCGATTTTGCCGCGTTGCAAAACACGGTGATCGGCTTGGTCGGAAGTTTTGGACCGACGGAAGACGCCGAAAAGGGGCCAGAGATTGAGATCGATACCGATTTCAACCTTCGTTACGAGCACGTGATTCAAGCGATCACGGCAGTCAGTGGCTACAAAGAAGGCGACCAGACTGTCCCCCTGATCGAGCGAATCAAGTTCGCCAAACCCAGGCGTTAAATCTTGCCCAGCTTCGCCGACCGGACTTTTCGGCACGAGCGTCAACTTCGGCATCACTTCAAGTCGATTGCGTTTGTGTGGTCGGATGCGTTCGGCCGCGACTGAATTTGGGCTCCACCCATTCTCATGGATAAGAATCGCTTTGCGGCGCCGTTTGATCGATGTTGCATTGCGCAAACAGTCGTAGAGTCCGTTGTTCTTGCTTCAGGGACGAAAATCTTGACCAATCCGATTGCCTATGCGGCTGAAAAAGCGGAGGCCGATGAGCAAGCTGGCAATTTGCTGGCTGACCTGGAGCGACGTCAAGACGATGTGCTGGCGCAATTGGATGAACTCGACCGAAGGGTCAGCGATTTGCTGCGCGGGTTGGGTGTGACCCTGATCGAGGATGCCCAGGCGTTTCAATTCGTTGACGAAAGCGACGATGCGACCGATGCCGCGGAGGTCGCTCAGCCGTCTCCTCTTGTTGCGAAACTGCAAGCCGCGAACAACAATCACGCTTCGATTCAAGACGATGCAACGTTAGAAAACGCTGCAGAGACGACGGTCGGGTTCGCCAAGCTGCCGCAAGGTGATACGAAGGCCCGCAGTCCCAAGCGTTCCAAGGCTGCGTTCAACGAATCGAGCAGTTGGGATCAAAAATCTCGAGCCGCATGATTCGTTGCAACTGACTTTACAGATCATCCACTTGAAAAGCTTCGATTTCAAACGGATTGGCTCGATAGCCGTCTTTGCCGACAGCAAATAACACGGCCGATGCGATCACGTAGGCTGGGATAAACAATGGCCCCCAGCGTTCGTACTGGCTGACGTGAACACGTTCGTGTCGCCGCGTCCGGTGCAACCAGTGCGCGGATTGGCCGAGCACCGAGTGCCCCAATGTGATCGCGGCCGCTGGAACCCAGAGCCGCTTGAGCACTTTGGAAATACGTGGTCCATGTACTTCGACCACGCCGCCAACAATTCGGAAGTTGCCTCCCAAAACCAGTCCTAATGCGATCCCGATGCAAGTATTCGGGCTTGCCCAAAGGTAAGCGGCCACGCGGATCGGGACTCGAATCCAGGACGTCAATTCACATCAATCCTCAAGGTCAAAATCCGATTCATCGTCGGACCCTTCAAAACTGTCGCAGGGTTCGACAAGCGTGTCGCCTAGCAATTCGATTTGCTCGTCCGTCAAACGAACATATCCCAACGATCGCACAACTTCCAGGACTTCGCTGCAAGTCGGAAACATCCGTCCGGCTGAACGCTTGTAATCGTCCATCGCCCGCATGAAGTCAAGTTCGTCCTGCTGATAATCGCGTTCGCAGGTCGTCGGATCGATGTGGCGGCGGCGAGCCTTCTTGGCGCTGGCGAGTTGTGGTGCAGGATTCGATTCCTGGTCACGACGGTCGTTTGAACGACGGTCAAGAGTAACGATCGAGTCCGATGCGATTGACTGGGCGATTGAGGTCATTTCGTGTACTCGGAAGGCTTGCGTTCGGGGAATGAACAGAGTGCGTAGCAAGAACCGATTCCGCCGCGTGTGGCACGTGGGGAATCTTTACCAGTTAAACCTAGCACGCGAAATAAGGATGCGGTGCCAATTGCGTTGAGTTTGCGGCGCAGTTTGGTGTTTATTCGTGACGACCGGAGTGCGATCGTAACGGTCGTGCGGAAAACGATATTGTCTGCTGACACGACAAACGTTTATGACCTATTTGTTGTGAAGGAACCCTCTTCTGAGAGCCTCTCCGCAAAAGGGGTCTGACCCTCTCCGGCAAGGCAGAAAACAAATAAAACCGACTCGCTTCGCCTTCAAAGGGTCAGACCCCTTTTCCGGATCGAGGACACAGGCCGAATCGAGGAATCGAGAGCGTGCGAATCATCGGACAATGACATGGCAGCATCAACTTCAGAACGTCGCGGCTCAGAGGATGAAAAATCGCCAAAGCCGCGCGGACTGACGATTCCGCTGTTGGCCATTGCCGCGATCAGTGCGACGATCGGTTTTGCGATTTGCATTAAGGTTTGGTTGGCAACCACCGGAGCAACCAATGAAGACATTTTGCGCACAGCCAATCGCCAGTACTCGTCTGACAATTTGATCGTCGCAGGCGAATTGGCCAAACGTTTCGAGGTTGCAGCAGAAGAGCCCGAGAAGGCGATGTTGAAGCATTTCCTGATCGGCGCGGGAAAAATGCGTGAAGGGAACTTAATCACCGACCCCCGTGTTTCGCGAGCCGCATTTCATTTGGCCGCTGCACAGTTGCAACTCGCATCGGCAGCGTGGCCCGCTGGCCGAGAAGACGAAGGCGATCGCATGTTGGGCGAGGCGCTGTTTCGCATCGGCAATTTTAACGGCGCAATCCCGCGTTTAGAATCGGTAATCAATCGCAACCCGACCTACCGCGAACCGCTTACTCCGACCCTGGTACGCTGCCTGATGCGTGGCGGGGATACCGATTTAAAGCGAGCATTGGCGACAATTCGCGAATACAACTTGTTGCCGGGACGCCCCGTCGGTTCGGAGACCGAAGCGAGGTTCATGGAGGCCGAATGCTTGATCCGATTGGGGCAATTTCAAACCGCGCGAGATCTGTTGGCTACTCAGACCATTGAGCCGCAGGCGGGAGTCAGTGACGACAAGCTTCAGCAGTGGACAAATGAAGCGGACCTGCTTTCGTCAGCCGCGTCAGTGTCCGAGGCGATCGCACGATACGGCCCGGGAACGTTGGTTAACCCCAAGATTCGACCTGAAATCAATGCATTTCTGCAACCAACGTTGAATACATTAATGCGGTTGCAACGCGATTCATCACCCAGGATCTCCCAGCGGACCGGCATCTGGATCGCCCGCGCGATGCGCTGTATCGGTGAACCCGGCGAAACGCTTTCGCAACTAAATGCTGTGCGTCTGTATCAGCCGTTTGAAGGCGAAGGGATTGCCGCAGCACTTGAACAAATCGAATGTCTTGTGGGTCAGGGCAGCGGTAACGAAGCGGTGCAAACGGCCAGGTATTTGATTCGCGAAGTTGGCGGTGAGTCGAACTTTGATGCATCCGTCGTCGACCTGCCGACATTTCGACAACGGTTGCAATTGGTGCTCGCGGCACTGCGTGAGCAAGGCGAAACAGATGCATGCGTAAAACTTGCCCGTACACTTCCGCCACTGTTTCCGCTCGACCAGGCCCTTTACGAAGAAGGGCTTGCGTTTCGCGAAGCCGGAAATCGTATGGAAGCTTTGCTCGGCCCAAGCTTTAACACCCGCGACCAAACGCAGCAAGCCAAGATTCGGTCTTTGTACGCTCAAGCGGGTGACGCATTTGAATCGTCTGGACGATTGCGATTCGAATCAGCCGATTACACCAAAACGCTATGGGAAGCGATCTCCGCATTGCAAAAAAGTGGTCAATTCGCACGCAGTATCCAACTGCTGAATGATTATCTCAGTTATGAACAAAGAATCCAACATCCTCGTGCCCTGATCGCACTTGGTCAAGCTTATTTGGCTGACAACCGGCCTCAAGAGGCGCTTCGTCCGCTTGAAGAATGTATGGAAGAGTTTCCACGCGATCCACTTTGTTACGACGCGCGCTTGCAAGCCGCCAAAGCAATGGCAGAACTCGACCAGATCGATGAGGCGCGACGATTGCTTGAAATCAATCTAACCGACGGCGAACTGACGCCGCAAAGTTTGACCTGGAAAGAATCTTTGCTATCGCTCGGAGAAATCTTATGGCGACGATGCAACGAAAAAAACATCGAAGAATCGCTCAAAGCTCGCGAAGGACGTGAAGCGATTTCGATCGAAGTTCTCCGTTCTAATCAACCATTAATCGAGGAGGCCGTTTCGCGTCTGCGCGAAGCGGTGATTCGATATTGGCCTGATCCCCGCGCGCTTCAAGCCGCTACCTACTTAGCCAGTGCGAATCGGTTGGCTGCCGTCCTGCCGGACGAAGAGGCGAGAATTCCCGATGCACTCGATGCCACCCGTCGACGATTATTGAAGAAACGCGAAGGTTTTCTGAATGCCGCGATCGACACCTATCGCCAAATTCGCACTGAAATCGCAAGAATTGAAGATGAGCGGGAATTGCGGCCATCCGAACAATCGATGCGACAAATCGGGTTGCTTGGCGAGGCCGATACACTCTACGATTTGGGCCTGTATGAAGAATCCGCCGACGCTTACCGGACGATTTCACTGCGTTATATGAATGAGCCACCGGCGCTTGAGGCGATGCTCGGCCAAGCGAGATGTTTGCGAAGCTTGAAGAAAGACCGTGACGCACGCCTGGTGATCCGTCAAGCAGTCACGGTGCTCAGTCGGATTCCAACTGAATGGGACAATCGATTCGTTGAGACAACGCGTTATGATCGTCAAGGATGGGAATCGCTTTTAGCCTGGATGGATCGTGACCCCCTGCCACCGGAAACCGATTCTTAAGTCCCTAAAACCCTCGGGATCTCCATAAATCTGCTTGGTGGCAAATTGCTCAACAGTCTGAAACTTGAAACCCACTCAACACAGTCGCTTAAAATGATCCAACAATCGTTCGGTGGTGAGAGCTTACTAGAAATTTTGAGCTCACAGATTGGATTGCTCGATCAATTGATTGAAATCGGACAGGTCCAGATTCAGGCGATTGAACATGGCCGTATGTCTGAACTACTGTCTTTGTTGAGTGATAAACAACCGTTGCTGGGCGATCTGGGCGATGTGGCTCGAAGGATTCGCGACCTAACCGCAGATCACTCAATCAGCGTACAAGATGAAGGTTATGCCCAAAGGTGTCGGCAATTGAAGGCTAGCGCCCGAGGTCGATTCGAGCAACTTTTCGAACTGGAGCAAAGATCGGAAGCGTTGCTTTGCACCAGCCGAGATCAAATCGCTAAGAGGCTCGAAGCGTCGTCGCACTCGATGACGGCAATCTCTGCGTATCAAAGTGGCTACACCGCAGAAACCCAAGGCGGGCGTCTCGACCTGTCATCGGATGGTTGATGCAGCGAGCGAATAAAGTCGTTGGCGATACGACTTCGCAGTCATGAAACTTGAGCCAATGTTTTCAGACCGCAAAATTTTCTTTGTTTTGCACTGCCCAAAATCTGACCTATCTTTACATCAGACTTCAAGGGCGAGGGCTTAGGCAGACTGCGGCGACCGCGGTGACTTTGCACTCAACGGCGAGTTGGCTGACCGCTCGGGTAATTATCCAGCACGGTCCGAAGAATCGCCGAACTTACCGGTGAGAGGGTAAATCCTTACCGCGATGGCGTTTCTTGTAATGAGACTGGCCGATGAGCCGGAGAGCAGCGCCCGGGACTTTATGATTGTTTTGGTTTTGGAACCCCACTCGGCTTACGCTAAATCGGTATTGAGAAAAGCACCATGCGAAACAAATCGATGTTTCTGATCATCGCCTGTGTTTGCGGAGCTGTTGCGGCCGTTGGTGCGAGCCAATTGATTCAAGGTCAAAGCACAAGCCCAGTTCGCACAACCGAGATCTTTGTCGCCGCCCGCGAAATCGGTGAAACGACGAAGTTAACCGCCGATATGATGACTCTCGAGCAGTGGCCTGCGGACCGAGTGCCAACGGGGGCCACCAACGACTTGACATTGTTAGAAGGAAAAATTGCCAGTCAACGATTCTTCGCTGGCGAGCCCGTTATGCTTGCGAAGCTGATCGATGACGGCGAGCAATTAAACGCAAACATTCCAGACGGATTCAGTGTGGTTTCGATGGCTGCCGATGGCGCCAAAAGTGTCGGAAATCTGGTGCGTCCGGGTGACCGCGTCAATGTGATGGCGTGGTTCTCAAAGAGCGAGCAAATCCCCGAAACCGGCGTGAGGACAGTTTTGAGAGGTGTAAAGGTTTTCGCCGTCGATGGTAGAACCACGCGTTCATCCAAGCCAACCGATCAAGAGCAAGCCAGTGGGCCAAGTACTGTATCTTTGCTGATCTATAAGTCTGATGAAGAGGCGTGGACGTATGCTTCGGAACTCGGTCGCGTTCGTTTATCGTTAAGTGGTCCGGACGATACTGTCGAAACTGCGGAAACTCGCAGCGCCGGTGTAAACTTCTTAACGTGGTTGCGAGAGCATCAAGCAGGTCCCAAGCCAGTGGCTGCGGCTCCAGTGCCGGAAGCTCCCCGCGCCGGGTTTAAAATGTTGAAGTTACACAGCGGACACTGGACAGAATACGAGGTCCCCGCAGGCAATTCACCGCCGGTGATCATAGCAACCAGCGATCCGGGATCGAGGGATTCAATCAAGACAACAGGTACCGTTTTAACAGGTGCAGACAGTCCATTTTTCGAGCCGGCTGAACCGGCCGCTCCTGAACAGGACGCTACTCCGATGCAGGACTAAGGTCCTGCTAATTGTGAAAATTGTTTTGACAAACGATTTCGTTTGTGTGTGTCCGACTCAATTGACTGATGCGCCTCGATAAGTCACGAGGACGGCAGCAAGGAAGCTGTTTGTTACTTAAAAGGATTTACTGTAAATGTGTCACAGTGACATACTTCTTCGCCAAACGCATCGTTCTTCTCGCCGACCATTTTGTTTAATGGTTGTCGCTCTTTCCGTGACGTTCGCGAATCTCGGTTACTGCCAGGAACGACCCACACTGACGAGTTCGCACTTTGAGGTGCGGCAACCCGTTCAGCAACTCGACATGATCGTGAAGACGAGTCGAGTGATCACACTTGAAGGTCGGATTCCGAAGTTTCAGGTTCATAACGAAGACCTCGTTTCCGCAACGCCGGTATCGGAAAATCAAATCCAGGTCTTTGCAAAGATGCCGGGAGCGACACAACTGAACATCTGGGATACGAATGATCGTCAATACACGATCGATATCTCGGTAGTCGCCGATGCCCGCATGGTTGAAGGGATTTTGAACTCGCAACTTCCTTTTGCGACGTTGAAAGTTACACCGATCGGCGAAGGTTCTATCATATCGGGAACCGTGACCAGTGCGGAGGACGTCGAGCGAGCAGTCGCGATCACGGAACAATTCTATGCAACCGTAATCAACAACATCAAAGTCGTTGGGGTTCAGCAAGTATTGCTCCATACGAAGTTGATGGAAGTATCACGTACCAAGTTGCGAGAACTAGGAATCGACTGGGCTTTTAATGGTAGCACCCTATCGATCTCCAGTGCGCCTGGTTCGATCGTCGCAAGTGGATTTCAGTCTCAAGTCGTTGCCGGTGACTTTAGTGCGTTGTTGGCGGCATTGCGGCGCGACAGCCTGATCAAACTGTTGGCCGAACCGACCGTCGTCGCGACTCACGGACGTCCCGCAAGATTCAGCGTTGGTGGTGAAGTGCCGTTCATCGTGCCATCAGGCTTAGGCGCTTTCACGATCGAGTATAAAGAGTTCGGCACTTCCGTTGACTTCCTGCCCTTCGTCGTCGGCCCTGGCCGAATCCGATTGGAGGTTCGACCTGAAGTCAGCGAACCGGATGCAGCCCGAGGGATCGTATCCAATGGTATCGTCTTGCCTGCTTTCACGACGCGCTACGTTGAAACAGCCGTCGAAATGCAGTCCGGTCAAACGTTCGCAATCGCCGGTCTACTGCAAAGTCGTACGGAAACACAAACGGACAAGATCCCACTGCTGGGCGAGATGCCTTACATGGGCGTTCTGTTCCGTAAGGTCAAAGTGTTGCAAAACGATATTGAATTGTTGATTACCGTCACGCCAGAGTTCGTCGAAGCAATGGATCCGTTTGAGGTCCCTTGCGGCGGTCCGGGCTTGAGCACAGCCGCTCCGTCGGACAAAGAACTCTACCTGAAAGGTTATATTGAGGTTCCGGTCGTTAATGGCGATTGCGGTTTGATTGGGGGATCAATGGACCAGTCTGGCTCGTGCGCAAACGGTGGACGAATGGGTGCCACAAACGGGCTCGTCTATCCAACCTCCCAACCGGTTGTAGTGGGCAAGGGTGTCACAGTCATGCAACCTGCGAATTAATCCGCGCATGCTGAAGCGTGAGGGTCGATATTAAAGCTGTATCGTGACTGGCTGCCATTGGATTCTGTCCTTCAGAAATTTTGTACATAAATGAGTAACGTTTTAAGAATCGCGCTGGTTGACCCCAACGACACGACGCGTGAGCGTTTGAAGTCGTTGTTGCTGAGTATGGAAACGGTTTGGCTAGAGGCAGACTGTTCGCGATACGAGTTTTTCTCAGACGTCATCGCTCAAACGGTGCCTGATGTTGGCGTGATTGCGTTGGACAGCAATCCTGAGGGATCAGTGTCATTGATCGAGCGATTGACACGTGATTATCCGTCCTGTGTCTTATTGGTCGTTAGCAGTAGTTCCGATGGCCAACTGATCCTGCGTTCGATCCGCGCTGGTGCCCGAGAGTTCTTGACGCTTCCGATTGAGAAGGAAGAAATTGACGCGGCGCTATTGCGGGTGAGCGTGCAAAAGTTCGGAGCTTCCGAAGGGAAGAAAACGGGCTGTGAAGTGATCGCGATCGCCGGAGCGACCGGCGGCGTGGGTTGTACCAGCATCGCCAGCAACATCGGTTGTATTTTGGCAAGCGAAACGGGCCGATCCGTCGCTTTGTTGGATCTCGATTTGGCGCTGGGCGACGCGGACGTTTTCTTAAATGTGATTCCGGATTATACAGTTGCCGACGTCGTGCAAAACGTTTCGGGCATTGACATCCAGTTGCTGAAAAAATCGCTGACCAAGCATACTTCAGGACTTTATCTGTTACCGCGACCGGTGGAGTTGCGGGAGACCTTATCGATTACCGAAGACAGCATCCATCGTGTGATCGGATTGTTGAAGGCATCGTTTACCCATTTAGTGATCGATTTATCGAAAACTTATAGCGCGGTCGATATCGCCGCGATGCAATTGGCCAGCCGCATCGTATTGGTTACCCAGCTCGATTTGCCGTGTCTTCGAAACATCGTTCGGTTGTTGATGAGTTTTGAGGAAATCGAAGGCATCTCGGATAAGATCGAGATCGTTGTAAACCGCGCCGGATTGGACTCGGGCCAGATCAGTTTGAAGAAGGCGAAAGAGACGCTCGGCCGAGAAATCTTCGCGCTATTGCCGAACGACTATCGAACCATGGTATCGATACGCAACAATGGTGTACCGTTGTTGGTCCAGGCACCCAAGGCTGCGATCACCATCGCCTTGAAGGATCTTGTGAACCGTTTGGTACTCGGCGGAGAACAGGAGTCTCAAGAAACCGTCGCCGAAGCCGAGACAACGGAAACTCGGTGGAGCAAGTTTTGGCCCGGCAGCAAAGCAAAAGGCTAGATTGCGGTTCTAGCCCGTTTGACTTGCTAATAAGCTATAAGAATTTCGCTTTTCAAAAACGCGATCAATTCATCGATCTGCGATTCTGTGTGAGATGCCGAAACACTGATTCGCAATCTGGATGTGCCCTGTGGAACCGTTGGCGGACGGATTGCTGGAATAAAGAACCCAGCCTCAGCAGCCCGTTTGGCGATGCGAAGCGTTTGTTCGTTTTCACCAATGACAATTGGGATAATGGGTATTTCGGCTTCTTCAACAGACTGGTGATGCTGTTCGATCGCGTTGCGGATACGACTCGCGCTGGCTCGCACAATCTTGCGTAGATGCGGACGTTCGCCAATCGCGGCGAGGCCATTGATCGCGGCGGCGATCACCAGCGGTGATGCTGCGGTGCTGAAGATCAGTGGTCGGCAGAAGTTAATTAGGTAGTCGATCACGACTTGCGGTCCGGCAACAAATCCGCCATGAGCTCCGATCGCTTTGCTGAGCGTTCCAATCCGAATCGCAATGCGGGACTTTACGTTCAGGTGCGAGGATGCACCGGAGCCATCCGCGCCAAGCACGCCGGTCGCGTGAGCTTCATCGGCAATCAAGATCGCGTCATATCGGTCCGCCAAATCACACAATAGCGGCAGCGGTGCCAGATCACCGTCCATACCAAAAACCGAATCAGTGATGATCCAAACGTTTTGATACCGCGACCGATTGGCGGCGAGTATGTCATTGACCGCCTGGATATCGCGATGCGGATAGATAATCTTATCCGCGGCCGACAATCGGCAACCGTCGATCAGGCTGGCATGATTGAGTTGATCGCTGAGAATCAAGTCGCCAGCCTGGGGCAGCGTGGCTGCTGTCCCGCTGCAGGCAGCATAACCGCTAGGAAACAGGACTGCCGCTTCGGTCTGTTCAAGATCAGCGATCATTTGGCAAAGCCGTCTTTGGTCGTCTGAATAACCGCAAACCAGTGGACTCGCGCCCGATCCGTGACCAATTGTTTGCTGCGACGAAAAACGTTCCGCCGCAAGGCCGAGATAGTCGTTGGATCCGAAATTGATGATCTGCTTTTCCGGTCGTTGCGTTGCTCCGGCCGCAGCAATCGGTGTGACTGAAAGCGGAATCGATCGCAACGATCGAAACGCATGTTCAGCGACCAGTGTTTTGAGTCGCTGATTCAAAAAATCAAACGGTTCGGGCATGCTCTTAACCGGGCGGCCACGTCATTTTCCGGCCGCCGAGCAGGTGAAAGTGCAAGTGAGGAACCTCTTGGCCACCATCGTTGCCACAGTTCACAACCAGACGATAGCCATTATTAAGATTTTGTTCATCGGCAACTCGTGAAGCTACCATCACACATCGCCCGACAATCGCCTCGTCTTCGGGTGTAAGATCGGCCAGCGAAACGATCGTCTTCTTGGGGATCACAAGAATATGAGTCGGTGCTTTCGGAGTGATATCACGAAACGCAAGACAGACATCGTCTTCGTAAACAATGTCCGCAGGGATCTCTCGTGAAATGATCTTATCAAAAATACTCATAAGAACCGTTTACACTGATGATGGCTCAGCGTCTCCTTTAGCGCGATATTCAAGAAAAGCGTCGAGGAATCCTTGCAATTCACTGCCATCGAGAACGCTATGGAAATTGGTCACCAAGTGTCCCGATCGTACGTCTTTAATGCGTTGATCGGGGTGCAAAAAGTAGTTACGGATTTGTGAACCGAAACCGGTTCGTGCCTTCGCGGCATACTTATCGGCTTGGGCCGCTTCGCGTTTTTCTTCTTCTAGTCTTGCCAGACGCGATCGAAGCATTTTCCAAGCCGTCGCGCGGTTTTGGTGCTGGCTTCGTTCACTTTGACAGACGGCGACCGTGCCAGTCGGAATGTGGGTCAAGCGGATTGCCGAATCGGTCTTATTGACGTGCTGGCCACCGGCACCGGATGCGCGGAAACGGTCTTCGCGAACATCCTTTTCTTGGATATCGACGACCACCGAATCGTCGATGTCAGGCGAAACATCGATAGCGGCAAAGCTGGTCTGACGTTTGCCTTCGCTGTTGAACGGGCTGATCCTCACCAATCGGTGCATACCTTCTTCACCCTTGAGGTATCCGTAAGCCATTGGGCCATGGATCGAGAGCGTGGCATTGTTGATGCCCGCTTCCTCGTTGTCACTGCGGTCCAGCAATTCGACCTTGTAATCGTTTTGGTTGGCCCAAGCGGTGTACATACGGACCATCATTTCGGCCCAATCGTTGGCATCGGTCCCACCATCGCGAGCGTTGATCGTTAAGATCGCACCGGCCGCATCGTTGGGGCCATTGAGCAATGCCTTGAGTTCCAAATTGGCGAGCACAGACTCTAGCCGATCGATTTCTCGTCGGACTTCGTCGACCATCGAACGATCCTCGTCTGCCATTTCAAGCAAAACAGACAGATCGCCACTGGCTTGTGTCAAATCATCCATCGGAGCAACGATCGCCTTCAGCCCCTTGAGCTTCATGACGGTCTTTTGAGCCGCCTCTGAAACATTCCAAAAGTCAGGTCGGCCCATGTCGTTCTCGATATCGCTTATTTCCTTACGCTTTGCAGCGTAGTCAAAGAGAGTCTCCGAGTTGAACCAATCGGGCGAGAATCGCGTCAGCGCGTTGTGTGAGTTCGGCGTCCATGTGCGAAGTCAATTGAGTGAATTGTGGATGTGTGGGTTACGATGTGCCGAAAAAGTATACCGTCGAAACTTCTGGCAGCCTATCTGTCATGCCCATCGAAAGTTTGAATCGTGAACTATGGCCTATTGAGTTTGCTACCGCCCCTGTTGGCGATCGCGTTGGCGATCGTGTCTCGCCGGGTCGTTTTACCGCTAGCGGTGGCCGTGCTTTGTGGGTCGATGATCTTGGCGGATCGATCCGATGGATGGATGTCGTGGTCGTTGGCATCGCTGGCAGCTTTCTCATCCGCCGTGTGGGGATCGGTCAGCGATTACGATCACCGACGAGCGCTGGTGTTCAGCCTCTTATTGGGCGCGATGGTTGGCGTACTGGAGACAGGCGGCGGAATGAAAGCCCTAGTAACGCGTTTGGCTCGGAACATTCACTCCCGTCGCGGTGGCCAAGTGCTTATCACCACGCTTGGGCTGGGCATTTTTTTCGATGACTATGCCAATACGCTGTTGGTCGGTGGCACGATGCGAACGACCGCAGATCGATTCGGCATCTCGCGCGCTAAGCTGGCGTATTTGGTCGATTCGACGGCCGCTCCTGTTGCCGGCTTGTCG
>Ga0105045_10002039_pt1 | contig 16870 bp, 18 predicted proteins | sample MAT02_FD_78089 | JGI IMG/M metagenome (GOLD analysis project Ga0105045, IMG submission 78089) | Freshwater microbial communities from Lake Fryxell liftoff mats and glacier meltwater in Antarctica - MAT-02 (megahit assembly) | ecosystem: Environmental > Aquatic > Freshwater > Ice > Liftoff... | reverse complement strand
GCATCGCGCGTCAGGTCTAGTGCGAATGTCGGTTTCATGACGAGGGTCTAGCACGATTAGTGAAAGCGCGGGAACGTGCCCCGCAGGGTTGGCGTTGGTCTATAGCAGCTTTTCGCCGAAAGAAAGAAAAACGGCCAAGGATCGGCTTGCGGGGCGCGTCACAAGAATCAAATGTCGCGCAGAATTGAAGGAGACCCCCATGCGTTCACTTGCCAACCCGTTAGTGGCTGCCCTGCTGTTGACCGCCGCCGTGCTGCCCTTGCCCGCATTTGCCCAAGACGCGGTGTCCCCGATGATTACCGTTACCGGGACCGGCACGGTCGAAGCCACGCCCGACATCGCCACCCTGACCATCGGGGTCACCACCCAAGGGGAAACCGCTGCCGACGCGCTTTCGGCCAACTCCGCAGCGCTTGACGCGGTGATGGCCCGTCTTGCCAGTGCCGGGGTGGAAGCGCGGGACATGCAGACCTCGAACCTGTCGCTGAACCCGAACTGGACGGGCTATGACAGCACGTCGGTCACCGGCCCCACGATTGCAGGCTATGTGGCCAACAACATGCTGACCGTCCGTGTCCGCCAGCTTGACGGTCTGGGCACGGTTCTGGACGCAGCGGTGGCCGACGGGGCGAATACGCTGAACGGCCTCAGCTTCGGACTTGCTGATCCCGAGCCGGTGCTGAACGAAGCACGCAAGGAAGCCGTGGCCGATGCCCGCGCCCGGGCCGAGCTTCTGGCGGTCGCAGCGGGGGTGAAACTGGGCAAGGTCGTATCGATCAGCGAGACGGCCGCGCTCACCGATCCGATCCCCATGTTCCGTGCCGAGGCTTCCGCCGCGCCGGTGCCTGTCGCGGGCGGCGAGCTTGGCCTGTCTGCCAACGTAACGATCTTTTACGAGATCACCGAGTAAGCCGCTGAGATTCGGCGGGTTTCTCAACAGTTCCGCCATTTCGGCCTTATTTTGCCCCAGTTTCGCGGCAGACGGGCTGTGGGTGACAACGGCAGGGACAATCACACATGGCGTTCGGTCGGATCAGGCTTGTAGTTGTCAGCAGTGTCCTGCTGGCCATCACGGGGCTGATGATTGTTCGTCCGCCGATCCTGGACCGTGTCCTTCCCCCCATGATGTCGGGCTGGCTGGATGGCTTTGACAGCCTTGTCGCAACCCGCACCAAGTCAGCGCGGGCTTCCGACATTCCCGCGGACTTTCTTGCCGATTCGCCCGACGGACTTGTCGCCACCGGCCCGATTGCAGCGTTGGCGGGAAATCGTCCCGAATTCATCAGCACGATGATCAGCGGCTATACCACGCGCATCGAGTCTGACATCCCGGCCGAAATCACCACCATCCGCCCGATCCTCGGCTGCCTTCTGACACCGCCGATCCCGGGCACAGTGGTCGGCTACGCGACCTCGGGGAAAAGCGGGCTGCCGCTTGCATTGTCGACCTACAACGACGGCCATCTTGCAGCAGCGGTACAGATCTTTGTCGATGCCTACCGCTTAACAGGCGAACCGAAGCCCGTCGCCGGTGTGGGCACTGCCTATGAGGGCTACGATGTGGCCGTGACCGAAACGAGGGCGCCGGTTTATCTGATCCTGGAGAACGCGTCGGGCAACCGGATCTGGAACCTCCATCTTGCCGACGGTGCAAGGATTGAGCGGGTCATCCTTTTGGGCGGCGACCACGCGGGGATCGCCAATCTTGACCCCGTGGTCCCCGTCGAGGTGATGCTGCAAGACGGGCTTGCAGCGTGCAACGTTCGGCCGGCCCACCCTTTCAACCCCGGGCACCGGCTCAATGATCCCGACGCAGGCGGGTCTCTGTCGCAGACAGAGGCCGGGGCACCCCTCGTCGATCATCTGGCCCGGACGACCGCCTATGGCATCTGGTTTCGCGACAGCTTTGGCGTTTCGGCCGAAGAGACACGGGCCGGCTTTGACCACGGGACGCTGTCCGTCGTGGGGCCGGTCCCCGATGAGGCCGGTCCATGGGCGGTCTATGCGCCGCTTACCGCGTCGAAAATAAGGACCACACAGGACAAGTTCTTTGAAATCAAGGGCCAGGTTGTCGAAGGCGGTGATTTTGCGTCTCGTGTTCAGGCGATTGCCACGAGCTTTGCCATTGGCGATCTGACCACCCTGCGGCAGGGGGTGGCGTTCTGATGCTGCGGCTTCTGATCGGAACTGGCGTTGTGTTGATGGCTGTGGGGTTTGGCGCGGCAGGGTGGCAATACTGGCAGGGCCAGACGGGTGACGCCCCGGCCGATCTTGCCGCACCTGAAGACGCGGGCCTGCCGCAAGACTGGCTGATATCGGCCACCGGGGCGCCGGTGCCGCACGATGACGTGCGCGCCTATCTGGTACAGGCGCGTTTTGTGCCCAGCCGCACCGCTGTGGTTATCCGGACTGCCCTGTTGACCAACCTTCTGGCCGATGGCGAGACGTTGCCAGAGGCCTCCTATTTTCAGATACTCGCCGACATCCGTGCTCCGCTTCTTGCCGCGGGGCTGTGCTCTGCGCTGACCCCGCTGATCGCGCGGGAGTGTACGGTGAACGCCGCCCGGGTGGTCGAGGGCAGCGTTGACCCGGTGCAAGGGACGGCGCAGTTCCGGATTGAACTGGTCTACCGCCAGCAACCTGACTTGGCAGACTTGCCCGATCTGGCCCTGCATGTCTTGCGAGCCGACACTGTCGTGCTGGACCTTGCCCCCGAGGACGCAGGCGCCGCCTCGGCCGAGAGTGCCCTGGCCGCCCTTGCCGAGGCAGCGCAAGCGGCTTGCGCCGCCGATCCCGGCCGTCAGTCCTGTCGCGTCCTGCGCCTGACGGTGGACTGGTCCGAGGGCCGGCCTCTTGCAGCGCGGGCCGAGATTGGCTGGCTTGAACCCCTGCCAGAAGGAATTTTTGCCGCCCCGTCGCTGAAACCCACGCCCGAAGGGTGAACGTGGGTCCCTGCGTGACGCGCGGTCAGGCTGTTGCCTTGGCCAGCGCCTGATGAAGATCGGCGATGATATCCTCGACATTCTCGATCCCGATCGACACCCGCACCATGTCGGGCGCCGCCCCGGCCTTGACCTGCGCGTCCGCGCTCAATTGCCGGTGGGTGGTCGAAGCCGGGTGGATGATCAACGACCGCGTATCGCCAAGGTTGGCCACATGGCTGAACAGCTGAAGACTGTCGATCAGCTTGACGCAGGCTTCGTATCCGCCCTTGACCCTGAAGGTGAACAGCCCGCCAGCCCCCTTAGGCGTGATCATCTTGGCAAGATCGTGATAGGGCGAAGATTTAAGGCCCGGATAGGTCACTTCTTCCACCCTGGGATCGCTTTCAAGCCATTCGGCGACGGCTTGGGCGTTTTCCACATGGCGCTGCATCCGCAGGGCGAGTGTCTCGATCCCCATCAGCGTGTAGTGCGCGCCTTGCGGGTTCATCGTCATGCCAAGATCGCGCAGGCCAATGGCGATGGAGTGGAAGGTGAACGCCATGTTGCCAAGTGTCGGGTGGAAAACAAGGCCGTGATAGGCAGGCTCGGGCTGCGACAGAGAGGGGAATTTGTCGCTGGCCGACCAGTCGAAGGTGCCTGAATCGACCACGATTCCGCCCGTGACCGTGCCGTTTCCGGTCAGGTATTTGGTGGCAGAATGGACAACCAGCGTCGCCCCATGCTCGATCGGGCGGCAGAGGTAGGGGCTGGCGGTGGTGTTGTCCACGATCAGCGGGATGCCCGCGTGGTTGGCCACCCTGGCGATCGTGTCAAGGTCGCTGATGGCGCCGCCGGGGTTGCAGATCGTCTCGCAGAACAGCGCCCGGGTGTCGCCGTCGATGGCGGCGGCGATGGCCTTGGGGTCGTCGAAATCGACGAACTTGGCCGACCAGCCGAACTTGCGGATCGTGTTGGAGAACTGCTGGATGGTGCCGCCGTAAAGCCGGGTCGAGGCGACGACATTCCGCCCCGGTGCCATGAGCGGGAACAGCGCCATGATCTGCGCCGCGTGGCCGGAGGAACAGGCAATCGCCCCTGCTCCGCCTTCCAGCGCGCAGACGCGGGCTGCAAGTGCGCTGACAGTCGGGTTTGTCAGTCGCGAGTAGATGTAGCCAACTTCCTCCAGATTGAACAGCTTGGCCGCGTGATCGGCGTCGCGGAAAACGTAGGCCGTGGTCTGGTAGATCGGCACCTGCCGGGCCCCTGTCGCGGGGTCGGGGGCGGTGCCCGCGTGAATAGCAAGAGTATCAAAACCCAGCGGTCTGTCGGTCATGTCTTCCTCCCTTGGAAATTGCGGGCAAGGTAGGGGGGATTGACCAAGGTGGCAACGGGGGATCCATCGCGACGGACGATCCCGGCTATGGCTGCGCGGGGCTAAATGCCTCGTCGAAGACCATCCGTATCGCCGCCGCGCTGGGATAGCCGATGATCGACACGAACTGCGGCAGGTCGTGGCCGGGCAGGGTTTCGGCCACCTGGTAGCGACTGACCAGCGTGGCGCCTGCCTGGTCCATAAACGGCCCGACGACCGCAACGCGCCAAGTCGACATTTCCAGACCGCGGGGTCGGCAAACTCTACCTGGCGCGAGGGCATGGCAGCGGCCCTTACGCGCGATCATCCTTCGGGCTGCCCATGACAACAAAGGTGGTGATCGACTGGACCTGCGGCAGGACGCCCAGAACGTCGGTATGCCAGTGCTTGTAGGTCGCAAGATCAGCGGTCTCGACCCGAAGCAGATACTCGACCGAGCCGGTAATGTTGTGGCATTCGCGGACCTGTGCGGCGCGGGCGACAGCACGCTCGAACGCCTCTTGCGCGGCTTTGGTGTGGGTGTTCAGGCCCACAGTGACATAGGCCACAAACCCAAGCCCCAGCTTTTCGGTGTCGAGCACGGCGCGGTAAGACTTGATCACCCCATCACGTTCAAGGGCCTGCACGCGGCGCAGACAGGCCGACGGGGACAGGCCAGCGCGGTCTGAAAGTGCAAGGTTCGACTGGCGGGCGTCGCGCGACAACTCGCGCAATATCCGGTGGTCTATGGCGTCAAGGGATGTCATTTGTTGCAAAGATAGCCTGCCATGCACCTGCTTTGCAATCTTTTCGAACCCCGAACGGTGCAGGATTGCAGCCATGACAACTGACCTGCTCTTTGCCCTTCTGGGCTTTGCCTTCGTCACCTCGGTCACACCGGGGCCGAACAACATGATGCTGCTTGCCAGCGGCGTGAACTTCGGTTTGCGCCGGTCGGTACCCCATATGCTCGGGATCAGCATAGGGCATTCGCTGATGGTGTTTCTTCTGGGCCTGGGGGTGGCGGGAGCTATCCATGCCTCACCCCGCGCGGGGGTCGTTCTCAAGATCCTGTCCATCGCCTACATGCTCTGGCTTGCCTGGAAGATCGCCCACGCGGCGGCCCCCGGTGAGGGGCGCGCGGGCGGCAAGCCCTTCACCTTCGTGCAGGCGGCAGCGTTTCAATGGGTGAACCCAAAGGCCTGGGCGATGGCACTGGGCGCAGTGGCGGCCTATGCGCCGGGGGGACGTGTGGCTGAGGTCGCGATGGTGGCGGTGATATTCGCAGCGGTGAACCTGCCATCGGTTACGGTCTGGGCTGCGGCGGGTCAGGGCATCCGGGGTTGGCTCAATGCGCCGGGTCGCCTCCGCTTGTTCAACTGGACGATGGCGGGGCTTTTGGTGCTGTCGCTGATCCCGGTGCTTTGGATCTAGGTATAAAGACACGGCCTTCAATCACTGTCGCCGGCCAACTTGGCAAGAATCTGACCCTTACCGCGCATCCGCAACAGCATCGGCACGATCAGAGCCAGGGCGGCGATCCCAAGCAGCGTTGCCGAAAGGGGCGTCGCGGCTAGTGTCGTCCAGTCGCCCTGCGCGATGGCGAGGGCCCGGCGCAGTTGTTGTTCGGCCATCGGGCCAAGGATCAGACCTACGACCACCGGCGCGATCGGGTAGCCGTAAAGCCGTAGGCCGTAGCCGAGAAATCCGAACAGGAGCAACATGGTCAACTCGACCGGTGAGGGGTTCACGCCGATTGTGCCAAGCGTAGCAAACATCAGAATTCCGGCGTAAAGCCAGGGGCGCGGGATGCGCAGAAGCATGACCCAGAAGCGGATCAGTGGCAGGTTCAGGACCAGAAGCATCACGTTGGCGATCAAAAGGCTGGCGATCAGGCCCCAGACCAGTTGCGGCGCGGTGGCGAACAACAACGGCCCCGGCTGCAGGCCAAACTGCTGGAATCCCGCCAGCATGATGGCGGCCGTGGCCGTGGTGGGCAGGCCCAGCGTGAGCAGGGGCACAAGTGTTCCGGCGGCGGCGGCGTTGTTCGCGGCCTCAGGGCCCGCCACGCCTTCGATGGCACCATGGCCGAACTCTTCAGGGTGCTTCGACATGCGCTTTTCGGCCCCATAGGACAGGAAGCTGGCAATGTCTGCCCCGCCTGCGGGCATCGCGCCGATAGGAAAGCCGATCGCCGACCCCCGCAGCCATGCGGGCCAGGAGCGGCGCCAATCGGCTGCGGTCATCCGGACCGAGCCTTTCAGTTCCTCGATCTTGTCCTGAAACCCGCTGGTCTGGGCGGAAACAAACAGCGCCTCACCCAAGGCGAACATCGCGACGGCCAGTGTGGTGACCTCAATCCCGTCCAGCAGTTGCGGCACACCGAACGACATGCGGGCCTGACCGGTCAATCCGTCGATCCCGACCACTGCCAGGCCAAGCCCGATAAACAACGAGGTCAGACCCTTAAGTGTGGATTCGCCAAAGGCGGCAGAGACGGTGACGAAGGCCAGCATCATCAGGGCGAAATATTCGCGCGGGCCAAAGACCAGCGCCAGCTTGACGATATGGGGCGCAAGAAAGGCCAGCGCGAGCGTTGCCAGCAGCCCAGCGACGAATGACCCGATGGCAGCGGTGGCCAGTGCGGGGCCGCCGCGCCCGGCCTTGGCCATGCGGTTGCCCTCCAGCGCCGTGACGATGGACGCACTTTCCCCGGGCGTGTTCAGCAAGATCGAAGTGGTTGATCCGCCATACATGCCCCCATAGTAGATGCCCGCGAACATGATCAGCGATCCGGCCGGGTCAAGCCCGTAGGTGACGGGCAGCAAAAGTGCCACGGTCAGCGCCGGGCCGATGCCGGGAAGCACGCCTACAGCGGTGCCAAGGGTCACGCCGATAAGCGCGTAAAGCAGTATCATCGGCTGCATCGCGGTGCCAAGACCCTGAATGAGAAAGTCGAAAGTGCTCATCCGATCAGCCCCCGTAGATCAGCGTTTCAAGTGGGCCTCCCGGCAGGTTCAACTGCAAGATGCCGTCAAAGACCCCGTAAAGGACTAAAGCCAGAGCAAAACCGATGGGCAGCGTCAGCAGCAGGTTGCGCTTGCCGAAGGCGGCGGCAGTGGCGGCGAAGAGGATACCGGTGGCCAGTGCAAAGCCCACGACGTTCAGCAGGGCGATCTGTGCGGCCAGACCCCCGCCGATCAGGATCAGCGGCAGCGGGTTTTGCCGCGGTACATCGGCAAGACGGCCACGAAAGGCCCCGGCAACAGTCGCTGCAGCAAGGCCGATCAACGCCCATCCGACGACTTTTGGCATGGCTGCGGGGCCGATCCCGGCATAGCCGCCCCGGTCAGGAATGCTGCTGGCATCCCACAGCAGCACCGACCCGAAGACGGCGAGCAGGGTCGCGATGATGAAAGCCGCCCCATCGGGGCGGCGTCCGGTTCCGGACTTTCCGGTCATTGCACCAGACCGATGTCCTTGAGGATTGCGGTCGTCGCCTCAATCTCTTTGGCCAGCTGCGCCTCGAACTCGGGCCCGGCAAGGTAGGTGTCGGCCCAGCCCTTGGTTTCAAGCTGTTCTTTCCACCCGGCCGACTTGGCCAGCGCGTCGATATCGGCCATCACGGCGGCTTTCTGGTCATCGGACAGGCCCGGGGCGGCGGCGATCATGCGCCAGTTCTGAACGTTCACGTCAAAGCCCGATTCCATCAGCGTCGGCGCATCGGTGCCAGGCCAGCGGGTGTCGGTCGAGACGGCAAGGATACGCATGGTGCCAGCCTGAACCTGCGGCAAAAACTCTCCCACGCCTGAGATGCCAGCGGTCACCTGGTTGCCAAGGATGGCCGCCAGCGCCTCACCGCCGCCAGAGAAGGCGATATAGTTGATCTTGGTCGGGTCGATGCCCGCCTCCTTGGCCAGAAGGCCGACCGTGATGTGGTCAACCCCTCCGGCTGAACCACCTGCCCAGGAAACGGACCCCGGATCGGCCTTCATCATTTCGACAAGGTCGCCGATCGTCTGAAGCTCGGACCCGGTGGGAACGGCGATGGCCACGGCCTCACCGGTCAGGCGCGCGATGGGGGTGACGTCCGCCAGAGTGACCGGCGAGGCGTTGGTCAGGATCGCGCCGACCATGACATAGCCGCCGACAATCAGTTGCGACGCGTCGCCCGAATTGGACGAGGCAAATTGCGCCAGACCCACTGTGCCGCCAGCACCGGGGACGTTCTGAACCTGCACATTGCCCGAAATCCCTTCGGCAACCATGACCTCTTGCAAGGTGCGAGCGGTGGCATCCCAGCCGCCTCCGGGCGCGGCGGGGGCCATGATGACGTAGTCTTCCGCAAAAGCGGCTGTGGCTGCGGCAACGGCAAAAGCCGCGCCGAGGATGGCGTGTTTCATGTCTGTCTCCTCCCATGGCACGTTGCGTGCCGTATCCTGAGGGCGGCGCCTCCTCGCGCCGGTCCCGTGGTGACAGTGCAGCACAAAAAGCTGTCAGGAAGCTGACAACCCGGTTCCTGGCGCCTTTCCCCGTAAGGTTGGCAATACTGCCTTCACTACGGGGCGGTCAGCGCGTCCTGCCAGCGCGCGATCAGCCGGGCGCGTTTCGACTGGTCAAGATAGGCCAGCAAGCCCGGGCTCACCGGCACCGGGCGCAACTGTTCACCCAGCGCCGCCTCCATCGCGCGGGCGGAGTTCTCGCCGGACACTTCCAGCGACACGGCGGCAAGGCGCAGCCGGTCGGCCATGATGGTCTGCCCGTCGCGCCCCATGAGGAAGGCGAGGAAAGCTGTGCCAAGGTCAGACCGGGCCGCCGCGCGAGGGACAAGGCCCACGCGGCTGGTGACCACGGTAAAATCCCGCAACAGCACGATGCCAAGATCCGGCTCCTGTCGCGCACGGGCATCGGCGTAAGAGCCAAGGATGTTGTAGCCAAGCGCCAGCCGTCCGTCGGCGACACGGTCGATGATCTCGGCACTGGTGGCAAAGGTCTGCAACCCCGCGCGCCCCATGGCGGCGACCAATGACCAGATATCCGCGAAATGTTCGGCATCGCGGGCGAGATAGAGATATCCGACCGCAGACCGCGTCACGTCATAAGTGCCGATCCGGCCTGACGCCTCGGGGCGGGACAGCCAGTCGATAACTTCCAGCCGCGATTGCGGCGGGCCGTCGGGGAAGGACGGCTTGTGCCAGACCAGCACCCCCGGCTCGAACGTCAGGGCAAAGGCCATGTCGCGCCAGTTCGCCCAGTCGGGCCAATCGCGCGCCAAGGGCACCGAGACGGGTTGGGCATAGCCGTCATTGGCCAATTTAACTTGCAGGTCCATGCCTGACGAAAACACGAAATCGGCGGTCGGGCCGCCGGCATCGGTTTCAGCAATCACCCGGACGGCAATCTCGGCGGCGAGGAGGTCTTCGTAGATCACTGTGACGCCTGGATTTTCGGTCTGAAAGGCGGCGATCAGGGTGGTGGCAAGCGGGGTGTCTAGCGTGGAATAAAGGGTGACCACCGCAGTTTCCCCACCCGGTGCTGCAAAGCGCGACGGTTCGGCAAAGGCGGGCAAGGCAAGCAGAAGGGGAAGAAGACGCCACATCCGCGCAGCCTGCCCTATGGGGACTGTTCGCTCAAGCCAGTTGAGGGGCGTTGCAGCGTCGGCGGTACTTCGTGGGCTACGGGTGATGTCTCATGGTCATTGCCGGCTTCAGCCTAGCCGGACAGCGTGCTTTCCCGGCTGGCCAAGCTGCCCTAGGCTGCCCCCTGAGGGGGACGCGATGCGCCTGTTGCTGGTCGAGGATGATCTGCCGCTTGCCGAAGCGTTGACCGCGCTTCTGGCCGGGTCGGGCCATGCGGTCGATTGTGTTCATGACGGGCTGGCCGCCGAGGCCTTGCTGATCGCCGAGCAGTTCGAGCTGGTGATCCTGGATCTCAACCTGCCCGGGCTGGACGGACTGAACCTTCTGCGCCGTATCCGCGCCCGTACGCCATCGCCTGCCGTTATGATCCTGACAGCGCGGGGCGCGCCGGAAGAACGGGTTCGCGGGCTGGACCTTGGGGCCGACGATTACATGACAAAGCCCTTTGACGTGCGCGAGTTCGAGGCGCGGGTGCGGTCACTTTTGCGGCGTCAGGCGGGGTTGCGGTCATCTGTGGTGCGTCTGGGGGCGGTTACGCTGGACCTGACCTCACGCCAGTTCCAGGCCGAGGAAGGTGACATGGACCTGCCGCCACGGGAACGCGCGCTGCTGGAGCTGTTCTTTCTGCGTGCGGGAAAGGTCGTGACGAAAGAGGCGATCGTGCAGTCGCTCACCTCGCTGGATGATCTGTTGTCGGACAATGCGATCGAGCAGTACGTGTCACGCCTGCGGCGCCGGATTGCGCCGTTCGGGCTGGTGCTGCGGACCGCGCGGGGCCTGGGGTATCTGTTGGAGAAGCCGGTGGAGGGCCCGTGAGCGGAAACGAAGTGACCGTCAATCCTGTGACCGGCTATTCCCTGCGCCGTCGTCTGCTTTTGTGGCTGACGCTGGCCACAACCGCGCTGGGCGTCGTTGCCCTTGCCGACACCTGGCGCGAGGCGGTGCAGACCGCCCAAGGGCTTTCGGACCGGGTGCTTGAGGGTTCGGCGCTGGCCATTGCCGAACGGGTGACGGTGGATGAAGGCGGCGGGCTGGAGGTGGATATTCCGTTTGCCGCGCTGGAAATGCTGGCCTCGGCCGCCGAAGATCAGGTGTTCTACCGGGTGGACGCGCCTGCCGGGCAGTTCCTGACCGGCTATGAGGCGCTGCCGCTTGTCATTTTGGGCCATGAGGGGATCGGCTTTGCTGACGGGATGTTCGGCGTGGTGCCGATCCGCAGCGCCACGCTGCTGCGGCGGGTGTCGACCGGATCCGAGGCGGTGGCCTTTACAGTGACGGTGGCGGAATCGACGCTGGCCCGCAGTGCCCTGGCGCGGACGATCCTGATCCGGTCGGCCCTGCGGATCCTGGCGCTGATCTTGTGTACCATCGCGCTGGTCTGGGCGGCGGTGACGCTGGCCTTTCGCCCGCTGGACCGGCTGGGGGCGGCGATTGCCGAGCGGACGCCCGACGATCTGCGCCCGCTGACGGCCGAGGTTCCGGCCGAAGCGGCGCAACTGGCCTGGGCGATCAACCGGTTCATGGCGCGGCTGGAAGGGGCGGTCGCGGCGCTGCGGCACTTCACCGGCAATGCCAGCCACCAGTTGCGCACCCCACTGGCCACGCTGCGCACCCAGTTGGCACTGGCCCGCCGCGCGGGGAACCGGACGCAGTCAAATGCGGCGCTGGACAAGGCTGATGCGGCCCTGGTGCGGGCCGAGCGGGTGCTGGCGCAGCTTCTGGCGCTGGCGCGGGTGGATGCGGCGGCCTCAGGGTTGGCGATGCAGCTGGTGGACCTGGCCTCGCTGGCGCGCGATCTGGCGGGCGAGGCGCTGCCCCGGGCCGCCGAGGCCGGGATCGACCTTGGCTATGAGGGGCCGGCCAAGGCCCTTTGTCTGGCAGAACCGGTGCTGGCGGCGGAACTGCTGCGCAACCTTCTGGACAATGCGCTGCGCTATGCCGGTCCGGGGGCCGAGGTGACAGTGCGGGTGGAGATCGAGGCGACGACGCTGGTGCTGGAGGTCGAGGATAACGGGCCGGGTCTGCCGCCGGACCGGCTGGCGCAACCTGGCGCGGCAGGGGTACCGCATCGCATGATGCCGCAGGCTGCGGCGGGAGGCTATGGTCTGGGGCTGGCCATCGTGGCCGAGATCGCGGCGCTGTTCGGGACGGAGTGTACGTTCGCCTCCGGGGCGAACGGGCGCGGGTTGCGGGTCAGCTGCCGGTTTGCGCAGGCAAGGTAGGATGAGAAATATTGCCAATTTTACGGGCGGGGTTACAGAACTTCGACCCGGTAGCTTTCAATCACGGTATTGGCCAGCAGCTTGTCGCACATCGCCTTGACTTCGGCCTCGGCCTTCGCGGGGTCGGCCTCGGCCAGATCAAGCTCGATCACCTTGCCCTGCCGCACGCCGTTCACACCCTGGAACCCCAAGGAACCCAGCGCATGGCGCACCGCCTCGCCTTGCGGGTCAAGAACGCCGGATTTCAGCATGACGGTGACGCGGGCTTTCATCGGGGCCTCCGGGTTTTGGTAGTGCGGCCAGGGGGGCCGTCAGTTGATCAGGGTCGGTTTCGTCGTATGGGTCACGTTTGACGGCATCACGCCAAGGCGGCGCGCCAGTTCGGTGTAGACATCGTTCATCGGCTGCGGTTCGGGCAGGGTGCCGTCGGGGCGCTCGGGCAGGCGCATGTCCCACAGCCGGCAACTGTCGGGGCTGATCTCGTCTGCCACGATCAGACGCATGTAATCGCCGTCCCAGACCCGGCCGATCTCGATCTTGAAATCTGCCAGACGGATGCCGACGCCCATCATGACACCGGACATGAAATCGTTCACCCGCAGCGCGAGCGCGATAATGTCGTCAAGGTCCTGCTGGTTGGCCCAGCCGAAGGCGACGATATGTTCCTCGGCCACAAGGGGCGCGTTCAGGCGTTCGTCCTTGTAGTAATATTCCACGATCGGGCGTGGCAGTTGTGTGCCTTCGGGAATGCCCAGCCGTGCAGTCATCGGACCGGAGGAGAAGTTGCGCACCACCACCTCAAGCGGGATGATCTCGGCCATCCGCACCAGTTGTTCACGCATGTTGATGCGGCGGATGAAATGCGTGGGCACGCCGATCTGGTTCAGCCCGGTCATGAAGAATTCCGACAACCGGTTGTTCAGCACACCCTTGCCTTCCAGCGTGGCGGGTGCCGCGACGGTGGGCGCACTGTCATCCTTGAAGTACTGGATCAGCGTGCCGGGTTCGGGGCCTTCGTAGAGGATCTTCGCCTTGCCTTCGTAGACCTTCTTGCGCCGTGCCATGCATGCTCCGATAGCGGGGTCCGGCCGGGACGCATTGTCCCGTCGGCTGTTCCCTTGGGCTATAGTCCAAGGGTCGCGCGCTCGCAAGGCGCGTGAGGGGCTGCAAGGGGAAGAGGGTACTCGCAGGGGCTTGCAGCGCGCTTAGGGGATGGGCATATGGGTGGCAGCCGTGAAGCAACGCCTGAACCCATGGGGGCCCCGATGACCACATTCGACGACCGCGAGAACGCGTTTGAGTCCAAGTTTGCCCATGACAGCGAAATGCAGTTTCGCGCCGAGGCGCGGCGCAACAAGCTGACCGGGCTTTGGGCGGCAGCCCTTTTGGGCAGGTCCGGTGACGATGCTTCCGCCTATGCGATGGAAGTGGTCAGCGCCGATTTCGAAGAGGCCGGGATCGAGGACGTGGTGCGCAAGCTGGTCGCCGATCTGGGTGCCAAGGCAAGTGCCGAAGAGATCCGTGCCAAGATGGCAGAGCTTTTGCCGGTGGCCAAGGCCCAGCTGATGAGCGAAATCTGACGACTGCTTTCACGCATAGCCTCCACGGCGCGGCGCCCCGGCGGTCCGCGCCGTTTGCATTGCAGACGGCAGGCGAAGTTGAGGCCGACGCCAAGATGTGATGCGGAATATGAAATTGCCCTTCACTTCCTGCCATGGCAGAGGTGTGGAAACCGGATTGCCTGAAGGGACCCCGAGAATGACTGATGCGCTTTCCCGCATGCTCGCCTCGCGCGGTTGGTTGATGGCTGATGGGGCCACGGGGACGAACCTGTTCAACATGGGTCTGGAATCCGGTGAACCGCCGGAGTTCTGGAACACCGACAGGCCAGACAACATCCGCACGCTTTACCGGGGTGCTGTACAGGCAGGGTCGGACATCTTCCTGACTAACACTTTCGGCGGCAATGCCAGCCGCTTGAAGCTGCATCAGGCCGAAGGCCGGGTGCGGGAATTGAACCGCGTCGGTGCCGCCCTTGGCCGCGAGATCGCCGATGCGGCGGGCCGTCCGGTGGTGGTGGCGGGCTCTGTCGGGCCGACGGGCGAGATTTTCGAGCCGATGGGAACCTTGACCCATGCGTTGGCGGTGGAAATGTTCCACGAACAGGCCGAGGGTCTGAAGGAAGGCGGCGCCGACGTCCTTTGGGTGGAAACCATCAGCGCGTTCGAAGAATACCGCGCTGCCGCCGAGGCCGCCGCCCTTGCGGGCATGCCTTGGTGCGGCACGATGAGCTTTGACACGGCGGGCCGAACCATGATGGGCGTGACCTCGGCTGCGATGGCCGAGATGGTGCAGAAGCTTCCGAACCCGCCAATTGCGTTCGGCGCAAATTGCGGCGTTGGCGCGTCCGACCTGATGCGGACGGTGCTGGGCTTTGCCGCCACGGGAACCGCGCGCCCGCTGATCGCCAAAGGCAATGCGGGCATCCCGAAGTATCACGACGGCCATATCCACTATGACGGCACGCCAGACCTGATGGCGGAGTACGCCGTGCTGGCGCGGGATGCGGGCGTGCGGATCATTGGCGGCTGCTGCGGCACGATGCCGGAGCATCTGCGTGCGATGCGTGACGCGCTGGAAAGCCACCCCAAGGGCCCGCGCCCGACGCTGGAGGATATCTCGGCCAAATTGGGGGGCTTCTCATCGGCTTCGGACGGGACGGGCGACACTTCAGGCGAGCCAAAGCGCGAACGGCGCGGACGGCGGGGGTAAGGCTGACAACCGAGATCCTTGCACAAGGATCTTGACAAGTTTCTTGCTCAAGATACTTGCGCGGCGCGTGGCAGGGGTCAGAACAGCGACAACTGGTCGCCCGGCCGGGGCGGCGGTCTGAAAAGGTCGTTCCGCAGGCGCGGCAGTCCGCTATCGAGCGCCAGTCGCTTGCGCGCGATGTCTGCACGACGGTGAATCAGGTCGGCCCAGATTCCCTGTCCGGTCATGCGTTTGCCGAATTCAGGGTCATAGTCGCGCCCACCATGCAAGTCGCGCACCCGGCCCATGACACGGGCGGCACGGTCGGGAAAGGTCGCCTCGATCCATTGGCGGAAGAGGTCCGCCACCTCCAGCGGCAGGCGCAGGGGGATGGAATTGGCGTAAGCTGCCCCCGCATTGCGCCCGGCCTCCATCACTGCCTCAAGCTCGTGATCCGTCAGCGCCGGGATCAGGGGCGAGACCTGCACCCGCACCGGGATGCCCGCCGCCGCCAAAGCTCGGATCATCGCCAGCCTGCGCTGCGGTGCGGGCGCGCGGGGTTCCATCTTGCGGGCCAGGGCCTCATCAAGCGTGGTGATGGAGATGGACACCGCCGCCAACCCGTCTGCCGCCATCGGGGCGATGAGGTCGATATCGCGTTCAACCAGCGTGCCGCGTGTCGTGATCCAGACAGGGTGGCGAAAGGCGGCGAGCACCTCCAGCACTTGCCGCATCAACGCATGTTCGCGTTCCACCGGCTGATAGGGGTCGGTGTTGGTACCGATGGCGATGGGGGCCACGCTGTAGGCCGGGCGGCGCATTTCAGCCGCCAGCGCTTCCGCGATCCCCGGACGTGCGATCAGCTTCGTCTCGAAGTCGAGACCCGGCGAGAGGTTCAGGAAAGCGTGGGTGGGTCGGGCATAGCAATAGACACAGCCATGTTCGCACCCGCGATAGGGGTTGATCGAGCGGTCGAAGGGCAGATCGGGCGATCGGTTGTAGGTGATGGCGGATCGGGGCCGTTCTAGCCGCACCTCTGTGCGGATCAGACGATCCTCCTCAACCAGGTCCCAACCGTCATCATGCGCCACAAGTGTCTGGTGTTCAAAGCGGCCAGCGCGGTTGCTGTCCGCCCCGCGCCCGCGCAGCCTGTGACCCGGCAAAATGCTTTCGTCCTTTGACATGCTGAAAACCTAGAACATATCCGGAACATTTGCCACCCGCCTTTCAAGCGCGACCGCTTTCTGTCGGCTTTAATCCGGTGTATGTCGCTTGCCGAACAGTGGACCGGCCGCTTTGCGACCATGCACTATGCAAGACCTTTCCCCTTGGAGCGCCCCCATGGCCGACGAAGACGATATCATCCTTTCCGAACTGTCGGATGACGAGCTTGTCTTGCAGATGCATGACGATCTTTACGATGGCCTGAAGGAAGAGATCGAGGAGGCCGTCAACCTTCTGATCGCGCGCGGCTGGACGCCCTATGACGTTCTGACCAAGGCGCTGGTGGCGGGCATGAGCATCGTTGGCGCCGACTTCCGCGACGGTATCCTGTTCGTGCCGGAAGTGCTTCTTGCTGCCAATGCGATGAAGGCGGGGATGTTCATCCTGAAGCCGCTGCTGGTGGAAACCGGCGCGCCGCGGATGGGCAAGATGGTGATCGGCACCGTCAAGGGCGACATCCACGACATTGGCAAAAACCTTGTCGCGATGATGATGGAAGGCGCCGGGTTCGAGGTGCTGGATCTTGGGATCAACAATTCGGTCGAAAAGTACCTGGATGCGCTGGAGCGCGAGCAGCCCGATATCCTGGGCATGTCGGCCCTGCTGACCACGACGATGCCCTACATGAAGGTCGTTATCGACACGATGAAGGAAAAAGGCATGCGCGAGGATTACATCGTGCTTGTCGGTGGTGCGCCCCTGAACGAGGAGTTCGGCCGGGCGATTGGTGCCGATGCTTATTGCCGCGATGCTGCCGTG
>Ga0105045_10002037_pt1 | contig 16873 bp, 15 predicted proteins | sample MAT02_FD_78089 | JGI IMG/M metagenome (GOLD analysis project Ga0105045, IMG submission 78089) | Freshwater microbial communities from Lake Fryxell liftoff mats and glacier meltwater in Antarctica - MAT-02 (megahit assembly) | ecosystem: Environmental > Aquatic > Freshwater > Ice > Liftoff... | reverse complement strand
CCGTTTTGTGGCGTCCAAATTACAATATCAATAATCTTACTTCTTTTACGCCACTGGTTAGTCCGGATGTACCCACCCGATATTTTGCAACACTTACCGATCCCTTTGGCTGCGTTGGCACCGACTCCGTTTTTGTAGATGTAAAAAGTTTCGTAACAATTAAAGGAGGAAATGACACCACAATTTGCCAGACAGATCCCATTACTTTAATGTTATCCAGTGATGGGTTGAATTATAGATGGACAGAATTGCCTGCAGGCGGAAGCCTGGATGATGTTGCCTTAAAAAATCCAATCGCAAAACCTTTGGTAACCACCCGGTACAGCGTAATCGCCAGCATTGGAAAATGCAATGCTCAGGATGAAGTGCTTGTAAAAGTAGTGCCCTATCCGAATGCCAGTTCAGGAGGAGATACCACTATTTGTTTTGGCACTTCGGCTCAGTTGCGTGCATCCGGTGGAAGTTTTTATACGTGGAGTCCGGCAACTTATTTGAATAACCGCTCTATTCCAAACCCGGTATCAATTAATCCGTCCAGAAGTATTAGTTACACAGTTACGGTTATTGATACGCTTGGATGTCCCAAAAACATGCAGGCAACCGTGCAGGTGTTGGTAACTAAAGTAAATGCCCGGGTGGGTTCGGGAGACACCTCCGTAGTGCTGGATCAGCCTTTGCAATTACTGGCAACTGGTGGCACCAGTTATCTTTGGACACCCGCCCGCTGGCTTGACAAATCAAATGTTGCCAATCCTGTCGCATTACCTCAGAACGATATTGAATATGAAGTAAAAGTTAGCAATGCAGCAGGTTGTTTTGATTTCGCCAGTATTAAAGTAAAAGTGTATCGGGTGCAGCCCGGCTTTTATGTGCCAACAGCATTTTCGCCCAACGGTGATGGCCGCAATGATTTTTTCAGACCGGTTGCTTTGGGACTAAAGTCCCTGGATGTATTCAGGGTTTACAATCGCCTCGGACAATTACTTTACAGTGATACCAATATAGAATCAGCCGGATGGGATGGAACCTACAAAGGCAATAGCCAGGACCCTGCAACTTTCGTGTGGTATGCAGAAGGAACAGATTACCGCAATCAAAAAATCAAGAAGAGGGGATTTGTGGTGTTGGTTAGGTAAATGACTGATTGATTAAGTTGGCTTTAATTATTTCAACATACAAATACGTTCGGCTCTACCCAATTATGAATGGTGAATCATTTGTCTTTCATTCATCGGGATCATTCATCTATCATTCCACCTACAAAATACCACCGTTTACCGTCATTTAGGGATCATCTGCCTAATGCAACTTTCATACGTTGCGAACCCCGTTTACATTTGTGTTATAAAATTAATCATCATTATAAAAAATAGCACAATGGAAAAGAATAGAAATTTTAAAGACAGGGAAGGCGGCAGGGTAATCGGCGGTTTGATATTAGTAGGCGTGGGCGCAGCTTTGTTGTTACGTAACACCGGTTTTTCTTTGCCGGGCTGGTTATTTAGCTGGCCAATCATATTGATACTCGTTGGTATTTACACAGGATTTAAACACAATTTCAGAAATAACTCTTGGATCATTTTAATAGGCATTGGAGGTTTCTTCCTCGTAACCAAATTTATGCCATGGCTAGGTCTTCAGCCATTGTTTTGGCCGCTCATAATTATTGGAGCAGGAATCATTTTCATTGTTCGCCCAGGGAAAAGAGATTGGACCGGTACGAAAAATGATGCAACCAACGACCGATGGAAATCAACCGCTTCTCCTTTTTCAGCAAGCGAACCTTCGCAGGCTGCCGTGGTTGATGGTAGCGACTACCTGGTTATTAGTTCTGTATTTAGCGGCGTGAAGAAAAATGTGGTATCTAAAAATTTTAAGGGCGGGCGTATATCATCGGTTTTTGGCGGCGCAGAAATAGACCTGAGCCAGGCAGAAATAAATAGTCCGGTCACCATCAAATTTGAAGTGGTATTTGGCGGAGCAACATTGCTAGTGCCTTCGCATTGGTCTGTTCAAAACGAAATTGACGGCATATTCCACGGCGTTGACGATAAAAGACGATTTAACCCAACAGCCAGCATCAATCCCGAAAAGGTGCTTATTCTGAAAGGATCTGCCGTATTCGGCGGAATAGAAATCAGGAGCTATTAGATGAATAAATAAATGATGAATCGTGAATAAGGAATAATGAAAAGTGAAAATTTACAACGCTCTGATATTTTGCAGAAATCATCCGTTTTCAATGTCAGATAATAAGCTAAAACACAACCAGGTTGTTATCATCCAATTAAGGTTGAATCACATTCCACATTCACGATTGACCATTCACCATTGACCATTGACCCTTCAAAATATAACCCTTCACAACATCACATATCCCCAAAACTATCAACTTATGAAATGGTTTCTCGCAAAACTGGTTTTTCAAATTGTTTGTGGTAATGGCAATCATACACCGCAGTTTGATGAACAGCTCCGGCTTATTTATGCGGAAGATGAATTGCACGCTTTTCATAAAGCGAGGTTGTTAGGCGAAGGTGATTATTTAAAAGCTGGCAATGAAAATTTAGTTGCCGTACAATGGAAGTTTATCGATGTATGCGAATTGGTTCCATTGGTGCAGGCCACGGATGGGGCAGAAATCAATTCTGTTAAACGGGAAGAAGCCGATGCCAATTTGTACATTCGCAGTATTCAAAAAGCGGCCAGTCAATTATTGCAGCAGGGCCTGCATCAGTTCACCGGTTTAAACAACATACCAAGTGGCACGTAATATTTCTGCAGACCGAAAAATAGTTATCATCTTCTTTGCCAGCTTTATTGCCTGGTTTGGCATCTGGAGTGTGTTGCAAATAGTGGTGCTGCAGGATTTTGGGTTCGCAACTTCTACCGCAATTACGGATGCCATCGTAAGCAACGGTTGGCTGGAAGCTGCCTGCCTGCTCGTCATCAATAACATGCGCTATTATTTGCCCAAGCGGGAAAAATATTGGTATGTGCTCGTTATCAGCATTGGCCTTAGCTCGTTGTGGTTGTTATTGGTTCGGGTAAGTTTGTGGGCCTTGTATAAAAATGATTTGCTTTATATGCAATCGCTTGCTCAATCATCTTATATCCGCTTTGCCATCGCATTTTTAATGATTGGGTGTTGCACCGTATTAAGTTTGCTCTGGTATTCGCAGCGTGACCAACAGGCAGATGCAGAACGCCGTCAGGACATGGAACGCCTGGCACGTGAGGCAGAATTAAATAAACTGCGCCAACAATTGCAACCTCATTTTCTATTCAACAGCCTCAATTCTATCAGCGCTTTAACGGGTAGCCAGCCCGAAAAGGCAAGACACATGATACAGCAGTTGAGCGATTTCTTGCGAGGCACGTTAAAAAAAGAAGAGTTGCAATGGACAACATTTGAAGAGGAATTACAATACCTGCAATTGTACCTTGATATTGAAAAAGTACGCTTTGGCTATCGCCTGCAAACCAACTTTGAAACGGACGAAGTTGCTTTACAAATGCGGCTTCCATCGATGCTGTTGCAACCGTTGGTTGAAAATGCCATCAAGTTTGGATTGTATGACACCATCGGCGAAGTGACCATTTTTATAACCGCCAAAAAAGTAAACGACCTGTTGGAAGTGCGTGTGCAAAACCCTTTTGATGAAGCGACTGCTGCGCCACTAAAAGGCACAGGCTTTGGATTGTCTTCCATCCGGCGGCGGTTATTTTTGTTATTTGCCCGGCAAGATCTGTTACAAATAAAAAAAGAAGCTCAACAATTTATTACCATAATCAGCATACCACAACAGCATGAAAGCAATTATAATTGATGATGAACCCCTTGCCCGAATGATGGTAAAGGAATACCTGCAGTCTTATCCGCACATCGCTGTTGCAGAAGAATGCAACGATGGCTTTGAAGGAATGAAGGCGATTCAACAACACCAGCCCGACCTGATTTTTTTGGACATACAAATGCCCAAGATAAATGGGTTTGAAATGCTGGAGTTGATCGACCATCCGCCACTGGTAATTTTTACCACGGCCTTTGAAGAGTATGCAATCAAAGCATTTGATGCGCATGCAGCCGATTATCTATTAAAGCCTTTTAGCAAAGAGCGTTTTGACAAAGCTATGCAGAAGCTAACACAGCAACGGGTAAATGCAACGCAGGCGGTGGTAGACATGGCCCTGCAAACTGCCGCTCCCAGCAATCGCATCGTTGTAAAAGACAATGGCAAAATAAAGATAATCCCGATGGCACAGGTGCAATACCTGGAAGCCGCCGATGATTATGTAAAGATCATCACAGCCGAGGGTAGCTTTCTGAAAAAGAAGACCATGCAGTATTTTGAGGACAGTTTGCCGCCACAGGAATTCATCCGCATCCATCGTTCCTACCTCATCAATGCATCGCTGATTACCCGGATTGATCTGAACGAAAAAGATAGTCATCTTTTGCTACTTACAACCGGTGCCAGGTTGCCTGTGAGCAAGGCTGGGTATGTAAGATTGAAGGAAGCGTTGGGGATTTAAATTTTACTGTTTCTTTGATTTTCTAACAGAAATTATCTATACTCTTAACTATATAGACCTTGTAGCAGGTAAAGGAATGCAACAGTAAATTATTGGTTGTAAAATAAAATCAGCAATGTATTCATTTGGCAGCAATTGATTTTTATGGGTTATTACCCAATAATGATTGCAGTGGAAAAATTCTGCAGGTATCTTTAAAAATACTAAATTTGTGAGCAAATACTTAAAGTGAAATTTACATCAATAGAAATATGCGCAGGTGCTGGCGGACAAGCCATTGGCCTTGAACAGGCCGGATTTGAACACCTGGCTTTGGTAGAAATTGAATCGATTGCTTGTGAAACGCTCCGTTTAAATCGTCCAAATTGGAACATCATAAATAAAGATGTCAAAGACTTTTCGGCAACTCATTTTTAAAATGTGGATCTCTTCGCCGGGGGCGTTCCATGCCCACCTTTTTCAATAGCAGGAAAACAATTAGGGCAATTGGATGAAAGAGATTTATTTCCTGAAGCAATACGGCTTGTTAAAGAATGTCATCCAAAAGCAGTGATGCTTGAAAATGTTCGTGGTTTACTAGATATAAAATTCAAGGAATACAGACGGCACATTCTTAATGAATTTTACAAAATGGGTTATCAATGTGACTGGAAATTATTCAATGCCTGTGACTATGGGGTTTCTCAACTAAGACCGAGAGCGATTCTTGTAGCACTTAAAAGAGAATATTTTGAGTTTTTTGAATGGCCTGTTAAGAATACAACTCCACCATTGACTGTCGGTGAACTATTATACGAGGAAATGGCTTCGGCAGGTTGGGGGAATGTTGACAGTTGGAAATTGAAGGCTAATAATATTGCACCAACGATTGTTGGAGGTTCAAAAAAGCATGGTGGCGCCGACCTCGGTCCAACAAGAGCGAAACAATCCTGGGCACTTTTAGGTGTTGATGGAAAAGGCCTGGCGGATGCTCCTCCAATAAATGGATTTATGGAAATGCCAAGATTGACACTTAAAATGGCTGCCCTCATTCAGGGGTTTCCAAAAGATTGGAATTTTGCAGGTAAGAAGACGCCAGCTTACAGGCAGGTAGGAAATGCATTTCCTGCCCCTGTTGCAAAAGCAATTGGCTTATCTATAAAAAAAGCACTTAAAAAGTATGAACAGGAACGCTCCAAAAAAAGCCGGATCGAGGTCCAGGCTGCGTGAGTATTTTATTAAAAATGTTGGTACAATTTTGAACTCCGATACTTTGCGGGAAGTTGCAGGCGTAAGTGAATGGGGGCGTCGTGTTAGAGAATTGAGAAATGAGGAAGGAATGAACATTGTAACACATAATGATCGCAGTGAGCTTAAGCCCGGTCAATATCTTTTAGTTAATTTGAAACCTTTGCCTTCTTTTGAAAGAGGGATTTCAAAGGAAACCCGTGCTTTTGTTTTGGATAGAAATGGATTCACTTGTCAAATGTGTGGTATTGCAGCCGGCGAACCACACCCCGATGATGCAGGAAGAAAGGCAAGGCTTCATATAGGGCATGTGATAGACAAATCTATGGGCGGAACTGATGATGCCAGCAACCTGAAAGCTATTTGTTCTGTATGCAATGAAGGTGCATCCAACCTAACACTAAACAGACCCGACACAAACAAATTGATGGTGCAGGTTAGGCGGGCTCCGGCAGCGGTTGAATTAGATGTGCTAAAATGGTTAATTCGGAAATTCCCAAATCAAAGTGAAACGTTTTTGAACGATATAAAAAAATAACCATTCAATTTTTTTTGGTTTTATTGTTTCAACTGAAAAGTATTTAGAAGAGGTAGCAGCCCACTTTTTCTGTCAAAATACTTTGTCTCCCACTAACTAAAAATTATTTTATATCCATTCTTCGGGTCTACTTTATTGCTGATATTTCTGGATAATTATACCTCCGAACTATACAAGTCTAAAGCAAAATATGAATTATTTAAAAGTCAATAGTCCATAATTCGAACCATCATTTTATACCTAAAAATGCACAAGCTTTCCTATCTGCAAAGCCTTCTAATAATGAAATTAGCCTACAATCTTTATCCCCATTACTAAGTTTACTCCCAGTGGTTTGCAATTTGGCAATCCCATGTTTGAAATATAGCCTGCTTTAAAGCTAAGAACAGTTTGATTGAATGATTTTTTTAATTTGAAAGGGCATGCAGGAAACGTGTAATCCAATGTTGCCTGCCAATCCATTTAATTTGTTATTCGCTTTAAATGCAATTGTAAAGTAGCATAAATGGATATTGCAGCAGATACTACTTTCAAATAATTGGCAATGAATTATTACTATATTCATGCCATGAGATGGATTTTACCCGTGATCGTAATGGCCCAGTTTTGTTGCACCTCTTTATGGTTTGCCGGCAATGCTATTTTGCCCGACATCATTCTACAGTTTCACCTGCTGCCCGGTTTTTTAGCCCATCTCACCATCGCAGTGCAGGTTGGTTTTATTGCAGGGGCATTGGTGTTTGTGTTTTTAACCATTGCGGATCGTTTTTCACTTTCCCTGGTATTCTTTGTCAGTTCAGTTTTTGCGGCATTGTTCAATCTTGGAATTGTGATGTAATTAGTTAAGCCCAACGGCTTGTTGCTGTTTCGTTTTTTAACTGGTTTTTTCATCGCAGGCATCTACCCGGTTGGAATGAACATCGCAGCAAACCATTACCAGCAGGGCCTGGGTAAATCGTTGAGTTTTTTGTGGGTGTGTTGGTGATTGGCACCGTATTTCCCCATTTACTAAAAAGTGTTACCGGCAGTTTTCCGTGGCATACCGTTGTATATGCAACATCGGCGCTTTCTGTTTTTGGTGGGATGATGATGATGCGATGGATACCCAATGGTCCGTTTCGTAAGCAGGGACAACAGTTGAATTTTAACTCGTTTTTAGCAGGGTTTTGCTTCAAAAATTTTACGTCAGTTCCTATTGGTTATTTTGGTCACATGTAAGAGTTGTGCACTTTCCGGGCCTTTGTGCCGGTAATGTTTGTGCCGGATCATAGCTATTACAACCGGGCTGGTTTTGATGTTTCATTTTGGTCGTTTGTTATCATTGGTTCAGGGGTATTGGCCTGTGTTTTTAGCGGGTTATTCTTCCAACGTTTTGGTACAAAAAAAATAGCAGGCATCGCATTGTTTTTCTTCGGTTTATGTTGTTTGTTTTCCCCGGTTTTTTTATTCATTCCTAATGCATGGCTGTTGATTGTTTTCCTTATTTTTTGGGGACTGGTAGTAATTGCCGACTCTCCGTTGTTTTCAACATTGGTTGCGCAAAATGCCCCCACAGAATCAAGGGGTACTTCCCTTACCATCGCTCATTGCACTGGGTTCTCCATTACGATTATCAGTATTTTCAAAACGTAAACCTGTTGTCAAATTATATCGGCCAAGAGTATATTTATATGGTATTGGCGGCAGGCCCTTTCATTGGATTGATAGCGTTGTTAAAACAATACATCAATTATTGGCAGAGCAGGAAGTTGCTTTATTCAAACTGGAAAAAATAATTTATTAAAGTAGTGGCTCCGGTGCTTTCAAAAAGTAAGTCTAAAAAAGCGAAGCATTGAAATATAGAATCCTAAAACCAGGGCCAATGTATAAAAATCAATTATCTTCCCCAAAAAAAGTATCCAATGAAAACAATTTTTACAGCCTGTTTCCTGATTTCGGGAATGTTAACGTTTGCACAGGTGAACCCCAATGCTGGTAAAAAACTATCAGGCACAAAAGACAGCACCCCAGTCGAAGTAGAAGCCTCCTATCCCGGTGGGGCAGCAGCATGGGTTAAATTTTTACAAAAAAATTTAAAGGCGGATGTACCCATAAAAAATGATGCGCCCATTGGACAATACCAGGCAATTGTTGTATTCATCGTTGATAAAGATGGTTCAGTTAGCAACGTAAAGCCCGCAACACGATTTGGATATGGAATGGAAGATGAGGTGGTAAGGGTAATTGAAATGTCGGGGAAATGGATACCGGCTACCCGCAATGGAATTCCTTTAAAAGCTTACCGGAAACAGCCCATCACTTTTGTTGCCACGAGCGAATACTTTGCAATTGAAGCAAGTAAGCCTTTTACCTTTTTTACAAATACTGATAACGAGATCACAGTAACGGCCCGAAAGATTAAACCTGAAGCGATTGCAATCAATGTACCGGGAGCCAACGTAACCCGGTTATCTGACGGTAAGTTTATAGTTAGGGTTAATAAAGTTGGTCGTATAAATATTGAGGTGGTGAATAGTAAGAAGGACGACAAATTGATCGGTGTCGCCAGTTTTGAGGTGTTGACAAATTGAGAACAAGGAACAAATTGAAGGAAAGGTGAATGGTTCGCAAATTGTAACTAGTACAAAGTATGTAAAGAAAACTGGTAATTAAGAAATCGTTTATACGTTTATATTTTTTAATGCAAGTGCTATCCATCAGCACTTGTTTTTATTTTGTTTTGCTTCACTGCGAATTATCGTTGGCATAATTAATTTTTCGTTTCCTTTGCTGTACACTTTTATTAATTGGAAACCACCAATGTTAGGAAAATTTTCGATATTGTTTTTTTACCTGCTATTTACTTCTGTGCGGCTTTGGGCACAAGCCGATGCCTTTTGCGGCGTTTGGCGAATGGTGTATTTACCTGCCGACGGAAAATCTCCCATCAAACTTGAATTGGCCATTGCCGATCCTGAAAGAAATGTCTTGTATCCGGCACATATAACCTTACGATGCGACAGCTTTTTGGGAGAATATGATTTATTGCTGGTTAAAAAAAACACCCGGGAGCTAGGTATAAGCCGGAATAAATATCCGGTAAAGGAAACGGCTTTCGGCCTTGGTAAATGGACCTGGCTTTTAAATGGCACGTTCGATTTAAGTAAAGATCTTAAAGGAGCACCTGTATTGAACTCCTTTAAAATTCAGTCGAAACAAGTAGATTTTACAATGCCCGATACCATTGGGGTTAGTCCTGAAAAGAAAGTAACGGCTGTACGCTTGAAAACCTTTCTAAGGGATGCAGATATCAGCTTGAAAAAAATTAGTAATATTCCCTGGGATGGTAAAGACCGTGACCAGATTATTGAGCCGGCTTTATCGCCTGCCTATTTTGGTTTGCAGGATACCATTTATTTGCCAACAAGAGATGGTACAGCCACTTTTTCAAGTACTAAAAAAAAGGACCGTGATGTTCTTACGGTAACACTAAACGGGCAGGTTGTGATGGATAAGGTGATGATTAACAAAAAGAAATATGAAGAAGATATTCTGCTGAGTCCCGGACTCAATATCCTTGCGTTGTTTGCAGATAATTTTGGTAATGCGTTGCCCAATACCGGTAAGCTAAATCTTCAATTTGGGAATAAAAAATTCAGTCTCGATTTTGCCAACCGGAAGGATAGTGCAGCCACTTTTATTGTTGCAAAACTGGTGTGTGATCCGGATCAATCGAAAGAAAGATACTTCCCCGAAAACACCATTCGGGGCGAAGAAAAGAATCTTGAAAAAGATGAAAGGTTGATTGGCAGTATTATATCCACTAAACAGCAATTAACCTTTGCAATATGGGATGAAGTAATCAATGACGGTGATAGTATCTCCATAAAAATTAATGGCGAATGGCTTGTAAGAGGCTGCCCTGTAATGAACAGTCCAAGGTTTATAACCGTTACATTGAAACCCGGTGCCAACACATTTTTATTTATGGCCGATAATCTCGGCTCCATTCCACCCAATACTTCCGCCCTTGAAATCATTGATGGAAAACGCAGGAAATATTATGCTATGGAAACTAAACTGGGTGAGAAAAATATTGTGAAAATATTTTACGATACCAAGGTAGGGATGTAGTCTTCCATTAATATTTCGAATTGGTCTGACCTGCGGTACCGCAGGTCAGACCAATAATTCGTTCAGGCGTGCGGCACTGCATACCAGATCGGTTAAATCTGCAAACCGTGCGGTACCGCAGGGAAAACAAGTTAAGTCAGACAACCGCTTTACACCACGGGTCACACCGGTCAGTTCAGCCACCCGGTCGGCACCGCAGGTCAGACCGGTTATTTTGTTGTACAAGTAAAATAGCGAAGCTCACACCCGTTACCAGAAGGTAATTCAAAACAAAAAGTAGTTTCCTTGCAAATCATCATTCACTCCGAATTCAATTTCCAAAAAAACAAAGGCCGATGAATACATCGGCCTTTGTTTTAGAAGTATATAAAATCAATTTATTTAACCGGCGTAATTAAAATATTGCGGTACTCCACCGGACCATGATCCCCCTGTATCAATAAGGGCCCTGGTTCGCCTTCTTTACTATCGATGGCTCCACCGGTAATGCCGGGTATTTCCTGCTCACAGATAATTCTTTTTCCGTTAGCTACCACGGTTACAATTCTGCCCACCAAAGTGATGTCATAAGACTGCCATTCACCCGGTTCTTTTGCAACTTGCTCAGTGGGCGATATAAAGCCGTAAATGGCGCCGAACTCATCTTTCAATGGCTCTTTCCCTTTACTATCGCTCACTTGCACTTCGTATCTGCCACGCAGGTAAACGCCACTGTTACTGCCTTTTGGATAACGAAATTCGATGTGCAGTTTAAAGTCGGTAAAACTTTGATCCGATACAAGGTTAGCGCCAGATTGTGGACTGCTTAAAATACCGTCTTTTGCCACCCATTGGTTGGTACCCATTGCATGCCATCCTTTAAGATCCGTGCCGCTAAATAATTTTATTTGCTTTCCCCAAACAGGCGCTTGCGTTCTGCGCAATGAAGGCGCTCTTAAACCTACCCAATTAAATGTTTTACCATCGCTGCCGGTAATGGTGCCAGCCAATGTTTGCCCGGTAAGGGTTCCTTCCACTGAAATGTCTTTGCTTTCCTCCTCCCATTGGGGTGGTAGTGAAAAACTTATTTTTCCTTCGCTGAAATTTACCCGTGAAATAGGTCTTGCACTTCCGCCTGCACCTACAAATTGTCCAACCAGCATCTGGTGTCCCGAATGACGTATTTCAAGCCATGACGGAATTTCTTTTCCGTCCTGATTGATGGTGATATCCCATCTTCCCTCAATTGCAGGATCTGCGTTTTTAAGGAGATCATGGTCATTTGCACTGGCAATACCGCAAGAAAATACCATTACAACAAACTGCAGCAGCGGCTTAATAGAAAATTGATGCCAACGGCGTTCCTGATTTTTTTTCATGTGATTTTTTTTAACTTAAGCCTTCAATTTAGGCAAAAAAATTAATATTGTTTTACCAGGGTATAAATAAGAATAAACGTTATTTATTGATACCGTCTTATGCAATAGAAAAATATTAAAAAGTTCGATTTTGGTCTGCGGAATTTTTGTAAGGGAGGCAGGCTATAGATGTTTTTTTTGTTAGATAAAGGTGCAGCGTTGCTGTTTTATATTTTTTTACGCCTGGCAGATTCTTTGGGATTTGAATCCTTTGATGAATAATTTTTTGTTGAAGATCCACTTTGTTCTTGCTAATAGTTTTCAACTCTTTATGTAATCTGATTAATCAGTCTGTGACTTAAGTGTTCACAGATATTTTGCTGTTACGTTCTGCAATTTGCAATTTCTTTGATGGTAATCCATTTCTATTAATTAGTTGTTATCTTCAATTAAATTATCCAATTGTATTTTAGTAAATTTCAATGCTTTTGCTCCTTCTAAAATATAGATCATTCTATGAAACCTTAAATACAATAGAATGACAAACGAGCAGACGGCCATTAAAACCACCATCTTCAGCATTATCGGTAATACCTGTTTAGCACTCATCAAAGGGATTGCTGGATACTTTGGTAATTCTTATGCTTTGATAGCTGATGCCATAGAATCTGCTACCGATATTTTTTCTTCCTTTCTGGTACTTTTTGGAATCAAATATTCAAGTCGTCCTGCCGATACCAATCATCCTTATGGGCATGGCCGTGCTGAGCCGCTTGTTACTTTCTTAGTGGTAGGTTTTTTAATCACCTCAGCAGTGATCATTGCTTATGAAAGTATCAGGAATATTGGCACACCGCATGGCCTTCCAAAACCCTGGACATTGCTTGTGTTGGGGGCCATCATTATCTGGAAAGAAATTTCCTACCGGTTGGTAATAAGGAAAAGTAAAGAGACCAATAGTTCCTCTCTAAAAGCGGATGCCTGGCATCACCGCAGCGATGCAATTACTTCAATAGCAGCTTTTATCGGAATTTCAATCGCACTTTTTTTTGGTAAAGGATATGAAACTGCAGATGACTGGGCTGCACTTTTTGCATCGGGATTTATTTTGTACAACAGCTACCTTATTTTCAGGCCTGCTTTGGGTGAAATAATGGACGAACAATTGAATGAAGAGCTGGTAGTTGAAATCAGGAAAGTATCGCTAACTGTAGATGGTATTACAGGTACGGAAAAATGTTTTATCCGCAAAGCAGGAATGCAATACCACGTAGATCTTCATGCAAAAGTGTGTGGAAGCATCACGGTTAATGCGGGGCACATGATTGCCCACCAGCTTAAAGATACTTTGCGTCGGGAAATACCCCAGTTGGGCAATGTGTTGATACATATTGAACCCAATGAATAAAGAGATAAAAAAGCTGGATAGTTTAATAAAAGCGGTTGATCGGTTCCCCAAAGCCCTTCAGCCGGTTTGGTATAAGACGGAAGAATAATTGGCGATGAACCTGTTTTTATAGATGGCGAATGGGCATTAACTTAAAAGTACAAGTTTCCGATCAAACATTTAAATATTTAAAATGATGTACACAATTGAAAATGATTTGCTGAAAGTAGTGATCAATCCTCTGGGTGCCGAGTTGAGTAGTCTCTTCAACAAGGCAAATGGTCACGAATACGTATGGAATGGAGATCCTAAGTTTTGGGCAAAGCAATCCCCTGTATTATTTCCCATTGTTGGTACTTTAAAAAATAATAGTTATTCAATAAATGAGAAAAGTTATGAACTGACTCGGCATGGTTTTGCTCGTGAAAAGGTTTTTAAGATAAGTAATCAAACAGCCGCATCCATTAGTTTTGAGTTACAAAATGATGAGCAGACCTTATCCGTTTACCCGTTTGAATTTTCATTTTCACTTATTTATACCATTGAACAAAACAACCTTACTGTTACATACTTTGTAAAAAATATTGGTAATGGTGAAATGCTTTTTTCAGTGGGAGCACATCCTGCTTTTAAATTGCCGATTGCTGATGAACTTGCTTACGAAGATTATTACCTGTTGTTTAATAAAATCGAAAATGCCGGACGCTGGCCAATCAGTGCAGAGGGGTTGATCGAGTCTGCTCCAACTGCTTTGCTTGAAAATACCAACCGGTTACCGTTGACAAAATCTTTGTTTTATAAAGATGCCATCGTATTAAAAAATATTGCATCCGATTCAGTGGAATTGAAATCTGATAAAAATCCAATCGGTTTTACTTTTACTTTTAAGGGATTTCCCTACCTCGGAATCTGGGCTGCAAAAGATGCCGATTTCATTTGCATTGAGCCATGGTGTGGCATTGCGGATAGTGTAAACAGTAGCCAGGTATTTGGAGATAAGGAAGGTATTGTGAAGCTAGGCGCAGGCGAGGTGTTTGAGCGGAGTTGGGATGTTATGGTATAGAATGGTTGGACTGTTGTATTGTTGGATTGTGGCATTGTTGCATTGTTGGATTGTTGCGTTGTTGCGTTGTTGGATTGTTGTTTTAAATAACTGGAATTGAATGATAGTATTGGTGCAAATCTTTAACAGGAACTTTAGCAGGTTTACCATGGCTGGTTATCGGAGTTGGTTAAGACGGGAATGAAGGGTTATTTAAAGTAATTTGCTACCCTCAAGATTTGTCAGGGACGTTGAAATAAAATTTTGAATTTGATATTTATTTCTGAGAATTCAGTTTGATTGAGTTTCCCCAAAAGACTTTCGCTAAACATTTATCCAAAGTTGCAATTTTACTTGTCCTGATAATTGAAGATACTTTCAACCCATTTGCAGTATCAGGGGAAATGACCATGTCTGACAATTCCTTCCAGTCGCTTTGCGTAGTGATGAAGCAGACAGTAAGTTCAAGTTTTGATTGGGCTGGTACTAAGGCTGGTCTTAATTTACTGCCAGTCAAATCAGTAAATGGAAAAGTGATTAGAACAATGTCGACCTTAGTCATCGTACAGTTCTTTTGAGTCTTCTTTAAAATACAAATCCTCTAAATCTTTTAAAAAATCAAAAGTTTGGCTGTTTAATAATAGTTGTTGAATTCCTTCTGCCAGACGCTGTTCTTCGCAACGTGTTGAAATGAAGTCTGCAAAATCAGCAGTCTCTTCCGCTTTGTTGTCCGGAAGTTGGTTAACGGTCTTTAATGTTCTCTCAATAATTAATTCTTTGGTCATAGCAAATAACTTTCTATTCAATTATACAAATACTATTTTATCTGGAGGGGAGTCTTAAATCAGGGCGCATTCAAAATTGGAGCATGCTGCTGCAACCTTACTAATAAGCAGCAATCTTCTATAACGTCTGTAAACATTGGTTATTTCCTAACCCGGGCTTCGAAATACGCACTGAATCTGAATACTCCATTTACAACCCTTTACCACGCATGTACTCAATGTAACTGGATTTTAGGGAGTCGAATTGTTTACTTTGTAGTTAGTGCTATCAACCATTTATTTGAAAAATACTTCATCCAGATACTTGTTATTCAAACATGGGATGCTTGTCAGGTCTGGAGCCAATAGTCCACTATTATACAAATCTGTTTACGTTGTATTAAAGGGTGCTTATGGAGACAATCAGTTTTTATTAAATGCTAACCGAACAGCTATAAAGTAACAATGCCATCTTTTCAAAGATGGCATTATTACACTGAGTAATTATTCATTCAATCGAATATCCCGAGCTTCTTTTCTTCTCAATTTTTTGCTGAAAACCAGCTCTGTTTTATTGGTTAAAAAAAACGTTTAACCCCGCAGCCTACTTTAATATTTTGGTGTTACGCCAATATTGTAAAACATAAAACTCCATTTGTCTGCTTGTTCTGCAATGGTTTGTTTAGTGCTTTTACCTGCACCATGACCGGCCTTTGTTTCAATGCGGATGAGCACTGGATTTGGACCTGTTTGTTTTTCCTGGATGTGGGCCGCAAACTTAAACGAATGCGCCGGTACCACACGATCGTCATGATCTGCAGTGGTGATCATCGTAGCAGGATAAGCTGCTGCTTTTACATTTTGAACCGGTGAATATTTATAGAGATAATCGAACATCTCTTTACTATCTTCCGATGTGCCGTAATCGTATGCCCAGCCAGCGCCTGCCGTAAATTTATGGTACCGCAACATATCCAATACACCTACTGCCGGAAATGCTACTTTACATATATCTGGTTGTTGTGTAATGCAGGCACCTACCAGTAAACCTCCATTGCTTCCACCCTCTATGGCCAGCAAGTTCCGCGAAGTATAGTTATTGTCTACCAGGTATTTCGCCGCAGCTATAAAATCATCAAATACATTTTGCTTTTTTGTTGTAATGCCCTGCTCATGCCAGGCCTCACCATACTCACCGCCGCCCCTGATATTGGGGACTGCATAAATTCCACCGTTCTCCAATAATATTATGTTTGAGGTGCTGAATGCAGGCGTAAGGCTCACACTAAAGCCACCATAACCATATAGTAAACATGGGTTTTTACCATCCAGTTGAATACCTTTTTTGTGGGTGATGATCATGGGTATTTTTGTGCCATCCTTACTGGTGTAAAATACCTGTTTAGATTCAAAGTCCTCTGGTTTAAACTGCACCGTTGGTTGCTTGTACAAAGCTGTTTTACCGGTATTGATATCCAGTTTGTAAATGGTGTACGGTGTGGTGTAGCCCGTATATGCATAATACAATTCCTTGTACTCCTTCTTGGCATAAAAACCACCTGCAGTTCCTAAACCGGGCAATTCAATTTCACGAATTCTTTTACCCGTCATGTCGTGCTGATAAACCTTGCTAACCGCATCTTTCAAATAGGTGCAAAAAATAAATCCCCCGGCGGATGAAGCGCTTAATACTTCGGGAACCGCTTCCACAATGGTTTTCCAGTTGGCTTCTGCAGGATTTGAAACGGCAACTGTTACCAGTTTGCTGGTAGGTGCATTCCTGTCGGTTTGAATATAAAAATTATTTTCATCGGCTTCAACTATTTCGTGTTGGTTCTTCATATCCGTTACCAGTGCAACGATTGCTGCATTGGCTTTGGTTAAATCCAGTACCTGTAATTCATTTCCGTAAGTGGCATTGGCAGCACT
>Ga0105045_10002036_pt1 | contig 16874 bp, 13 predicted proteins | sample MAT02_FD_78089 | JGI IMG/M metagenome (GOLD analysis project Ga0105045, IMG submission 78089) | Freshwater microbial communities from Lake Fryxell liftoff mats and glacier meltwater in Antarctica - MAT-02 (megahit assembly) | ecosystem: Environmental > Aquatic > Freshwater > Ice > Liftoff... | reverse complement strand
GCAGCCAACGGCAGTAGCCCGACACCCCCTGCAGATGCGACCCCAGACGCCGCTTCTTCCTCACAGCGGGGTTTTTTACCAGTCCTGCGCAACCGAAATTTTTTGGCGCTATGGAGTGGTCAAGTCTTTTCACAACTGGCCGACAAGGTTTACCTAGTGCTGATGATTATGATCATCACCAGCCAATTTCAGCGGGAAGGTCAAACGGTGAGTGGCTGGGTGTCAGCCATTATGGTGGCATTCACTATTCCAGCCGTCTTATTTGGCTCGGTGGCCGGGGTTTTTGTCGATTATTGGTCAAAAAAACTGGTGTTGGTGTCTACTAACTTGTTGCGGGGAGCCTTGGTGCTGCTGTTGCCGCTGTTGTTGCTAGCGACCCATGGCACAGGGGCGATCGCCAATATCCCCATCGGCTTTATTATTCTGCTAGGGGTCACCTTCCTAGTCTCAACCCTCACCCAATTTTTCTCCCCAGCCGAGCAATCCACAATTCCTCTGCTCGTAGAGCGGCAACATCTGCTTTCAGCAAACTCCCTCTACACCACCACTATGATGGCTTCCGTGATCGTAGGATTTGCGGTCGGAGAACCATTATTGGCGCTGGCCGATCGGGCGATCGCCCCCTTTGCCGGGTTACCCGATCTCGGCAAAGAACTCTTGGTGGGCGGATGCTACGTCTTAGCCGGGTTAATTTTACTCGCCATCCAGCCCCACGAAGCCAAGGATCATCCCCATAAAGAGCAGCCGCCTGTTTGGCACGATATTCGGGATGGATTAATTTATTTGAAGCACAACCACCGGGTTCGCACGGCTCTGTTTCAATTAGTGATTTTGTTTTCTATTTTTGCGGCCCTCGCGGTCTTGGCCGTCCGCTTGGCCGAAGTCATGCCCACCTTAGAGTCTTCGCAGTTTGGCTTTCTACTGGCAGCCGGGGGCGTCGGCATGGCCATCGGCGCATTGGCAGTCGGGTATCTTGGCCATGACACTCCCCGTGAGCGGCTCAGCCTCATTGGGTCAGTCGGCATGGCCATTAGCTTGGGTCTCCTTGCCCTCTTCCCAGACCAATTGATCCCCACCCTATTGACCTTAGTAGCCCTAGGAATATCAGCCGCCCTAATTGGAGTGCCCCTGCAAACTAGCATCCAAGAAGAAACCCCCGAAAATATGCGAGGCAAAGTCTTTGGCCTCCAAAATAATGCAGTCAATATCGCCCTTAGCCTCCCTCTTGCCTTGGCAGGAATCGCTGAAACCTTCTTTGGCCTAAGGATTGTGTTTTTAGGATTGGCCGTCATGGCGATCGGCAGCGGCTGCCTCACCTGGGGTTTAACTCAGAGGGGATCAACGACAACTGTATCGAAAATGATTAAATAATGATTAACTTATATCAATCTGATGCACTTCAATTCCAAGCCTTTAACGTCTCATTATCAGTCTCATAAATCTCTTTATACTCCCAAGATTACAGTGAATGCATATCGCTTGGCTCGGTAAGAAGCTGCCGTTTTGTGGCAACGTCACCTACAGTCGTGAGGTCACCAATGCTCTCCTAGAGCGCGGCCATCGGGTGAGTTTTTTCCATTTCACCCATGAGGCGGCAGACCCCACCGTCGTCCAAGATTGTGAGGAAGTTTCGTTACCTTGCCTCTATCACTCTCAGATTTACAGCATCCCCTCTCCTAAATCCAGCAAAATTTTGACGCAAGCTTTACAGCGTCTCAAGCCTGATTTAGTGCATGCGTCACTCACCCTCTCCCCCTTAGATTTCGTGCTGCCTGAAATCTGTGAGGAATTAAACATTCCGCTGATTGCGACCTTTCATCCGCCTTTCGATCACAAACTGCGCAATCTAACATCCGGCACACAACATTTGACCTATCAGGTTTATGCACCATTCCTGGCCAATTATCATCGGGTCATCGTTTTTTCACATATTCAAAAAGACCTTCTGACGCGGCTGGGGGTTGCGCCAGAAACGGTAGTGGTCATTCCCAATGGTGTTGACCCCGACAAATACTCCCCTGGATCTGCATCCGTGAAAGCCGATCTAGGAGCCAAACGGCTGTTTACCTACCAAGGCCGGATTGCCCCCGAAAAAAATGTCGAAGCCCTACTCAAGGCTTGGAAGCGCGCGAAGATGGGCGATCGCTGCAAACTCGCCATCGTTGGTAGCGGCCCCCTCAGCGCCAGCCTCATGCCCTTTTATGGAGAAGAGTTAGGCATTCTCTGGCTGGGGTTTGTGGCCGAAGAACAACGCCGGATCGATCTACTCCGCAGCACTGATGTCTTCATTCTGCCGTCCTTAGTCGAAGGGTTGTCGCTGTCATTGCTAGAGGCGATGGCCTGCGGGGCAGCCTGCCTAGCCACCGATGCTGGCGCAGATGGCGAAGTCTTGGCGGGCGGGGCCGGCGTCGTGCTCGACACCCAACGCACCGCCAGCCAACTGCAAACATTATTGCCCCTCTTTCGAGATCATCCAGAATTAGCAACCCTGTTAGGCTTAAAAGCCCGCCAACGGGTGCTAGAACGCTACACTCTCAGCCGCAACATCAGCCAACTTGAAGACCTATACCAATCCGTCATAGTCGAAGAGGCAACCTACGTAACCTCTGGGCGATCGCTTTCCCCTCGCAGAGGCAGTCGTCATTAGATAATTAGATAAAAGGAGATAAAAGGAGATAAAAGGGTCTGATCTTAGCCGATAGCACGCGCAACAACCCAATGCATGATGAAAATCTAGAACGAACCTTGTGAGTTCTCTCCGAAACATCAATAGGGAATGTTATGCTTGAAAAGCGCCATTTTTGCTGCAAGCAAAAGGGCTGTTAGTGCTGCTACTCGGCTCAGTAACACCCATAAGACCACTAGATAGACCTCTAAACCTGCCATCTAGGCTGGGTTTTTGTAGCTTCTAAGCTGGCTTTAAGCTTACAAAACAATGACGTGGTTCTATCCTTCGATACTGCACGTCTCTACGGGAGACTTTAGATCGTGGCTGAAAAAGAAGAAACCAAGACAAAAGAAACGAAAACTGCTGAGGCAAAACCTGCCGAAGCGGGTTCTGGTTTCAACCCTTCTGAGTTTTCCCAGGGTATCCGGGAAGAACTCGGTAAGGTGGTGTGGCCTAGCCGCCAGCAACTCGTCAGTGAATCTATCGCTGTCTTGTTGATGGTTGTTATCTCTGCCACGCTGATTTATCTGGTCGATAACCTATTTACATGGGTTTCTAGCCAAGTGTTTTAGTTCTAAGTCCTATGTACGCCGAAGACGAGTCCGACAACCTATTGAATAATGGTCAGGATGAGGCTTCTATGGACGCTGTTCCACAGAAGTCTAGTCGCTGGTATGCCGTTCAAGTGGCTTCAGGCTGTGAGAACCGGGTCAAAATTAATCTTGAACAACGCATCAAGACCTTAGATATGTCTGAACGCATTGTTCAGATTGAAATTCCCCAAACTCCGGTATTAAAGCCACAAAAAACCGCCAAGCCAAAGGAGGGTGCCGAAAAGGTGTTCCCTGGCTATGTCTTGGTTCGAATGGTGATGGATGATGAAGCTTGGCAAATCGTCAAGAACACGCCCAACGTCATTAACTTTGTTGGAGCGGAGCAACGCCGCCGTTATGGCCGTGGTCGTGGGCATGTGAAGCCGATGCCATTGTCAAACGCAGAGGTCGAGCGTATCTTTAAGCGGACGCAAGAACAGAAGTCTGTTGTCAAAATTGACATGGCAGCAGGGGATAAGATCATGGTGCTTTCAGGGCCATTTAAAGACTTTGAAGGCGAAGTGATTGAGGTTAGTCCTGAGCGCAGTAAGCTGAAGGCTTTGCTGTCTATCTTTGGGCGCGATACTCCTGTTGAGTTGGAATTTAATCAAGTTCAAAAGCAGAGCTAGTTTCATCAATGGCAAAGAAAGTCGTAGCGGTTATCAAACTGGCGATTAACGCTGGTAAGGCAAACCCTGCTCCTCCCATCGGTCCGGCGTTGGGTCAGCATGGGGTCAATATCATGGCATTTTGTAAAGAATACAATGCCAAAACCTCCGATCAAGTCGGGATGGTCATCCCTGTAGAAATCTCCGTCTATGAAGACCGAAGTTTCACGTTTGTTCTCAAAACTCCTCCTGCCTCTGTGTTGATTCGCAAGGCCGCCGGTGTTGAGAAGGGTTCTGGAGAGCCGAATAAGAAACGTGTAGGATCCATTACAGAAGTTCAGTTGCGTGAGATTGCAGAGAAAAAGCTGCCTGACCTCAACGCCAATGACTTGGAAGCGGCCATGAAAATTGTGGAAGGCACTGCCAAAAACATGGGAATTGCCGTTACCCGCTAAGGTCTGGGCGATCGCCCATTCCATCTAGCATGACTTCACAAGTATTAAACCCAATTAATCATTAGTCGGGGGAGAAGAAGATCTTCGCTAGCACCCCAAGGAGACCCATCTGTTATGACCCGAAAGTTATCTCGACGATTGAAAGTATTGCATGAAAAAGTTGAGAGCCGCGCTTACGACCCGCTAGACGCTCTCAATCTTTTGAAAGAAACTGCAACCGCCAAGTTTGCTGAATCTGCCGAAGCACATATTCGCTTGGGGATTGACCCCAAATATACGGATCAACAACTCCGTACCACATTTGTGTTGCCGAAAGGGACTGGGCAAGAGAAGCGCATTGCAGTTATTGCTCGGGGAGAAAAAGTCACCGAAGCAAGCAACAATGGGGCTGATATCTCAGGTTCAGAAGAGCTGATCGACGAAATCCAAAAAGGCCGGATGGATTTTGATGTGTTGATTGCCACCCCTGACATGATGCCTCAGGTTGCCAAACTGGGGCGGATGCTAGGCCCCCGTGGCCTTATGCCGTCTCCGAAGGGAGGTACCGTTACCTTTGAACTCGGCAAAGCCATCCAAGAGTTTAAAGCAGGTAAATTAGAGTTTCGAGCTGATCGAACTGGCATTGTCCATGTTATGTTTGGCAAGGCTACATTTCCGGTTGAAGATTTGCTGCTCAACCTCAAAGCATTGCAGGAAACCGTTGATCGGAACCGCCCTAGTGGAGCCAAGGGTCGCTACTGGCGATCGCTCTTCGTCTCTGCAACCATGGGGCCATCCATCGAACTCGATGTCAGCGCATTGCGTGATATGAAGGCTCCTGAATAAGCCTAGGCTCTGCAAGATGCCTCTGAGTTAAGGGGCTATTGAGTCAGAGCTTCAGGAATGTGGCAGACTTTCCTAAAACCATTTGTATTTTGAAAGGAGCATAGGCTTTCTATCGCGATCGCCTTTGAAATTGAATAGGCCAACCAAAGACAGCAGGCGCTCTTTGCTTAATGTCCTGCCGAGGTAACAAGCCCCATTTGACGGTGTCCGTCCTAGTTTTGAAGAAGACGGGCGATCGCCCGTCAATGGTTTGAAACCCGGTAGTTATAGCCGGGTTTTTTGTTGACCGAACTCCTCAAGCGTTTTTGAATACCCCGGTAAGGAGGTGAGATATAGATGGGTAGAACACTAGAAAACAAGAAGGCCATTGTGGCCGAATTGAAGGAAGAACTCAGCCAAAGTCAAATGGCCATTGTGGTTGACTTCAAAGGGTTATCTGTAGGTGAAATTACAGATCTGCGGCGTCGTCTGCGATCCACAGGAACTACTTGCCATGTTGCCAAAAATACCTTCATGCGGATTGCCGTAGATGGGGATGCCGATTGGCAAGCCATGACAGAATTGTGCAAAGATCCCAGCGCATTTTTGTTCCTCAAAGATGACATTGGCAGTGCTATCAAGGCCTATCAAGAGTTCCAAAAAGTTTCCAAGAAGACCGTCGTTAAAGGCGGTGTCATGGAAGGGCGGCTCTTGACAGAAGCCGAGGTGAAAGCCATTGGTGACTTGCCATCGAAAGACCAACTTATGGGTCAGATTGCAGGAGCGATCAATGGTGTGGCCACAAAACTGGCCGTTGGGATCAAGGAAGTGCCGTCTTCCCTGGCCCGCGCCCTGCAAGCCTATGCCGATAAAGACGATCAAACCGCTGCTTAGGGGGCGATCGCATCAGGTCAAGGGCTTAGTGTTAGCCAGACCGTAGTTTTACGGGAAGCCAACCCTTTCAACGTTTGTGCGATCGCCCACAAGGCCGCACAACACAACACAACCATCACAACGAAGGAGTATTGAGAATGTCTGCAACGACTGATGAAATTCTGGAGAAGCTAAAAACGCTGACCCTCCTAGAAGCCGCAGATCTAGTCAAGCAAATCGAAGAAGCCTTTGGCGTTTCAGCAGCAGCCCCCGTAGGTGGCATGATGATGATGGCTGCTGGAGCCGGTGCCGCCGCTGAAGAAGTCGAAGAAAAGACCGAATTCGACTTGGTTTTGGAAGAAGTTCCTGCCGATAAGAAGATCTCCGTTCTGAAGGCAGTTCGCGAACTAACAGGCTTGGGGCTAAAAGAAGCGAAGGAAGTCGTAGAATCGACTCCCAAGGCTGTGCTAGAAGCGGTTGCCAAAGATGCTGCCGAAGAAGGCAAGAAAAAATTGGAAGACGCGGGCGGGAAAGCGTCCGTCAAATAGACGCTGCCCCTTCTATTGCCGTAGATTTGTTTCAATCGTTTGCAATTTAACTCCTTACCTTTGGGTAGGGAGTTTTTTTGGAGCATTGCTGAGTCAAAATATGAACCGCTGACTGAAAGCCCTGAACGCTCATCCAGAATTTTGCAGAATCATCCTGTTATAGCGGTAGCCATGAGCCATAGGACGCTTCTCCGTCATTCCCGCGCAGGCGGGAATCCATCCTTAATAGCGTGATAATAGTGCGACCCATGGATTCCCGTTTTCACGGGAATGACGCTGGCATGTCCTAAGATTCGTAACTATTGCGAGATTCAGTAATGCCCAAAACGGCATTACTGAATCTGGCTATGAAACGGTTCATGAAAGCCTTGTGCTTCTGTCCCTAATTTGGCAAAATCATAGCGTCATTCAGCAACGCCGCTAATTAAACGGCAACTGACAAAACTTTACCGGCTCCAACTCACCACGGCGCAGCAAACATCTCACTGCACTGCGCCATATCCCTATCATTGGCGAAATCATTGGCGAACAACCCACTCTGTTTTCAATCTGCTTTTTAATGGGTGGGCGGCGGCTTGGTCATTATCTCTTCAAGTTTCAAAGCATCCTCGTGAAACCCCCTGCCTCTGTGGCTACATCCACTCACTAAGTAATCAATAGCAGACCTCAGAAACCTTTATCAGAAAGCATAAGAAACCTGAGAAAAGTAAGAAGCAAGGCAGCATTTTTGTAAAATAAACTTCATATTGCAATCAGGCCAGTGCGTTTATGAATGCTTGAGTGGGTATCTCTGAAAGGCTTTGAGGGATCTGAAGCGATATGAGAGCCAAAATCGCTGTGCTACGATTTAAACAGGATATGAGGCTGATTTTCAGGTCGTTTGAAACAGAGGGATATAGTGCGTGATAGCAATCACACCGCGTTCTACTGGACGCAGGTGGGGCACCGTGAGCTTCGCCTCTACACTGCATCTGAGTCCTGTGCTGGACTTGCTTTTGACAGATGTTCCTTCCCGCTGGAGGGCTGAACTGCGTCTCGGCTTACAAGAAGCCCTCGTGAATGCAGCGAAGCATGGCAACAACCTCGATCCTCACAAAACCGTCTTGGTTGAGTTTTTTATTTTAGACGATGAACATTGGTGGATCATTGCTGATCAAGGTACGGGTTTCTCACCAACCAGCCCTTGTGAGTGCGAAAGTCTAGGAACCCCCTTGGATCAACTCCAAGATTGTGGACGAGGGTTATACATATTACACCAAGTTTTTGACCAAGTACATTGGAACATCAATGGCACAGAATTGCGTTTATGCAAGCAAGTAAAAAGCCGCATCAGGCTGCCGCTTGTGTCTTAAGTCTTCATCACTTTGCGCGCTGTCTTTCCTCTACTGAACCGTTGACTGGGTAGACTGACTTTATAGACAGTCTGATGTTTTGCTCTACAGTTATTGCAGTGGTGGTTACCGGGGGCTGCAAGTTGACGAAACCGCTCAAACAGTTGTTGACGCGACGCGACGGACTGCAATTGAACCGGGCATGGGTCACGCTAGGTAGAGCCAAGCGCTCGAACACAATTATTTGCGGGGCGAAACAGGAGACCACGTCCAGGCATTCCTGGCAGGATATGGTTTCAATTTACGCAAGTTGCTGCGGTTCTTCTCGATGGCTCTGCTGGTTAAGGCTTCTCTGAGCACTGAAACAGAAACTCTTCAGGGACGCCTAATTAATGGCTTTGTTTGTCAGGCTTTATGCCTTTGAAGTTTAGCGTAGACATCTCTGGTTATGGGCTTTGCGGAGAGTTCCAAGGAGTGTTGAGACAAAAACACAGCGCTTGGGCATTTCTTGGCGATCGCCCTTCACAGCTAACCGACCTAGTTGCCCATTGACGCCACCTTGGGGATTAAACTGGATGAGGTAAGCTCCACTCCCCTGCCGTAGGGTTGTTGCAGAAATATCTATCTGAACATCAGGCTGAAAATCAACCCAGGAGATATTTTGGGGTAGGGTATTAGAGGCATGAGCAGCACCTTGAAGCCCACTACTGCTTTGTCGAAAGCTAGCCTGCCAAGCCTGGTTCTGCAAATCAGCTTGGCGTTGAGCTAGTCTCATCATTTGAAAGACTTGATCCTGGGCGTGGTTTAGGCGCTGAGCTAAGATCATATTTTGCCAGAGAAACGCTACAAGAAGGCCAATAATTCCTGCGATTGTCAATACAGCCAATGTTTCTGGCAATGTGAAACCATACGCAACGAATGGATATTTTTCATGCGGAGAAATCCTTTGCAGGATATCTAATTTCTGTCTATTCATGATGCACCTGAACGAATACTTTAGTGTTAGGAACTTCAAGGAGAAGTCGATAGCTGAGAGCTAGAACCCACGGAATTACTTTGAGGACTTATGCCATATCTAGCAATATCTATAGTGTTCATGAGATAGCCAAAATGGTTTTCTAATAAATAGAAAACCTTGAACAACCTCTGTATAAATATTACAAAGACAGGCTCATAGAATACTGTAAAGGTGCCATGCCAATAGGTGGCGAACAGCCCATATCGGTGAACATAGCGCGACAGGATGGCTAGTCAAAAGACTGCACTTACCTTAACGACCATTCAGGCTGAGGGTTTTACGTGAACACACAATTGAGACAAATACACAAACAAGAAGGCAACTATTAGCCAAGGATGATATAGCGGTTCCTGGTTCAGTGAAGTACAGGTTGATTTTTGAAAGCCTTATTCAGCAAGGGTTTTGTCGGGGTCTACTGTACCTCACCCGGCAAAGAACCGCTATACCCGGTTTCACTTAAATAAAATACGCTCAAGGGCTTAATTCTATTGTTCTAGAGAGTCTCCTTGAGTTGAGGCACACCTCATCTATTTAAAAACCGCTATATCTGGAGCCAAGGATTGATTGACTAAAGAATTAGTTGACTAATTGCTTTACATTTTGGGTGTTAGCAACGGTTATAAGAACCAAAAGCGACTTAGCAGGCAAGAACCTTCGGTCAGCAGGGTGATTGCTATTGCCAGTAAAGATAAACTTCCTAACCTCTATAGATGGCTTTTTGTCAGACTAACAAGAAACTTAATAGCCCTAATATTGGCTTTCGCTACAATAAAAAACAACAGTAGGGTTACCGATAGAATAATACTGAGAATGGGTTTTTTAAGACCAAAACACAAGGATATGGATAATTTGGATGATTTATATCCTAAGACCTACGTATTGACAAAATAAGCAAGTTACTCATCTCTGAAAACCATCCCTAATTATCTCGTTCTAAGATAATTAAGAGTTTTCTAGCCTGTTGCTTTGAAGACTATATTTTTTTAACTGCCATTCCGCAGATTGACAGGCGTTGCATTAGACGGTGGCACCGGCAGGCCGGAAAGCCGATTGCGCGTCAAATAATTGATAGGGTGCCATCTTCTAAGGTAAATCGCAATATCGTTCCAATTCCAAGCACGATTAGCTAACCCTATTCATTGCGCTGCCGTGGTCTTGAAGTGACGATGTTGCAAATCTAGTTGAAATAATGCACTACTAGTCTCGTCGTGATTTTTGATTGTTCCCATACCTTGCCAAATTTGTTCTACCGTCGATGCCATCTGCCTGTTTGCCGTCTGACAATCCTATCCGTGCGCTCTAATCGCTGCGTTTTGTCTTTGCCAATGTAATGGTTCAGCAGGCCGTACCCATTCATAACCGGTCGCACGCCCATATCGTGATCCCAAGGAATTCTGTGGAGACTCATCGCCTGGGATCACAGCTTGCCTATGGTTATTTGATGATTACTAGTTGCCTGTGATGATCGGAGGGGTATCCCATAGGCGGATATCGACGAAGCCTCGGCCTGTAGCTAAGGTGTGCCAGTCGGGGCTAACCACCACATGGTCTAGCGGGGCACCATCCCCTCGGAAGGTTTCGATTAAGCGGCGACTGCTCAGATCCCACAGGTAAAGCTTGCCATCCGAATCGCTACTTACCAGGCGGCGGCCATCCCCTTGAATGGCTAGGCGGTTGACATAGCCCGACTCGCCGTCTAGGGTTTGTTCCAGCTCAGCCGTTTGCACATTCCAAATATGGATTTGGCGATCGGTGCCACCAGCAATCAGACGGGTGCCATCGGGGGTAAAAAGGATGGTATTGAGGGTGTCAGCATAGCCCTCAAACTGCCGAACCTCTGCTCCGGTTTGCATGTCCCAAAGCACAATTTCAGATGCAGCCCCCGCAGCGGCCAATGTTTTGCCATCAGGGCTAATCGCTAACGCATTCACGATGCCCCCATGACCTGACAAGGTACGGAGGAATGCTCCAGTTTGCACATCCCAAAGGCGTACCATGTTGTCGGCTCCAGCGCTCGCCAGGATATTGTTGGGGCTGAACGCCAATGTATTGACAGGGCTAGTGTGCCCCGTCAGGGTGTGCAGCAATTCTCCAGTTTCCCAATCCCAGACCAGCACTTTATTGTCAGCCCCTCCGCTGACCAGCCATTGGCCATTGCCACTGAGGGCTAAGACGTTGACAAACCCAGTGTGGCCGCTGAGGGTTCGCACGGGTTCTCCTGTGCGGCGATTCCAAACGACGATGGTGCGATCGGCTCCGGCACTAAATAGGGTGGAGCCATCGGGGCTAAACAAGATGGTATTGATAAAGCTATCGTGACCCACTAGTTGTTGGGTGGGTTTGAGCAACTGCCCAGATGGGCGACCGGGGATCAGCCCAAACCCAGAGGTAGACCCTACATTGGGGGTAGACGGATTGAGCGATCGCCCTACCCACCACCAGCTTCCAGCGCCCACAGCTAGCATCAACGCCACCAACCCAGACCCCAGCCAGAGCCAATTCCACTCAGGGTTTGCAGAAGAGGATGACCCTTGGCGCGGTATCTCAGATTGGGGAGCGGTCACGGCGGTGACGGATGGCGGAGTGGCCACCCAACGGGGAGCGGCCTCCAGTGGGGCATAGGAGTCTCTATTCGCATAGGGCAAGGATGACAGAATAGGATCTGAAATCGGAACCGTCATCTCCGTTTCTGCTTCATTGTTTCCAGCATTTTCAGGCAAATTGGGCAGTTCCACGGTTTCCTGAAACTCCATGCTGCGGGGTTGAGTCAAGCGTGGAAGGGCGGCCAAAATCTCGGCAGTATCACGCGGTCGCTGCGCTGCCGTAGGAGCAATGAGATAGTCAATAAAATCAGCAAAGGTAGGAGAAATTTGGGGAGCAAAGCTGCGCCAATGAAAGGTATTGTGCAGCGCGTCGTAGAGTTCCGTATCAGTGGGCTGCTTCCCGGTGAGTAGATAAATAAACGTCCATCCGAGGGCATAGAAATCAGACTGCGGCACCGCCTGCCCCTTCTCTTGCTCTGGCGGCGTATAGCCAGCGGAACTAATGCGGGTCATGCCGCCCGTGGCTCCCAAATGCGCCATGTAGGTTTCGGTAACCGCCCGCGCGGCACCAAAATCGACCAAGACCAGTTGGCCGTTAGAGCGCAACATAATATTTTCGGGCTTAATATCCCGATGAAAATAATGTTGGGCATGAACCAAATGCAACACGTCAGTAATTTGCTGTAGCCACTCTAGGGCTTGTTTCTCGCTGATGGGATGATAGCCTTGCTGGCGCATCCATTCCCGCAGGTTAGGGCCATCGATCTTCTCCATCACCATGCAATGGAGTGGCTCGGTGTTGTTGGCCGGAAGTACCTGAAAGTAGCCCTCATCTTCAACCTTGGGCACCCCCGGATGGTGCAACTCAGCCAGTACCTGCGCTTCTTGCTGAAACAATTGCACAGCCTTAGGGTTGTGGTTGTGAGCGGGCTTAAGGACTTTGAGGAGTTTGGGGATATTGCGCTCGTAGGCTTCATAGACCCGCCCAAACCCGCTGCGTTGGTTAATTAGCCGCATCACCCGATAGCGATCCTGCAAAATTAGCCCAGTCCCGCAACTTTGGCAAATGCGACTGCTATCATTGCCCGGATGATCCGGCTCGGTGCAAGTGGGGTTGATGCAAAGGCTCATAGTAGGTGGGTGCAGCCCTGAAACGACCAGCACTACCAGCATACTCTTTCCCCTGATCTGACGCATCTCTTCGGTTAGATCGGGCTGGGTCAGAGGCTTGTGAATTTTGGCGGTGCTCTGGGTTACAGGATTTTTTAGGTCTTGATGGGTCTCCATGGAACAGGTCTCCATGGAACGGGTCTCGGCGGATGAAGTCGCTAGGGGGTGAGCGATCGCCCATTTTAAAACCCCTAATCCCATGGCAAACGGTATTTGAGAACCCCATCTGCACCAAAACGGTGTCCCAGTTCGGCGTCTCGTCCTTCACAATAGAACAAAGGCAAAAGAGAGCAGAGGTCTTGAACCTCGAGGTCTTGATGCTTGCCTGCTGGGGAGGAGCCGACGATTAGCAGCCTCTTCGGCTCAAGCACTAACGGCCTGGCATGGCCATTACTTTGTTTTTTGAATTGCTTTGATTGTTTTGAATTATTTTCATGGGTTTGAATAGCATATGGCTCGGCGATCGCCCCCTTCCCTTTGGCAGTCTCAGCTTGGCACCCAGCGAGATTGGGTGTGGCGAGGTTGGCGCGTGCGCTACACCTACATTCCGGCCATCGCCGCAGAGGGGGTGCCCATCGTCTTCTTGCATGGCTTTGGAGCCGCCCTCACCCAGTGGCGCGCCAATCTTCAGCCCCTGAGCATGCACCATTCCATCTATGCCCTCGATTTGCTGGGGTTCGGAGCCTCCGAAAAAGCCTCCACTGAGTTTCGTACCCAGCTTTGGGTGGAGCAGGTACAGGCATTTTGCCAGTCTTTTATTGGGCAGCCTGTGGTGTTGGTAGGGCATTCATTAGGAGCCTTGGTCGCACTCACGGCGACAGCCACCCATCCCGATATGATGCAGGGGTTAGTGCTGCTCACGCTGCCAGCCTCCCGCCAAGAGGTGTTGCCCCGTGTGTTGCAACCCTTCGTCCAATCCATCGAAAATGCTTTCGCCAACCCATTGCTGATTAATCTGATCTTGCAGATTGCCCGCCGCCCGTCTTTCATTCGGTCGGCGCTCAAGCAGGTCTATGTCAATGGGCAGTTTGTGACCGATGATTTAGTCAGCAGTTTTGTGCAGCCAGCCTTTGACCGGGGCGCAAATCGAACCCTGCTCAAATTAGTGCGATCGCGCACCGCCCGCGACTTCAGCGACGACGTGCGCGTGCTACTCCAAGCGCTGCAAATTCCGGCGCTGCTGCTCTGGGGCGAGCAAGATCGCATTATTCCCATCCAGTGGGGGCGGCACCTAAAAGAAACCAATGATCACCTCACCTTGGTCGAAATTCCCAATGCTGGACATTGCCCCTACGACGAAGCCGCAGAATTAGTGAATCAAGAAATTCTCACATGGGTTGAGCGGGGTCTCGAAGCAGCCAGTCAAGCGGGAGGTCGGGAATGAGTAACACTGATATCAACCAAAGTCTATTGCGCCTGCCCAGCGGCTTATTAGCCGGGTTTGTATACCCCGTCCGGGCTATTTGGGTGCTGCTACGGAACCCGCCGCTCCAGCGCTATGTGTTGTTTCCCATCGCCATCAACGTGATCTTGGGCATCACGCTTTACGCGACCCTACTCACCAATGGGTTTCGGCTGATCGATGCGATCGCCCTTGATGCCCCGCACTGGACGGCACAACTCCCTGCCTGGAGCCACAACCTACCCCAGTGGCACCTCACCTTCCCAAACTGGATGACCCACCTGCCCAGTTTGCCGCTACCCAGTTTGGCGCTGCCCGATTGGCACCTAGCATGGCCGACTTGGCTGCACTGGCCCGCCGCATTCCGCCTTCCCGATTGGTTCCGCCTTCCCGATTGGCAATGGAGCCGCCCCAGCCTTCCCCCTTGGTTTGCGCAGATCCCTGACTGGTTGGCGATCGCCCTCCTTTGGTTGCTGCGCCTGATTCTCACCGTCTTGCTGCTCCTGATCACGGGGCTAATTTTGTTGCAATTTGGCGTGCTGCTCGGTGCCCCATGGTATGGCAAACTGTCTGAAGAATTGGAGAAAATGCAGACAGGGCAAGTCACCATCGTCGAAGTGGGGCTGGTCAACGATATTGGGCGCGCTATTCTCTATGAACTAAAAAAGCTGTTGCTGAGTTTAGGGGTGGGCATTCCGCTGCTGATCCTCACCTTCATTCCTACCCTCGCCGTGATCTCGACCCCTCTCAGCATCGCCCTCGGAGCCACCATCGTCTGTATGGATTTTGTGGATGGAGCCTTAGAACGTCGTCGCCTCCGCTTCCGCGAAAAGCTGGGGGTCTTTTTCCGCGCTCTTCCCGCTAGTGCTAGCTTTGGCCTCGTCTGTTTTGTCTTGGTCAGCATCCCACTCATTAATCTGGTGGCGATTCCCATCTGCGTCACCGCAGGCACCCTATTTTTCTGCGACTGGGTTTACCCAACGATGCGCGATCGCCAATTTGGCGCAGTTTCCCCCGCACAGTTGACCGATTCATCCACCCAACTACCTCAGTAGCTCTGGGCAAGTCACTGGGGTCTCCCTCCGATTTCTTGTTCTACGATTTCAAGCATCGGAGGGAAGTCAGCTTACCATTGTTGAACCAACGCTCGCACACCGCTTTGGCTCAGAAGTTCGGCGGCTTCTTCGGCATTCTCACGGTCTCGAAAAGCCCCAATTTGGAGCATCCGCTCACCCTCCGAAACGGTCTCAAAGGCATCGGGTACCAAGCTCAAAACCCAAGCCCTTGTGGCTTCATTGGTCGGGCGCACGAGCACGCGATACCGTAACCCTTGGGGCACAGCACTCACCGTTGTGCGGCTGGCTCCACCCGAACGGACGGGGCTTTGCTGGATGCCCTCTGGCAGGCGCACCCTGGGCATGTCTCCCACATACCCCAGCGGAATGTTGGGGTCAGGCACAGGCAGCAGATTGGCGTTGGGCACCAACACCGGCGCAGCATTTTGCAGAACCATATTCACAACGGGCGTCGGAGTGGCAGCCGGAGCGCTCCAGGCAGTCTGCACCGAGGCCGGTCGTTCTGGGGCTGGCACCAGAATTGAAATTGGGGCATTGGCCGTGGGTACAGCGAAGGACGTGCTAGCTGAGACTGGCTGCGCCGGAGGAACCACCGCCCATTGGGGAGCAGTAACCGGAATCACAATCGGCTCAACCGGATTCAGCGCCGGGGCTGGGCGGGCGATCGGCGTTGTGGGAGCTGGGGAAAACCCTGGGGTGGCCAAGGGTATAGACCCAGGAACCGACACGGATTCAAGCAGCGATTCAGGTATCGTTGCAGGGCGGGCAGATGGCGTTGGGGCGGATCTCGCCACTTGGTTAGAAGCCGGGGGCGTACTGCCTTCTAGCACTTGTCCGGCAATCACAATGGCGCTACTCGCCGCAGGGTCTTCGAGCAAGCTCACGCCACTCGGCAAGCCAATGGGGAACTGCTCGCCTGTGCGTTGGGAATAAGTGCCCCCCGCCAAAATGAGGGTGGTGTTGGGTTCGGCAAATTGGATGGCACGGGTAATAGATCGGAAGGGCGATCGCAATGTCCCTTCCCCCGTTTGGTCATCCCCTAAGCTGGGGTTAACAAACAACATCCGAGTGATGGGGGTGGAGGTGGCTTGGGCTAACAGGAAAGGGCGATCGCCCTCTCTGCCAGCGTCCACGGATGGCGCAGCCTCAGCCAATACGGCACGACTTCCGCAGCCCACAATCGCCCAAGTAACCGCCAACAAAGACCACTGAACCCGGCCTAAAGCTCCTTTCATCGCCTTAAAAACACCCATGCATCTAGTCCTAAACGAGAAATCCCAACTGTTTCTAATACTTTCTAGCGAAGTAACGGTTTGGCTTTAAAGCTGATATTTACTGCACTCAAGAAACAGATTTTGCAACCGTAAGCCGTTCGTGAAGCACTTGTCGAAGCTAGATTCACACCCTCAAGCCACCCGCACGGGCGATGGCTGGCTTTGGCCATTCATGATAGCGAATCCATCAGAAAGAGCGCACTTTTTCTAGATCTTCTAAAACCTGACAACCCATCTATCAGGGATCTGCCCTGTTGCCGTCATTTCCGTAACAGCGGGGAGCAGACTATTGGATCTGTCTATTAGGATTTGAGGCTTGGCTCATTGATTTTTGAGGGCGCTTGTTTTTGAGGTCGGTAGAACTTTAAGGCACACTATACATAAGGACACCCTAAAAAATATCCTAAAAAAAGCGTCGTCTAATTGATCCGTAAGACTCATCGGGTTGAGCCAAAAGCCCCAGTCTTAAATGCTCTGGCAGACAACCGGAAACTCAAACGACCGACGACTC
>Ga0105045_10002035_pt1 | contig 16875 bp, 11 predicted proteins | sample MAT02_FD_78089 | JGI IMG/M metagenome (GOLD analysis project Ga0105045, IMG submission 78089) | Freshwater microbial communities from Lake Fryxell liftoff mats and glacier meltwater in Antarctica - MAT-02 (megahit assembly) | ecosystem: Environmental > Aquatic > Freshwater > Ice > Liftoff... | reverse complement strand
CTGAGACTCAGCAACGCATCCGTAAATCAGAACGTTTTCAAATCTTCTTAGCCATCGCTTTTTTTGCATTGCTCGCAGACTTGTGTATCAGCCCGTATACAATCGCCATAGCCCTGAACGAAAGTCTGATAAGAACGTCAAGCGATCGTAAAACAATCTCAAGCCCAGCAAGTAAAAAGAGTGTTTCCGACCTTGCTGTTTTGATGTTCACCCTTTTCGTAACCACATCATCGAATAATGCCGCGTTAGCCAGTGACGAGTACACCAAAGTCCGTGAGGGACTCAAGCTTTATGTAGAAGAGCAGTATGAAGCAGCCGGAAAAGAGTTCGCTGCTGCGGGTGAAGAGATCGAAAAATTGAAACCCGACAAGGCGGCCATGAACGTTGCGGTCAGGGTTGAGACGATCGCTTTTAATGAAGCCTGTGCCTACCATCGAAAAGGGGACTTAGAGAAAGCGAGAGATAACTACCTGAAAGCCGGCCTTAGCCAGGATAGAACACTTGCAACGGCAGCTCACTTTAATCTTGGAACGCTCTCCGGAGAGAACGCTCGCAAACTAGCGGGTGAGCGTCCCGAGGAACTCGCTGCTGATAAACGACAAGAGATTCTAGACGAACTGAAGAAAGCGATCGCTTCGTATCGACATTGTTTGGAGCTTCAGTCAGATCACGCCCCCTCGCGTCGCAATCTAGAACTCGTTCGCAATTGGATCAAATACTATTCAGACCGATGGCGAGAAGTAGATCGTGAAAAACTCCGCAAGGAATCGAATCTGATCGCGTTCTTAGAGTTTCTCATGCAGACCCAATCCGCCCTTCGCGAGACGGTGATGCAGTTACCGGAGAATGTACCGGCTAATATGTTCGCAGAAATCAAGCGATCTCAAGACGAACTGCGCGAGGAGGTCCCGATATTGCGAGAGAAAATTTCAACCGAATTGCAACCCGCCGAGTCGCAACCAACAGTTCCGCAAAACGGTGGCCAATCGCAACCAATCCCTAAGGAAGTCCAAGAAGGAATCGCACTGCTTCAAAGTTGGGCTGACAAAGCCGACCAGAAGATGAGCGATGCTTCACGGCAACTATCCAAAGTAGACGGGATACAAGCAACCTCAGAACAACAAGCCGCTGTCGATGAGCTTGAAAGAATTTGGGATGCCGTGATTCCATTTCAGCCCTTGTTAGCAAAAGAACTTGCCGACCAAACGGCCATCGCGAGAAAACTAGTCCCCGAAGCGACACCGGCTGCGGCTGAAAATCAAAATACGGAAAATCAAAAAATAGAAACTCAAGAAGAGGCCTTAGCCAACGTGAGTGCGGAGACAATGGAAGCCGAATCACCAAACAGCACAACGCCTAAGCAATTGCTGGAAATTACCGAGGAAGATTTTTCTACACTGACAGACTCGCAATCGAAGACCCTTCGCAAGGCACGACTCTTAGCACCCAAAGCCGAAGCGGAACTGAGTCGTGTTGAAAGCCAGCCTGCAACTCCGCCAGAAACTATTGATCCAAACGTTCCACAGCCCTCATCACCGCAACCGCCTATAGATCCTGAAAAAGTCAAAGAAGGTCTTCAGAAAGCGATCGAACTTGCTCCCCAAGCCGTCGAAGCGATGGAATCGGCAATCGAGCAACTGAAGAAGAAGGATAGCGTGAGCGCCGGAACACATGCCGAAGAGGCTCGCCGCATCCTTGAAGAGATCCAAAAAGCGCAGCCGAAGAATGAAGGCCAGAATAAAGATCAAGAGAACAAAGAAAAGAACGATCAACAAGAAAAACAGGATCAGAAAAAAGACGATAAGAAACAGGAAGAAGAAAAGCCGAAGGATAAAAAATCTGACGATAAAAAGTCTGACGATGAAAAGGAAAACAAGGACGAAAAGAAAGACCCGAACAAGCAACCCAAGCCGCAACAGGTTTCAAAAGATCGAATTGAGGAGGCTTTGCGTAAGGTTCGCGAGCGTCAGCAGGAAAAGCAAGAACGCGATCGAGAGACGCGTATGAAGGTGATCGGTCGAGCCCCTGTAGACAAGGATTGGTAAGTCGAAGTGAGATTCCGTGAATACACCTAAGAACCAGTTGTTTGAATTATGCCAACGAAGATGTTTTCGGCAGGAGCTATTGCACGTCGGATTATCTTTGTCCGCGTTGCTCAGTGCCTTTCTTCTTGTGGACACCTCCGCGTTTTGCGCAGATAAACCCGAGATCGATGTAGCCGTCAGCACTGAGGAGATCTTTGTAGGCGAAACCATCGACTATCAGGTCGAGATCAAGAACGTCGAAAACCCTCCTGCTCCAGATGTCTCCGCGTTGAAAGAGCAGTTCGATGTCGTTGCTAGCGGAGACCAATCTCGAAACCAATCCTCGACCTTTATAATCAATGGTCGCGTTTCAACGAAAAGCGACTTGAGTCATATCTATCTGTATAGGTTGACCCCAAAAAGTGTTGGCGACATTACTATTCCGCCAGTCAAAGCGACCATTGACGGTACGGAGCTAACGAGCAGTTCAATCAGCCTGCGAGTCCAAGACGCGGAAGAACAAGATTTGGTGGTAGTCGAGAACAAATTCGATCGTACAACCGTCTATCCGACGCAACCGTTTACTGTAACAGTTAAGATTTTTGTTCGACCGTTGCCGGATCGCACTGGTGATCCGCTTAAGCCCGTCAAACGCCAGCCGCCTCATCTTCAGTTGAATTGGGTGGATGCTCCAACCGGACTCAAAGCAGCGGAAACATCGCAGTGGCTCCAACCGCTGTTGTCAGACGATGGTACTGGCTTCACCCTCAACGAGATTAGTGCGTCGAGTGGTTCCTTCTTCGGTGGTTCGCGTGCTGCTGTTTTTAACCTGTCGAAGGGTCGAGAAATTAGGAATGGACTCGATGGAGATCCGATTGAATATTTTGTCTATGAACTCTCACGGACGTTTACTCCAGAAACAACGGGTAGCTTTCCGTTCGGGCCTTCTACGGTAAAAGGAACATTTGTCGCGGGTATTCAAGGCAAGGAATATACGGCTCGTCGACTGGTCGCCATTGCAACCGCTGTGACGGTCGCAGTTCGCGAAGTTCCTTCTCCTCGACCGGCAACCTATACTGGCGGAATTGGCGACTACAAAGTAACCGCCTCGGCCAGTCCGGCAAAACTAAGGGTCGGCGATCCATTGACGTTAACACTTGAGTTCGAACGTAGTAAGGATGCTGGATCGTTGGAGTTGCTATCAGCCCCAGACCTTGCGGCGATCCCTGAAGTGACAGAAGGATTCGAGATCATTGACCGGGCACCAACAGGCCGAGCGGAAGGAAACGTTAAGAAGTTTGCCTATGCGCTGCGGCCTAAGCACGCGGGTGTTTCGATTCCCATTTTAAAGTTCTCATCGTTTGATCCGGTTACAGAAAAGTTCGCAGAAATTTTAACAGATGGTTTAGGACTGAGTGTTACTGAGGCTTCAAAGCTTTCCAGCGGTGAACTCGTCGGAAGCATCGTATCGACTCCGAGCGAGGGAATACAGAAAAGTACAGCCGGCATTTTCCAGAACATCACGGATCTATCGGAGCTAAAAGATGAACGAGTCGATTTTAATGGCTGGCTGATGACTATTGCGGGTTCTTGGTTTTGTGCCGGATGTGTGATCGCCGGCATGAAGTTTTATCGCCGAAAGTCATCCGACACTTCGGGGAAACGCCGTGCACAGGCTCGTCGATTAGCTCTTTCAAAACTGAAGGAAGCAAATCAAGTGGCGGCACGCGGGGCACAGCAGGATGCCCGACGATTGATACGGGCCGCGTTTGTTGGGTTTGTCGCCGACATGAAGAATCAAATCACCGAAGGGCTTACCAAGTCCGACATTGAACGGGCCCTTATGGAAGCAGCAGTGCCTGACAAGCAACGCTCATCTGCGATCAAACTATTAGAGTCAATCGAAGGAGCCGAGTACGGTGCGGGCACTGCGATCGATGCTACCGAGGCAAGTAAGTCGGCTGCCTTGTTGATCGAACAAATCGGCCCTATCCTCCAGCGGAGTGCTCGCCGATGACAGGTTTTCTAATTTTAGTAATGATGTTTGCTCAAATTGCGGCGGCGGAGGAACCTCTCTCACGCGAACGAGCATTCATGAGAGCGTTGGAGCTCTTCGATAACGCGAAGACTCCTGATGATTACCGCGCGTCCGCTCGAAAGCTAGAGGGTATCGTTGCCGACAAATTTGAGAATGGAGCCGTCTATTACAATCTCGGCAACGCTTACTTTCGCGCAGGCGACTACGGCAAAGCGATCATTAACTATCGTAAGGCTAAGCCATTGCGACCGAGGGATAGTTACCTGGAAGCGAATCTCCAGCAAGCGTTATCATTCGCCCCGGGACGTTTGAAAGCTCTCATAACTCCATGGTGGACGTATGTTTTGTTTTGGAGCGATTGGTTTCCGTTTCCTCAGAAGATCCGACTCGCATCGCTTGGGATGATCTTGACTGCGCTTATGTTGGTCTCGGCTTTCATGCTTCAACGCCCTCGCTTGCATTGGATCGCTGGCGCATTTTTCATCCTTTCGGGCGCTCTAGGAATAGACGCCGCACTCAGCAATCCCAATGCAATCGATCGAGCGGCGATTACTGCGGAGACTATCGCACGCAAAGGGACTGGCAAAGACTATGAACCGGCATTCGACCAACCACTACTAGACGGTGCCGAGTTCACGGTATTGAGCCAAACATCCGACTGGACTTTCGGCCACTTTGAGGGGATCGGCGACGGTTGGGTTCGGAATGAGTTTGTGGCTCGATGAAGCAGTGTTCAAGCTTCGCGAAAGAACAAAGGTTTGGAGTGGACGATAAACCAACTATACTGTGAAAGGGTCGCAGACTCTTTGACCCCGTCGAGTAAGAATAATTCGCGCCTGATATACTAGAGGGCTCTTGGGGAATTTTTCCATCCCGAATAAACAGTGTTAAACCGATCTATCTGAAAGCCTCTTCCGTGCGATACTTCAATGAAGCTTGTTTCTTGGCCTGTCTATTATCGACTCTGCTCTTTAAGGATACGTTCGCACAGGAATCACTGCGAATCACACCGACTGTAAAGCTCATCGAGGAAATCGAACCATGCGTCGTGACGTTGTTTGCTAAAACGGGAGAAGGATCCTTCGGGATTGGAAGCGGTAGCTTTATCCATTCCGATGGATACATTTTAACCAACTACCATGTGGTTCAAAGCTTCGATGGTTTCGTCGTGTTGCCTAGTGGAGACGTCGCTGAATACCAATACATCGGCGGTGTACCTGAGCGAGACATTGCGATTGTCAAAGCAAAGCTACCAGAGCCTGCCAAGGTACTTCCGTTAGGTCGGAGTCATGACCTACGAAATGGCGAGCCAATTATTTCGGCTGGCAACCCGGGAGGCCGTGGGATGGTATTTTCAAGCGGGATCGTTAGCTCCAAGGGGATCATGACCGACGCGAACAATGTTCTAGTCATGTCGCAGTTTCGAGGCAGTATCCGTGATCTGGCAATCCAGTTTGATGCAGCCAGCAACCGAGGCAACTCCGGCGGACCATTAGTCAATGTCGAGGGAAAGCAGATTGGCGTGGTTGCCGCGAAGAATTTTGAAGAAGAGAACATCAACTTTGCTATTCCGATTGATCGCGTGCGCTCGATCCTTTCAGGGGCATTAGCCGCTGAACCGACCCGCAATATAGGGACTGGCATAACGGTCGACTATCTCACGGATTCGGCCATCGTTTTGGAGGTCGCTAAAGGCTCTCCTGCCGAAACGGTTGGTCTGCGATCAGGAGATGTTTTACTTGCTTGGAATGATAAGCCGATCGTGACAGGTATCGACTGGGATCTGATGCTGCTGTCCTCGAAAGCAGGCGATAAAATAGAGTTGACTTGGTCTCGCGATTCGTTGACGCACAAGTCTTCCCTTCAACTGGAACACTATCGGACTGCTTGGCCATCTAGCTCGCTCGACATGAAGCCTACGGATTTGGAAAGTGGATTGAACTACCGCTTGTATCATCTCGTAGCGCCGATCTTGATGCCAGACTTTTCAGCGATTCCCGTTGTCCGAGAAGGAGTTGTCGAGGACCTCTCGCTATCGAAGGCCAATTCTGGTCGTGACGAGGATTTTGGCTTGGTTTATGATGGCTACATTCATATCGCGAAACCCGGATTATTTCGGCTTACGGTGATGAGCGACGACGGTAGCAAGGTCTATTTGAACAATCGCCTTTTTATTGATCACGATGGGAATCATCCGGCTTACAGACGAGGACGGATAGAACGATTTGAGGCGGGATACCATCAAATTCGGATCGCCTACTACGAAGGACGTGGCGATATGGCATTAGGGCTTGAACTGGACGAATTCGACAAGAATAGGCCAATCGCGGTTCCGGTCCAGTTTTCTCGATCTGGAAAAAAACCGGAATAAACACTTGATTTAACTACGTATGTAGTACTACTTACCACATGCGTAGTTAAATGCGTCGAGTTGCAAATTTCATGCAACCTAACGCGACGAGCCGGTCCAATAAATTTGCTGTCAACTTAAAGCAAGTAGGGAAATCTTGTGAGCCATCCGGGTGCCAATCCAACCGAAGGAGAGGAGGAGCTTATAAGCCTGCTTTGGGAGCATGGATCCCTATCCACTCCCGAGGTGCACCACCGCGTTGGTCGAGACGTTGGATACACAACGGTTCAGACCCGCCTAAATCGGCTGGTAGACAAAGGCTAGGTTGAGAAGGTGAAGGCCGGTAAGCAACCGACCCATTATGCAGCTGTGATTGAGCCTGGAGCGGTCCGCGAAACATAGCTTGATTACTTCGGTGAACGAGTCACACAAGGATCTGTCGTTCCGTTAGTAGCTCACCTAGTTCAGGGAGCGAGTCTCACGCAAAGCGAGTTGACCGAACTCAAAAAGTCAATCTGCTGGCTCCGAGTCGTTCCCTCGTAGCCGAGCTGATGATAAGTCGTTCGAACGATTCTTCTGGGGACTCGGATTTTTGGTTGCGGTCGGACTTCTCGTGGTCAACTATTGGTTACTTAACATTTCGCTATCGCAGTGCAGGCCGGCTCGTAGAGCATGGGCGGAAGAACTCCAGAAGCTTTGTATGGAGCTGAGGTTCGAACGTCACGTCCAGCTAGACGTTCTCCCTTCACTTGGTCCATTCTTGTGTTGGACACCAGTAGGGCAACGGATCATTGTTCCCGTGCGGCTCTGGAACCGATTGTCGTACGCCGAGCGACTGGCCGTGTTACATCATGAGTTGTGTCACTTAAGACGCGGCGATCTTTGGAAGGGAATCATTGCTCGTTTGGTCGTTAGTATCCATTGGTTTAATCCATTCGCTTGGCTATCGGAGAAGCGATTCGATGTGTCGGCCGAATGGTCTTGCAATGCGATGCTGGCAAGAGAAGCAAAGGACGCGTAACACAACTGGCAGGTGCCTTTTTAGCCGCTGCTCAGTCACAACAGAATTTTCCTATGTCAGCCCTGTCGACAACACTGCGTCCAGATCACAGTCGGAACAATTTCGAACCGAGTTTTTTGATCAATCCGGTGAGAACTGGAGTGTGAAGGCAGCGTACGCTTTACCGATGAAGGAGTATGTCGATTCGGTACGCGTAGCAGAAAAAGAACTTACCGCGATTGCGACTGTGTTTGAAGAAACCGCGGCTGGCATGGAGACGAAGGACGATGGTTCGGAAGGATCAAAAGTTTCGTCCCAATTGAAGCATTTTCTGCAACATCCTGCGGCACCCGCTTTTGTTTATCACGAAGAGCTTCGCTCGTAACCCCATCGAAATGTGACCGATCTCGCCGAACAGTTTCAAGAATTCCTCGTTCGGTCATCCGAGGGACAATGCGAAAAATCCCGGGGTTTGGGGCTGGCCCTAAGGATCAACGAAAATCACCCACTAATTAATCATACGGGCCCGGAAAACTTCCATACGGTGGTCGCGCTGAAGGTGGCGTTAATTCCAAACTAACAAATTTACCTCAATAAAAGCTTGGACTCTCCTCGCCTCACTTTGATACCAGTTCCAGATTTACTACTTCTATTCCTTCAGCGACTTCGATCGTTAACGGCGAAGTGAGATTAGATGTGTACATTGCTGGAATCGACCCCTTTACCTGCTCCTTAGGCGCCATTTCCATTAGTATGATCGCAGGTGCTGGTTCGTCAGTTTCGGTAACAACTTGCATAGCCGCGTCCGCGAAATCCGCGTCGCTGAGGGGCATCCGTGGTTCAGAGACAACCACTTGGTACTTGCCTGGCGGGCACCCGGGGAAATCCTTCACCGCACCGGGAACAATTGCCCGCAATGTGAAGATTCCCTTGCCATCTGAATAGCCTCCTGCACCATGTCCCGGTGTTCCGTCTGCTGGCACCAGCATCAAGCTTTTGAATGGCAGCGGTTCACCATCCAACTTGATCGTTCCGGTTAAAGGAACAATTGTCAACGCAGAGCCGCCACACCCGGCTACCGTCACGACTAGCATGGCGGTACTTAAAATGAATCTAGGAATCGAACGTCTTACCACAGTTAGGAAACTCCCCAAAAAACTTCGCGACCTTGTGTCAAAAACCTTCATCCAAGAGAAGCCGAATCAATCGGGCAACGCGACGACTTGGCCATCGCCCATAGCGCTCAGTCGATCCAAAGTCTGCATTTCGATTGTCTCCGCGACGAATTGCACCGATGCATCTCCCATCACGAAATGACATCCGCCCGCATGAAGGCTTGACGCAGGAACCCACCAACTTCTCGCGTGGCCTCTCACAGGAACATAAGGCGGATTTTGCCAAGTCGGATGAATCCAAGGCTGGTGCCAAACATTGATGCCTCCATTAGTAGCATCCGCATGGGGATCTATTCCGACCATAACCCAAGCCCGATAAGCCCAGGCGAAACCCGCGCCGTTAACATGGGCCTTGGTCGTCTCACCCATCATGAACGTATTGCTCAAGCCATCGGTCACTTCGGCCATTCGAGTGTTCATGTCGCCACCGAACATTCTTTTGGTAGCGCTGCTCAGCGATACAAAGCTGTTGCAGGTACCAAACTCAGACCAGGCCGAAACGATGAAGTCGTAGTTGGTCGCCGCACCGACGAAGCCTGGGGCTGGACCATAGGCATCTCCGGCCAATCGACCTATTGCTGGATTGTTGTCCGAAGGACAAAGGAACGCTCCAACAACGGTAGTCGCCAATGCAGCATTACCGTTGGTTGCCGGATCGCCGATTACTGTACCTGTCGCCCTTTGGAACCCAGCATTTATTGAATAGGCTTGGTTATGGTTGAATCGAACATGTAAATTCTGAAGCTCAATGAACGGCAAAAGCGACACCAAACCGTGGGCGTTCTTGACTTGGCCATTGACCGCGTTCCCTACGCAACCGCCATACCCGCGACTCGATGCGGGCATCCGCCGAAATGAATCGGCGTAATTATGAACTGCTATACCTAGCTGTCTCATGTTGCTGCCGCATTGCATGCGTCTGGCCGCCTCGCGAGCGGCTTGTACAGCAGGCAATAACAATCCGGCTAAGATACCGATGATCGCTATAACAACGAGCAACTCGACTAGCGTAAACCCTTTACGTTTCATTTGATTACCTTTGAAAACGAATGAGAATAAAAAAACGATGGTAGATCTTTCAGAATCAACTCGAAAGATGCGACCCTGCGAGAGTTATAATGTCATGGGTCCGACAAATCCACTAATTTCGGCGATTTTCCGTGACGACGATATGTCTGTTGCAAACGCCGCGCCAGGCCATTCGCCGAGAACTCTAAAAGTGGTCATCCAACCGTGCTCGATGTGACAGAATAAAGGACTTACTATTTAAAAAAAAGTTTTTCCGCTGCGTCTGAAGGGTTCATCAATTCAACTACTAAAGCGTAGGTGCTTAGAAAGCGGGCACTATCGTCGAAAGCCCGTACACAAAGTTTTGGAGAGACCAGAACAATTGGAGAGCCGCGTGGCCAGTCTTTGCCACCATCGAGGGCGAACTGGGAGGCGTGCCATCGGGCTTGCAAACCCTTGGCAGATTTGAGATAGCGACCCGATTAGAAATATGGGGAGCAAAACGAACTGGCGCGGAGACCTTCACAAGTCTAATTTACCTTTATAATTTAAAACTCAACTAGAGAACGCTCGATGAGAACCGAAAAGCCGCTTACTTGATCGATGCCACGTTGTTTACTTTTAAGATGACGAAAGAAGCCTAAACTTGAGCACTATCAATATTCAAGGGTGGATTCCAGCCTGGTTGTTTCTTTGGATAATTTTTTGTGTGGCTGACACTTCGTGTAATGTGGTGTTGTCGGAAGAAGTTTGGCGGTCCATTCCAATCGAATCGAAAATTGATGTTCCTGAGCCGGGGACAGGGCTTGTCGTGTGGGACGATAACGAGGACCACTTCGAAAGTCCCGCGATACAACTCGAGTATTCTTATGTTCAGTATGCCGAGGTGATGGTTGGTCCCAGTCAGTATGACTGGACGCTTCTCGAAACGAAAATGGATGCGATTGCCTCCAGGAAGCACCAAGCGGTGTTACGGTTCTATGATACTTATGTCGGGAAACCAACGGGTGTTCCGGAATGGATTCGTAAGCTTCCTGACTACAAGGAGCAGCGAGGTAAGAGTGAAGGTGAGATGACTTCGTTTCCTGATTGGTCTAATGCAACTTACCAAAACGAGGTACTCGAGTTTTTTAAAGCGTTTGCCGATCGCTATGATAAAGACCCACGTATTGCGTATTTGCAAGTCGGATTCGGGCTATGGTCGGAGTACCATATCTACGAAGGAATTATGAAGTTGGGTGAAACATTCCCGTCGAAGGCGTATCAATCAAATTTCTTACAGTTCATGGATAGCCATTTTCACCAACTTCCTTGGATGATCTCGATCGATGCATCTGACGAAGAATCAACACCGATTGTCGAGCAGCCCGAACTGTTAAAGCTTCGGTTTGGACTTTTTGACGACTCGTTCCTATCAAAAGAGCATCCGAAGGTAAATGCAGTGAACTGGCGAACGTTCGGTAACGAGCGATACCTTCAATTTCCATGTGGAGGTGAATTTAGTTACTACAACAAGAATGACCAAAAGAACGCCCTCTCTGTTAACGGTCCCAATGGGATGTCCTTCGAAGTGGCGTTGAACAAATTTCATCTCTCATTCATTATCGCAAGCGATCAGTTCACCTATCAAAAGCTCCCTCGACTGCTCGAAGCAAGCAAGGCTATGGGGTATGAGTTAAGGCTGGATCAATTCGAACGAAACGGAGACTACGTACGCGCTAGCTTCACCAATCACGGCGTTGCGCCAATCTACTTTGATGCATATCCAACCGTCGCCGGTACTAGATCGGTTGAGAGCCTCAAAGGACTTGAACCAAGCCAGTCACGAATGGCAATCGTTAAGCTTTCGAAAGGCAGTCTGTATAGAAGCTTGAGCATGACAATCACAAGCGATCGCCTATTACCCGGTGTAACCGTCCCGTTCGCCGCAGAAATCCGGTAAAGATGGAACAGTCATTTTTCATGGCCAGCATCGTAACTCAATCAAGCACTCATTAGCGGAGTTCAATGGGTGGGGCTTTGGGAGCATCTGCATTGGCTGACGGACTCTTTAAGACTTCTTGCCAACGCGCGATGATTGCGTCTCGCTGCGATGGATCATCAACGGGTAGTGCCAACGTAGCGGCCACAAAGCCACGGTAAGGGTGCCATTGTGCCCGGGGGTAATGGCGAGTAACGTCCTCACCTAGGATTTTGAAACCGACCGCAATTGCTAGGTCTCGATATTGAACTTGCACCTCTTGGATCTTAGGATCGACGGGCGTATTTCTTTCCACACGTTCTTGGCCGGGCACGCCAAAGGGGGCCGGAATCTGTCGCATGGGAATATTCGTTGCAATTTGATAGCTGGGTTTAAGTCCGCGATCGTCTGCGATCCATCGATCAAGCGTTGGAAGGTCATCGCGAGTCCCAAATCGCATCAAGCAAGACATCGAGATCTCATACAAATCTGATCCAGCCTGCTTGTCTTCGAGTTGTTTTTTTGCAATCGATTTACAGTCATCGATCCCTAGCTCCATACATGTGATCATCACCATTTCGGGTTCGGAGCTCGCAGTCTTGATCCATTCGCGAAAGAGCGAACGAAGAGGTGTTCCAAGCGGGAGACTTTGTACTTCTTGGGGGAAAGGCGTTCGACGGGTGAGTGTCGTCGTCGTTTGTTCTACATCACGCGGAATGTTTACCTTCATCTGAACGCATGCGAACATTAACGTGACAACATCGCCCAGGCGATTTACTTCGCCCATGCGTGAGGCGATCAAAATCTCGCGACTGATCCGCTCGGTTTCTGTGCGCAGCAGAACCGGATCCTCGAGGTCGGCTTCTGCAAATTCCGGATGGGTATCGATAATCTCCTTGAATAACCTTTTCGACAGTCTTCCCGGGCCTATTATTTTTGAAAAGCTAGTCCAACTCTTCATACCATAGGTCTTGGTTGCATCTGGATCCCTCAAAAACTGGTAAACACGTTTACCGAGATCGTCCTGTTCGATCGCGTTCAACAGTGCCAAACAACGAGATTTTATCTCGACGTCATTCGATTCTGATGCGGTTCTTTTGAGGAATTCCAGCGATTGTTTTCCACTGCGATACAGTTCTTGCGCGGCTAACTCTCGAGTGTCTACCGAAGGCGAACCAAGCTCAACAATCCAACCGGAGACCTGTTCAGCAGTAACGATTTCCAATGGCTTATCGTCCTCCGCAAGTGCATCGGTCGATGGCGACAGGATGAACAAAAGGACCACAAAGGTAAGGGCACCAAAGTAATTGCCCAGTCGGTGCCAACTGTGATTTAATCCGTTTCGACACATAAAAAACTCAATTTTAAATCGGAAAACGAGCCTAGAGTGGAATTCAATGCCAACCACCTAGAGTTTAATGACTTTACGCTATTGGACGATGACGGTTGAATCTTGCTAGGTGGTAGGCTATAGTAATATTGTACGGGATTTGCGGCCGCTTGCAGCCAAACACTGCTAAAGAGCCATCGGACTTTGCCAAAACTTCTCACCGCCTCAGATTGAAATTGGACGGTGGATAAGTAATGATCGACAACAGTCGGTTCATAACAGACCACCGATAGCTAAGCGAAACCGCGTTCTCGAATTTGCCAATCTTTGTTGGCAAAACCAAGACCGCGGTTTTTTTATTGTCGTTTCTGATAGCAAAGTCTTGAAAAGCCTTGAATACGATGCAAACAGATAAAATACAAGAGTCCATCCCTGGCACTACTCCCCCCCTGCGTGTTGCTGGCCCTAGTACGCAGTGCGTTCACGCAGGCGAAGCTCGCCAGAAAATGGCCGACGCGATTACCGATGCCATTTGCTGTAGCAGCACTTATACCTTTGAGTCAACCAAAAGCGTCATTGACTTCATCGAGCAAAAACAACCTCGTGAGGAGTATGGCCGATACGGCAGCCCCAACGAAAAGGTCGTCGAGAGAAAGCTAGCAGCACTCGACAATGGTGAGGATTCGATCGTTTTTGCGAGTGGTATGGCAGCGGCCGTCGGGCTTTACATGGCTAAACTGAACGCGGGCGATGAGATTGTTTTCTTCGATCAATGCTATCATCGAAGCCGCGAGTTTTGCTCCAAGCACCTATCGCGATTTGGCGTCGTGACCCGCCAAGTACCCACGGGCGATTTTAATGCCATGGAAGCCGCAATTACTTCCAAGACAAAGATGCTGGTAAGTGAATCACCTACGAATCCGCACTTAACCGTGATTGATTTGGAGCAATTCGCGGCGCTTGGAAAAGAACACAAAATCGAGACAATGATCGATGCGACGCTCGCGAGTCCCTACAATATTCGACCTCTAGACTATGGAGTGGACTACGTTTGGCATTCGTGCACCAAGTACCTTGGCGGACACAACGATTTGCTGGCGGGTTCCATTGTAGGCTCAAAGGAGAAGCTTGAGTCTGTGCGAAACTTACGCGGGATCATGGGAGGCATTAACTCCGCACATAATCTCTATTTGCTCGAACGCGGATTAAAGACATTTGCATTGAGGATGGAACGACATAATGAGAATGGCCAAGCTATCGCAGACTTTTTGACAAATCATCCAAGGATCGAACATGTCTATTATCCTGGCCTGAGTTCACATCCAACTCATTCAGTAGCGAAGCGAACCATGCGAGGCTTTGGCGGGCTGATTACGTTTTTAATCAAGGACGCTGACTGGAGAAAAACGGCCGACGTAGTCGATGCTTGTCGGATCTCGCGAATTGGACCTAGTCTCGGGGGTGTCGAGTCGTTGATCGAGCAGCCGTTAGTAATGAGCTACTTTAATTATCCGCCCGAACAGCGTGCTCAGTTTGGAATTCCAGACAACATGATTCGGATGGCTTGTGGAATCGAAGATACACAAGACTTGATCGATGACCTTGCACAAGCGTTAGACTCATGAAGTTCAGAACCCGATCGATCCATGTTGGCGCCGAACCGGACCCTGCGACAGGTGCAGTCGTGCCACCCATTCATACGGCGACCACGTTTATTCAACCCGGCGCGGGCGAATGGGGCAAGTTCGATTACTCGCGATCAGGCTCACCTACTCGCAATCAAGTTGAGAAAACGATTGCGTCACTCGAGGGTGGTGTCGGTGCCTTGCTATTCTCCTCGGGAATGGCTGCGACACATGGCGCGATGATGTTGTTGCAATCAGGCGATCACATTGTGGCGGGGAGTGACATCTATGGCGGGACGTATCGACTATTGCATAAGATCCTCAGCCGCTCTGGGATTGAAGTAACCCTTGCTCCGGCTCACGATATCGAGTCGTTTAAAGCTGCCTTTAAACCCAATACGAAAATGGCCTGGATCGAAACAATTGGGAATCCGCTGATGACGATCCCAGATATCCGCGCCATCGCAGACTTTACGCACTCGCGGAAGGGACTTCTGGGTATCGATAATACCTTTGCAACTCCCTCGTTGGTTCGGCCGCTCGAACTAGGGGCGGACATCGTTATGCATTCGGCTACCAAATACTTGGGTGGGCATAGCGATTGTCTCTCGGGTGCACTCGTCGTTGGAGATGAGCAGCTGTTCAAAGATTTGTATTTTACTCAGAACGCCACAGGTGCTGTCTTAGGACCATTCGAATCGTTCCTGTTGGGGCGTGGAATCAAGACGCTGGACCTTCGTGTCAAAGAGCAGAGTCGATCTGCGATGCAGATAGCTCGATGGCTTCAGAAGCAACCGATGGTCAAACGAGTCTTGTATCCAGGTCTTGAAACACATCCTGGGCATGAACTGGCTAAACGGCAAATGGGTGGGGGCTTCGGCGGTATGATTACTTTCGAGATCGACGGCGACTTGGCTGCGACGAAGCGAGTTTGCGAGTCGACGAAAATCTTCGGGCTTGCAGTGAGTTTGGGGGCTGTCGAATCACTCATCGAACAACCCGCCACCATGTCGCATGCTAGCTATGCAATCGTAGACAAGGTTCGGTTCGGAATCACAGACGGGCTGATCCGTCTTTCGATCGGGCTGGAAGATCCAGAAGATCTTCAAAACGACTTAGCGCAGGCTATCGGGACATAAATGATTCGCGGTCATCGTGTCTTTTGTGGTCCAAAATAGCAATCTGTCGCACTCGTTACTCCCCAATTTTTTAAAGAATTCGTTCGTATTCATGAAATTTGTCTCGACAATTGTTGTTGAAACAGCTAAGTAGCGGTATTCTCTATAGCAACGTTGGATTGTCGACCGCGTAAGCAGGATTCTTTTCTTGAAAGCAGCAACTCGAAAATTTGATTCCCTGGAGCAAGAGGCTTATTTGGCAATTTGGAGAACTTATGACCGGCTTCGAGCTATCGAAGAAGCTTTATTTTCCGAGTGGAATCTATCAGCTCAGCAATACAACGTGCTACGACTTTTGGAAGCTTCCGCTCCCGACAAGATACCTACTCTCAGCCTTACAAAAAGACTTATCTCTCGAGCGCCAGATATCACAAGGATGCTGGATCGTTTGGAACAAAGCGGCTGGATCGATCGCGTGAGATCTTTGGAGGATCGACGCACGGTCCTTACTGGAATAACTGCAACGGGATCGGAGTTGCTGAAACGACTCATCCGGCCTCTTGCAAAGTGTCATGAAAAGCAAATCGGACATCTTTCTCCTGAAGAGTTAAAGTTACTTTGCGATTTGTTAAGCCGTGCCCGCGAACCGCACGAGTCAGAAGATGGCTTCTGGAAATAGCGATCAACAACATATTTTTGATAGAGGAAAAAAATGATTACTTCTTACGAGTCCACTGATGTAATCGTCATCGGCGGCGGTCCTTCCGGTGCTGCGACAGCAACTCTTCTTGCCGAACGTGGCTACCGAGTGACCGTTTTTGAACGAGAGCATTTTCCTCGCTTTCACATTGGCGAGTCGATGATTCCTTACTGCTATCCAATGGTCAAGCGTCTAGGAATGCTTGGCAAGATGAAGGAGAGTCACTTCACGAAGAAGTATGGCGTTCAGTTTATTAATGAGCACGGGAAGCTAGCGGAGCCATTCCGCTTTGGGCAGTACGATCCTCACGAGCGCTCCCAATCTTGGCAAGTCGTCCGTAGTGAATTCGATAAGATGTTGCTCGACAACGCTCGCGAGCGTGGAGTTGTCGTCCATGAGGGAGCACGCGTCCTGGACGTTTTGTTCGACGGGAATCGTGCTTATGGAGTACGTGTTAAACTTGAGGGTGAGGCGGAGAAAGACATTCTCGCACAGGTTGTTGTCGATGCCAGCGGCCAATCGTCGATCATCATGGATCGCATGAATT
>Ga0105045_10002034_pt1 | contig 16877 bp, 17 predicted proteins | sample MAT02_FD_78089 | JGI IMG/M metagenome (GOLD analysis project Ga0105045, IMG submission 78089) | Freshwater microbial communities from Lake Fryxell liftoff mats and glacier meltwater in Antarctica - MAT-02 (megahit assembly) | ecosystem: Environmental > Aquatic > Freshwater > Ice > Liftoff... | reverse complement strand
TGGGGCGTATGGCTGCGGTCATGAACACTGTCGCGATGCCGCCATTTGTAGACCGTCTGCTCCGTCGTGCCGAAGCGGTCGGCCAAGACCGACGCAGGCTCAGCGCTGGCCTGGATCGCAGCCCGAACCTTCGGGGTCGTCGTTGCTTGCTTGTGAAGATGGATCAGCATGTCAGCACCCCGTTCCGAATGTCCCTCAGAACCGATCTTGCCATGAAAAACGCAGAGCGACGAGGGTCTATGTAATGGTCCGGGATGGAACAGGTAGCTTAAAAACTGCAAAAGATGATTGGCGGACAGTGAGGGATTCGAACCCTCGAGACGGTTCCCCGCCTACACACTTTCCAGGCGTGCGCCATCGACCACTCGGCCAACTGTCCGTGCGCGGGTGCTTAGCCTGAGCGCAGCGGGGGTTCAAGCACTTCCTGTCAGTCAACCAGCACCAGATGGATCCTGCGGTTCTGGCGCCCCTTCTTTTCGATCTTGCCGATCGCTACCCTGCCGATCTCGGCGGTCCGGGCGACATGTGTGCCGCCGCAGGGCTGCAGGTCGATCTGGCTTGCGTCCTCCCCGATACGGATCAACCTTACCCTGCCTTGGCCCATTGGGGGACGAACTGACATTGTTTTCACCAGGCCGGGGTTCGCCAAAAGCTCATCATCGGTGATCCAGTCCTCAGTCACCGCCAGATCGCGGGCGATCAAGCTGTTCAGCACTCCCTCCAGTGCGGCCACATCGCCCGGTGGGTCGGTCATGTCGAAATCCAGCCGGCCCCTCTCGGCCCCGATCTGGCCGCCGGTTACCGGACGTGGGATGACTGCAGAAAGGAGGTGCAGCGCGGTGTGCACGCGCATGTGGCGGTGGCGGCGGTTCCAATCCAGCATCTGCAACACTGGTGCACCGACCGGCGGCAGCGGCAGGGGTTCGGCGGGAAGAAGTGCGACAAGGCCGCCCTCGACCTTCAGCGCGGTGGCGATGGGCATGCGCCCGCCGCCCCAGTCCAGCACGCCGCTGTCACCCGGCTGGCCGCCCCCGGTGGGGTAGAACACCGTCCGGTCGAGCACAATCGCACCTTCGGGCGTATGGCCGATCACCTGTGCCTCGGCGGCCTGAAGATAGGGGTCGGCATGGAAAAGCAGGTCGGTCGTCATCCGCTGTCGTCCTTGGAGGCTGGTTTCTCATAGGCAGAAGCCGGGGCTGGTTCTGATTGGTCCTCGGCGACCGGAGACACGGGCCGTGGATCACTTCGCAGGAATGCCAGTGCCCGAGCAATCTCATCGACATTGCGCAGCGAAACGTCGGACTGCGCGAACGGGATCTCGATTTCTTCGGCTTTGAGGCGTTCCACGATCTGGTGGTTGATTTCGCTGCGCACCGACAGCGAGAAATTGACGTCGCGCAGGATCAACCGGATCTCGAACAAAATCGCATCGGCACCGAACCCCATAAGAATCACCAGCGGCGGCGGTTTCAGAATCACCAGCGGCTGCGCTTCGGCAATCTCGCGCAAGATGCGTTCGACCTTGCGGGTGTCTGACCCGAACGCGACCCCTACGGGCACGATCAGCCTGCCGGCAAGGTTGAATCGCGTCCAGTTGGTGACTTGGCCGGTGATCAGATCGGCATTCGGCACGATCACATCATTGCGGTCGAATGTTTCGATCCGGGTGGAGCGGACCGAGATGCTACGCACCCGGCCCTGGACGCCGCCGACCTCGATCCAATCGCCTTCGCTGACGGGCCGCTCGATCAGAAGAATTATGCCCGAGATGAAGTTCGAGACGATGTTTTGCAGGCCGAAACCGATACCCACGGAAAGGGCACCCGCAACGATGGCAAGCCCGGAAAGGTCAAGACCCGCCGACCGCACCGCGATCAGCGCGGCGATGAAGATGCCCACATAGCCGATCCCGGCCACCAAGGCCGTCTGACCGCCCTGGTCCATGTTGGTTTTCGGCAGGATCGTGGTGCGCAAGGCGCCTTGGAACAGCCGCGTCAGCATGTAGCCGATGACGAAGACTGCGGCGAAGATCATGAAGTTCGTGGGCGAGATCCGTGTCTCACCCATCTGGAAACCTTCAGAGAACCGCGTCCAAAGTTCGGTGATGTCGGCGGCCCGCGCGCCCCAGATCAGGGCAAAAACCGGCAGCGCCGCCAGTGTCATCGCAAACCCTGCAAGGACCGGCACCAATGCGTCGCGGCCTTGGTCGTCGCTTTTGATGATCAGTGCCCAGGCGTCGCCGATCATGCGTTGCAGGATGAACAACAGGCTGATCAAGCCCAGCGACAGGATCGCCGGGTAGATCAGCGCTGAAGCCGCCTGCACATAGCCGAACGCCGCCAGCACCGGCCCGGCAATGCCGATGACACTCAGTCCCCGGGCGAGCAGCAGCAGAAGCCGCAGCGCATAGCTGCGTTCGGCCAGTTCGCGCGATCTGCGCAAGACCCGCCCGACACGCAGCAGGATAAGGCCGCCAGTCAGCAGGATCGGGAAAGACATCACTGCGGTGGTCGCATCCGAATAGGCCTGCGCGTCCATTGCCGCCGACCGCAGCACATCAACCGACAGGACCAGCCCCATCAGCACCGCCAGAAACCGCCCCTCGGCCCGACGCTCCGGGGGCAGAGGCAGAACGGCGTCCTGGCCCTGTGTCACGGGAAAGGCCCGCGCTCCCAGCCAGGCCGCGGCAAAAACCATGAACCCGGCCATCGGCAAAGCTGCGGTGATCGAAATCCCGATCTCGCCCGGCATGCCGCTGGCCATCAGCGCCGCCGAAAGCGCCACCATGCCCAGCGTCGGCAGGATCACCCCCCCGGTCGAGGCGAGGAGTGACCACAGGTTCCGCCCCCGGGCGGACGCGCCGGTCAGCAGCCGTTCGGCAAAGCCTTCGACCCAGCCCCGGACATAGACGACCAGTGCCAGCGCCACGGCCAGCAGGCCAAGAATCAACGGCAGGTTGTCAAGAAGCTCGGCCCGACCTTCAGGGTCTTCCCAGGCCGATACGGCTTCGTCCCACAAGCGCAGAACCGTGTCCGACAGACCGATCGCCGCTTCGGGCCAGTTCCCGGGGTTCACCGGCGAGGGCCAAAGTTGCAGCAACTCGTCCGCCTGGCGGTCGCGCAAGGTTCGGTCGATTTCGGCAATCAATCCGTTTGCCCGGCGATACGCCTCTTCGGCAGCGATGCCGGGGGCTTGCAGACGCACCAGCTGACCGGCCAGTTCCTGTCGCCGTTTGGAGATTTCCTCGGCCTCAGTCTGGCCTTCTGCCGGGGCAGGCCCCAGCGCCTCAAGCTGCTGGCGCAGGGTTATGATCCGTGCCGAATTGGCGCTTTGCGCTTGCAGAAGCGCTGCGCGCCACTGCGCCAGCTGTCCCCGGATCTCGTCCAGCCGGCCGGTCGACGTGTTGCGGTTGGCGACTTCGGCCTCGGACCTTTCGGCCATGGCTTTCCAGTCGTCATAGTTGAGCGCAGCGCCGTCTTCGGCCAGTTGCAGGTTTTCGGCTTTTCCAGACGCCTCTTGCGCGGCCAGCGGTCCGGCAGCCAGCGCAAGGGCCAACGTAAAGGCCAGCGCCAGCCATCGCGAGCAGCGTCTCATGCGTCCTCGAACACCGCCGGGATCGGCCGAGCAGGACGATCCAGCCAGTCCGGCACAGGAAGCCCCTTTTCTTTCAGGAAGGTCGGATTGTAGACCTTGGACTGATACCGGCTGCCATAGTCGCAAAGGATGGTGACAATGGTCTTGCCCGGCCCCATGTCGCGCGCCATGCGGATGGCGCCGGCAATGTTGATACCGGTCGATCCGCCCATGCACAGACCTTCGTCCTGCAACAGGTCAAAGACGATGGGAAGCGCTTCGGCATCGGGGATCCGATAGCTGAAATCGGGGGTGAAACCTTCCAGGTTGGCCGTGATCCGCCCCTGTCCGATCCCTTCGGTGATCGAGCTGCCAGGGCTTTCCAGCTTGCCCGTGGTGTAGAACGCATGCAGCGCCGCACCTTCGGGGTCGGCAAGCCCGATCTTCACGCCCTTGGGCTGCAAGGCCAGGCCCACGCCCGCCAACGTGCCGCCACTGCCCACCGCGCAGATGAAGCCGTCGACCTTGCCATCGGTCTGGTCCCAGATTTCCGGCCCCGTCATCTCGATATGCGCCTGTCGGTTGGCGGTGTTGTCAAACTGGTTGGCCCAGATCGCGCCGTTCGGTTCAGACTTCGCCAGGGCCTCGGCCAGACGGCCCGAATAGCGGACATAGTTGTTGGGGTTGCGGTAGGGGGCTGCCGGCACCTGCACCAGTTCCGCACCCGCCAGTCGAAGCATGTCCTTCTTTTCCTGGCTTTGGGTTTCGGGGATAACGATGACGGTGCGAAATCCCATGGACGCGCCTACCAAAGCCAGCCCGATCCCGGTATTGCCCGCCGTGCCTTCCACGATGGTCCCGCCCGGCTTCAGCTGCCCCTTCGCAATCGCATCCTTGATGATGTAAAGCGCCGCGCGGTCCTTGACCGACTGGCCGGGGTTCATGAATTCGGCCTTGCCCAGGATCGTGCAGCCCGTCATTTCTGAGGCCCGGTGCAGCTTCAGAAGCGGCGTGTTGCCAATGGTGTCAGCCAGATTGCTGTGAATACGCATGGGGTGCGGTCCTTCTCTCTTGGTCCAAGGTGTAGGGGCCTATGCCGCCAAACTCAAGGGAGGTGGGCGTGCCCCGTCACCGCAATCGGCGCAGAAGGTCCAGCGAAGGCTCACCCGTAACTGGCAAGCCCGCGCTGGCCTGATAGGCGCTGATCGCAGCCTTGGTCTTGGCCCCGATCACCCCGTCCGAGCCTTCGGTGTCAAAGCCCTGCGCGGTCAGCAGGCGCTGCAATTCTTGCCGGTCGGCTTTGGTCATGCCGGTGGCATCCGGCCCGAAACTGGCCTGCACCGGACCCCGGCCAAGAATGCGGTCTGACAGATGGCCAACGCCGATCGCATAGTTCTGGGCGTTGTTGTAGCGCAGGATGGTGGCAAAGTTCTGCGTCAGCAGGAAGTAGACCCCACCGCCATCAATGATCGACCCGCCCGCCAGCGTGCTGCCTCCTGCGGCACGCACGCCCAATCCCTGCCATTCCGTTGCAGACTTGCCTTTGCCGCGCCCCAGAAGCCCGGCGTTGAACCCGCCGGGCAGCGTGACCTCCATCCCCCAGGGCAGGCCGCGCGTCCAGCCTGACCGCTGCAGATAGGCTGCGGTCGAGGCCAGCGCATCCGTCGGATCCTCGCTCCAGATGTCGCGCCGCCCGTCGCCGGTGAAATCAACGGCAAACTCCAGATAGCTGGTCGGGATGAACTGAGTGTGCCCCATCGCACCGGCCCAGCTGCCGGTCATCCCCGCAACCGAGATATCGCCCGATTGCAGGATGCGCAGCGCGGCGGTCAACTGGGACTCGAAAAACTCGCCCCGCCGCCCGTCATAGGCCAGCGTTGACAGGGCCGAGACCACCGGCACATTCCCCCGCCGAGTGCCGAAAAAGCTTTCCAGCCCCCAGACTGCAGCCACGACATGCGGCTCAACGCCGTAGCGGGTTTCGATGGCGCGCAACGTGCTGCCATATTGCGCGAACTTCTGGCGGCCAAGACTGACCCTCTCGTCCGAGGCGGCGATGTTCAGATAATCCTCCAGACTGCGCTTGAACTCGGTCTGGTTGCGATCACGCTCGATCACGTCGGGTAGAAAGCCCGCGCCGCGGAAGGCCGCATCAAGGGTGCCCTGGCTGATCCCTCGCCCCGCCGCACGGCCCATGAAGCCCTGAACCCAGGCATCCCAACCTGCGTTGGGCACGGGTCGCGGGGCGGGGTCGGGTGCCCGGTAGCCACCGCCCATTCCCGGACGGACCCGACCGCCAGAAGGGACGCAGGCCGAAACAAGGGCCGCCGCCCCTGCAAGAAGTGTTGCGCGCCGGGTGATGTGCTCTGCCTGCATGGGTCTGCCGCCTGTCTTGCTCTTTTCCGCATGATAGCCCGACCCGGACCATGCCGCCAAGACCCGGCCGGCAGGGTGGGCAATATCGGCCACCCTGCGCTGGCAGCGACCTACTCGCCCTTGTTCTTCAGCGTCCAGGCGATCTGGCGCAGCATTCCGTGAAAGGTCTGCACCTCGGCCCGCGTCAGCCCCAGCCGCCCCCACATGTTGCGCAGGTTGGCCTTCATTCCCTCGGCCTTGGTTTCGGGAAAGAAGAACCCCGCCGCGTCCAGCCGTTCCTCGAAATGGTCTCCCAGATGGTCCACATCCAGACGGCTGGCAAAATCGGTCCGGGCCAGTTCCATGACCGATGCCGGAACCTCCGTTCCCTGCCGCTGCCATTCATAGCCCAGCAGAAGGACGCATTGCGCCAGGTTCAGCGACGGAAAGTCCGGGTTCACCGGCACCGTCACGATCGCATTGGCGTGGATGATGTCGTCATTTTCCAGCCCGGCGCGTTCGGGGCCGAAAAGAACGCCGACCTTCTTGCCCTCGGCCCCCAAGGCCCGGGCCATCGCCATCGCGCGCTCGGGCGTCACCACCTCTTTCACCAGTTCGCGCCCCCGCGCTGTGGTTGCGAACACGAAATCGCAGTCAGCAATCGCCCCAGGCACATCGGCAAACAGCCCCGCCTGATCCAGTAATCGTCCCGCACCCGAGGCCATGGCCACCGCCTTGGGGTTCGGCCAGCCATCGCGCGGGCCGGTCACGCGCATCCGCTCCAGCCCGAAGTTCAGCATCGCCCGTGCGGCAGCGCCGATATTCTCGCCCATCTGCGGGCGGACGAGGATGAAAACGGGGGGGATCATGCGCCACCTGTGCCGGAGACTGGCCTGCGTGATAGGTCAGCCATTCCGCCGTGACAAGTCGGTCAACGGCGGGGGGCCGGTAGCCAAGCCGGGGAAAGGCTGATAGATCGGCGCGAAACCGCATGCCCGGAGCCCGCCATGGCCAATGAAGACCGCCCGCAGATCACCCTGATCACGCCCCCCGCATTCGACCCGGAGGTTTTCTCTGACCGGATCGCCCGGGTTCTCGACGGGGTCGCGGTCGCCTGCCTGCGCCTGTCGCTTGGAACGAAGGACGAAGATGTCCTGCAGCGCGCCGCCGACGCCGCGCGTGAGGTGGCCCATGCCCGCGACGTGGCGGTGGTGATCGACAACCACCTCCTGCTGGTGGAACGGCTGGGGCTGGACGGTGTCCACCTGACCGACGGGGCCCGCACAGTCAGGAAGGCCCGCAAGGATCTTGGCGCAGATGCGATCGTGGGTGCCTTCTGCGGGACCAGCAGACACGAGGGCATGGCGGCGGGCGAGGCTGGCGCGGATTATGTGGCGCTTGGGCCCGTCGGTGAAACCACGCTGGGCGACGGCAGCAGTGTCGAGTTTGATGTCTTCGAATGGTGGTCCGAAGTGATCGAGGTGCCGGTCATCGCCGAAGGCGCGCTGACTGCGGAACTGGTGGCCAAGTTCGGCCCGGTCACCGACTTCTTCGCAGTGGGGGACGAAATCTGGGGTGCCGAAGACCCGCTTGCGGCCTTGAAGACGTTGCTCGCACCGCTGGGCTGATGGGACGGCAAGCAAGGTGGGCAATATTGTCCACCTTACGCGACGCCATTCACATGTGCGCTGCGGATCACCCGTTCGCAGTGCTGGGCCAACACCTTGCGGTTCTCGAACGCGCCCACTTGCACCTCCGGATGGAAGATCACCTCCACCCGGCCGTGTTGAAGCGTGGCAAGCGTCTTCAAGAGATGGCTGGCGAAATCCATGTCACCCCACCAGCCATAATGGCGGCCATCTTCACCCTCGGGCGCGTGATAGACCACGGTCACCGGTTGGATATGCACGCTGCGCACCAGCCCGGCGGAGAAGAAGGCCTCGAACAGCGTGCTCTTGAACGGCAGGACGCGGGTCGCGTCGGTCGAGGTACCCTCGGGAAAGAACAAAAGCCGATGCCCGGCCTGCAGGCGCGCTTCAAACAGCTCTTTGTGGCGCTTCGCCTCGGTTCCCTTGCGGGCGATGAATACCGTCCCCGTGGCGTGGGCGAGCCAGCCGATCCCGGGCCAGCCTGAAACTTCGGACTTCGCGACGAAATACACCCGCTGCGCGGCGTTCAGTGCGAAGATATCCAGCCAGCTGGAATGGTTCGCGACGATCGCACCCGGCGCGGTCATCGGGCGGCCATGCACGATCAGCGGCAGGCGCAGAATGCGCAGCGCTGTGCGGCAGACGACTTGCGTGATATAGGGTGTCACCGGTCGGGCCTGACCGAAAAGCGGCCATTCCACCAGCCGGACCAGCAGCAGGATCACCAGTCCGCCATAGGTCAGCGATCCGATCAGGCTTCCACGCCACAGAACGCGAATCCATCCTGCCCGGCTGATCTGCAGGGGTGGCACCGGCGCGGTCAGCCAATCGCTCATCCCGCACCCGCTTTGCGCAGGTAAAAGTCGCGATGTCGCGTCGACATCTGGCAGGTGTCCATCATCAGACAGACATCGGTGGTGTTGAATTCGCGGTCGATCCAGGCCCCGTCTCCCACAAAGCCGCCCAGCCGCAGATAGGCCTTGATCAGCGCCGGTGTCGCCCGGTTCGCGGCCTTGCGGTCCAGCCGATCGGGCGGGATCAGGTCCATGTCCTGCCGATGCGGCGGACGGGCCGTGACGCGCATCTGCGGCGGGGCAAGGTGATGGTGCTGCAGCCACGAAAGTGGCATCGCGAGTGCCACGATATCCGTCCCGTGAAAGCTTGCCGCACCGAACAGGACCTCGATCCCGCGGTCCAGCACATAGTCGGCCAGCCCGTTCCAGAGGAGAAACATCGCCACCCCACCGCGATGGTCGGCATGGACGCAGGATCGGCCCAGTTCCAGCAGTTTGCGACCTGAAGCGAGCAGGGGGGTCAGGTCAAACTCGGTTTCCGAATAGAACTGGCCCGCCGCCGCGCGCCTGTCATCCGGCAGCACGCGATAGGCGCCAATGACATGGTCAAGCCCGGCCGGATCTCGGCGGCGGTCCACCAGCACGAGATGATCGAAAAAGGGGTCAAAGGCATCCCGTTCCAGTCGTGCCGCATGGTCGACCAACGGGCCATCACCGCCAAGCTCGGCGACGAAGACCTCATACCGCAGGCGCTGGGCTGCGGTCAGGTCCTCGGCTGTGCTGGCAAGCCGCAGGCTGTAGGGAGAGTCATCAGCTGTCATCTTCACCGCTTCTGGCCCGGGTGAGCCTGAATTAGCCACCGGCCCGCAGCATTGCAACCACCCGCTCGCCGTGCGGCCGCTAGGAGCAATTGCAGGTTGAGTTCCCTTGGCAAATTCGCACTATGGGCGTGTAAGACCAAAATCAGGCACAAGGGCGATGCGATTGCTGTCAATTACCACCTTCCCGGCATGTTCAAAGTTCACCGTGACCTTGCCACCGACGTTCGATTGCACCTGACCCAGCCCCCATTCCGCCTGATGGGGGTGCCGCACCAGCATTCCCGGTTCCAGAATTGCCGACATTCTCACCCTTTCACCTGGTTCATCCAATGCAAGACAAGCCCGACCTCGCCGCTCTGATCGCCTCTCGCATTTGCCACGACCTTATCAGCCCGATCGGCGCCATCGGCAATGGGGTGGAGCTGCTTGCAATGGACTCGCGCGGGCAAGGCCCCGAGATGGCACTGATTTCAGAAAGTGCGGCCAATGCCAACGCACGGATCCGGTTCTTCCGGATCAGTTTTGGCGCGGCGACGGGCGACCAGCGGATCGCCCGGTCCGAGGTGATGTCGGTACTGACCGACCTTACCCGCGGGGGGCGGATCAGCTATGTCTGGACCAGTGTGGCAGATCTGCCCCGTCGCGAGGTGCGGCTGGCCTTCCTGCTGCTGCAATGCCTGGAAAGCGCGCTGGCCTATGGTGGCAAGGTTCAGGTCACGCGCGACGACACTGGCTGGACCGTTCTGGCCGAGGCCGCGCGCTTGAAGATCGACGCCACCTTGTGGGAAGTCCTGACCGAACCGCGCCCCCCGTCCGAGATCGGCGCAGGCCAGGTTCATTTCGCACTGGTGCCGGAGGCACTGGCCCGGCAAGGCCGTCGCCTTGTCACCGAGATTGGCGAAACGACGATCAAGCTTGCGTTCTGACCGCCTTTAGCTTTGGCCAGATTAGGGCCTGATCGTCCCGGCGCCGGTGACCAGATACTTGAAGCTGGTCAGTTGCGCCGCCCCCACTGGCCCTCGCGCATGCAATTTGCCGGTCGCAATGCCGATCTCGCCGCCCATTCCGAACTCGCCGCCGTCGGCAAACTGGGTAGAGGCGTTGCGCATCAGGATCGCCGAATCCAGTCGCTCGAAGAACCGCGCTGCGGTGGCGTCGTTTTCGGTCAGGATGCTCTCGGTGTGGTTCGACCCGTAGCGGCGAATGTGGGCAATCGCTTCGTCCACCCCGTCGACCAGCTTGGCGGCGATGATCATGTCAAGGAACTCACGCCCGAAATCTTCGGGCTCGGCCTTCACTGTCCCCGGGATCTTCAGAAGCTCGCCCTCGGTGCGGACCTCGACCCCCGCTTTCAGCAAATCCTCGATCAGCACGGCGCCGTGCCTCGTGTAGAACTGCCAGTCGATCAGCAAGCATTCCGCCGCGCCACATACGCCAGTCCGGCGGGTCTTGGCGTTCAGGACCACGGCCCGCGCCTTTTCAAGATCGGCGTCGCGGTCGGCATAGACGTGGCAGATGCCTTCCAGATGGGCAAAGACCGGCACCCGCGCCTCGCGCTGGACAAGGCTGACCAATCCCTTTCCACCGCGCGGTACGATCACGTCAATCCATTCGGTCGCCTGCAGCATCGCGGCCACCATGTCGCGGTCACGCGTCGGGATGAACTGGATCGCCGCTTCGGGCAGATTGGCCGAGCGCAGGCCTTCGACCATGCAGGCATGGATCGCGCTGGAGGTCTCGAAGCTTTCGCTGCCACCCCGCAGAATCACCGCATTTCCGGCCTTCAGGCACAGCGCCCCGGCATCGGCTGTGACATTGGGACGCGATTCGTAGATCACACCGACGACGCCCAACGGGGTTGCGACGCGCTGGATGTGCAGGCCATTCGGACGGTCCCATTCGGCCAGTACCTGGCCCACCGGATCACGCTGCTCGGCAATCTGGCGCAGGGCATCGACGATGTCGTGCAGCCGGTTGGTATCAAGGCGCAGACGGTCCAGCATGGCCGGGCTCAACCCCTTGGCTTCGGCAGCGTCCAGATCGAGCGTGTTCGCGTCAAGGATAGTGTCACGCCGCCGCCAGACCGCTTCGGCCGCCGCAATCAGCGCGGTGGCCTTGCGTTCCGACCCGGCATAGCCCAGTTCTGCAGCCGATGCGCGGGCTTTTCGGCCGATATCGGCCATGAGGTCGCTGACCTGTCCGTCCATTGCGCTTGCTCCTCGGCTCATCCGTCGTGCCGCAAAAGTTTCGAAACCTTTCACAAATTCTTTCGAGGAAACTTGGTCTCTCACACCACCATGTCGTCCCGATGCACCAACGCCGCGCGTCCCTGATAGCCCAGGATCGCAGCAATCTCGCCGGATCGGTGTCCGGCGATCAGCTTGGCCTCGATCGCAGTATAGCGCACGAGCCCCTTGCCCAGAACCACGCCGTCAGGAGACAGGATCGACACCGGCTCACCCCGGCCAAAGCTGCCGATGACCCGGGTCACGCCAGCCGGAAGCAGGCTTTTGCCCGCGCGCAGCGCCGTGACAGCGCCGGCGTCCAGTACCAGTTCCCCCCTCGGCTTCATTGCGTTGATCCAGCGCTTGCGGGCAAGCTGCGGGTCAGCGGCGGGAACGAACCAGGTCCGCGCAGCACCATCGGCCAGTGCCTTTAGCGGCCGCAAGGTCGAACCCTCCATGATCGCCATGGCGCAACCGCCCGCGATGGCGGTCTTTGCGGCCAGGAGCTTTGTCTTCATCCCGCCCTTGGACAGGCCGGAAATCGGGTCGCCTGCCATCGCCTCGATCTCAGGGGTGATGGTTTCCACCACATCGAAACGGGTGGCCGTGGGGTCTTCCTTCGGGTTGGCGGTGTAGAATCCGTCCACATCCGACAGCAGGACCAACTGATCCGCCCCCGCCGTCACCGCAATCTGCGCAGCCAGCCGGTCATTGTCGCCATAGCGGATTTCATCGGTGGCAACCGTGTCGTTTTCGTTCACGATCGGCACGACGCCGAAGCCAAGCAGCGTTTCCATTGTCGCGCGGGAATTCAGATAGCGGCGGCGGTCCTCGGTGTCTTCCAGTGTCACCAGAATCTGGCCGGTGGTGATACCATGCGGGGCGAGGACTTCCTCATAGGCACGGGCAAGGCGGATCTGGCCCACGGCGGCGGCGGCCTGGGATTGTTCCAGTGTCAGCATGCCATTGCCCAGGTTCAGCACCTTGCGACCCAGCGCGATAGAGCCGGAGGAAACCAGCACCACATCCGCGCCCCGCGCCTTCGCCTCGACCACATCCAGAGCCAGCGCCGAAAGCCAGGCCTGCTTGAGCCCTGTGCTGCGGTCCACCAGCAGGGCCGAACCGATCTTGACCACCAGTCGCTTGGCGTTGCGGATATCGGGGGCAGTTGCTCCGGCAGTCAGGGTTGCCACGGCTGGCCCTCCGTGACCTCGTCCTGAGGCGGGTTGATCTGGGCATAAAGCGTGCGCAGGACATCGGTCAGACCTTTGCCTGAGACGCCAGAGATGACGTGCACTTCGCCGCCGCTGGCCTTTTCCAGCGCGCGGCGGCGGTCGCTGATCTGGCGTGCATCCATTGCGTCGGTCTTGTTCAGGGCAAGGATGCGGCGCTTGTCCCCCAGAATGTCGGAATAGGCCTCAAGCTCGGTCACGATGGTACGGTAATCCTTGGTGACCGTGGCCGAGGTGCCGTCAACAAGGTGCAGCAGCACCTTGCAGCGTTCGACATGGGCCAGAAACTGGGTGCCAAGCCCGCGCCCTTCACTTGCGCCTTCGATAAGGCCCGGGATATCGGCCATTACGAATTCATGCCCGTCGATGCCGACGACGCCAAGATTGGGAACAAGGGTGGTAAACGGGTAATCGGCGATCTTTGGCCGGGCGTTCGAAACGGCGGCAAGGAAGGTGGACTTGCCTGCGTTCGGCAGGCCCACAAGCCCCGCATCGGCGATCAGCTTCAGGCGCAGCCAGATTGTCCGTTCGACCCCGTCTTGCCCGGGGTTCGCGCGGGCCGGAGCACGGTTGGTGCTAGACTTGAACCGCAGGTTGCCCCAGCCGCCGTTGCCGCCCTGCGCCAACAGGACCCGGTCGCCGGGGTTGACCAGATCGGCGATTACCGTCTCTTGATCCTCGTCCATGATCTCGGTGCCGAGCGGCACCTTGAGGACCACATCATCCGACGTCTTGCCGGTCTTCTGGCTGCCCATGCCGGGCTGGCCGGACTTGGCAAAGAAATGCTGCTGATAGCGGTAGTCGATCAGTGTGTTCAGCCCCTCGACCGCCTCGGCCCAGACCGATCCGCCATGACCGCCGTCGCCGCCATCGGGGCCGCCGAATTCGACAAACTTCTCACGCCGGAACGACACGCAGCCGGCCCCGCCGCCGCCGGAGCGGATATAGACTTTGGCAAGGTCGAGGAATTTCATTGGGTTGGGCTTTCGGGATCAGGTCAAGGCAGAGGGAATACAGGAAGCGGCGGCGATGCTCAAGCGGGGGTAGGGCAGCCGGCAAGGCTGGAGCGCAGCAGGCAGCGCCTGTCCTTGCCGTCAATTTGCAAAGCGGCTTGCGCTGCACGATCCTTTTCTCGCCTCTGGCGCGCGAGGAGACGCGCCAACCGGCTTGGACAAGCGGGGGTTTTCCACCCACGCACCACTGGCCCTCGCACCACTGGCCCCCGCACCCACGCAGAGTATCCCTCAAAAGAGCAAACGGCGCGAAGCAGACTTGGAGCCGACGCGCAGGCTTTGCGACCGGGTCAGCCCAGCTTGCGGATATAGGTCCAGGTCGGCACCGTGGCCCCGCGCGCGACCGAAAAGCTTTCGGCGTCGCCAAGATACTGGAAGCCGGCATTGGTCAGGACACGGGCCGACCCGGGGTTGTCCTGAAACGCCTCGGCAAACATCGTGCAGTTCGCCTGCGGGTTGGCCGCGACAAGGGCGCCCACCGCCTCGGACGCGATGCCGTGGTTCCAGAAGGCGGGGGCAACCCAGAAGGCGACCTCGGACTGGTCACGGTCCATCTTCTTCAGGCTGATGACGCCAAGAACCTCGGGCAGTGCAGCGCGGGTGCCATCCATGACCCAGATATCTTCCTCTCCGCCCACTGCCATGGCGCGGGTTACAAACGCCTCGGCAGCGCCTGGGGGCAGGGGGTGCGGGATCCCTTGCGTCGCCTGGGCCACGCGCTGGTCGCCGGCATAAAGTGCAAAGAGACCGGCATCAGACGTGCGGACCGGGCGCAGGGTCAGGCGTTCTGCGGCAATGTCAGACCGGGGCCCGGCCGGGGTGACGAACTTTTCAAGGATCATGGCTTCCCTCCTTTGAAGCGCATGTGGGCATTGCCGGTTCATCCCGCAATCGCCCGATTTGTTGTCCCTTTCGTGACGATGGCGTGGCAGTTTGCCATTTTCGCGCCGGGCAGGGCCCGGGAAAAGGAAAGGGACCGGCCTTTCGGCCGATCCCCCATCTACAAGTCAATTGTAAACGTTCGGCTTACTCGGCTGCCACCTGGACAGGGAGGACGGAAATGAAGGTGCGGCCCTTCATGCCCTTCTTGAAAGTCACACGGCCCTCGACGGTGGCGAAGATCGTATGATCGGTGCCCATGCCGACGCCAGTGCCCGGGAACCAGGTGGTTCCGCGCTGGCGGCAGATGATGTTGCCGGGAATGGCGGCCTGACCGCCGAAGAGCTTGACGCCCAGTCGACGGCCGGCGCTGTCGCGACCGTTGCGGGACGAACCGCCTGCTTTCTTGTGTGCCATGAGAAGTTACTCCTTCGCAGCAACGGCGGCCTTGGCGGCGCGCTTGGGTTTCTCGACGGCTTCGGCGGCCTTTTTCGCGGCAGGCGCGGCCTTGGCAGCTTTCGCCGGCTTTTCGGCAGCCTTCGCGGCACCTGGAGCCTCATGGACAGCGCGTCGGGCGGCGACGGTGCCGGTGGCAACCTTCACACCGGACTTGTCGGCGCCAGTGGCCAGCACGTCGGTCACGCGGACCAGCGTCAGGTGCTGGCGGTGGCCCTTGGTGCGCTGCGACGAATGCTTCCGACGGCGCTTGACGTAGTGGATAAGCTTCTCGCCCTTGATCTGGTCGATCACTTCGGCCTGGACGGCAGCACCCGCAACCATTGGCACACCGATCGTGGTGCCGACCATCAGGATGTCATTGAACTGGATCTTGTCACCAGCAGCTGCATCAAGCTTTTCAACGCGCAGAACGTCACCCGCCTGCACCTTGTACTGCTTGCCACCGGTCTTGAGGACCGCAAACATGGGTCGTATCCTTCTTTTGCTTCGCGCCCTGTGGCCCCCAGGCTTGGGTGTTTCGGAGTTGCCTCCGCCTCGGACAGCGCGCCCTTTCGGGCGGTATGAAATGTAAACCGGCGAGAGTCACCCCTCGCCGAGATGAGCGCTTATGGGGTGAAGCGCAGACGCTGTCAAGCGGGCAGGGGTCAGATGTCCTGCCCCATCATCGCGATCCCTGCGGCACGACCAAGATCATACGAGACCTTGCGGAACACCCGGTCAAAGGCCACGAAAAGGGCCGCGTTCAGCCGTTGGCCGGCCGGGCTTTCCATGAAGGTGACGTAGGCTTGCAACTCGGCCTCGGTCAACGGTTCGTAGGCCAGCCCGAGATAGGCGTAAAGCCATGCGGTCGTATCGTCGCGGATCTGGTCCTCCTGTGCCCAGGTGTCAGACATGATCTGGTCCGCCGGCAGCCCTTCGCCGTAGACCCCCGCCTCGGACATGCCGGTCAGGAAGGCAAGATTGCCCGACAATGCCCCGGCGACGTTCATTTCGATCAGATCGCCGGCCTCGATAAAGACCGTCAGCAGGTCAACCTTCGGATCGCGGTCAGCAAAACGGTTTTCGGCAGCTACGCGGGCGGCCTCCTCGTTGGCTTCGTCCAGAAAGGCGCGGCGCGCCTCGATCTCAAGACCAACCACGCGCTGGCCAAGATCCGAGGCGAAGAAGGCAACAACGTCTGCGACGGTTTCCGGATCGGCGGCAAGTTCTGCCTCCAAAGCGGCACTGAAGCTGGTCCGCAGGGTTGAGAGGTCATAGATCCGGTCCACGTCACCTGCCCACTGCGGACCACCGCCGCTTGGGAACATGTCGGCCTCAAGCGTCTGGCCGTAGGAAAGGCCTTCCTCGCGCAGGACAGAGAAGAGGGCGTCCAGCTGCAAGGCCCGGGCCAGCGCGGGAACAGTCGCCTCGGCGATCTGACCTTCGGCCGCCGTACCTTCGGTGGTTTGGGCCAGCGCAGGGAATGCCAACCCAAGGACAGCAGCAATGATGAGGCGGCGCAACAACATTTGGACCCTTCCCGTGACCCGTGGGATAAAGCCCAGAGGTAGCCCCTTCCCCGGCCCTTGCCAAGAACGCGATACGCAACAGGGCGTGATCGGCGGCAGCCTGCGGATTGTCCCTTGCGCATCGCAGACCGCCCGGCTACATCGCCGTCCACAGTCGACTTCTGAAGCGCGGAGAGGTGGCAGAGTGGTCGAATGCGGCGGTCTCGAAAACCGTTGTCGGTTTGCGCCGACCCAGGGTTCGAATCCCTGTCTCTCCGCCAACCACCCATTTCAGCAAGTCCCAGAAAGCCCCGAGACGGTCCATTTTAACGAATTATATCAGCCACTTGTAGGGCTCTTTGGTTTCCATGCGTCCCGCGTGGTGTCCTT
>Ga0105045_10002032_pt1 | contig 16879 bp, 14 predicted proteins | sample MAT02_FD_78089 | JGI IMG/M metagenome (GOLD analysis project Ga0105045, IMG submission 78089) | Freshwater microbial communities from Lake Fryxell liftoff mats and glacier meltwater in Antarctica - MAT-02 (megahit assembly) | ecosystem: Environmental > Aquatic > Freshwater > Ice > Liftoff... | reverse complement strand
TCAAAAGCAATTTTTTCGTCATTGTTGTCATAAGTTAAATTACTGGTTTTCCCTTCTTTGAGGGCATACAATTTGTAGCGGCCTGCCCGCACGTTATTGATCGTATATTGGCCACTTGAGTCGGTTCGGGTATAGTAGAGCGGCTTGCCCTTGTCAATGTCAATCGTGTCCTTCTCCCGGTACAATGCCACGACGCATTTGATTTCTATCTTGTGGGTGAGCACATCGCGCACTGTCCCTTGGACAAAAAAAGTATCAATCACCGGCCCGGTACTGAATGCCAAGCGCATGTTTTGGGTCACATTGCGCTCATTGGCATCGCGGATGGTCTCCCCGAAATCGAGCACGTAGGTGACACTGTCGGCGAAGGCACTGTCAAAGTCCAGCGTCAAGATATTTTTTTTTAATTTGTATTGATAATCGCCCTTGATCGTGGGGGTGATGGTCAGTTCTTGTTTGATGTTTTTGAGATCCAAGTACTCATCAAACACCAGTTTCACTTGGTTGCCCCGGTAGTTGGTGCTTTGATCGCGGGGCACGGTCGAGAGCAGTTTGGGGGGCAGTTCATCCTTGGGCCCGCCCGTGGGCACCCCTTGGCTTGCACACGCCCCCACCAGCCAGCCGGCCAGTAGTAGCACAATTAGAGGAAACAGCGGGTTCTTCATACCAATCATATCAAGGTCAAAAGTACTTTGGTTTTAAAAACAAAACAGCAATCTGGGAAAGGATTTGACATTTGTTAACGGAAGTGGCGAGGTGATGCGCCCATTTTTAAACCTTGATTTTGAACAAATTGGCCCAGTTGCCCAAAGAAAATGAACATTGACGTGAACTAACTTGCGAATGAACCGCGAGCCAGATACATTTGAAGCCACAACGACACCGCCCACCATGCCCGCACCCATTGCCCTGTTTGTGTACAAACGTCCGCAACACACCCGCCAAACGCTGGAAGCCCTTGCTCGCAATGAACTAGCCGACCAATCGGTTCTCTATGTATTTGCCGATGGGCCAAAACCGGGAGCTTCGGCCGAAGATCTGGCGGCCATTGGGCAAGTGCGGGCACTGGTCAAGGAGCAGCAGTGGTGCAAAGAGGTTCATTTGGTGGAGGCGGCCGCCAACCGTGGGCTGGCCGAATCGATCATCGCTGGAGTCACCCGCACCGTGGGCCAATATGGCCGGGTAATCGTTTTGGAGGATGATCTGGTGACCTCTCCTTATTTTTTGCGCTACATGAACGATGCGCTGGACTTTTATGCCGACCAGCCCAAAGTGATCGCCATTCACGGGTATATGTATCCGGTGCCCGGCCCGCGCGCCGCCACTTTTTTCCTCAAGGAAGTGGGCAGTTGGGGCTGGGCCACTTGGCAGCGTGGCTGGGATCTGTTTGAACCGGATGCCCAGCAACTGCTCGATGCCCTGATGGCCAAAGGGCTGGATCACGCCTTTGACTATGAAGGCGCTTATCCCTACACCAATATCCTGCGCGACCAGACCAAGGGCAGGGTGGATGCCTGGGCCATCCGGTGGTATGCCTCGGCTTTTCTCCAAAAGAAGCTCGTGCTATGGCCGGGGGAGTCGCTGGTGCAAAACATTGGCCATGACAACAGTGGGGTCCATTCCTTCTCCACCAACAAATATGAGGTGGTCCTTGCCAGCCAACCCGTTGTTTTCCAGCCCATCCCGTTGGAAGAAAATCAAAGCATCAAAGCCACCATCCGGCATTTCTTTGTCCATAGCACTTCTTCGCGGCTGGTTCAGTGGCGCGATAAAGCCCGGGCCTTGGCCCGACGCATCGGCTTATCGCTGCGGGTTCGGCGGCAAACACTGGCCGCACGGGTGGCTTCACTTTTCCGCAGCCCCGCGCCCATGAGCCGGGATTTTGGTTACCAATTTGGCTACCCGGTGGATCGGTTCTACATTGAAAAGTTTTTGGGCGAAAGCCGCCATTACATCACCGGCGTGGCCATGGAAATTGCCGAGAGCGATTATCTCCAACGTTTTGGGCAGGGCATTACCCGCTACGAAGTGCTGCACGTGGATCCCCTGGCCGAGAAAGCCACCCTGATCGGCAATTTGACCGACCCGCCCTCGCTCCCGAGCGAGTACGTAGATTGTTTTATTTGCACCCAGACCCTCAATGTCATTTATGACTACCGATCAGCCATTGAGGGCATTCACCAACTCTTGAAGCCAGGGGGCACGGCCTTGGTCACAGTGCCGGGCATCACCCAGCTCTCCCGTTTCGATGCTGATCGCTGGGGCGACTATTGGCGGTTTACCCCGCAATCGGCCCAAAAGGTGTTTGAAGAAATTTTTGGGGCTGGACAGGTGGAAGTAGGTTTTTATGGCAATTGGTTGGCGGCTTCGGCTTTCTTGCAAGGCAAAGCCATCCACATGCTTACTCGCCAAGAATTATTGCACCAAGATCCCGATTATCCGACCATTATTACGATCATTGCGAAAAAGAAATAAAGCTATGTTTGGTTTCCTGCACCAATTGTTCCCCGGTTCGTTAAAAGTAAAACTGCTTTACCGACTTACCATGTTGCCACTTTATTTCCTCAAAGTGAGGAAAGTCAAGCCTTTTGACAGTGGGCAAGCCTTGGGCACTCCGATCATCCGTTATTATTGGGACACCTTTCTAGCCAAATACCGCAGCGATGTGCGGGGAGTTGGCTTGGAGATCGGCAATGTGAGCACGTTGAAAAAGTATGGCGGGCAGGCCATCACCCGGGCAGAAGCCCTCGATCTGGAGCCATCGGCCGATGCCACCATCGTAGCCGATCTATCACGGGCCTGGGATTTGCCCGAAGCGCAGTTTGATGTTTTTATCAACCAGTACTCGATGCACGTTATCCCCAATGACCTGGATGCGCTCTATCATTCGGTTCGGCAACTAAAGCCTGGGGGGGTGCTGTTGGTCAATTTTGTGTGCCACAGTTCCTATTTGGGGGTGGATGGGGATGCCCAGTCGGTCAGCGGCACCCAAGTATGGCACTGGTACACCCCAGCCAAAGTGCGCCAGCTATTGGCCAGCATCGGACTGGGGCCGGCAGATTTCCAATTGGAAACTTTTGGCAGCTACCGAGGCCTGCTCACCTACCTGTACGACCTGCCCGTCGAGGCGATGTCGCCCGAAGAGCGCACCCACAAAGATGCAGCCTGCCCGTTGATAGTGGGAGTGCGGGCACAACGGCCTGCCAATTGGTCGCCCACATATCAGCCTGGGCGGTAGGGTGCCCGCATTGGACGAGGAATTGATGCCCGAATTAGAGTCAGAAACAAAAAACGGTCTTGGAGAAAATTCCAAGACCGTTTTGAGCCCCCTGACGGACTCGAACCGCCGACCTACTGATTACAAGTCAGTGGCTCTACCAGCTGAGCTAAGGAGGCAGCTCAATTGAAAAGTGTTGCAAAATTAAAGTGAAAAGTGTAAACTGCAACATTTAAGCCGCTTTTTTCATGAAAAAAATAGCAATAGCCGTTAATCTGCTCATTGTCTGGGTATTGTGTACCGGCTGCCCCTTTGAGTCGGCCGTGCCGATCGATGCCCCCTCCCTCCCGATCAACCCCAACCTGCTGGGCAAGTGGACCTCGGACCCGGAAGCCCAAAATTTGCTCGAGATAGCCAAGACCGATCCGTTCACCTACCGCATCACCGAAGTGGAAACCAGCATGGACAGCACCACCCGGCGAAAGTATTATTTGGGCCATTTGTCGGTAGTGGAGGGGGTGCAATTTGTCAACCTGCAAATGATCGAACAAGACAAGCCCAGTACGGATTCCCTTACCTACATGATCTTCAAACTGGAGATCATGCACAAAGACAAATTTGTGCTGTCGCCCATGACCGAACATATCCGCGAAAAGTTCAAGACTTCCGCTGAGTTCAAAGCATTTGTCAAAAAGCATTTGCGCCTCAGCTTTTTCTACGAAGCCGATATGGTGTATGAGCGGCACTGAGCACCAGTCTAAGACGAACCTGATTTGAGGGTTTCTGGCAGTTGATTGTTTAATCAAAATCTTGGGTAAATTACTTTTGACCTTTACTGGCTCTATGTATTCACCACCACACCACCGCCAAAAAAACTGGGAAGAGATCAAGGAATTTATCCACCAAAACAGTTTTGCGATTTTGGTGAGCCAAGTGGAAGGCAAGCCTTGGGCCACCCATTTACCGCTGGAACTGGGGCAGGATGCCGCCGGCCAAGAGGTACTGTACGGCCACTTGGCCCGCGCCAATCCCCAATGGCGCCATTTGACCGACACCACCGAAGTGCTGGCCATTTTTGCCGGCCCACATGCCTATATCTCCTCCTCGTGGTACGATCACGAAAATGTCCCGACTTGGAACTACCTGGCCGTCCACGTCTATGGGCGCGTCCGGATTATCGAGGGCGAAGAGCTGTACCAAGTCCTGAGCCGGCTGGTGGACAAGTACGAAGCCGCTTCGGCGCATCCGGTGTCAATGGAGGCTATGTCGGCCGGCTATGCCGAGCAGCAGATGCGGGGGATTGTGGGCTTAGAAATCCAAGTGGCCGATGTGCAGGCCACCTACAAGCTTTCCCAAAACCGCGATGATAAAAATTACGCCAATATTGTCCAAGAATTGCAGAACCGGCCCGACGAAGCCTCGCACCAAGTTGCCGAAGCCATGTTGCAGGCCCGCAAATAGCGTTTCTGACCGTCAAACATAGACCCGATGCCCGTTACCTATCGCTCTGACCGCCGCTTGACTGTGGCAGAATTCAAAGACCTGCTCGACCGCTCCACGCTCGCCGAGCGTCGGCCAGTGGATGAACCGCTCCGCCTCCAACAAATGCTGGATCACGCCCAACTGCTGGTCTCAGCATGGGAAGGCGATTTACTGGTGGGCATTTCGCGCGCCCTGACCGATTTTGCGTTTTGCTGTTACTTGTCCGACCTGGCCGTCGATGCGCAATACCAGCACCAAGGCATCGGCAAAAAATTGGTGGAACTGACCCAAGAACTGGCGGGCCCCCAAACGACCCTGATCCTGTTGGCTGCGCCCTTGGCAATTGATTACTATCCAAAAATCGGGATGGCCCACGCCAGCAACTGTTTTTTATTGCCCCGAAAAACCTAGGCCCGCCCTTGTCAGCGAGGCTGGGGCAGCCGGTTGAGGCGAATCTCACTGGACATCTCAACTGACCTCCTTTTCACCTTTATCGCCCAATAATTGGCCTTTTGGCGTAATTTCGCCCCATGTGGTTGCAACGCTTACACCTGCTCAATTTCAAAAATTACCCCGAACTCCAAGTCGAGTTTTCCCCCGCCATTAATGGCATAACGGGCCAAAATGGCAGTGGCAAAACCAACCTGCTTGATGCGATCTATTATTTGAGCACCACCAAAAGCGCTTTCCACAGCAACGACCAGCTTACCACCCGTTTTGGCGAGTCATTTTTCATGACCGAAGGGGAATTTGACCTCGATCAGGCCGAGACTTTCCGAATCAACTTGAGCGTGCAAGAAGGCAAGGGCAAAGTGCTGAAAGTCAACCGCCAAGAGTACGATCGGATGAGCAACCACATTGGCCGTTTTCCGTGCGTGCTCGTCACCCCCAACGATACCGACCTGATCCGAGAGGGCAGCGAGTATCGGCGCAAATTTTTTGACGGGGTGATGGCTCAGGCCGATCCCCACTACTTGGACCAACTGCTGCGCTACCACCGCCTGCTGCAACAGCGCAATGGTTTATTGAAACAGTTTGCCGAGCGGCAATACTTCGACCGCAGCATGATCGAGGTGTATGATGCCCAACTGTTGCCCATTATCAATTTTTTGGCCAGTAAGCGACAGCTTTATTTGCACCAATTCCTGCCCGTTTTTCTGGCGCATTACCAATTCATTTCAGGTGGTAACGAGGAAGTGGGCTTGCACTATGAGTCAGAGGCGACCGACCCGCAGTTTGCCGACCGCTTTCGGGAGCAACTGCCCCGCGATCTAGCTGCCCAATACACCACCAAGGGCATTCATAAAGACGATTTCAGCTTTGAGATCAATGGCCGATCGATCAAAAAATTTGGCTCCCAAGGCCAGCAAAAATCATTTGTCATTGCGCTCAAATTGGCCCAATTTGATTTTGTGGTGCAATGGAAAAAAATCAAACCATTGTTACTTTTAGATGATATTTTTGATAAACTGGACGACCTGCGAATCCAAAAGCTGATGCAACTGATGGCCAATGGCGTTTTTGGCCAAGTGTTCCTGACCGATGCCCGGCCGGAGCGCACTCAGCAGATCTTCAAAGCCACCGGGCAGGCCATTCATCTGTTGGAAATGAGCGGCGGCCAAGTGGCTTCGGAATATACTTTGTAGCAGATTTGTGCGGGAGGTTGTCTTGGCTCGATAACTTTTCTTTTGACCAATCTTCGCGCCGAGGGACTGATCAGTTATTCCCGTTGCGAAATTACCTGCAATCGGGGGATGACATACGCAGACACCATGCAAATGCGGCGACGTGGATCGTTGGATTTACCATTGTCCTCAACCCCGGGCGGCAGTGCTTCGCCGTGGCCCTCGGGCGAAATCTCGACTGCTATGGGGTAATTGGCTTTCAATTGCTCTAACTGCTCGCGGATTATGCCTTCCACCGAGGCAGCCCGCTCGCGCGATAGCTCGGTGTTGGAGGTTTGCCGCTTCCGGTCGTCCCGCACTCCTTGCTTATCAGCGTAGCCATTGATATATAACTTCACCAATTTTTCTTTCTCTTTTAGGAATGGATCGGTGTTCCAGTTATCGATTAGAGCCTTGATGTCGGCACTGATCAGGCGGGCAATGGCTTCTTTGCCTTCACTGCTGAGTTTGGCACTACCAGTAGCAAAGAGCACATCAGCCTTGAGGGTCACGTCCAGTTCTTTGGCCATGCTTTTATCAATCAAGCCCAGCTCGAACGTGATCTGCTTGAGTTCAGTGGCCAATTCCTGAATTCGGGCATCATTGGCCGTGCGCTGGCTCTTACTGGCCTTTTTGTCGCTGGCAATCAGCACATTGAGTTCATCACTGATTTTTTTGGCCCGTTGTTTTTTCTCTTCAATGTAGGGAATAAAATCGCGTACCGCCGAAGTGGGGTTGGTCTTCGTGCGCAGATCCAGTTGCTTGGCAATCTGGTCAGCTTGGACAATGGCCGCTTGCGCTTGGTTCAGGGTATCATTGGCCGCCGAATTGGGTTGGCTGCTTTTGCAAGCCACCAAGCCGATGATCAATAAGAGGGAGAAAAAAACAGGGATCCGTTTGAGGTGCTTCATAAGTTTTAAATATTGAAAAATGTCACGTTAAAGTTAGCGAAATTTTCCCAAATAAACGTTTCTTGGTGTTCTTAGCGGTTTACAAATGCGAAAAAGCCCATAACCCAGAAAAAACAACCACTGAAATGACCAAAGTGACCACCCAGAAAACCCGCGTATATTCCCGTTCTAGGCGGAGTGCCTCTATATCGGGGCGATAGACCCGGCGATAGACTGCTCTTTGACGGTTGGGCTTTGGGGCAGATGCCTGAGTGCTTGTCTGCCAATTCGCTTGCGGGTTGGCGGCAGCGTGCGATACGATGATGTCATACGCTTGACGCTTGCGGGCGTCGGCCAATACGTGATAAGCTTCGTTGATTTCCTTGAATTTTTCTTCAAAATAGCGACTGCCCCCATTGACATCGGGGTGTAGGTGCATGGACAACCGACGGAAGGCCGATTTGATTTCGGTCGAGGAAGCACTGCGGTTCAATTCGAGCGCGGAATAGTAATCTTTCATAGCAAGCCATGTAAGAAATCAAGCCAAAAGAAGTAAAAGTGTGGATACTGGTAACGCGATGAAGACAAAAGAATTGGTGCTCCATGAAGACCACCAATAACCTTACTGAACAAATCTAGTCAACTGTGAGCGCTTAACCAAGCTGATCCCGGCAGAATGCAAATTTTGGGGGATGAGAACACCCCTGCCAGTCGCAGCGACCAAATAAACGCAATGTATGTATGTTTTGGTAGGCTATTACAGTTATTCCGGGTAGCTGGCGCGCCTGTCGGGTATTCAGTGCCCGGCCCGAAATTTTTCCCAGGCGCTTTCCATCACTTTCGCCGTCAGTTCCTCAATATAATAAGAGCCTGCCGATGGATCGGTGGTTTTGCCCAAATAAGACTCTTCGTTCAGGAGTAGCGACACATTGGCCGCAATGCGGACTGATTGCGCCCCGGGCGCGGCCAAGCGGTGGTTGTGGGGCAGGACGGTCAACACGTTACAGCCCCCGATCACGCCCGCCATAGCTTGAGTGGTATTGCTCAACAAGTTCAGGTTTGGGTCTTGCTGGGCACGCTCGTCGGTCTGGATACTGGTGCGGGCATGGATACAGAGATCGCCCGGCCCATATTGGTTCAGGCCATACTCCTTGGCCATTTCGGCAAACAGCAGGCGCAAGGCCCGCAAACCAGCAATTTCAAAAAAGTATTGGTTGGTAAGTTCTTTGGTAAACTGGATTTTGGGGATAATCTCCCCCACGCTGGCTCCCTGTGCCACCAATGCCTTGATCAGTTGGGCCGCCTGCCCCAGCAAATCGGCCACGGCATCGGCCACCAATGGCCGGGCCGATTGCAAATCCAGTGGCCGAAAACCCGAAATGGGCATCCGCAGCAACCCCAGTGACAGTTCCAAGGGCAACACTGAACCAGAAGGAGTGCCGGCCACTTCCATGCTCCCCATCAGCGAAGCGACCGGGTGGCCTTGTTGGCGGGCATATTCCAAATAGTTTTCCAGCAGAATGTCGGCCCCATTGCCCGCTATAAATGATACGCCACAATACGGCAGCAGGATGCCTTGCAACAACTGGCCGAGATTGACCGCTTGGGCCTTGGTGCCCGAGACATCGAAAGCCACCTCGTCAATGCCCCGGTTCAAGTACGCGAGGGCAACTCGGTTGGCTTGGGCCTCATCGGCCACGGTGATTTGCATGCGGTTGCGCCAATGGCGGCCCAGCCCTTCGGAGGAGGCCCACAAACTAGGGGCCAAGTGCCCAGTCAATGGCACGGCAGCAGTGTCGGGCGCATAAATGGCAGCCAGCGCAAAACCATCCGGGGTTTGCCAGTGGAGCGCCTGCTCAAAATCCGCCCCCTTGATTTCGGCCAAGGCCCGTTTTTTCCAGTCTTCGTAGGTAGCAGGGCTAAATTCGGCAAACAGGGATGCGGCCATGAGCGTTGTCGGTTGAGGTTGTTGATTTGTCCAAGAACCAACCAGTGTCTGATCGGCCCCTTAAAATAAGTGTTTTTTTGCTGATTATTTGTTGCAAATTTGCTTGTATTTTTATTCCCTTTCTGCTTATGTCCGCTTTGTTTGGTTTATGGACGGGTTATGCGCTTGCGCTGGTGCTGCTGGCTGCCATCTATTACCTCCTGCGCAACCTTCAGCGGCAAAAGAGGCAGTTGGCCGAATATCAGCAAAAGGAAGCCGACCAGAAGCGACGAATGATCGAGGCGTTGGTGGCAGATTACGAAAACACCACCAAAAGCATTGCGGACAAAAAAGGCAAAGCGACCCAAACCATTCAGCAGTATTTGGCGGCGGGCGAACTAAACGCCAAAGATCCCCTTTACCAAAATGCCAAAAAGCTCAATATTCTGCCCCCTAAAAAGAAGGTCGAGTTTCCCAAATGGCTCATTGCCCTGATTTCTTTCATCTTCGTGACCCTGGCCATCTGGGTGGGCAACCTACTGGCCAAATAATCCCCTGCCAAAAGTAGTGTGCGCCAAGCCATTAACCACGCTCGGCTTTATCGTATATTTACGAATGGTTAAATCGCTGTGGTTTTAGCCTTACCAGCCTTATACTTTGCCCCAATTCCTTTATAATTGGGTTACTTTTCGAAACCCGGGGTATTGTATTACGTACAATAAGTGACTTAAATTCTAGTTTTATGCCATCTGACCACCTTGCCATCCATCAAATCGACCTTGAAGACATCCATGGCGAAACCTCCATTGCCATTCCAGAACTCGGCATCCCCCGGGTTGTCATCATCGGCGGCGGGTTCGCCGGTATCGAATTGGTGAAAGCCCTGGCCGACGATCATATCCAAATTGTGATGTTCGACCGCCACAATTACCACACTTTTCAACCGCTGCTGTACCAAGTGGCAACCGCTGGCCTCGAGCCTGACTCGATCGCTGGACCGATCCGCAAACTGTTCAAAGACACGCCCAACTTCCATTTCCGGTTTGGTTTGGTCAACCACATCCACCCGGAGAAAAATACCATTGCCACCTCGATCGGTGAACTGCGCTACGATTACTTGGTGATCGCCAACGGCACCCGGACCAATTATTTCGGTAATCAGAAGATGGCCGAGTTGGTGTTTCCCTTGAAGCAGTTGCACCAAGCCTTGGATCTGCGATCCAACATTTTGCAAAATTTGGAAAAAGCCCTCTTGGTCAAAGATAAGGACGAACAGCAGAGCTTGATGGACATCGTAATTGTGGGGGGTGGGCCTACCGGGGTGGAAGTGGCCGGGGCCTTGGGCGAGCTCAAACTGCACGTACTGCCCAAGGATTATCCCGAGCTGGATTTCCGCCAAATGGACATCCACCTCATCGATGGCGGGCCGCGCCTGCTGGGCACCATGTCTGACAATGCGGGCCGGCACGCCTATGATTACCTGACCAAACGGTTCAAAGTCAATGTGTTCCTCAACACTACCGTGACCGACTACGATGGCCGCGAAGTAACCCTTAGCAATGGCCGCAAGCTATACGCCCAAACGGTGGTGTGGGCGGCGGGGGTGGTCGGCAACCTGATCGATGGGCTCCCCGAAGAAGTGATCGTGCCCCGGGTCAACCGGATCATTGTCAATGAATTCAACCAAGTCCAAGGGTTCAACAATGTCTTCGCCCTAGGCGACATCGGGTGCATGATCACTGAGGCATTGCCCAATGGACATCCCCAACTGGCCCCCGTTGCCATGCAGCAGGGCCGTCTTTTGGCCAAAAACTTACAACGGCTCATCAGCAAAAAACCCTTGAAACCATTCAAATACCTAGACAAGGGCAGCATGGCCACCATTGGCCGCAACCGGGCGGTGGTGGATGTGGGCAAATTTAAATTTCAGGGCTGGATAGCCTGGTTTGTCTGGATGTTTGTCCATTTGCTCTACATTATCGGGTTTAGGAGCAAAATTGTGGTCATGCTGAACTGGTTCTGGAATTATTTTACTTACGACCGGGCTACCCGCTTGATTGTACGCCCGTATGTAAAGGAAAAATTGGAGAAAATACCCACTAATGCTGTGCGCTAATCTTTGGGCACACCCAACAAATTTGGATTTATTCCGTTTAAGTTGTACATTCACCAACCCAACACGTAGAATATGAAAAAAATGATAGTGCAATGCCTTGCCTTCGTGGTGCTGCTGGCAGCCAACACCGTCCAAGCCCAAACCGCTGACGAAATTTTTGCCAAATATTTTCAGAATACTGGCGGACTTGATAAATGGAAAGCCGTGAAAACCATGCAAATGGACGGCAAATATGCCTTGGTGGCCTACGGCATAGAATTACCATTGGCTTCCTTTTCCAAAGCGCCAAATATGGCCCGCCGTGAACTGGACTTCCAAGGCTTGAAGGTGACCCCATTTACTTATGACGGCACCACTGCTTGGAAACTGATGCCCGCTGAAGCGGGTGGAAGCGGTGCGCCCGAAAAAATGAGCGACGAAGAGGCCAAAGACATGATTTTGGATGCAGACATGGACAGCCCTTTGATCGATTATGCAACCAAGGGGCACACTGCCGAGTTGATGGGCAAAGAAACTGTTGAAGGCACCGAGTGTTTCAAAATCAAGTTTACCAGAAAGACGGGCAAAGTGGAATACTACTTTTTTGAGCCCGAGAATTCGGTCTTAATCATGTTCCGCTCCACTGTAAAAGACCCGATGATGGGCGAAGTGGAAATGGATACTTTCTTTAGTGACTACAAAGAAGTGGGCGGCCTCATGATCCCCCACTCAAATGATGTGAAGAACAAGGGAACCTCGGTTCAAAAATTAACTTGGGAAAAAATCCAAATCAATACTCCCATTGATGAAAAGGTATTTGCCATGCCGAGCAAATAAGTCGCAATAGCCCAATAAAAAAGCCTGCCGTAGAAACATGGCAGGCTTTTTTATTGGGTTGCTACCCAGTTGCACCATGCCCCAGCTAGCCTCAAAACCCTGTTATTTGTTTTGTAATGTTTGGCAAGACTTCCGACGTTTATATTTATTGACCACCAAAACCTACCTCTTTTTTCAATCTTTTGGATTGAAAAAAGCATCTTGATCAAGCAAGGATGCTTTTACCTTTTGCGCAATCACCAGAAAGGGAGTTTGGTAGGAGTCATTCATTGATCAAAAAACAACGCACAGATTATCAACGCAAAAATAGTCTGGTGTTTTTGCCATCGCCTAGGCGAATAGCTAGACTACACCTAACGAAAGACGGGCATCGGTCTGAAACAACCACCTGTTTCCCAATAAAAAAAGCCCCAACACACTTGGGGCTTTTCTTGTCAAAGTCTTTTGTCTCCCAGAGCAGGTGGAATTAGAACTGCTCGGTACCCGAAAAGAAAAAGCTGCCTTCAATGGCCGCGTTCTCATCGGAATCAGAACCGTGTACCGCATTGGCCTCGATCGATTTGGCAAACAGCTTGCGGATAGTGCCCGGCTCGGCATTGGCGGGGTTGGTCGCCCCGATCAACGTACGGAAATCGGCCACTGCGTTATCTTTCTCCAAGATCATGGCCACAACAGGGCCAGATGACATGTATGCGCACAATTCGCCATAAAAAGACCGCTCCCGGTGGACCTCATAAAACTGGCCGGCACGCTCAGCACTCAATTTGGTGAGCTTCACGGCCACTAGCCGGAATCCTGCCTCTTCAATCATTTTGGTGATTGCCCCACTGTTGCCCGCCAAGTAAGCATCGGGCTTGATCATGGTAAATGTCCTGTTGGTTGCCATATCGGTAAAAATAAATGACTTAGATGTTTCGGCCGCAAAGTTAGCCCCGAAAATCATGGCTTGCTAATGTCAATGCAAGATTTGTCATCAGATTCGCCGCTATTTCGTTTGGCCAGCCTTGCCAGTTAACTTAGCTGCGGGTGCTGCTTTCTTGGCTGAAGTGTACTTGACGGGCTGTTTGGCCGAATCTTGGATCATCGATGGCGGCCAAGTACAGGAAGCCGCAAAACAAAGGACAATGGAACCGATAAAAATCTGCTTGCTAAATCGTTTCATGGGTTGTGGAGGTTAATGTTATAATGATGATTCAAACTCTCCTTTATTGCAACACAAAACACGCCAAATAAATTACCGCCCACATTTTGTTAAGCCACACAAATGTAATTTTTATTACTATTTTACAAAAAAATGGCTGACCTAGTTAATTGCCCCGTTTCAGCTCCATGACAGTAATTTCGGGCAGGATGCCGATTCGGCCCGGAAAACCGAGGTAACCAAAGCCTCGGTTTACGTACAGATATTGGCTGCCTTCGCGGTACAGATCCGCCCAACGATTGTAGAAATATTGGATGGGGCTCCATTTGAATGAACCAATTTCTATCCCAAACTGCATCCCGTGGGTGTGCCCGGCAAACATGAGGTCGATATCGGGGAATTCCGTTCGGACTTGGGCATCCCAGTGGCTGGGATCGTGGGACAAGAGCAGCTTGACCGGAGCCTCGCCCGTGCCGGCGTAGGCTTGGGCCAGCTTGCCATATTTGGGAAAATTGCCCTTGCCTCCCCAGTTCTCGATCCCGATCAGGGCCAATTGATCACCACCAGATCGCAGCATCCGGTGTTCGTTCATGAGCAAGTCCCAGCCCATTTGGCGGTGAGTGTCCATCAACGTTTGAAGGTTGCGCTGCTTGGCTCCCGGCGATTCCCAGCGCACATAATCGCCGTAGTCATGGTTGCCCAGGGTGGAATAAACCCCTAGCGGAGCCTTCACCTGCTTGAAAATGTTGAAATAGTCTTTCATCTCGGCGGCCTCATTGTTCACCAAGTCCCCGGTGAACAGCACAAGATCCGGTTTTTCGGCCAAGAGCATATCTACGCCCCCCTGCACAGCCAATTTATTGAAAAAGCTGCCCGAGTGAATATCGGACAATTGCGCCAGCCGGATGCCGTCAAAGGCTTTGGGCAGGTTGGGCAGCGCAACTGTGAGACGGCGCACGCGGTAGTCGTGGGCCCCTTTGAGGATACCAAAGCCCATGGCGGCCAAGGGGAGCGAGGCCGCCACCAGGCTCGTTTTGGCCAAAAATTCGGATCGGGGGATGCTGCCGCTGGCCGGTGCGTCAAGCAGCTCGACCGATGACCCGGGAACCGGGGCAGGCCCGGCCGTACTTTTCTGAAAAAGTCCCGCCAATTGGGCATACACCCACTGCACAACACGCATGATGTCGTCCACCAACAGAAATACCGAAGCGAACAATTTGGAAAAATACACGGCAAAGAGCACCACGGCGGCCAATCGGCGCGCCTGAAGGCTGAACACCGCTGGGTAAAGATTGTACAGCGCCACCCCGCCCAACATGGCCAAACTCACGGCCCAGTAAGTCCCATATATTAGTCGACGGCCCGAAGCTGGCCGATCCCCAAATACAATCCGAAAAGCTTGGAAAAAATAATAGTCTATTGACAACAAAATGCCGGTCACTACCAGCAATAGAATTAAACGGTTCATGCGCAGCCCAGGGGGAAAATGTTTGGATAAAGCTCCTTTAACGAAACCAAGAGAAAAAAAGATGTTTAGGAACGTTAAAGATAATTGAGCCTTTGGGTACTGAAACTTCCAAAAGAGAGGTACCAATTAGCTGCTTTTTACTACCTTCGCTCCAATATAACAATCACTTTGCACGAGGCCACTTTTTATTTATGAACACCCAAGACTTGCCCATTGCCGTCCCTGAGAATGGGGAAGAAAATACTGGGACTGGCCTTTTTATTATCGGGGTGGGAGCATCGGCAGGGGGACTGGAGGCCCTGAGCGATTTTCTCTCCCACCTGCCCCCGATGATCGATAACATTGCCATTGTGGTGGTGCAACACCTCAGTCCAACCTACAAAAGCATGTTGGTGCAGTTGCTGAGCAAGCAGACGCCCCTGCAAGTGGTGGAGATCAAAAACGACATGGCAGTGGAAGCGGGCAAGGTGTATATCACCCCACCCGACAGCGAGATCGGCATCACAAATGGCGTGATGCACTTGACCAAACCATTGATGTCCATTGGGCCAAAACCCTCCGTGGACGGCTTTTTTCACTCCTTGGCCTTGGAGAAACGAGAACACGCCATTGGTATCATCCTGTCGGGCACTGGCTCCGATGGCGCCAAGGGCATTCGCCGGATCAAAGAATTGGGGGGCTACACAGTGGCGCAAGATCCACAAACAGCCAAATATGATGGAATGCCGGTCTCGGCCATTGAGACCGGCCAAATAGATTTGATTTTGCCGCCCGATAAAATGGGCGAAGAGCTATTCGCACTCATTAGCGACCCGGAAAATAGCCGGCCATTGAGCAAGTTGCCCGAAATCAAAATGGACAGCCTGCAACAAATCTTCGGGCTGCTCTCCCGCCGCACGGGCACTGACTTTGGCCAATACAAACCCACGACGATCTTGCGGCGGCTCGAAAAGCGCTTGGACGCTTTGCGAATCAGCAGTGTGGACAATTACCTCAAATTTATTGAGGAAAACCCCGAAGAGGTGGAAACCCTGTTCAAAACGATCCTGATCGGGGTCACCAATTTTTTCCGCGATACCGAAGCATTTAAGGAACTGGAAAAGTTCTTGGCCAAAATTATTTCCAATAAAGTTCCCGGTGAAACCGTCAGGATCTGGGCACCCGGCTGCGCCTCGGGCGAGGAGGCCTACTCGATCGCCATCTCGTTGTCCAAACTGCTCGGGAGCCGGCTCAATGATTACCACATCCAGATTTTCGCGACCGACATTGACGACCGGGCCATTACTTTCTCCCGGCGGGGCTTGTATCCCGAATCGTCCATGTCCCATGTGCCCCCAGAAATTATGGAGCAGTATTTTGTCCGGGAAGGCGCTGACTTCAAACTGTCCAAATTGGTGCGTTCCATGGTCATGTTTTCCAAACACGATGTGACCAACAACCCACCGTTTGTCAAATTGGACATGATTTGCTGTCGCAACCTGCTGATCTATTTCTCGACTACTCTCCAAAAACACGTCATCCCGCTGTTTCACTACTCGCTCAACCCCAACGGATTGCTGTTTTTGGGCAAATCGGAAAACATTGGCCAGTTCAGTGATCTGTTCATTACAATGGACAGCCGGAACAAGATTTTCCAGCGGCGCAATGCCTCCGGTGGACCGTTGATTCGCTTTTCGCCATTTTCGTCGCGCAATCGCAGTAATTCTGCCTCAGAGCCGATCCCGCTGGAACTCCCCACGATCACGGTGGCCGACATGATCAAGGAGACCTTGTACAGTACTTTTGATTCTCCCTATGTGATCGTCAATAGCAACATGGACGTGATCCAAGTCAGTGGCGATGTGCGCATGTACCTTGGCCTAACCCAAGGCTCGATGAATGCCAACATAGTCAAAATGGCCCAAAGCGAACTGCAGTTGGATCTCCGCACCACCATTTCCCGGGCGGTAAAAGAGCACTTGCCTGCCTCCTCGGCCATGAAACACTTCCAATTTTTTGGCAAAGATATTTTTGTCAGGATCGTGGTCAAACCATTGTACAACCCCCGCAACCAAGAAGGGCTGTTCATGGTGATCTTTGAACAAAAAGATGCCAATTTGTTGCTCCCAATGAGCGCAGAGAAAGCTCAATTTTCGGAAAATGAGCGGGTGATCGAGCT
>Ga0105045_10002031_pt1 | contig 16880 bp, 13 predicted proteins | sample MAT02_FD_78089 | JGI IMG/M metagenome (GOLD analysis project Ga0105045, IMG submission 78089) | Freshwater microbial communities from Lake Fryxell liftoff mats and glacier meltwater in Antarctica - MAT-02 (megahit assembly) | ecosystem: Environmental > Aquatic > Freshwater > Ice > Liftoff... | reverse complement strand
TCCTTGGTAATGACATTGTTGTAGATTTTACCCGTAGTTACATTGTTGTCCTGGGAGGTCGTGGTATTCAAAAAACGCTCATAGTGACCCAAATCCAAATCAGTTTCCGCACCGTCTTCCGTGACATAACACTCTCCGTGTTCGTAGGGATTTAAAGTGCCAGGGTCAATATTGAGGTAGGGATCAAATTTCTGTATCGCAACAGATATACCTCTTGATTGCAATAATTTGGCCAAAGACGCTGCGATGATACCCTTTCCCAATGAGGAAGTGACACCACCGGTAATAAAAATATGCTTGGTTGAAGAACCCATAAGAAGGGATGGATGATTTTTTGTTTGTATTCTTATGGGATTCAAAATTAGGTAAAATTATTGAGTTTAAGACTTGAATACAGATTTATATTTTGTCTACCAAATGCCCGGTGGTTAACCTCCTGAAAATTAACCGCGTTTATTCGGATCTTCCCTCACCCCTCCCTACTTTCCGCGGTGGTAGATTCCGGCATTTTTTCTGGTGTCTTGGGGCAAATTTTTGCTCACCTGGTTTTTGAAAATAAAATTGATGGGATGAAATAGATTGCCAAACAATGTCCAGGGAATCGGATAATGAATCTCCCTTCCCATTATCAAATGATAAACCTTTTTTGCATGGTGTCCCAGAAGCGTACGACTCTGGATTTTTTTTTCCCTGGAATGCTTCCCCGGATGTTTTCTCAGTTCCAAAAGCTGCCCATCCAAATAGGTGTGCATTTCCGCCAGAACAGCTTTTGAGAATTTAGTGTTTGGCCTTCCTACCCAAGCTATGACGGAAACAAGATCCTTCCAATAATCGGGCATCCATCTTCCTTCTTTGTCGAAGACCTTAGCTGGCCCCTTTGCATGCTCTGGCTTCCCCACGAAAGTCACCTGGGGGTCGGAAAATTCATCCCAGGCACAGGCAAGATTTACCTTGGAGGCTTTGATATCGTGCCAACCGCCGCCTACATAATGCCAAAGGTAAGTGCGTACGTAGTCGGATTGATGGACCGCACTCAAGAATTCAAATGCAGGGTGGACGGGATTTTCTTCGGAGGAACGGGATAAAAAACTTTCTTTATTAACCAAAACTACAGGAACTCCCGCATAAGTAAGCAGATATTCCAAACTCAACTTACGAACTTCCGGCATAGGTCCTCCCGACCAATAACAGAAAAGCACTCTGGGCACACCGTTGAATTTCGGCAAATGTCCAAGGGTTTGTAGGTCTGTGATTAATTTGTTCATTTACTTGCTTTGTATAGTGACAACATACCCTATAGGGTGATTTTTTGGCCATAGTCCACCTGTCCCCAATAGCCATCAAAAGATAATCAATCTACCATTAAAGCAACAGAATCCGCTTTGGTTCTTACCTTCAACCAATTGCGCAACCGATCTGTTTCTTTTTTGGAAGGTACTGCCGAAAAGGTTACAAAGGCCATCAACACGGTATCTTGCCGATCTTCTTTCAAATTGGCAATTACTGATCTGCTTACCGAAAAGGATTCCAGCAAAGTGTGATTGACTTTTGCCTCTTTTGCCAAATCTAATGTCATTCTACTTGTTTCTACATATTGGGATACTTCTCTTTCCAAAAAGAGAATCTTTTCATCCTTGTTTTTAATCAAGGTTTCATTGCGTTCATAGAGGTCTTTCAGCACATCTGATCGTAGCATATTCAAATCCATCCCGTTGTCCCCACTTTGCTTGACCGACAAAAAGGTGTTGCTGAGATTAAATGATGCGGTTTTTTTTTGCAATATAACCAAGTCCTCATCGCTGATCCGCTCTCCCACAAGTGCTATCTCAATGATACTGCTATCCGGATGATAGGCAAACTTTGAACTGATCATCTGGGATCTGGGAAATTCAAATTCAGTATTTACAAAACTGGCTGCTGATTTTTCCCATATGGTTCTTTTTACAATGTTAAAAGCCAGATAAATACTTGGAACAACCGTCAAGAGCGTAAAAAGCGTAATATAATTCCGTACTGTTTTCTCTCTTTTTGAATCCATAAACTCCTTCTTGGGGAACCGCATAAAACGGACAATCAAATACGTGGACAGGCTAATAAAAACGGAGTTGATAAAAAAGAGGTAAAACGCTCCCAAGAAGTAGTATATGTTCCAGGTGGCAATCCCATACCCTGCCGTGCACAAGGGCGGCATCAGTGCTGTGGCGATGGCCACTCCCGGTATCGCATTACTTTTTTCTTTTCTAGAGCCGGCGATAATTCCGGCCAATCCTCCAAACAACGCAATCATTACATCCCAAATAGTCGGCTCCGTACGGGCCAACAATTCCGATTCAGCATCACTAAGCGGGGTAAAAGAAAAATAAAGTGTAGACGTCATGATACTGATGATCACGGCTATTCCCAAGTTTTTAAGGGATTTTTGCAGGAGTTCAAAATCATTAATCCCCGCGGCCATGCCAATTCCCATGATTGGCCCCATGAGCGGAGAGATCAACATGGCCCCTATAATGACTGCTGTTGAATTTACGTTTAGTCCCACGGATGCCACCAAAATGGCAAATATCAAAATCCAAAGGTTTGCGCCACGGAATTCGACATTTTTCCTGACGTATTCGATGGTCTCCATTTCATCCTCCTTGCCCTCATGGAGATCAAATCGTTCCTTGATAAAATAAAGGAACGTTGCGAACCGCTCAATAATCCACGTTATATTTTTGTTGTCAGGCATCATTTGTATAAAAGCTTCGCTTTTCCAAAAGTAGGTAAAATTTAAAACTTCATGCAAGCAGCTCTTCAAAATCTCAGATATTTTGGTTCCCCGCTGAAACGCCAAGGTAATAAATATTACATCCTTGTAGGATACATCATTTTACGTTTACGACAAACTCCTCCCAACCGTAAACCTCTACGACATCTTAGCGGTTACCAGCGGATATTTAGACGTTTCAATACCCTGAATCATCAGTAAAATTTTTTTTAGACGAAATAGCTGCACTATTCATTGACATCAATCATGTTTTAAGAAGATTATTCACAAGAATATTTGTAAATTAAGCGTGTAATTTTACGTTCTACCCAACAAAAAATAAATCATGGACTTTTCTCTGAAACAATACGGTATAGATGTCTCTAAGATTTTGCGTAATTCTCAAACTGCCGTGCTTTACGAATCAGCCTTAAAACTTGAAAAAGGATCGGCCATTTCCAGTACCGGAGCCTTGCTGGTGTATTCTGGAAAACGAACCGGTAGAAGTCCCAAAGACAAGCGGGTCGTCAGAGAGACAAATTCGGAGCAAAATATTGACTGGGGTTCGGTAAATCTTGAAATGGACGAGCACACCTTTATGGTAAATCGCGAACGGGCCATAGATTATTTCAATACCCGTGAGATTTTATATGTGGTAGATGCTTTCGCCGGGTGGGATCCCAAGTATAGACTCAAGATAAGGATCATCTGTACCCGTGCGTATCATGCCCTTTTCATGCAAAACATGCTAATCATGCCAAATCATGAAGAATTGGCTGATTTTGGTGAACCGGATTATGTCATCTTCAACGGAGGTGCTTTTCCGGCCAATTCGTTTACAACCACCATGACCTCCAAAACCAGCATTGGACTTAGTCTGGAGCATAAGGAAATGGTCATCCTGGGAACCGAATATGCCGGTGAAATGAAAAAAGGTATTTTTTCGGTAATGAATTACCTGATGCCTTTGGAGGATGTTCTACCCATGCACTGCTCAGCCAATGTGGGTGAGGAAGGAGATGTCACTGTTTTATTCGGACTTTCGGGTACGGGAAAAACTACCCTCAGTGCTGACCCCAACCGTAAACTAATAGGCGACGATGAGCATTGCTGGAATGGAGAAGGGGTATTTAACATTGAAGGAGGCTGCTATGCCAAAGCCATCGACTTGAGCGAAGAACAAGAACCGGACATCTTTGGCGCCATTCGATATGGTACGGTTTTGGAAAACGTAGTCTATGACCCGGAAACCCGTGTGGTGGATTATTCCGATACCCGAATTACTCAAAACACCAGGGCATCTTATCCCATAGATTTTATCGCCAATACACAAATCCCCTGCATGGCGGGCCATCCCAAGCACATCATCTTTTTGACCTGTGATGCGTTTGGCGTACTTCCTCCGGTTAGCAAACTTACGCCGGAGCAGGCAAGCTACCACTTTATTGCAGGGTACACGGCAAAAGTAGCTGGAACAGAAATGGGAGTCAAAGAGCCATCTGCTACTTTTAGTGCGTGTTTTGGTGCGGCATTTATGATGTGGCATCCCAACAAATACGCCACCCTACTCTCAAAAAAAATGAAAGAACACGAAACCACCGCCTGGTTGGTCAACACAGGCTGGAGTGGCGGGGATTATGGCGTGGGTTCCAGAATAAAATTGAAATTTACCCGGGCAATCATAGACGCAATCCACCAGGGCAGTTTCGATGATGTGTCTTTTCACAAAGAAGAAAACTTTGGCCTAGAAATCCCAATGACATGTCCAAATGTACCTTCAGAAATATTGATTCCCGAGAATACCTGGGCCGATAAAGGGAAATTTAAATCCATAAAATCAAAATTGGTAAACCTCTTCATTGATAATTTCAAACAATTTGAAGGCAAAGTCAGCCCGGAAATCGCCAAAGCCGGCCCAAAAATAACGTAATAACTTTTTAAGCATGAGCATTGAATGAGATCGTAAATGTGGCCCCATGACCCGATTCACTCTTGACGGCTATCTTCCCCCCCATGGAGCTTATGTGATTGTGGACCAAATACAGCCCGATACCTTTACTGTCGGAATGTTCATGGAATTTTTGTTGAAAGCCAAATATTTTGTCACCGTCATTTTCCATATCGAATCCCTGTCCTTCATCGGCAAATATCAACTGAGTGGTTCCGTTTTCTTGTCGGGAGAAAATGCTTACCCGGGCAAATTCGTCCGTTTTGGCATATTTAATCGAGTTGGTAAGCAAATTAAGATAGATACTTTCCAGAAATGCCGCATTGAACCTAACGGAAGGCACCTGGGAAAAGTCAGTAGTGATTTCAGCATTGGAATACCCAATAAGTGAACTCAGGGAAGAGGCTACTTTTTGGAAAACATTTTCTAAATCAAGTACTTCTACTTTGGTCTGGATAAGTTCTTTTTGCCCCAAGACATCTACATAGGCATCCAACGTTTCCTTCATGCCATCCGTAGAAAGCTTCAACATATTCATGAGCTCCACGGTGTCTGGGTCCTTCAACGAAGAAAGATCCAAAATCTCGAAAAGTGCCAATAAATTATTTACTGGAGCCCGAAGGTCGTGAGAGGTCGTCAGCGTCAGGTCTTTAAGTTCCTTATTTGCTTTTGTCAGGGAAGCCAAAAGAGAATTCCTGTCTTCTTCGAGACGTTTTTTGGCAGTGATGTTCTTTGCTATCGCATAGATGAGCCCAATTTCTTTGGCGGGTACTGAAGTCCACGAAAGCCAGATGATTTCTCCCGTTTTACTTAAATACCTATTTTCAAAGTTCAACAGGGAATTTCCTGTAACAATAGTTTTCCGGCTTTTCATTGTCTTTTCAAAGTCCTCCTTGTAAACAAACGAATTAATGGGTTTACTGTACAATTCCTCTTTAGAATACCCCATCAATTTATAGAAGGCTGGATTGACCTTTCTGAAAAACCCATCATAGCCGGCAATACAAAGCATATCCGGTGATAGATCAAAAAACAAACCCATTTTGTAAACAGGATCACTTTCGATTGGCAGATCAGTTGAAATGTTTTTCATATGCTGTTGCAATCTCTTTACAAGTATAAAAATAACGTTTGAAAAATCAGCCTGAAGCTGCTAAAAACAGGTGAAATTCACCTGGGCAAATTACTAAACAATTGGTTGTTAAGAAAATAAAATTTACTTTATTTTCTTAACAACCAAAGGTGAAGACAAGTCTCCACCTTTGATAACAAACAGCCAAATCCTTAGAATGCGGATTTGAAGCTTTCCATCTTTTGGTCTACCTGGGTATCTACCATGAAAGATAATTTCATCTTATCCCATGCCATGGTTACTTTCGCAACTTTGTTGTTTTCCGCAGAAAGGCTAAAGGTGAGTCGCTCATGCATATCGTTGCCCATTACCGGTGTGGCCTTTACCCCAACTATGTCGTCATTCGACAGGGCAGTTTCATCTACTTTTCCATCCTTGGTGTAGGCATATACGGCATTTCCCTTGCTGTTCAGGTGAACGGTCCATTCTCCTGATGCTTGCGGGGTTATGAAAAGGGTGTATTTGCCGGCAGGGATATTCTTATCGCCGATGCGCACTGGAGTGCTAAATTCAATGGTTGTTGCCTCATTGGCACCTGCTCTCCAAGTATCTCCAAATTTTACCAACTCCCCAAAGACTTTCCTCCCTTTAACAGCAGGGGAAGAATAGTCCATGCTGATTTTGGTAAACCCAACAACTTGGGAAACATGAGCGGCTGGACTTGAGGCTGGGGCGACCATCTGAGCTTGACCCTGTACAGTAGCACACAACAACAAAATCATTGTAAGGCTCCAAAAACTAATGCTGACTTTTTTCATAGTGTGTATTTAATTTAGTTTAGAATTTAAGTAAAAATACCAAAATATGTGAACTTTTTATATATTTAAGGAAAATGAGGGTATTTCTCAAATAGATACCAGCAAATCAATTGAAGCTATATTGAATTTTAATTTTCATGATTCAATAGTTACACTTTTGCCTGCATCAACTCCATGAGGAAAATCGACCGTAATTTCACTCATTCCATTCACACCCAGACGGGAATAAAAACCAGATTGGGCGAAGCATAGGGATAGGGTAATCCCCATTAGTCCCATTATGGAAAGTGACTTTTTGAGAAATCTCACCACCCGTTTATCATTTCTGAAAATCTTCATACCTGCTTTCCGCTCAGTTTCCCGACAACTTTACCCGAATCACATCTTTCCCGTTTTTGATGGTCCATGCCGGAATTCGAATTTCCAACCGTTTGAGGCTTTCCATCTGCCGGTCCAATTCAAGGGGAGCAGGGTCCAAGGATACCACGGAAATAAGCAAATTGGGATGGGAAATATTATCGAGCTTTACGGTTTTTCCATCCTGCCTCAATATGGCCCCACCGGGAACAATTTCCACAAAAGCCTGTGTGAGCAGTTGCCAGGTGATGGATTTGGTATGTTCATTGGTCTCCAAATGGTCTTCGATCACAAGGGAACTGTCATCCGGTTTAATAAATTTCCGGTGGGCCTTCTTTATGTTTTGACCAAAAACAGGAGTGAGATCAAAGGTAGCCTGGGGTTGCCCGTCTGGCTTAAAATCGGCCAAGGCAGCAAAACCCGTATTGACATGCAAGGCATCATTTACCGTCAATGTGCTGTGTCCATAGTTACTTTTGGTCAGTAAGGTCCACCTTTCGCATTCCTGACAATTGTCCCACAGTTTAAATCCGGTAATTTCGAGTTCATTATAGGGCTGATTGCCCGGATCAATGACCCATCGGACCCCATTGTATTCCCAGATAAAAGATCCTGCATCCATATTCCCATGGCTGATCGTGGCCTTACCGCCCTTACCCCCAAAATAATAGGCTTCCGGACCTTCATTTTCTCCACGCATAACAACGATGGGGTTTGATCCATCCCCTTTCCAAGCCATTGGAAGTCTCTTTTCCTGGGTGGGTTCAAACTGGGCCAACCACACCAGCCCGGCACCTCCTATTCGGTTGAGCTTGCCCATCTGGGCGGCCGGCTGCATGAATTTTTCTTTTTCCACATATAATGGATTTCCCGTCTTGGTGCCAAACCAGGCCAAGGTAATGTCTCCGGCAGTACCGTGCTTGTCGCCACAGTCGGCATAGTTGTAATACCACCCCGAGGGAGCCACACTCAGGTATCTGAAGTCGGCACTTGCCTTAAAGGCAGGATAATCGGCAATCCCAAAATCCGTCCCAAAAGCCGATTCCAACATCGCCGAAGTCAACACAGAAAAACTGGTCCCATATCCCCAATAGGTGGATCCTTCGGGATATACGCCATCCGGCCCATATTCCTCCAACGCATAAGGCATTCCGTCCAGCGATCTACTGATGGTTTTGGACGCCAGCCCCGGATCGATATCCGCAATCATGATCGCTGCTGCAATCATGCCCCCATTGCAGACCTGATTCCAGTTGTTGGTTCCGTTGACCCAAGTCCGATTGCCCTCCCAGCTGGGGTTGATGCCTTTTTCGATAAGTGCGTTTTTTGCCAACGTAACCGTGGACTTAGGCAGGTCCTTGCCTACCCAATCGATGGCTATAGCCACAGCGGTAGCCATCTCTGCTACATCCAGGTAGTGGGAAGGGTTCCAGTCTGTAAAATTGGATACGGCAATCACTTCTTCATTGATTTTATCCAGCAGCTTTTTGTCCTTTTCCAGCCGGTAGGTCATCCCCAGAACGTTCATCCTGTATAGCATTTCCCTGGAAGTATTAAGCAATCTCCTTCCGATCATGCCCCGCTCCAGCACCGGCTGATCCAATACCTGGTAGGCGTTTAGCCTAATCCCCTCATAATAATTGGAAACCATGGGATCATTCTTGATTTGGCTTTTCACCTTTCTTTCCAAAGCCGGTGTAAGAACTAACTTGGGACTTGATTTTCTCAAGTTTCGTTTGAGGTAGGCCTCGGTGATGGGGTTATCCAGCTTAGGGGGGTCATCGTTGTATGAACCTAAGGGCAGCGCCATCAAGTTTACATGTATTATAATGAATAAAACAGGGGTCAACAGCCCCTTTAACCAAGCAGTTGCTGAAAGGCTATTTGATTTCTTACTGGTTTTCATATAATCTGGGTTTTTGATGTTAATTTCTGTTATGGCGAATAGTGAATCACTTACTAACTTTAGTAGTCACGGCAATACCTATGGGCCTCCGAAGCCGTACAGGGTCGTCAATCCAGGGAACAGCATCCAAGGGACCATCCGCTTCCCAATCTTCCCATGAAAAGCGGAAGATAGCTCCGTCCTCAGTTTTATCGTCAAAGGCCGCTACATAAATCAGTCCCTGATAATAGGTGGGATACCCCAAGCGGCTGTACTTGTTTGATCCCAGTCTTTTTTTCCTTACTAACTCTCCCGAGCGGCTAAACTGAAGCAAGCTCCCTGCAAAATCAGAAACCAGAAAACAATCCTTATCTGGGACAGGGGCAATACCAAGGAGGCTGGTAAAACCCGCGGGTTCATTAGATCCTGTAAATATTGGGATAATAGTATCATTTCTGACCAACAATAATTGACTGGGAAAGGAGAATTCAATATCTCCAGTACCGTTTTGCAACGCTATGCTACCTTGGGTAGTCACCAAATACGAATAGTCATCCAATTTCGTGATGGCATTCGGGCCGTTTAAGTCACCGGGCTTTCCATGGCCACTTTTCCACAATTCAAATGGCCCATTTGGGTTCCAGCAATAGATTTCATCGGTGCGAAAACTACATAGGCAGCCTCCACCTTCTTTGTCCATATAAAACCCATAAGGCCTTATCAACCCAGAAAAAATAACATGGGGAAGAGGAGGAATTTCCCCGCCAATGTCCAACCTTAGAATACCCTGCCCATCCCCCGGTTCATTTCTTCCGGAGGAAATATACAGGAGGTTTTCATTTCCCATCCACAATTGGTCTGGGACCTGCATGCCCGCGGCTCCTCTCGGTACAAGCTCCTTCACAAAGCTTCCGTTATTCAGGTCGTAGGCAAGAATATTCTCTGATGCGGTATTTCCGATGACAAGCCATTCTTCGTTTTGTTGGGCCCTCAGGTTCGAATTGATGGCAAATACGCTTAATAAAAACACCACTCCACCGGATAGCACCAATCTCATATTGGTGTCACAAATCTTCAAATCCACGCTCAAATATACCTTCATCTCAATAAACCATTTTGGGTTTCATCAAGGTAGGAAAGGTCCATGCAAAATGATGCAAGGGGTAGCTTACAGGTTGTGCTACAGCGGCGTATTCCCCATATCTGGGATCATCATATATGCCTTCCATGGCCTCCATCAGATTACCTGGCCAGGAATCCGGTGAACCCGGACGCTGATTATCATGCCAGGGCCAAGCAGTGGGATCCTTGACAAATTTGAGTAAATAATCCATTCCCAATTTAACCGATCGGCCCTCTTCTTTCCAATGGAGCAGGTCGGTTCCTTCCGCCTGAAGTATTACCCAACAGGCAGCAGTGATGGGTGCCAAGGAAAAATAGGTGTACCAGAGCCCCCTATCCTGCCTGCGGACTTCTTCGGGCATATGTCCGTCTGCGGCGATTTTTTCAAACAGATCGGATTTGATCAACCGGATGTTTTCCATCATTTCATCCGCATCTTCCAAATAGACGGCACTCAATACAGATCCATATCTGCCCCAGTCCGCCCAGTTGTTCTTTCTGTTTCTGATTTCATTGCTTGCTTTTTGATAGACAGTTGATACCCAAGAGCTGAATGTTTCCTGTTTCTTGCCCTGCCAGATTTTCTGATTCTTCATCAAGTCGGCGGCAATCAGCAAACCCGGCCCGGAGTAGGCCATTACCAAGGGTCCATCTGCCTCACTATATCCTTTGTTTTGTTCCGCCCAAGCATTCAAAAAATAAATAGCCTTTTTACCGTATTTTTTATCTCCGCCAAGCCGATACGCCAGGGCGCAGGCATACGCGTAAAATGAGTCTGCCTGTAAACTCCCGGAATTGTTTCGGTGACCATCCGGATCCACATAAAATCCCGGGACGGCAAAATCTGTAAGTGCGTGATGTTTTTTCGCTAAGGCCGTGTCGGCATATGCGAGCAATTGCAGGTATGCCTGATAATAGGGTTCGGTTTTATTTTCAATCTGGGTCCGGACAAAGCGAAGTTGCGCCTCTGGATGCATGCCATTACTGGCAGAGGATGTCAAATAAAAAGCAACAAAAAACAGAAAGCTGAGAAAGAGAGAAAGTGGCAATTTGGGTTTCATGGGTGATTTATCTAATCCGATAAAAATAGGCAATTTCATTGAAAAAGGTAGCGGTTTGCAACAAAAATACTCGGTTGCCAATCAAAATTCCACCAACAGAAAACACAAAAATCCCCCGAAACCTTCGGCTTTGGGGGATTAAATAACTGAACTACTCAATCAGCCTTCTTTCAATCCCAACCTGGATTCTGACCGATCGCCGGATTTTGAGCCAAATCATTCAAAGGTATTGGCCAGAGATAATCCTTGTTTTCATCAAAAACCGGATTGTCCCAATCGGTATTTTTATATACGTCTATATAGGTTTTACCATTATCCGGATCCACACTCGTTCTTATTATAGAACCTGGGAATCTCGCTTGATTTGCCGAATTCCACTGTATGCCCATGTCCTTTTTCAGGAGTTTTTTACCTTGCTTCCATCTCCTCAAATCATCGTATCTGAACCCTTCGCCAAAAAGTTCTATTCTTCTTTCCCTGCGGATTTCTACGATTAGGGAAGATACCCCATCATTTGCATACCTGGGATCCATTGGTGGGCTGAGGCCCAGAGAAGGCATCGCTACTCTACTCCGAAGCCGGTTAATGCTCCTATCCAAATCGCTTTGGGTAATCTCACCCAGTTCAGCTTTAGCTTCGGCAAAATTCAACAATACCTCTGCATATCTTAAAATTAGGGCAGGAAATTCTCCCGTATCAAAGGCTTTTCCAATCATGTCGTCCGCATTGTAATGTTTGATTACATGATACCCGGTAGATGAAGCCCTTCCACCCGGCATGCCGGCTATCCTTGGATAGGACAACCCATCGGCATTGTGGTATTTGTAAAATGCTGCATCGGCAGGATGTAGAATGGTCTGTCTTAATCTGGGATCTCTATTTTCAAAGACTTTTTCGAATACATCATCTCCTTGATATGAATTGGAAAGTGTAATTGGAAGTCCATCCGTACACAGGTAGTCCTCCACCACATTTCGGGTAGCACCTCCGGTCAGATCATAATAGGACTGCACGTGATTAGTCAGAATTCCCAATCTGTATCTTCTCCATACCATCACTTCTGGATTGCCGGTAAGATCTGCCAATCCCCGGTGAAAGGAGTTATAATCCCTTGATGGGTTTCCCGTTGAGTAAATGGAGTATGGACCATTGTCCATGATTTCTTTAGCTGCAGTGGCGGCTTCTGCCAACCAGGTGTTAGCATCCGGCAGTCCATGGTATTTTCTCCAAGTACCTTCAAAAAGACATACCCTGGATTTGATCGCCAATGCTACCCATCGATTTAACCTTCCCGGATTATTGCCATCCCCCCAATTATTGGGTAGACTGGATACGGCAAAATTCAAGTCTTCCAGCACTTTATCCATCACTTCAATTCTAGGTGTCCTTGATGCAAAAAGCTCTTCAGAGTCAATGTTCAATTCCCTGTCCACATAGGGTGCATCCCCAAACATTTTGACAATGTGGTGATAAAACCAGCCCCGGAATAGTCTTGCTTCACCCACATACCGGTTTCGGATGTTCTCAGGTATAGCTGCTCTATCGTAATTGGCCAAGCCTACATTAATGGCTCGAACAAAATCCCATCCCCTATAGCCATACCATTGGTTGTTAATTCCAGAAGAAGTAGTGGGGACAATTTGCTTTCCTGCCCTTACCTGCTGAAAAGGCAGATGCCGATCTTGGTCTGGAGCCAAATTATCCGCAAATCCATCAACGTGCAGATAACTTGCCATAAGTCCGTCAAATCCATTGTGATGTCCCAACATGATTGGAATATTGACATCATTTATGGCCAAGTGGTATAGAAAGTTGTTGTACGTGGCCAAATCATTGGCGGTATTCCAGAAGGTCTCATTGCTTACTTGATCAAGCGGAAACCTTTCCAAGAAATCATCGTTGCAGGCTCCCAGCATAAAAACAGCTACCAGAAGAATCCTGAACTTATAAACGTATTTTTTCATTGTCGTTTTCATTTAAGATTAGAAAGTTACCTGTACACCCAAGGTAAAGATTCGCTGCATGGGATATTCAATCGCACCTGAGTAGATGGTTTCCGGATCCAGCGGTTTCCGGATTGGAGAATATTCCCACAAGTTCATGCCTGCAAAATACACGTTGGCATTTTGGAAGCCAATAGCATTGACCAAATTGAATGGCAAATTATATCCCAAAGAAAGGTTTTTCAGACGGACATAACCGGCATTTTGTAAAAACCTGGTCTGGGGCTGAATATTTTTCTTGTCATTGGTGGATATGTGTGCCTGTGCAAAATAAGCATCCCGGTTATCCTCCCTCCAAGAATCGGTAATAAAATATTTCTCCACGTGTCCCGCATTGAATGGGAAGAACCAAGTCCAGTTGCCTGCACTTGGCCAGTGTTCCCTTCTCCAGATTCCCTGGAAGAACGCATTCAACGTAAAATTTTTCCAGGACACATTATTGTTTACGCCAAAGCTCAAGCGGGGAGTATTGTTACCGATCACTCTCCTATCGCCAGGATTTGCGAGGGTGTTGTTTCCTGGGGTGATTCTACCATCTCCGTTCAAGTCCGAATATTGAATATCTCCTGCTCTCCAGTTAGCTCCCAAGGCAGATTGAAGAGGTGCATTGGCTACCTCATCTGCCGTCTGGAAGATGCCTACTGTTTCATATCCCCATATTTCTCCCAGCTTCTGGCCCACATAGTACTGGGCATTTCCTCCTTCTGCTGTTATTCCAGAAGGGATCGCTCCATTGGGGTTATTAAATTTGGTGATTTCCGCAGTCCAATCAGAAAGTGCCAAGGTAATGTCATAACTCAAATCGTTCTTCAATCGGTCTTTCCAAGTAATGGCTAACTCCCATCCCGTAGTCCTGGAATCGGCGGCATTTGCCTGGGGTGCATTTGTACCCAGGATAGAAGGATAAGTAGAACGCATCAGCATGTTTTTGGTATCCCGTTGGAAGACGTCCACGGAAGCGTCAATTTTACCTCCCAGCATGGTAAAATCCAACCCAATATTTCTGGATACCACTGTCTCCCAAGTAAGGGTTGGGCTAACTAAGCCCGCAGGAGACACAAAAGGAGTTCTGTTTGCCCCGTTCATCATAAATCCAGATTGTCCAATTCCCATGGTTGGGATATAGGGGTAAAAATTGTTTCCCAATAATTGATTCCCCAATTCCCCGTAAGATGCCCTTAATTTCAATTCATCCAACCAGCTGCCGGTTCCTGCCATAAAGTCTTCATTAGATATCCTCCATCCCGCAGAAATAGAAGGGAAAAAACCAAACCGACTTTCACTTGGGAATCGGGATGTACCGTCATACCGTGCATTGGTTTCGATGAGGTACCTTTCGTCAAAGATATAATTAACGCGATAGAAGGCACCTCTCAGGGCATTGTGGTTTTGTGACCCAAATGTTTGTTGCAAGCCTATGGTTGCATTCAAGTCCTGAATCAAGGGAGTAATGAGTGCATTATTCTGTGCCCTTATAAACTTGTTTTGTCCCCATTCCTGGTTAAAACCGATCATGGTAGATAGACTGTGTTTTTCTGGTAGGCTGAACTCATAGTCAGCGAACGCATTGATTACGTAATACTGGTCAAAGTTGCTTCTTTCGTCTATAAAATCATTGCCACTGAACCCATTGCTTATTATATTGGCTGGATTGGTAAGGTTTGTGGAGGCAATTTCAATTTTGCTGGCTACGTTCTGTTCAGATCTATGGACAAAATTATAGGAAAAATTTCCTTGAATTTTCAACCCTTTGGCTGGCGTCAAAACGGCACCTTGAGTCATCCAGATATCGTTGTTGGTCCAGGTGGACCGGCCACCGTCTTTGAGGTAAGGCCAAAAATTTGTCCCACCAAAGTAAGTACCAATAAAAGGCTCATAAGTTGCTCTATCCCCCTGCTGTAAATAAAATGGAAGATCTGGAAACTGTATGGGCATAATGGGATTCACCCTTGCCAAGGAGTTGATATTTACGTCCCAGTTATAAAAAAATGGTTTGTCACTCCGTTGCGAATTGATCACCAACTTCTCTTCCAAGGTCAACCACTTTGTCACCTTGAATTCTGCTTTCATCAACACATTGTAACGCTTGAAGTTCTCATTGTTGGTAGCCAGGTAGCCATCCTTATTGAGGTGACCGAAAGAGACAAAGTAATTGGAATTCTCAGAACCTCCCGAAATGGATAGATCATGCTGCTGCGTAGGCGCATAGTTTGTCATGATTTCACTTTGGTAGTTATTGAACCCATAAAACCGTAGGTTTCCGTTGACTATCCCCCACTCGTTCTCAGGAATGGGATTCTCGGACCACCTTCGGGTACCTTCCACCATATCCGGATCAAAAGCGGGTCTACCATTTGTTCGATCATTGGCGAGGTTACGCGCATTGACAAATTCATGCGGATCATTGATGGGATCCATATTGAAAATCGGCTTGGCCAATGAAAACTGGCTGTTTAAAGAAACAGAAACTTTGCCGGCCTTACCTTTTTTTGTGGTTACCAAGATTACACCAAAAGCAGCTCGCGCACCATAAACCGCAGCAGCAGCAGCATCTTTCAGTACAGAAACACTTTCGATGTCGTTGGGGTTGATCCGGTTGATGTCCATGGGGACATTGTCAACCAAAACGAGCGGAGAACCGCCGTTGATCGACTGGAATCCCCGGATGTTAAAGGCAGGACTTGATGCAGGATCACCGTTTCTTGGCGCAATATTCAGGTTGGGAATCACGCCTTGAAGACCCTCACCCACGTTGGCGATGGGTCGGTTTTGTAATCGCTCGGAGGTAGCTACCCCTACCGCACCGGTTAAGTTCACTTTCTGCTGGGTACCGTAACCGACTACTACCACTTCCTGTAAGGAAGATACGCTCTCCACCAAGGTAATATCCAGCACTTGCTGATTGCCCAAGGTAATGGTTCTGCTGTCAAATCCTATAAATGAAAAAACCAGGTTGACACCTTCGGGAACCGTGATGGAATACCTTCCATCCATATCCGTAGCCGTGCCGAGGTTTGTTCCGGGGACAGAAACGGTTGCCCCGGGTATTGGCTGTCCACTCTGATCCTTTACCACGCCCGTGACGGTCACATCAAATGCCTTCACGATGAGTGTTTCACTGACTTTTTTTTCATTGGCCAAATTCGGCCTTTTTGCGTTGATATTCCCCAGATTATCATCCAAGGAAAGTTTGTTTTGGGCTAACAAATCGGAACTTCCGAAAAGTAGACCAACCAACATGCATCCGGAGAATACGCTCGCAATGCAATGGTTAAATAAACTTGTTTTCATAAAGGGTTCTTTTAATTAATTGATTGGAAATTAAATGCTGCCCACCGGGCAGGTTGTTCGATTGATTTTTTTTATCATAGGCATTTTTCTTATTTATTTAATCCAATTTTTTGTAAAATATGCCGATAAATCAAATTCAGATACCAACTGAAATTAACCAGCACTATATACTAAAAATTTGAGAGGTTTAGGTGATGCTTTTTAGTCCTTAATTCCGGCTAAAGTATAAATAAAAAAATCAGAAAAAAATTATTTTGTTCTTTTTCCCTTCCTTTTAAATAAAAATAAAACCGCCCACAAGTTCGTGAGCGGCTTTATGTTTATTTGCTACTTTTCTGTTTTTTCCCCACATAATACTAAAATCAAGCGTTTTGTGTCAGTTCTTCGTTGACATCGATTTCCCTCAAAGGTATGGGGAATCTGAGTTGCCTTTCCGCAAAAGTTGAATTGAAAACATTTCTGTGACCCACGAAATTATCATATACCTTGGTGATGTCATTTCTGACTTTTTGGGTTATTCCGGGTGTTGCAAAACAAAATACGTAATTACCGGAATTAACATCGTTTTTCTGAGATT
>Ga0105045_10002030_pt1 | contig 16880 bp, 12 predicted proteins | sample MAT02_FD_78089 | JGI IMG/M metagenome (GOLD analysis project Ga0105045, IMG submission 78089) | Freshwater microbial communities from Lake Fryxell liftoff mats and glacier meltwater in Antarctica - MAT-02 (megahit assembly) | ecosystem: Environmental > Aquatic > Freshwater > Ice > Liftoff... | reverse complement strand
GACCGCGACCTGAAACCATCAACCATTGCCGATACCAACGGCGACGACGCCTTTCGCACCAGCAGCACATGCGACCTTGACCATGACGACCCGCTGGTCATCGCACTCAACGCGGGGCTGCATGATCTGGCGGGCATTTCCCTGCCCTATGGCGAGCCCATTCAGGGTCAGGTTTATGATGTGGGGCAGGAATTCAAAGCGCATACCGATTATTTCGACCCAAACGGGATGGACTGGGACAAATATTGCAGCGTCGCGGGGCAGCGCAGCTGGACCATGATGGTCTACCTTAACCAGCCCGACGCGGGCGGGGCCACGCGGTTCCTGAGTACGGGCAAGCTGCATCAGCCCGAAACGGGCAAGTTGCTCGCATGGAACAATATGCACGAGTCCAGCGACGGAGCGCACCCCAACCCCGACACCCTGCACCATGGGATGAAAGTGCGCAAAGGACGCAAGTACATCATCACCAAATGGTTCCGCGAACGGCCTTGGCCGTGGGACGCGGGGGGGTGAGAAACTTTGGTCGCCCCCTGCAATCGTGGAGCGCCCCTCTCCATGCACCGGGCATGGAGAGGGGCTGCGATCAACGCACCAGCCGGTATTGCACTTGCACAGTCAGCGTATTGCCAACTTCGCCCGGCTGGACCGGGGCAGCCATTTTGGCGTCGGCGGCCATTTCGGCGCGGCCCATTTGCATCACCGGTTGTGGGCTGGGTATCCAGCCGCCACCTTCGGTAAGGGCAATCAGGCGCGCCTCACGGTAACCCGTCAGCCGCGCATAGTCTGCGGCGCGGGCGTTGGCCTTGGCCAATACTGCGGCGCGCGCGCCGTCTAGCATGGCATCAGGGTTGGCGACAAAAAAGCTGGGGCCGTCGATATTGGTCCCGCCCGCCGCAATCAGCGTGTCGATCAGCACCCCAAGACCGGCAATGTCGCGCGATACGACGCGGACCTGGTTGCTGGCCTGATACCCGGTCAGTTTGGGCGGCTGGCCCTGTTCCTGTGGGCGATAATCATATTGCGGCGAAATATTGATGCCGGTGGTCTGGATGTCGGTGGGGCGGATGCCGGCCTTTTTCGCCGCCGCGATCAGCTTGTCCATGGCGATGCTGTTCGCACGCAGAGCCTCTACAGCGGTTGGTCCTGTCGTGGTTACGCCCGCTCCAATGCTTGCGCGATCAGGCGCCTTCTTGACTTCCTCGCTCACCGAAAAACTGACCATGACGCCATCGGATGGCGCCTGGCCCTGCGCCAGGGCGGGGGCGGGAAGTGCGGCGGCGGCGGCGACCATCGCGGCCCCGGTGATCAAAAGATTGCGCATATAAATCTTACTCCTGTTCGCCGGATCAGCGTCCGGCCTGCGTGCTGTGCCCGCGCCGTGCTTGCGTGATGCTGAACGGACGGCTAGCGCGGCGGCCATCATGGCAGCCCCCACCCTATCCTATGAGAAACTTGGCTTGGTGCAAGGCAGCGGATGGTTGTTCCGCGAACTTGATATCTATGTCGGGCCAAGCGATCGGCTGGCGCTGATCGGGCGCAATGGCGCGGGTAAGACGACGCTGCTGAAATTGTTGGGCAATCAGATTGAGGCCGACGAAGGCAAGCGCGTTATCGTGCCCGGCACCAACGTCGTGATGCTGGAACAGGAACCTGATTTTCGCGGATATGCGACGCTGATGGATTTTGCGCTGCACGGCGCGCGGCCCCCGATTGAACATGCGGTGGAGGCGATTGCCGGGCAACTGGGCATCGACATGGCGCGCAGCGCCGCGTCGGCCAGCGGAGGCGAGCGCCGCCGCGCCGCCATCGCTCGCGCGCTGGCGATGGAACCTGACGTGCTGTTGCTTGACGAACCGACCAACCACCTGGACCTGACCGCCATCGATTGGCTGGAGGGGTGGCTGGCGCGGTATACCGGTGCATTTGTGGCAATCAGCCATGACCGCACGTTCCTGACCCGGCTGACGCGGCAGACCTTGTGGCTTGATCGCGGCGCGATCCGGCGCAAGGATATCGGTTTTGGCGGGTTCGACGCGTGGATGGAGACGATTACCGCTGAGGAAGCGCGGGCCGCCGACAAGCTCGATTCCAAGCTGCGGCTTGAGGCGCACTGGCTGGAGCGCGGCGTTACCGGGCGGCGCAAGCGTAACCAAGGGCGGCTGGAAAAACTGCACGCGATGCGCGCCACCCGCGCGGCCATGATCGGCGGACCTGGCGTCGCCAAGCTGGGTTTGCAGAATGACGATGTACGGTCGAAATCGGTGATTGTCGCCAATGGGGTCAGCGTCAGTTTCGGTGAGCGCACCATCATCAAGGATTTCAGCTTTCGGGTGCAGCGCGGCGACCGCATCGGCATTGTTGGCGCGAATGGCGCGGGCAAATCGACGTTGCTCAAACTGCTGACTGGCGAACTTGCGCCGAGCAGCGGCAAGATCACGCTGGCGCAATCGCTGAATGGCATTGTGATTGACCAGCACCGCAGCCTGATGGTCCCGGAAAAATCCGTGCGCGATATATTGGCCGATGGCGGCGATTGGGTCGAGGTCCGCGGCGTCAAGAAACACATCATCGGATATTTGAAGGATTTCCTGTTCGAACCGGGGCTGGTTGATGCCAAGGTGGGCGCGCTGTCGGGCGGTGAGCGGTCTCGGTTGTTGCTAGCACGGGAATTTGCGCGCGAATCGAATTTGCTGGTCCTCGACGAGCCGACCAACGATCTTGATCTTGAAACGCTCGACCTGCTTCAGGAAGTCATCGCGGATTATGACGGCACCGTGCTGCTCGTCAGCCATGACCGTGATTTCCTGGACCGGACGGTCACAGTGACACTTGGGATGGACGGGTCGGGCAAAATCGATATCGTCGCTGGTGGTTATGCCGACTGGGAAGCGAAACGGGCACCCGCGCGTGCAGTGAAGACAGCTTCGTCCAAAGGGGCGGTGGCGGCGATCATGGCGGCTGCGCCGCGCAAAAAACTGACGTACAAGGATCAGCGCGATTATGACCTGCTGCCCGCGCGGGTTACGGAAATCGAGCGCGCGGTGGCCGCGACGGAAGCAGAGCTGGCCGATGGGAACCTGTTCGTGAAAGACCACAGCCGCTTTACGGCGCTGACCGCGAAGCTTGATGCCTTGCGCGGGGAAAAGGATGCCGCCGAAGAACGCTGGCTGGAACTGGCCGAGATGGTCGAGGGGCTGGGATGAGCACGGGTATTTGGTATGACCGATAAACTCGCAGAAATCTGCGCGGCCAAACGCGTGGCAGTCGCTGCGCGGCGACCCTTGGGTCTTGCGCACTATGCGCGGCCATCACCGGTGCGCGGATTTGAAGCCGCGCTCCGCACCAAGGCCGCCAGCGGCTTTGCACTGATCGCCGAGGTAAAGAAGGCCAGCCCGTCCAAAGGCCTGATCCGCGCCGATTTCGATCCGCCTGCCCATGCGCGCGCCTATGCCGCCGGCGGCGCGGCTTGCCTGTCGGTGCTGACCGATGCGCCCTATTTTCAGGGGCATGAGGATTATCTGATCGCGGCGCGCGCCGCGTGCGACCTGCCCGTTCTGCGCAAGGATTTCATGGTCGATCCGTGGCAATGCGCCGAGGCGCGGGCGATGGGGGCGGACGCGATACTGATCATCGTCGCGGCGTTGGACGATGGGGTGATGGCAGAGATTGAGGCGGCAGCACATGATCTGGGTCTTGAAGTGCTTGTCGAGGTGCATGACGCACGCGAGATGGAGCGCGCATTAACACATCTGCGATCACGCTTGATTGGCATAAATAACCGTAATCTCAAGATGTTCGAGGTTGATCTTGCCACTACGGAGCGGCTTGCTGCTATGGCGCCTGCCGATGCGCTGCTTGTTTGCGAAAGCGGTATTGCCAGCCATGCCGATTGCCAGCGTATGGCCGCATCGGGCATCCGGACCTTTCTGGTGGGCGAAAGCCTGATGCGGCAGGATGATCTCGCGGCGGCGACGCGGACCTTGCTGACGGGCACATGACCAAGCTCACCCATCTCGATGACGCCGGGCAGGCCGTTATGGTCGATGTATCCGCAAAAACCGCCACGGTGCGTGAGGCAGTGGCGCAGGGGCGGATCACCATGTCCGACCAGGCGCTGGCCGCGATCCGCGATGGCGCTGCAAGCAAGGGCGACGTGCTGGCCACGGCGCGGATCGCGGGAATTATGGCCGCCAAGCGCGCCAGCACGCTGATCCCGCTGTGCCATCCGTTGATGCTGTCCAAGGTCGCGGTCGATTTCGACTTTGAGGACCATGGCATTCGCGCCACCGCCACCGTCCGGCTGACGGGTCAGACCGGGGTCGAGATGGAGGCGCTGACCGCTGTCTCAATAGCCCTTCTGACCCTATATGATATGGCAAAGTCAATTGATAAATCCATGATTATTGATAATATAAAATTAATATCCAAAAATGGCGGAAAGTCCGGCGACTGGCGCGCGCCGTGACTGGGCTGTTGCGGGTGGAGGAGGCGCAGGCGCGGATATTTGCGCTGGCGAGGCCGCTGTTGCGCGAAACCCTTCCTCTGCCCGGCACCATCGGCCGCTTCCTTGCTGAACCCCTCATCGCTCGGCGCAGCCAGCCCGCTGCGGCGCTTGCGGCGATGGATGGCTATGCAATCCGCTTTGCCGATCTGCCGGGGCCATGGCGATTTTCTGGGAGCATTGCCGCTGGCCAATGGCCCGACCGGTCGATTGCCGCGAAAGAGGCAATGCGCATCTTTACCGGTGCGCCGCTGCCCGGTGGTGCCGATACGGTGTTGGTGCAGGAAGATGCGGTGGCGGACGCAGATGTCATCACACTAACCGGCGAAGGCCCAGCATTGGCGGGACAGCATGTGCGCGCGGCCGGCAGTGATTTTAACGAGAGCGCAGCGCTGCTGGCGATCGGATCGCAGGTTACGCCCGCCGGTGTCGCGCTTGCCGCAATGGCCGGCTATGCCGCCCTATCCGTCGGCACCATGCCGCATGTTGCGATCATCACCACCGGGGACGAGTTGGTCGCACCCGGGGCGCCGGTGGGACGCGCGCAGATCCCCGAAAGCAATGGCGTCATGCTTGCCGCGCTGCTCGCCAGGGTGCCCACGACGCTGGGGACAATGACCCATGTTGGCGATGACCGCGCGGCCATTATCGACGCTATCCATGATGCCAGCGGCGCGCATGACGTCATTGTCACGATCGGCGGCGCGTCGGTCGGCGATCATGACCATGTGCACGCCGCCATTACGTCACTAGGTGCGCCGCCTGATTTTTGGAAAGTTGCGATGCGACCGGGGAAACCGTTAATGGCGGCGCGTTTGGGCAGAGCAATGATACTTGGCCTGCCAGGCAACCCGGCGTCGGCCTTTGTCACGGCGCACCTGTTTTTGCTGCCGCTGATCCGGTATTTGGCCGGGGCGTCGGCCCCCCTGCCCGCGATTGCCCATGCCCCGCTTGGCAGCGATCTTGGCCCAGGCGGCCAGCGCCGAGATTATCTGCGCGCGGTGTTCGATGGACATGGCCTGCTGCCCTGTGGCAACCAGGACAGCGGCGGCCTTGCCAGCCTTGCTGCGGCCAATGCCCTGTTGATCCGTGAAGCCGGGGCCACAGCGCAGACCGCCGGTACGCTGGCACCTTATATCGTGATTTGAATGGCGGGTTGCTACCACCGCTTGACATGACATGGTTTGTTCTTTAGCTGTTCCTTTTATGTCCAACGGCCGATCAGCAAAGGAAGCCCTGCGATGCTAACCGCTAAACAGCATGAATTGCTCATCTTCATCCAGCATCGGCTTGATGCCAGCGGTATTTCTCCTTCGTTTGAAGAGATGAAGGAGGCCCTTGGGCTGAAATCAAAATCAGGCATTCACCGGCTGATCAGCGCACTTGAAGAGCGGGGTTTCCTGCGCCGCCTGCCCAATCGCGCGCGCGCATTGGAAGTGACCCGTTTGCCCGACGCAATGAAGAGCGACACGGCGACACGGCACGATGATCGCGACAATGTCGTGCCGCTGCGCAAGGCGCCTGCGCGGACGCCGATGGCCGCCAATGACATTATCGAACTGCCGCTGCATGGTCGCATCGCTGCTGGTGTTCCGATTGAGGCGTTTGAGGGCAGCAGCCAGCTTGCGGTCCCCGCCGCCCTGCTTGGCCCCGGTGATCATTACGCGCTGGAGGTTTCAGGCGATTCGATGGTCGAGGCCGGCATACTTGATGGTGATTATGCGCTGATCCAAAAGGCCGATACGGCGCGCGAGGGCGATATTGTCGTCGCACTGGTCGATGGCCAGGACGCAACGCTCAAATATTTCCGCCGTGAAGGCGCGATGATCCGGCTTGATCCGGCCAATGCCGCGTTCGAACCCCAGCGGTTTGCCGCGAACCGGGTCATGGTGCAGGGTAAGCTGGCGGGCCTGCTTCGTCGTTACCACTAACCTGTTGTGGTCGCCGCCACGGGTGCGCGTCGGCGGGGTCAATGGCTGTGCTGATCCGGGCCGGGTCGAGCCGGATGGCAACGCCGCCGTGCAAGTCAAACGCATCGCGATCAAGCGTCAGCCACCGGGCGCGGCATCCCGTCGGTAACCAGCGGTCGGCGATGACAATGTCCGCAGCGGCGCAGGCGGCGGCCAGTTCGCCGCCATCGACCCGCGTCCGGCCACGCGTCGCCAATATGGTCCAGCGGCGCTCGCCGCGATCCATTATCCAACGACAGAAGTCCGCATTACATTCGCTGCCCGGCACGTCGGCCAGCGCGACCATGTCTGTGTCATTCCCCGCCGCTTCGCCAAGCTGATCGCGCACATAATCGCCTGCCCGGGCGCGCAGCGTGGCAAAACTGCCGTCGTCCATCCGCGCGGCAACATGGCGGCCATCGCCAGTGATCAGGATGTCGGGCACTGGCGCCGCAGCCATCAGCATCGTGCCCGGCAATATGGACAGCAATCCCCACCAGCGCCAGCGCCGCTGCCACAGCATGACCCACAGCAACCCGGCCACGGCAAGCCCGAAACCGGCAGCAGGCGGGCGCGGCAGCGTGATCACCGCGCCCGGTGCGCCGGCGACGCCGTGCGCCAGTGCCAGCAGCAGATCCAGCGCCTGTTGAACCACCCACCAGGCTGGAGCCCCCAGCCCCGCAATATCCAGCAGCAGCGCCAGCGTTTCAAACGGCATGACGACAAAGGTTGTGAGCGGAATCGCAACGACATTGGCGAGCGCGCCGTAAAGCCCCGCCTTGTGAAAATGGAACAGCGCAATGGGCGTCAGCACCAGTTCAATCACCACCCCGGTCAGGATTAACCCGCCAATCAGCCGCGCCGCGCCGCGCAACACGCCGTCCTCGCGCCGCGCCAGCCAGCCCTGCACACGCGGATGTTCGTGCAGCGCGACAATGGCCGTCACGGCGGCGAAGCTAAGCTGAAAACTGGGGCCGACAACCGCCTGAGGCCACAGCAGCATGACCAGCAGCGCCCCCGCCGCGACCAGCCGCAGTGTCACCGCCTCGCGCCCCAGCGCCAGCGCGGCAAGCACCAGCAGCGCGGCGATGCATGACCGCACCGTTGGCACCTCTGCCCCGGTCAGCAATGTGTAACCAATCCCGGCCAGCGCCCCGCCAGCAGCAGCGAACAACGGCACCCATCCTCGCCGCGCCAGCCGTTGATGTAGCGCCAGCACGCGCATCAGCAGAAAGATCACGCCGCCAACCATGGCCGTGACATGCAGCCCGCTGATCGACAACAAATGCGCCAGCCCGCTGCGCTGCATCGCTTCGGCATCGGCCTCGCTGATCGCGCCGCGATCACCGCTCGCAAATGCCGCTGCGATGCCCGCTGCGCCGGGTTCAAGCCGCGATTGAATATGCGCACTTAGCCGCGCGCGCAGGCCAGAATCGGCAGAGCCCCCATTGGCCGCAATGACCGGCGTGCCAATCACACTGCCAACCGCGCCAAGGCCGTCAAACCACGCGCGCTGCGCAAAATCATAACCGCCGGGCAAGGCCGGACCGGGCGGGGGCATCAACCGTGCGCGCAAGGCTATCCCCTGTCCCACCGCAAGCGGCGCGGACGGCGCATCGCGCGTTGCCAGGGTCAGGCGAATGCGGGGGGGCAGATCGCCGCGCTGCTGCGGTGCGACCACCAATCGGATTGTTGCCCGCGCCGGCATCGGCTCAACCGACAGGATGATGGCGGCAAAGCTGGTCGTTACCGGGCGTGCCACAACCGTGGTGGCGACGTACGAAGCATGCGCCCAGACCAGCAGCAAGCCGAACCCTGTTGCCCCCGCGCCGCGCCGCACCAGCATTGCGCCGCGCGACGTTGGCGATAACAGTGCCCCTGCTACCGCAGCCGCACCAAGCAACGCCGCCGCCCCGCCCCACGCCATTGGGTGGGGCAGCAGGAACCACAGGGCTATCCCCGCCCCTATTGCCACGGGCAGCCACAGGCCGATCCGGTCACGCTCAGCCTCAAGCTGCGCTTCCAGCCGCGCAGGCAGCGTAAGAATAGCCCGTGTAATGGGCGTTTGAAGCGGCACTGTTGCCATGCTAGAGCTTTCCCAGCGGCCCGGACGGGCGCTTTATCCAGATTGAGCAAAGATTTCGCTTGTGACAACCAATAACCGTGCCGTCGATCCCGTGTCCGGCTCCGTCGTCGTGACCCGCTTTGCTCCGTCGCCGACTGGCTTTTTGCATATTGGCGGCGCACGCACGGCATTGTTCAACTGGTTGTTTGCGCGCCACCATGGTGGCAAATTCCTGCTGCGGATCGAAGATACCGACCGGGCGCGTTCGACCGATGCGGCAATTGACGCGATATTGGACGGTATGCGCTGGCTCGACCTGAATTGGGACGGCGCGGTTATGTATCAATTTGCCCGCGCCGACCGGCATGCCGAGGTAGCGCAGCACCTGCTTGCCGCTGGCCACGCCTATGAATGCTGGCTGACGCAGGAAGAGCTGGCGGCGATGCGGGCTGTGGCGCAGGAAAAGCGCCTGCCGTTCCGCGTGCGCAGCCCGTGGCGCGACCGCACCGACCGGGGGAATGGCGCGCCTGTCATCCGGCTGAAAGCCCCGCAGGATGGTGCCGTGACCATAGCGGATCGCGTACAGAGCGACGTGACGGTCCAGAATGCCGAGCTGGACGATTTCATCCTGCTGCGTTCCGACGGCACGCCGACCTATATGCTGAGCGTGGTGGTTGACGATCAGGATATGGGCGTCACGCATATCATTCGCGGCGATGATCACCTTAACAACGCGTTTCGTCAACTGGCCCTGATCCGCGCAATGGGGTGGGCAGAGCCGATTTATGCGCATGTACCGCTGATCCATGGAGCCGACGGGGCAAAGCTGTCCAAGCGGCACGGCGCGCTGGGAGTTGACGCCTATCGTGACGAACTGGGCTATCTGCCCGAAGCGGTGAACAACTATTTGCTCCGGCTGGGCTGGGGGCACGGCGATGACGAGATAATCAGCCGCGAACAGGCGACCGCGTGGTTCGATTTGGCCAATGTGGGCCGCAGTCCGTCCCGGTTTGATTTCAAAAAGCTCGACTCTCTGAACGGCCATTATCTGCGGGAGGCCGATGACCAACGGCTGGCGGCACTGGTGGCACCGCAACTGGCGGAAACGCTGGGCCGCGTCCTTGACGCAGGCGAAATGGATTTGCTGACGCGCGCCATGGCGGTCATCAAGGTGCGCGCCAAATCGATGTTGGACATTGCCACCGGGGCGATGTTTCTGTTCGCCGCGCGTCCGCTGGTGATGGAGGAAAAGGCCGCGCAGCTGATTGCGGAAGCGCCCGCGGGGCTGATGGCAGCGGCAACGAACCGGCTGCGCGCGCTGCCCGAATGGAACGCCGAAAGCGTTGAAACGGCTGTGCGGACAGAAGCCGAGGCGACTGGCCTTGGCCTTGGCAAATTGGCGCAACCGCTGCGCGCTGCGCTGACGGGTCAGGCAATTTCGCCAGGGATTTTCGACGTTCTGGTGCTGCTGGGACGTGAAGAGAGCTTGGCGCGGCTTGACGTAGGACAATAATATCCGGCAGGGCCGGGAAAGTGGAAGAATCGCCTACGGGCGACAGGGGAATGATATGAGCCAGACCAGCGCCAGCTTCACTCTTGGTGACAAGCCGATTATACTACCGGTCCACAACGGAACCGTAGGCCCCGATGTTGTTGATATCCGAAAATTTTATGCCCAGACCGGCGCGTTCACCTATGACCCCGGCTTCACCTCAACCGCCAGCTGTCAATCGGCGCTGACCTATATTGACGGTGACGAAGGCGTGTTGCTTCATCGTGGCTATCCCATTGGCCAGCTTGCCGAACAGTCGAGCTTTATGGAGGTGTGCTATCTGCTGCTGAACGGCGAACTGCCGTCGCGGGATGACCTTGACAGCTTTAACTACACCATCACGCGTCACACGATGCTGCATGAACAGCTGGCGACTTTTTATCGCGGATTTCGGCGCGATGCGCATCCGATGGCAATCATGTGCGGCGTTGTCGGTGCGCTGTCGGCCTTTTATCATGATTCGACCGAAATCAGCGACCCGCACCAGCGCATGATCGCCAGCCACCGGTTGATCGCAAAAATGCCGACGATTGCCGCCATGGCGTATAAATATTCGGTCGGTCAGCCGTTCATTTATCCCGACAACAGCCTGTCCTATACCGGTAATTTCCTGCGCATGACCTTTGGCGTGCCGGCGGAGAAATATGAAGTTAATCCCATCGTCGAACGCGCGATGGACCGGATTTTCATCCTGCATGCCGATCATGAGCAGAATGCATCGACGTCGACGGTGCGGTTGGCCGGATCATCGGGCGCGAACCCATTTGCGTGCATCGCCGCTGGTATTGCCTGTTTGTGGGGCCCGGCACATGGCGGCGCGAACGAGGCAGCGCTGAACATGCTGCGCGAAATCGGGCGGCCTGAGCGCATCCCCGAATATATTGCCCGCGCCAAGGACAAGGATGATCCGTTCCGCCTGATGGGATTTGGCCACCGCGTCTATAAAAACTACGACCCACGCGCGACGGTGATGCAGAAAACGGTCCGTGAGGTGTTTGCCGCGCTGAAAGTCAATGATCCAGTTTTTGAAGTTGCTATCCAGCTTGAAGAAATGGCGCTCAGCGACCCCTATTTCATTGAAAAGAAGCTGTTTCCCAATGTCGATTTCTATTCGGGCGTAATCCTGTCGGCGATTGGATTTCCGACGACGATGTTCACCGCGCTGTTCGCGCTTGCCCGCACCGTTGGCTGGGTGGCGCAGTGGAACGAGATGATTTCGGACCCTGAACAAAAAATAGGTCGCCCGCGTCAGCTTTATACCGGCCCAACCCAGCGCGACTATGTGCCGGTCGGCAAACGTTAACCCGCAGGCAGGCGTAGCGTAAAGCGTGCGCCCTGCCCCGGGGCGCTGTCGACGCTCAGTTCGCCATCCATGACGCGGGCCAGGCGCCGGGCGATATACAGGCCAAGGCCCGATCCGCCGCTGTCCGTTCGGCCCAGCCGTTCAAATTTTTCAAAAGCAACGGCCTGTTGATCGGGGGACAGGCCCTGGCCCTGATCCGCGACCGTGATCGAAACTGTATCCCCCATGCTTTCCCCGCGAATCCAGATCATGGACCCTTCGGGCGAATAGCGGATGGCGTTACCGATCAGGTTCAGCAACACCTGAAGCACGCGGCGGAATTCACCAATAGCGGGCAGCGGTTCGTCTTGGTCGGGCACATCGATGCGGATCTGCTTTTCATCGGCCTTCATCGCGAGCAAACCGACCGCACGCCGGGCGACGTCGGCCAGGTCAACGGGTTCGCGCGCGGCGTGAAAACCGGGTCGTTCGATACTTTGCAGGTCAGCCAGATCATCAATCAGCCCGAGCAGATGACGGCCAGCATGCGCAATATCCGCCGCATAGCGAGCATAATCGGCACGGATTGGCCCTTCGAACTGACCCGAAATCGTTTCGGCCGACGCGATGATCCGGCTAAGTGGCCCGCGCAGTGCACCATCGATCCGGCGGCCAAAGCGGGGGTCTGAAAGCGGCAGCGCACCAAAGGCCGGGTCGACAATCATGGGCTCTACGCTGGGAATGGGGCCGGATTCATGTTCTTCTGGATCGGCGATCGGGGTCAACCAACCGCGAAATCCGGAAAATCCACCACCAACATCAAGCAGTGCAGTTCCGTCCATCTGCATGACAACGGGTTCTTCGCCCGGTACCGCGGCCAGACGGACGCGCTGGCCGTCGAAATTGCGATTGTCGCCAAGGCCAAGGAGCAGCGCAAAGCGCCCTTGCGCATCGGGCTCAAGTTCAAAAACCTCGGACACGGAACGGCCTTGCCACCCTGTGGCCAGCGGTGCGCCATCCGTCGGTTGCAGCAACACCAATCGCAGTTGCTGGTCCGATTCCCAGCGCAAGGCGCCGGGTTCCGCCGCATCAACCGGCGCGCTTGCGGCCGGTTCCACGAATGCCGGTTCGAGCACGGCTGGTTCGGTGCGCCAATCGCGAATGGACAGGCTGACGCCCCCATCATCGGGCACAATCGATACAATCGCGCTGATATCGCTATGATCATCGGCGGCCATCATCGACCGCGTTATATCGCGTTCCAACCGCATCGACAGAGCCGCCAGACGGGCCAGTTGAGGCAACATCAGCGGGCCGCCCAGCCGTCCGCCAGCGCGTTCCTGAAGCCGGAGCAGCGCGGGATCGGCCGACACCAATATCCCGCCGGGATCGATGCGGCCAAGGATGCGACCACCGGTCATGGGTGCGTACCTTCGCCGCGATTGCGCAGTGCGGCGGCGCGGAGCGTCATTTCCTGCGCCATTGACGCATCGGCCGCGTCGGTGATTGGCAACGAACGGAACAATGGGCGGGCGGGAACTTCGGCCAGGGCATCCAGCAATGGACCAACCGCGCTGCGGGGCAGATTAATCGCAGCACAAGCGGCCACGATCGCAGCTTCGTCGGCCGCGACCAGCGATGCTGCCATCATGCTGAAACCAATCTGATTTTTCGCCGCCAGGACAGCGACAATCGCCAGCCAGTCATGGCGCGCGACGGCCGCGCACAGCAGGCCCGTGCTATCCTCTACAGTGTCAATGCTGCGGGCAAAGGAGAGGGCAGCCGAATCAATACCGCTAAGCCGCGTTGCGCCAAGGGCAGCCTCCACCGCCGCTGCGACCTGTGGCGCGCGCGCCGCCGGGTCTTTGGCCAGGGCAAGATCCTGCGCCGCAATGTCCAGCAACAGCGCGCGGTGCACCGGCATCGACAATTCTTCGGGCAATAGTTCGGGCATGCCAAACGGATCGCTGCGCTGGGCATCGGCAATGCGCAGCGCCAGATATGCCATATCCACCGCGACTTGCGCAGGCGAATCAGGTTCAACCAGTTCCGCCGCAGCGGGCCTTGGCAGTGGGATCGTCCCGCGCTCGCCGTCGCCTGCGCCGAACAGCGCAAGGGTCGGCTCTGCAATCGGTGCTGGAACCATCCGCCGCCAACGATATTCTTCGAGCCTGGCAAGTATAACCGGGGCCAGAATGCCTGCAGAGGGAACCCCCCCGGTCTCCCAAGCCGCCCAGATTGCCGCCGGTTGTCCAACCAGCGGCAGCATTGTCGCCATCCGTGTAATCAGGCGCCCCGATATACCAAGCGCCAAGGCCTCTTGCTCCTCGGTCAGCCGAACAGCGTCGGGCCTTCCCAGCCGCGCAGCAAGCGCCGCTTGGTGACCGGACCACAGGTCTGCCGCCGACTGAAAACGCGGAAATGGAAGGTCGCTATGCATGCAATCACCGAAATAACAGGCCGATGTTAACGTCCTCTAAACCGTGTTGGCACGCCGTTGGGACAATCGCATCCATAACAATAATTGTGCCAGACCGACCAGCGGCAAAAGCGCAAATGTGATGCCAACCACGCCCAAGGGTGCAGTAACGGCCAGCAATAACCATGCCTGATCCCCGTCGGGTAACAGCCAGTGGTGGGTCCGCCCCGCACCAAGTTCGCGGTAAAGCCAGCGCGCCAGCAATATGACGGCGGCCACACACAGGCCGGGGGCGAGCAGGGCAAGGGGCGGCGGCGGTGCCGATGCCTCATAAACATGAACCCACGGCAGGGCCGCGAGCAGCGAAACCGATGCAAAGCGAAACAGCCTGCGCAATCGTTCCATGCCCCGGCTTTCGATCCGAAAGGCGGCCATAAAGCGGAGTGCCGACAATCCCGTCGATCCGGCCAAGGCGGCGATGGCAGCGGCAAAGGTCTGGCCGACGCCCACCAACGCGCCTGCGCTGAGCCAACTGAGCCCGGTCAACCACGGCATGGCGGCGATGACGCGCGGCGAGCGCACCAGCCACGGACCGATCAAGCGCACCAGCGGCATCGTTACCAGCGACCGGCCCATTCCCATGCCGCCAAATTCGACCTGCTGGATGCCGACGCGTTCCATTTGTGCGGCGGTGGCGGTATCGGCGACGATGGAAATCTCACCCTGCCCGAATAGCGCTGGTTCGCAGGCGAGCCGGGTGCCATTGGCCTGGATGGCAAAGCGCAGCAGGGTGAGGACGATGTCCCATTCGCCGGGCAGTGCGGCAAGTTCGGCCACGCTGGTCGCTGGCACCAGCGCAAGACCGCCCCAACGATGTTCGGAATCGACCCGTACAAGCATGCGGGTCAGCGGCGTATCGGCGGTGACAAGAATCGCGGGCGCACCGCTGGTTGCAAGCGCCCGATACTGCCCCGGCGGCGCAATCAGGCCATCGGCGACCAGCAACAAGCGGTCGGTGGGTTGTAACGCAACTTGCAGATCGGCTGCCTCGCGCACAATTTGCACCTTGGTATCGCGGCGGCGGACGCGGTCCAGGGCTTGTGACAATTCGGGCGGGACAATGCCCACGACCACGAACAGCGTGTCGGCCCCGGCGTCGCGGGCGCGGGCGGCCTGACGCTCGATAATCGTCTCGCCCGCTACCGGGGCCAGGGCCCGCAGGATGCTGCCGTCATCAAGCAGCTCGCACGCCGCGATCAGTGCGACAAGAGCCATGCGCTGGTCCGGAAAAATGCTGATGTCATCCGCCCTGTCTGCTCATCTGGAGCCGCTTTGGCAAGCCTTGCACGGGGCGGATTGCGGGGCCTGCATTCGGAAATCGCGGATGGCGCAACAGCATTTTGATCGAGAGGCTTGATGCACCTTTCAAAAACTGGTTCGGAAATTCAAATTTCAACAGCTTACATGTTATTTTTGCCATATTGTCGAGGTTAGCCGGGCTGGTCATTCATGCAAAGTTCGGCTAGTAACAGAACCATCATTTATTCAGTTTGGGAAGTCCGGTTTTGACCGAAGAAACGCCTGTGCCGCCATCCATGCCCGAGGGCATTATGCCGATTAACATCGTCGATGAAATGAAATCGAGTTACCTCGATTATGCGATGAGCGTGATTGTCGCGCGCGCGTTACCCGATGTTCGCGACGGGCTTAAACCGGTGCACCGCCGTATTTTGTTCGCGGCGCAGGAAGGCGGGTTCATCCCGGGTCGCCCCTATAAAAAATCTGCAAAGATCGTCGGCGACGTGATGGGCAATTACCACCCGCATGGTGACAGCGCGATTTACGACGCGCTCGCACGGATGACGCAGGACTGGTCGATGCGGTTGCCGCTGATCGATGGCCAGGGCAATTTTGGGTCGATGGACCCCGATCCGCCAGCGTCGATGCGCTATACCGAGGCGCGGCTGGCCAAGTCCGCGATGGTCCTGCTGGGCGATCTCGACAAGGATACAGTCGATTTTCAGCCCAACTATGATGCCAGCCGCGAAGAGCCAACGGTTTTGCCGGCGCGCTACCCCAATTTGCTGGTCAATGGCGCGGGCGGCATCGCGGTTGGCATGGCGACGAATATTCCGCCGCATAATCTGGGGGAAATTATCGATGCCACGCTGGCGCTGATCGAAAATCCGGCAATCACGCTGGAGGAGCTGATGGCGATTGTGCCGGCCCCCGATTTCCCAACGGGCGCAATGATCCTGGGCCTGGGCGGCGCGCGCAACGCTTATGCCACCGGGCGCGGATCGATTATGATGCGGTCAACCCACATAATCGAAGAAGGCCGCGGCGATCGCCGGTCGATCGTGCTGACGGCCATCCCGTTTCAACAGGGCAAAAATGCGCTGGTCGAAAAAATCGCCGAAGCGGCGCGTGACAAACGGGTCGAGGGCATTTCCGATATTCGCGACGAATCAAACCGCGAAGGCGTGCGCGTCGTTATCGATCTGAAGCGCGATGCGACCCCCGACGTAGTGCTGAACCAGCTGTGGCGCAACACCCCGGCGCAGCAAAGCTTCCCCGCCAATATGCTGGCCATACGCGGCGGCCGCCCAGAGATGATGGGGCTGCGGGAGATCTTGTCCGCATTTGTAACGTTTCGTGAAGAAGTCATCACAAGACGTTGTAAATATGAACTTTCTAAAGCACGCGATCGGGCCCATATCCTGCTCGGCTTGGTAGTCGCGGTCAGCAATCTGGACGAGGTAGTGCGCATTATCCGCGGTTCGCCCAGTCCGGCGGTGGCGCGCGAGGCCCTGAGCATACGCGAATGGCCGGTTGGCGAGATCGCGCCCTATATCCGTCTGGTCGAAGCCATTGAGGGCGAGTTTGAAGCCGGAGAAACCTACCGCTTGTCCGAAACCCAGGTTCGCGCGATCCTGGAGCTGAGGCTGCACCGCCTGACTGCTCTGGGTCGCGACGAAATTGGCAAGGAACTCAAAGAGCTGGCAAACGACATTGAGGGTTTGTTGAGTATTCTTGCTGATCGGATCAAACTATATGCCGTGATGCGTGAGGAGCTGGCGGCGGTGCGCGCCGAATTTGCCACCCCGCG
>Ga0105045_10002029_pt1 | contig 16881 bp, 16 predicted proteins | sample MAT02_FD_78089 | JGI IMG/M metagenome (GOLD analysis project Ga0105045, IMG submission 78089) | Freshwater microbial communities from Lake Fryxell liftoff mats and glacier meltwater in Antarctica - MAT-02 (megahit assembly) | ecosystem: Environmental > Aquatic > Freshwater > Ice > Liftoff... | reverse complement strand
TAGTTACCGCTTCGATCGCCGTTGTCGCCGCTGTTGCTGTTGCTGTTGCTGTTGCTGTTGCTGTTGCTGTTGCTGTTGCTGTTGCTGTTGCTGTTGCTGTTGCTGTTCCAAACAGCCCTTCTCTCCGTACCCTTTCTGTTCCCTTTGCACCTTTGCGTTTTGCCGTTGCCGTTGCCGTTGCCGTTGCGGTTGCCGTTGCCGTTGCCGGCTTTCGAAGAACCCTCAGCCCGTGTGATACATGCGCCGTTCCCGTGTCCTGACCTGCCTGTCATTGCTTGCCACGATGGTGGCGTGCAAGCCTGATGCGGCGGCGGGGCCGGCGCGGCTGCTCGTGTTCTCGAAGACAGCCGGCTACCGGCACGCCTCGATCGACTCGGGGAAGGTCGTACTGATGCGGCTGGGCGTGGCGAATGGCTACGTCGTCGACACCACCGAGGATGCCGCGCGGTTCACCGACGAGTCATTGAAGCAGTACGCGGCCGTGATCTTCCTCAGTCCCACCGAGAACGTCTTCGAGCGGCCACAGGAGATTGCGCTGCAGCGCTACATCCAGGCTGGCGGCGGCTATGTGGGCATCCACGCCGCCGCCGACGCGGAGTATGACTGGCGCTGGTACGGGCGCCTCGTCGGAGGGTACTTCCTCAGCCATCCTGCGCAGCAGGACGCAATGCTCACGGTCGTGGACCGCACGCACGGCTCCACGACGCACCTGCCGGCCGAGTGGAAGCGCTTCGACGAATGGTACAACTTCAAGGCGCTGGCCCCGAACCTGAAGGTCCTCGTCACCATCGACGAGTCGAGCTACACCGGTGGCGAGAACGGCGCCACGCATCCGATGTCGTGGTACCACGACTTCGATGGCGGGCGGGCCTGGTACACGGCGCTCGGCCACACCAACGAATCCTACGCCGACTCACTCTTCCTGAAGCATGTGCTCGGGGGTATCCGCTACGCCGTCGGTGCGCAGCGTGCGCTCGACTACGGCAAGGCCACCGCGGAGCTCCCGCCCCCCGACTCGCTGTTCCGCAAGGTCGCGCTCACCATGGGTACGCTGGCCGAGCCGACCGAGATGGCCGTGCTGCCGACCGGCGACGTGCTGATCGCGCAGCGGGGCGGAGAGGTGGTGCTGTTCCGTGCGCAGGACAAGTCCGTGAAGCCCGCCGGCAAGGTGGCCGTGTACTCCAAGGCGAAGAACGGCTCCAACGTGGAGGAGGGGCTGCTCGGCATCACCATCGATCCCGGTTTCGAGAGCAATCACTTCGTCTATCTGTTCTACAGCCCGGCCGATACCTCGGTAAACCGCCTGTCGCGCTTCGAGCTCGATGGCGATTCGCTGCGCATCGGATCGGAGAAGGTGGTGCTCGAGTTCTACTCGCAGCGGGAGATCTGCTGCCACACCGGCGGCTCGCTGGCGTTCGGACCAGGCGGGGTGCTCTTCGTTTCCACCGGCGACAACAGCACGCCGTTCGACGAGGCGAAAGAGAGGTTCGCCAGCCATGGCTTCTCGCCGACTGACGATCGGCCCGGGCACGAGCCCTACGACGCGCGCCGCACCGCGGCCAACACCAACGACCTGCGCGGCAAGATCCTGCGCATCCGCCCGAAGGCTGACGGCACGTACGATATCCCCGCCGGCAACCTGTTCGCACCGGGAACGCCGAACACGCGGCCCGAAATCTTCGTGATGGGAAACCGCAATCCCTACCGCATCTCCGTGGACCAGCAGAGCGGATTCCTCTACTGGGGCGACGTGGGCCCCGATGCCGCCGACGACACCCTCGCCACACGCGGGCCGAAGGGCTATGACGAAATCAACCAGGCGCGTGCTGCGGGCAACTTCGGCTGGCCGCTCTTCGTCGGCGACAACTATCCCTATCGCCGCTGGGACTACGCGACCGGCGCGAGCGGCCCGCTGCATGACGCGACGACGCCGCTCAACGAGTCGCGCAACACCACCGGCCTCCGCGAACTCCCGTCGGCGCGCGGCGCCTTCATCTGGTATCCGTACGGCCCCACCCGCGACTTCCCGCAGGTAAACAAGGGCGGTCGCACCGCCATGGCCGGACCGGTCTACCACAGCGACCGGTACCCGAAGGCGCGGGACACGGCACTCCCGTCGTACTTCGACGGCAAGCTCTTCATCTACGACTGGATCCGGCACTGGATCTACGCGGTCACCGTCCGACCCGACGGCGACTACGAAGCGATGGAGCGTTTCGCGCCGCGCGACAGCTTCTCGGCCCCGATCGACATGGAGCTGGGACCGGATGGGCGGATCTACGTGCTCGAATACGGGAAGGCGTGGTTCGCGCGCAACGCCGACGCGGGGTTGTCGATGATCGAGTATCGACGTCCGCGTTGACCGAGCCGACCCACGCGCAGACGCCAGCAATAGCGCCCGTCAGTAGCCGGACGACAGCGCCCGGATGTCCTTCTGACCGCTGGCGACGCCGAGTCCGACGCTGAGCCCGAGCACAATGGCCGTGCCGCCGCCGATGAACGGCAGGATCGCGGCGATTGGCGTGGCCACGACGGCCGTGGCCAGGCCGGCGAGGATCGGCGCCCACCAGGTCAGTGCCGCGTCCACGAAGCGCAGACGCTGGCGGACGAAGGAGCGGGCGGTGGTGTAGCCGACCCACGAAGCCGCAGTGCTGGCGGCAATGGCGAGGAGAAGGGTGAGCATAAGAACTCCTGTGAGAGCGGACGCGTGGTGCCTGCGATCATTACGTCGGCCGGCCCGGGAGGTTTCGCAACCGTCCGGTCCGGTGTCCGGTCAGGGCTGGCGTTCGAGATCGCGCAGCCAGACGTTGCGGAAGCGCACCGGGTGGCCGTGGTCCTGCAGCGTGATCGGCAGGCGGTCGGGGTGCGCAGTGTAGGGTGGGCGTGAGCGATTGGCCGTCGGGCCCACCAGTTCCATGTCGTCCTGGATCAGCACGCCGTTGTGGAGCACCGTGAAGCGCGCGGCGCTCCTGAGCGACCCATCGGCGTTGAAGCGCGGCCGGTGGTAGATGATCTCGTACGTCTGCCACTCGCCTGGCGCCCGCGTCGCGTTCACGAGCGGCGGGAACTGGCCGTAGAGCGCCCCCGCCTGCCCGTCGGCGTAGGTGTCGTTGCTGCGCGAGTCGAGCACCTGCATTTCGTAACGCCCGTCGGCCATGAACACGCCGCTGTTGCCACGATCCTGACCTTTCCCCACGGGCGGGTTCGGCGACATCCACTCGATATGGAGCTGCACGTCGCCATAGCTGTCCTTCGTGCTCAGCGTGCCCGTCCCCGGCACGGCGACGAAAGCGCCGTCGTCCACGCGCCACGTCGCTGCCGCACCCTTGCCCGACGTCCACCGGTCGAGCGAGCGGCCGTCGAAGAGCACGATCGCGTCGGCCGGCGGTGCGATCGTGAATGGTGCGCCCGGCGCGACGACCCGGGGCGTCGGGCGTTCCTCGGAGTGCTGCGGCCACTGGCTGAGCGGGCTCTGTGCGGCCAGGGGCAGGGCGGCGAGGAGCAGGGCGGCGGCGGCGAAGGCTGTCTTCATGGAGGCACCGGATGGTGAGGCGCGCGCGGGAGTGCGCCAGAGGGGATGCGGCACGCGGACACGCGCGAGGTCACGCGCGCGCGTCGGCGAGATCGTCGGGGGCCGCTGCGGCAGGAATGTAGGCGCGGGACGCTGCGCCGACACGCCGCGCCACTGCCGGTGCACGCGAGCAGGACGAGCGACCCGGCCGCTCCCGCAGAACGCCGCAGCGCATGGATGAGTGCGTGGTCCGCCGCGTGGTCCGCCGCGTGGTCCGGCGCGTGGCCGGGTGCACGCGGCACCGATACGTTTCCCACACTGCAGCCTCCGCTGCACGCCATCGTTCATTCCGCCTGACCCGCAGCGTGCCTCCCTCGCCCGACGCCACAGCCGTCCCGTCCCGCGCGCGCACCGGTTACACACTCGCGGTCCTGTTCGGCCTCAACTTCATGAACTTCTACGACCGGCAGGTGGTCGGCGCGGTCGGCGAGAAGATCAAGCAGGAGTGGCAGCTCAGCGACGGACAGCTCGGCAGCCTCACGACGGCGTTCGTGCTGCTGTATGCACTGGTCGGCATTCCGTTCGGCCGGCTCGCCGACACGGCGTCCCGGCCTCGCCTCCTCGCCGGCGCGGTGGCGGTGTGGAGTGCGTGCACGGCGCTCTCGGGCGCCGCGTCGAGCTTCGCCCTGCACGTCATCGCGCGCATGGGCGTCGGTGTCGGTGAAGCGGGACTCGCCCCCGTCGCGAACACGCTCATCGCCGATCTGGTCCCGCCGCATCGCCGCGCCCGCACGATCAGCCTCTTCATGCTCGGCCTCCCGCTCGGACTCGGTGCGAGCTACCTCGTGAGCGGGATGATCGCGCAGGCCACCGGTGGCTGGCGCCCCGCACTCTACGTCGCCGCCGCGCCGGGGATCGTGCTCACGGTGCTGGCCCTGTTCATCGTCGATCCGCCGCGCACCGCCGCGCCAGTCGCCGCGCCAGTCGCCGCACCAGTCGCCGCGCCACGCACCACGACGCTGGCCGCGAGCATCCGTCAGGTACTGGCCGTACGGACGATGTGGTGGATCATCCTCTCGGGCGCGGTGATGAACCTCGTGATGTATGCGCTGGGCGCCTTCAGCACGTCGTACTACCTTCGCTATCACGGGCTCGACATCGATCACGCGAACCGCTTCAATGCCCTGACGTTCGGCATCGGCGGGGGACTCGGCATGCTGCTCGGTGGCTGGCTCGGTGACCGCGCTGCTCGCGGCGGGCCAGCGGCGCGGCTGCAGCGTGCGATGCTCGGTGCCCTCGTCGCGGCACCACTGCTCTGGTGGGCGCTGGAGCAACCGCGCGGCTTTGCCTGGGGCTACGCGGGCTGCCTCTTCGCTGCCACGCTCGCAATCTATCTCTACTACAGCACCGTCTACGCAGCCATCCATGACCTCGTGCCTGCGCCGGTGCGCGGCATGGCGATGTCGGTGTACTTCTTCGTCTTCTATGTCTTCACCGCGATCGGGCTGGTGCTCTTCGGGCGCCTCAGCGATGCGATGGCGGCGCGCGCCCTCGCCACCGGCGTGTCGGCCGCTGAGAGCCGTGCGCTGGGGCTGCATGACGCACTGTACGCGATGCCGGTGGCCTGCGCGGTGCTCGTGCTGGTGCTGTACGCCGCCTCGCGCAGCGCAGCCGCCGAGACCGCGCGCCCGGGCGCTGCACTGGTGTCCTGAGCGCGGCGCACGACGCGCACGAGGCTGGACGCGCGCGCAGGGCGGCGGTCCCCCATCGCGGCGATGCCAGGGACGGCCGCTGCAGCGGGGGGAACGTTCACGCGACATCTTTCCGTCTGCCCACGACGCTCAGTTGCACCCTGGCCACCGCAGACTGCCACCATGCCGACGCCTCCGCTCTCCCGACGTGACTTTCTCGCCCGGTCCGGCGCCGGCGCCGCGCTGCTGACCACGGGCACCGTGGCCGATGGCCTGCTCGCGCGCGGGGCACAGGCGTCACCGACTGCACGCACCGCTGCGCGCGCGCTGCCGATCGGCATCGAGATGTACGCCGTGCGCGGCGAGCAGCAGCGCGACCTGCCGGGCACTCTGCGCGCGCTGAAGGCGATGGGCTACGAGGCGGTGGAGTTCTACGCGCCGTACACGGGCTGGACGCTGCCGTATGCCAAGACGGTGCGCACGATGATGGACGACATGGGACTGCGCTGTCACTCGACGCACAACGGCATGGGGTCGCTGCTGCCGGGCGAGTTGATGACGAAGGTGGTCGAGCTGAACCAGATTCTTGGCGCGCGCTACGTCGTGCTCGCGTCACCGCCGTTCGAGCAGGGTACCGCCGCCGACTACACGCGTCTCGCCGCGCAGCTCACTGCGGCCGCCGACGTGCTGCGCCCGCACGGGCTCTTCGCCGGCTACCACAACCACGATGCCGAGTGGGCGACGGTGGACGGCGGGACGCGTGCGATGGACATCATCGCCGGTGGCACGCCGGCCGACCTGATGCTGCAGCTCGACGTCGGCACGTGCATGAAGGCGGGGGCCGATCCGGTGGCGTGGATCACCGCGCACCCGGGCCGCATCCGCAGTGTGCACCTGAAGGACTGGGCGCCGGGCACGGAGGCGCAGGAGAAGCAGTACCGCGTGCTCTTCGGTGAGGGCATCTCGCCGTGGTCACGCATCATCGGCGCGCTGGAGTCCACGGGGGGTGTGGAGTTCTACCTCATGGAGCAGGAAGGAAGTCGGTACTCCGAGCTCGACACGGCCAGGCGTTGCCTCGATTCGTGGCGGAAGCTGCGTCGCGGCTGAGGCGTCGGCCTCTGCGGCTTTCGGGAAGCGTCGACGTCCGTCAACGCCGTTCACGCAGAGGTGCGGAGCGGCAGAGGGATCGGTGCGACGGGCGTTGTGCACAGAGCATCGCGGCATCGCAACTAAATTTGGAGGCGAACGGTCACCTGCCGCTCCCAGAGACAATTCCTGGTTGCCGGGCACCGAGCGTGGCGCCGTGGATGGAGCTCCGCGCCGCGACGTCCCCTCTACTGCTCCGCAGCTCTGTGTGAACGGGTTTGCGAGGGCGAACGGGCGCGACTGCCCGAAGCGCTGGCCCAACTGCCAGCCAATTCGCTAAGCCTGCCGCGCTGGCCAGGCTGCGAGCGCGGCGGCGGTGACGGGATGGCCGGGGCCGAGGATGCGGGTGCAGCGTTCGAGGAAGGCATCGGCGCCACCCTTCGGAGCAGCCCAGTGAGCGGCGCGGGCGAAGGCGGCCCCCAGTGCGTGGTGCACCTCGGGCGTCGCGGCGGGGTGGTTGGCCACGAACGGCTGCAGGTCGGCGTCGTCGTAGATCGGGGCCGACTGCGCGATCGCGTGCAGCTCTGCGGTCGCGATACCGGTCTCCGAGAGCCCGCCCGCGAGCAGGAGCAGCAGCGGATCGCGGCAGCCGTCTTCGGGGGCAGGGCAGAGCAGCGGAAGGAGGATCGATGCACGCCAGATGGGCCATTGGTCCGTCAGCACACCCGCCGCCGTCAGTGCCAGCAAGCACGCCGACCCCGCCACCTTCTCTTCGGCATCGCCTTCGGTGAGAGCGATCACCGCCCGCTCGCCGACCACGTGCCAGGCATCGTCGGTGAGGTGCAGGCCATGCTCCGGGCGCGTCTCCATGCCCAGACCGTCGGTGCAGCGATCAGCCAGGCGCCAGAGCACCAGCACGCCGCCCGCGTCGCTGAGTGCAGCGGCCAGAGGCCCGTCGATCATCTCGCCGCGGTCGGCTTCCACCATGGCGAACCCGCGGCGGGCGCGCTCGCGGCGTCGGCGGTCGGACTTGGCTGCCCGAAAACTGCGATCCAGCAGCGCCAGCGATGCCGTGAACTCATCCACCGGTTCGCGCGGCGGAGCCCACGACGTGCGCAACTCGTCCTCGCCCTGTGACTGGCTGCGCGCGGCGTACATCCACCGCGCCGCTGCCGTCTCCGGCAGCCACTCGTTCCACGCCAGCAGGGCCAGGCCGCGCACGGCCTTCTGCGCGTCGATGATCATCGGATGGTCGGGCGAGTAGGTCGTCATGCAGCAGCGCACCTGGCAGGCGGTCGGTAGGTGACGTTCCGGTCGCTGCGCAGTGTCGGCCGTAGCGCACACGCACTCAAGCGTTCACCGCGGCCTCGGGCGCCATGTCAGGCATCAGGTGACGGCCCGGGGAGGCGCACGGCTGGCGCGACTGGATCGTGGCCGGGGTGCATCCAGCTTACCTCGTGGTGGTGTCCGTCCGGAGAGCGGAAGCCCGTGCCGTACATGAAGCCGTGGTCCTGCGGCGGCATGGCGGTCGTCGCACCGGCGCTGCGTGCTGCCTCCGTCAGCCGATCGACCTCGGCGCGGCTGTCCTCGGAGAGGGCGTACATCGCCTCCGTCACCGCCGTCACGTCGGACGGCACACGATCGGTGAAGCGCCGCAAGAAGCCGTCGGTGAGCAGCATGAAGGACGCCTCGTCGCTGATGATCATGCAGGCCGCGTTCTCGTCAGTGAGCTGCGGATTGCACGTGCATCCCAGTGCGCCGGAGAAGCGCTTGGCCTGTTCGAGGTCGGTGACGCGGCTGTTGACGAACAGCTTGCGGCCAGTGGCCGACATGAAGGACTCCGTGGTGAGCGTGATGGGACAGACGACCGCGACCGGCGACAGCGGACGCCCCGATGCGTGGGAGGCGGTTCGACGCTCCATCACGCCGGAACTCATCGGTGCGGCGCCGGGAGTTGCATCGGCAGGCCGAATCGCGGGAAAAGGGTTTCGGTATCGAAGACGAAGGTGCTTCCCTCGATGCGGTCGCCGTCGAGGTCGAGCAGCACGAGCGCCCAGGGCGTCGCACCGTCGTCGCGAGACTGGCCGAACGCCGGCATGCCGCTCGCGGCGGTGCGCACGAGGCGCGAGCCGCGGCAGCCGCAGGCGCATCCCAGCAGCCACTGCGCGATGGTGTCCGGTCTCCGCAGCCAGAGTGAGCAGGGCGGCATGTTCATGGTCGCGTCCTCCTTCATCAGCGCGGCGACTGCTGCGACGTCGTACGCCTCGAAGGCGGCGACGTAGCGTTCGACGAGCGCCTGCTGCGTCTCGGAGAGGCCAGCCAGCACGGATGGCGATTTACGTTCTCCCGGGACGGTGACGCCGCGCTCGGCGAGTGTGGCCCAGCTGTTCGAGCGTGTCATCGACGGTGCCGGGCCAATTTCGATGGGCCTGAGGCGCAGACTGCGATCGGCCAGGGCGTCGAGGCAGACGGTGGTGGCGATGCGGTGCAGCCACGTGCCCGGTGCGGCGCGGCCGTCGAAGCGGTGGAGGGCGCGCCAGGCGCGGAACATCGTTTCCTGTACCGCGTCGTCGGCATCCATGACGGGTCGCGGGATGAGAACATCTTGCACCACCCATCACTGCGAGGCGCCCGCAGCTCACGCTGCGTGCACGCGCAGGTCCGGCGCGCCTGCCGTGCGCGCGACGAGGGCCGCCAGGTCGAGCACGGTCGCTGACAGCGCGACCCCGTCGCGCGTGGCGCGGAACATCTCACGCATCGTCGGCAGCGCGCCCATCTGCACCTGGCTCAGCCGCGGCAGCGGCGACGGGGAAGCGTCGTGCAGGAACGCGAGGTGTTCCACGGCGTAACCGCGCGGACCGTCGGCACCCTCCACGATCAGTACTGGTCGTTTCGCGAGGTCAGCGAGCGGTGTACGGCCCATCAGCGTCGCCAGATCGTACACCGGCACGGTCCGCGCGCCGTGCACGCAGATCCCCGCCAGTGACTCCCCGCGCTGGCGCAGGTCGGTGAACGCGTCGGGGAGGCCGATCACCGCCGAGAGCTGGCGCACGGGCGAGGCGAGGATCCCACCGCCGGCGGCGTACACCATGTAGCGGGTGCGCTCCGCGGTGATGGCGGTGTGCGCCGCGGTCATGGCGCCGGCATCGGTCCCGGGCTCGGCACGAGTGAACAGTGTGCGGTCGACGATCGAGGCGGCGCGGAGCAGGGCTGCCGGGTCCACCACCAGCGCGATGCCATGTTGTGGCACGAGCAGGCTCCCGCTGCAGAGCGCCATGTGCGCCGACGCGCCATCGGCGAGCGGCGTGATGCGCTCCGGCGCGATCGGCACGATCGCGAGGACGTCGTCGATCAGGAGTGACAGCGAGTCGTGGCTGTCCTGTCCGACCACGACCAGGTGACTGCCTGCAGACCCCGCTGGCTCGCCCGTCGAGCCAAGGAGCGACGCCAGATCGATGATGGCGAGGGTCTCACTGCGGAACTCGTGAAATCCGCGTAATGACTCATGCGGCATCGCGAAGCCGGTGTGAGCGGGGGTGCGCTGCACCTGGCGCACGGTCCGCGTGGGAATGGCGAGGCAGCGGCCGCCGGCGCGCACGAGGACGTGGGATTCGCCGTGTTGATGGTGCCCCGAGTCTGCGGTCGGACCGTTCCCGATCGGGTTCACCGTCGTACGCAGGTCACCCAGCGCCAGCACGGCGTCGATGTCGAGGATGACCGCCACGCTGCCGCCATCAGGCGGGGTGTAGAGCTGCGAGTAGAGCGCCGCGGTCTGGCCCGGGCGCGACTCCACGTCGGTGATCGTCCCGGCTGCCACGCGTGTGATGCCGAGCACTGCGTCCACTTGGATTGCGAAGCGCGTCCCGGCTTGCTGCAGCAGCAGCACCTGCGCCACTGGACGCTGCTCCACCGGAGGGTGCACGATCGATGCGCCGTCGGGCGCGAGCACGGCGGCGATGTCCACCACCGTGATCGCTGACCCGAGCCAGGAGAATGCCCCGAGAGCGTACGGGGCGTTCCGAGGCAGCGGCGACAGGTGCACCGGTCCCATGATCACGCGCTGCACGAGCGCCGCATCGAGGGCGAGCGTGAACGTCCCGACGCGCACCACGGCGATCACACGCGGTGGCACGGCGGCGACCGGCTGCGCCGCCGCAGTCATCCGCTGATGGCCCCGCCGTCGCTGCGGCTGACGAGCTGCACGATCAGGTCGCTGACACGCGTCGCTGCCCGTGACTGCGCCGTCGTGGCCCCGTCGATCGCCGCGATCGACTCGGTCGTCTTGCCGACGCCGTCGCTGATCAGGCTGAACGCCGTCACCGCACGTCGCGAGCACTCGTCGCCACGAGCGACGATCTCAGCCGAGCTGGCGATATGCTGCCGGATGTCGCGCGTGGACTGCGCCGACTTCTCGGCCAGCTTGCGCACCTCCTCTGCCACCACCGAGAATCCCACGCCCTGCTCACCGGCACGAGCCGCCTCGATGGCGGCGTTGAAGGCCAGAAGGTTGGTCTGGTTCGCCAGCTCCGCGATCACCTTCACGATCTCCTCGATGGCGTGCGACGATCTTCGGACTGCCGACATCGCGGTGAGCAGTTCGCTCAGCGCAGCGGAGCCGTCGTCGGCGGAGTGCTGGGCAGCGACCGCCAGTTCGCCCGAGCGCCGTGTGCTGCCGGAGATCGCGTCGATCGCGGTGAGCAGCTCCTTCACCGCGTCGTTCATGGTGGCGGACGTGGCGTTGATGTCCTGCTCGCGACGGACGTGATCCGTCACGTCGGTGGCGAACTTCACGATCTTGAACGCCTTGCCATTCGAGTCGAAGATCGGGTTGTAGGTGGCCTCGATCCAGATGTCCTGACCGAACTTCCCGACGCGATGGTGGCGCCCCCCCAGGAACTCGCCGCGTCCGAGGCGGCCCCAGAGATCACAATACGCCTTCGTCTTCACGAACTCCGGCTTGCAGAACATCCGGTGATGCCGGCCGCGGATTTCGTCCAGGGTATAGCCCGTCGTCAGCAGGAAGTTCTCGTTCGCCGTCAGCACGTTGCCGGCAAGGTCGAACTCGATGACGGCCTGCGCCCGCCCGATCGCGGCAACCTTGCCTGCGGCATCGGTCTCGTGGCGTTGTGTCTCGGTCACGTCGGTGGCGAAGGCCACGACCGCGCTGATCCGTTCGTCGTCGTCGAAGACCGGCGTGTACGACGCCAGCAGCCAGACATCGGCCCCGCGCGCGTCGACGCGTCGGAACGTTCCCTGGCGGCACTCGCCATCCGCCAGCTGCGCCCAGAACTCGCGAGACTCGGCCGTGCGCCCCTCATCCGGGGGACAGAGCATGCGGTGATGCTGTCCCGTGAGCTCATCGAGGCGATACCCCATCAGCGCAAGGAATATCTCGTTTGCCCACAGGATGGTGCCGGTGCGATCGAATTCGATCACGGCCTGAGCGCGATTCACGGCGCTCCAGCGCGCGGCGAGCTCGCGCTCGCTGCGAGGCGCGGTGCTGGTGCTCGCTGTCTCGTGCGGCATGGTCGCGCTCACGGGCGCACGCACCACGGTTGCATGTGATGTCTCATGATCGCGTGTTCGTCAGGGTCGAGGGTGTTTTTCGGTCGGCACGACGCAGAGTCTCGCCCCACGCCAGGAAAGATTGAGCGCTTCTCATAAAGCGAGATGCGCAGCTCCAGGACGCGCGACGATATCGTTCAGCGAGTGCCGGCACGTCAAGACGGGCACAGGCGACGCGGACACAGGCAGCGCAGCAAGGTGCCCACGGCGCCACGTGCTCCACTTTCCCGTCGCGCACCAGCCCCCCACTCCCACATCCGCACCCGACATGAGCTACGACGTGGCCCGCGCCCTCGACACGAAGTCGCAGACGGCGTTCGCTGTGACGATCATCTGCGGCCTTTTCATCGGCGAGACCCTCCAGGTGACACGTCTGGAACCGCAACCGGCGACGGCGGTGATTCTGTCGCTGCTCGGGATCGTCGGGGTCGTGTCGGTCGGGGTGGGGATCCACTTTTACCGGCGTGCGCGGAGGGCGCGGATCGACTGACCCGGCGCTGGGTGGGGTTGGTCTCGCGTTGCAGATCGTCAACTCTTTTCGCGCGGAGGACTGGAGCAACGGAGGAGGCGAGGGTTCGCTCACCTCTGGGGTCGTTGGAGTGCCCGAGGATTCAGGACGCGCCGTAACCCCGCTCGCGGCGTTTCGCCTCCAAAGTTGACCAGCAATCCCATCGGCAGATCCATCAGCCGCAAATAGGTGAGCAGCTGCCGGCTGAAAACTTCCTCGAGGCGATTGCGCTCTCGATCTCGACGACGAGTCGGTGCTCCACGAGCATGTCACACCTCAACCCCTCGTCCAGCGTGATGCCACGGTAGTGAAGCTGAACTGGCTGCTGCCTGCGCACATGGAGACCCTCTCTCGTGAGCGCATTGGCGAGTAATGCTTCACACACGGACTCGAGCACTCCTGGCCCACAATCTCGATGGAGTCGAATCGCGGCGCCGATGACCGCTTCAGACACCGCGTTCAGCTCCGGCCCATCCCGACTCAGCCCCACATGCCGTCCTCCCTCCCTTCGTTGCTTCAGTCCTCCGTGTGAACAGAGTTTACGATCCCACCACACACGCGAAACCCCGGAGTCACGCACAGGTGATCCTTCCCGTGCGCAGTCGGCGGAGTGACGGGCGTCAGGACCTCGAGCCGATCAGCCTCGGCGTGCTTGCACGCGTGAAGAGCAGCGTCCGTCGCGCGCCGTGATCGTCGACTTGCACGATGTTCACCTGATCCGCATGCAGCTCGGTGAGGATGCGGTTGTGCACACGCACGCCGCCCATGCCGGCGGTGAGGACCGCACGGAAGCAGACGAAGTAGAGCCCGCCCTCGCGCCGCAGGCCGCACGGCTCGAGGGTGAGGGCACGTCCACCCGCGTCGTGGAGCGCGAACTGTGTGCGAACGTAGCGCGTCGCTTCGTCGGCTCGCACTGACGAGTCGCGCGGCATGGCATGGCCGGCGTGACGCGCGACGGACGAGGAAAAGTCATCGGCGAAGCTGCGCACCGTGAACGTGACAGCACCGGGTGTGATGGTCAGGACGGTCAGCGTGGTGTGGATCGCATGCGCCGACGCGACACGCGGCGTCATCAGCATCGTGGCAGCGATGCACGCGGCAGCGAGCGCACGGAATGGCGGCGCGGTCATCGTGGGAATCGCTCCGCGGCCCATGCGCTGGCGATCACCCCGATCGTCGCCGACACGGTGACCACGCGCAGCTGGAAGGCCTCAGGCCAGGACGTGCGTCGCACGCGTTGCACCGCTGCGTCGAGCGACAGCAGGAGGCCGGCCGCGGCCACGAGGACCACGATCTGCCCCAGCTCGATCCCGACGTTGAAGCCGAGCAGTGGGACCGCAATGTCATTCATGAAGAGACTGCGGAGGTAGCCGGCGAATCCCGCGCCATGGACGAGCCCGAAGATCACGGCGAACACCGGGCGGTGCCGGGCCGCACTACCGCGCGCGGCGCGTCCGCGCAGCACGATGTTTTCGATGGCCGTCGCGACGATCGTGAGCGGAATCAGGAACTCGACGATCCGTGATGGCAGCACGAGCGTCTCGGTCACCGCCAGCAGCAGCGTCACGGAATGCCCGACGGTGAAGGCGCTCACGACGATCAGCGCGGCGCGCCAGTCGCGGCCGCGGTAGATCGCTGCGAGCACGAGCAGGAAAAGAATGTGATCGGCGGCGCCGACAGCGACGATATGACCGAAACCGAGCCGGAGGAACGCGAGGAACTCGGACATGGCCTAGGCTCCGTTCGCAGCCGCGAGCATGAGTCCACCGATCGTCTCCGCATGCCGACGTAACAGCGGATCGGGGGTGCCCAGCCGCAGCGCCTGTTTCATGGCGGCGCGAGCCTCGGTGTGGCGACCCGACTTGTACAGCGCCCACGCATACACGTCCCAGCCGTAGACATCCTTTCGCTCCGACAGCTCGGCCTTCGCCTTCGTGAGCACCTCACTGACGCGCAGCCCGTGGTCCAGCAGGTACAGGCTCCATGCCCGATGATACGCGCCGGGTTGTGTGCTCACGGCCACCTCGAGCGCGTGAAAGTACGCGGCGCTCGTCGCAGAGTCGCCACGGGCGGCGTACGCATCGCCGACGAGTCCGAGGGTGGCCGGGTCGAGCTGCAGGCCGATGGCTGCCTCGCCCCACGTGATCACATCCTGATGTCGCTCCTGCGCCGTCGCCAGCCGCGCCATCGCCGCCAACAGCCGGGGATCGCCGGGCTCGATCAGCAGGCCGGCACGGATGGCCGCTTCTGCGGCGCGGAGCCGGCCATCGCGCAGCTCGAGATCACCGACACGCAGCGCGAACCAGGCCTTCGTTTCGCGGGTCACGTCGCGGCGTGCCGATGCTTCCGCACGTGCCGACACCAGCAGTCTTCGCGCTTCGGGCACATGGCCGGTGATCTCCAGCCAGCGCGCCAGTCGCGCCGCAATCATCAGTGTGCCGCGATCGGACCACACCGAGCGGAACATCCGCGTGGCCAGTGCGTCATCGCCCAGCTCCATCGCGACTTCGCCGAGCACCGCGCGGTACTCGGGTACGTCCGGCTCGCGCACCACGAGGCTCTCGGCCACTGCGCGGGCATCGACGAAGCGATGCTGGGCCAGCAGGATCGCGACCAGCGTGGCGGAGGTGCTTGCGTTGCGGTGCGTGCGTTTTTCCAACGACCGGCGGGCGTACGTCTCCGCCTGCAGATAGTCGTCGTACGCACCGACTTCACGTGCGCGCTGGAGATGCAGCGCGGCAAGCTGTCCGAGCGCGATCGCGCTGGCGGGGTCGGCATCGAGCGCCTGGCGCCAGACGCGGATCTGCACGTCCCGGTCGGGCCGCTCACTGGATACCGCTGACATGATCGGTGCCGGCGGTGCGCCGGACGACGAGTCACGGGTGCGCGCGACGATGACGATCGTGACAGCAGCCAGCACTGCCACGGCACCGGCGCGCCACACCCGTGCGACGATCATCGCGCGTTCTCGAGGTACGGGAACGTCGTCTGGTAGGTGCGCGTACTGGTGCTGACGTTGTCGGAGGTCAGACCGGTCAAGACGGTCGCAGCCGGGTCGACGACCCTGCCGAAGATGGCACCGAGCCCGGCATCCACCACGTCATCCTGCAACCTGCGGCCGCCGTAGCCGGCAGCGAGCGCCCAGCTCAACCAGCCAGCGGTGCTGCCCGCGCGGTTTGGGAAGACCAGCAGCACGTCGGGCACGAGCACCGACGCCAGCGTGTTCGCGATCGTCGGCCCACGATCGAAGCTGTTGGTGAATGCCCGGATCTTGTCCGGAAATCCGTTGGCGATGTCGGTGGCAGGCGCCGTGCTGTTGTGCAAGCCGTGGTCACGCTTCATGAAGAAGACTTCGCTCACGAGCGGATTGCCGAGTCGCTCGATCTGGTTGTACGTGCGCACGACGTTGGGCGAAGTGCCGCCGTTGTCGTCATCCGAGCAGGCGGAAAGGGCACTGACGGCGAGCGCAGCGACGAGCGTGCGCCCCAGCAGGGTGGATCGCATCGACGAAGCTCCAGTGAGACGTGTGGGGTGTGTGCGATTCGCATGGTGCGCGTTCATCGGCTGATGGTGCTCCAGACACCGAACCTGGCGTCAGCCGCTCCGCTCGACTGGAGCGCAGACTTCGGCAGCTCGATCGCAATCGCGAGCGTGTTGAAAGGCCTGAGGAAGTCGACACCCGGCATGCGGAACGAGCCGGCGGGTGGGCCGACCTGCACGGCCAGCGGTCCCGTGCTCGGCCGGCGATCGGGGATGATGTTGAAGAACTGTTCGAGGTCGATCACGAACGGATCAGCCTTGAGTCCGGCGAACGTTTGGATGCCGGTCACACTCCCCGACGTCGTGCCGACGCGTCCGGTGACGACGGTGCCCGCGGTGGCCAACATCGTCCTGGTACCCGTCATCGGCGGCGCAACGGGGCCGCGTACGGTGTAGCGCTGGTTGCCCCCCTCGCCGCCGTCGAAGGTGACCTGGAATACGAGGTCCTCGACGGCGTCGCCCGTGTTGTCGACCTTGATCTGGTACAGCAGGTTCGGATCGAACGACGCCGTCGCGCCGGCAATGGGGCTCGAGGTGGTGACCACGAGCGCGATGCGGCTGGCACTGGAGCCGGGAAATGCATAGACATCGTTGATGTCCATGCGAGGATTCAGCTCGACCTCAGGAGTATCCATGTGGTCTGAGGCAGAGGCGCGCTGCACAGCGATGATTGCTGCTGTCAAGAGCCCAATGGTGGCGAGCGCGCGGATTGGACGCGCACGAAGGGACGGGAGCGGCATGGATGACCCCGGTGATCGGGTGGGTGTGGCGACGGACAGCCTTTCACGATGGCTACGTGGGAAGAAGCGGACCGGATTTCCCGGATGGAACATTTGCCTGACCAGGCCGCCAGCGCCTGGCGTCGTCGCGGTCGTTCTCGAGTCGCCATCGTAGACTCTGCGCACACGGAGGACTGAAGCAACGGAGGAGACGAGGGCTCGCCACTGTTTGGCAGTCCTCCCTTCCTTCGTTGCTCCAGT
>Ga0105045_10002028_pt1 | contig 16882 bp, 10 predicted proteins | sample MAT02_FD_78089 | JGI IMG/M metagenome (GOLD analysis project Ga0105045, IMG submission 78089) | Freshwater microbial communities from Lake Fryxell liftoff mats and glacier meltwater in Antarctica - MAT-02 (megahit assembly) | ecosystem: Environmental > Aquatic > Freshwater > Ice > Liftoff... | reverse complement strand
CGGGTATCGTTCACGACACGCGTCTGTTGGTTTGCATAGGCAGGTGAATTGATCAAGGCATCGGATCTTACTAGTGATGGGAAATCGAACACGGTGACTTGATAGGAATCACTTTGTACCGAACCGTATCGAACGAGATAGCTGAAATCCTTCTGAAGGTTACGCAAGTAGCATCCGAACAATGGATCATTTAAACTGCGTTGAAGGCTGGTCGGTGTCACAACGCCAAGCGAGTCTGTCGATTCTACGAAAGCAACTTCAGGGACCGGTTCCGTAAATCGAGCTGTAATAAAAAGATCGGAACCGCGTTCGATTTCCACGGCGCCCGGTTCTACGTGCACAGTTTGCTCGTTGCCGGTCGGTACCAGGGGAGAGATACTTGCTAATTCTATCGCATCGGGCTTCGCAAATGCCGCGATCGCAACTGTTGATGCGAAAGCAAGGGCTGCAAATTGGAAAAGCCATGCGACCAACATTCGCGAGGAGGATACGGATTTCGTCCAGTCATTGACTCGACCGTGATGGATGGTTTCCTTGATTAAGGAGTTCCTGAGATAGAGCGATTCGCCTGGTTGACTAGGCTGCGAAAGTGTAATGAGTCTTTGCTTCAGCGATGGATAGCGATCTTCAATTCGAGCGGCAATCCATCGATAGTCCCGGAAGGCTAAACGCATGACTAGCCATACCATGCCCAATCCAACACTAACCGCTAACACGATCCATTTGATCGCATGCTTGGTGTAGAACCAGTTCTGGATAAACGGCAGCATGCCGAGATAAGCAATCACCAACACGATGACCGAAAGACCGAGCCAAACTCCCGTTAGGAGCCAAGCCAAACGCGCTTGTCGATAACGGCCAGCGACACGCGATAGAAGATGAAGTAAGTATCGATCATCCATGACTAGATACCCTTGGCTAGGCAAAACATCGATTCGAAACCAACGACAGCCAACACACCCACGATTAACCATCGCCACCAACCTTGCTGCGACTCGAGTTCAACCGCTCTCAGTTGCTGGCTTGCGGGGGGACTTGGATTATTCGCTTGGCTATCCGTGACCAGAATTCCATACTGGTCCAGTCGATCTAACGGAGCGGGAGCGGTCAGGCTTTCAGACGCTTTTAAATTTACCGAGAACTTGAGAGGATTTCCATTCTGGTCGTACCGAGTGTAAACGCCTGGCTTGTTGAGTATCGCGGTGCAAGTCCGTGATTCACCAATCAATCGATTGACTAGCAGTTCTCCGTCAGGATCCATCATCTTTTCATCCATCGACCACTCGAGAGAGCCACCAACTTGCAGGGACTGACTGTTGTTAAGTTCGGGGCTTGCCAGCCTATACAGTCCCGCGATAAAAGGTACGAACTTACTTGATAGAGCAAACTGGCTTTCTTGAGGCTGCCATCCCGCAAGCATGATCCATAGTCCGCCTAGCCGCGCTGGGCCGGTAACGCTTGTCTCGGGTGTTGAGGTTGATTTGCTAGGAAGGGTTACACCCGTGGCTAGCGACATCGGCGCAGAATTTGGCTTTGGAGTATGACTTAGGAAGGCTGGTGAACCGTCATCGAATCGGCAAAGGACTTCCCAATGATTTGAGCCTTCCATGGAATTCGGCAAATCGATACTTCGATGCTTCCAGAATCGGATCTTAGAGTAGTCATTAAACTTCGAGTCCGAAAGATCCGCAAAGAGCGGGTGCTGAAAATCGATTTGTTGCAACATCGCATAATTCCGAAGTGAGCTCTCGGTTACTTGCCCTACTTCGGGCCCGGACAATAGCCGAACACCCTCCGCGTATTTGACCGACGCAATCTCCTCGGGTGCGTCCCAAACCCATAGGACATGCCCGCCGCGATCGATATGATCTTTTAGTGATTGTAGATCCTGTTCAGAGGCCCAATGCGATGCAACAATCAATGGTGTCGTGGTTGGGTCTGGCCACGGAGCAGTCGAGTCGGGAGCTCGTTGTTGAAAGTTCACCGTTTGTTTTGACGAGCTCAGCGGTAGTTGCTTCAGAAAGTATGAGAGAGAGTCCTCGGGCTCTTGAGACGAACTATCCACACACAGAAGATTCGTTTCCCTGGTTACTTCGTTGGTCACGTAGTACAGGTTGTCAAACTCGTCATCGTCACCCAATATTCTCAACGTAGTTGCGTCCTTGGGAGGCTCCGGAATGCTTAGCGTGAGGCGACTGTTCGCTGGTACTTGGCAAGCGTTCCGCGTCGATGCAATCGGCATCTGGTTCGCATCTAACCAAGCTAATTCAAACGACTCGTTAGGCGAGCGATCGGTGAGTTTCGAGGTAATTTGGTTGGAAACTAAGACTCGAACCGTCCTATCAAGGGTATTTGGGCTATCAGGATCTTGTTTATCCAACTCCTGCTGTGACGCGGCAAATCGATCTGAAGGAAGCACCGTCGCGTATGCGTTTCCGGACGACTTGACGCTAATCTGTTCGATTCGGACCTTGATAGTCTCCGGCCACGTGTAGTCGGCTAACTTGTCTAATTCTATTCCTTCCTGGAAGTCTGTTAGAACGACGATTTGAGACACCGATACAGAGTCCCCTGCGAGAGCGTCTCGATCGCGCTCAAGTAGATCTGCTGCACCCATGAGGGCATCGCCAAGGTCCGTGTGCCTCCAAGTTGGTTTCGCGGAGCTTATCGCTACGCGAGCTTTGTCTTTTCGTTGTGCTAAGCCTGACTCCAACGAATCATCTACGCTCAACAAGGGATGTAACGAATCGTCGAAGGCGTAGATGGAAAGCACATCGGTTGGATTTGATTCGTCGATAATTCGATTCGCCTGTTGTTGAACGGCTTCCCATACGCCTGTTCGTCGCATACTTGCGCTGGTATCAAGCAAAAGCATTTTCGAAACACCCATGGGCTGGCTTTCGGTTGTCACCGGAGCATTCCAATAAGGCCGACTAAATGCCAAGGCCAGTAAAAGTATGGCAGTCGAACGAAGCAGGAGTAAAAACCACTGATCAATTCGACGTGCACTGGTCAGTCGCGGAGTCGTTGCTTCCAAGAACATGAGCGAGCTAAAGACCTTGTGTTGCGTGGGTTGCTTTCGGACCAAGTGCAGCAGGATTGGTAGTGCGACCGCCATGGCAGCCAACGCGTAGAGAGGCGAAAGAAGGTTCATCCACGACCTCCGGTGGTCTTCGAGTAGCCTCTTGAACGCGAACCCGAGTGGGGACGTTGCTGTCGATTCAGCAGTTGCAGTAAGGCCAAGTCCATCGGCTCGTTGGTCAGCAACGATGTCCATCCAATTCCGAGATTGCCTGCCAAATCGATCAACGATTGTTCGTGCTGCTTGAAGCGAGTTTGGTAAGTTGCCTTGGCTGTGGCGGGATCAATAAATATCTCTCGACCAGTTTCAATATCTCGAAGCATCGTTGGTTGGTCTAAGGCAAGCTCTGCTTCAGACGGATCAATGACTCGAATCAACATCACGTCGTGCCTTCGCGCGCGAAGGAACGCCAATGGGGCTCGCAGCGATTCGGGATCGACCAGGTAGTCCGACACAATAATAATAAGGCTCCGATGCCGCACGATCTCTGCTAAATGATTCAGCGGTGCGCGCACATCGGTCGCCGTTCCACGAGGAGGCCTATTGAGCAACGAGAGTATTCGCTTGAGCTGTCCCGTTCTAAATCTGGCTGGTAGCAAATCTGCAATCTCATGATCGAACGTCAGCAATCCAACCGCATCGCGTTGTAGCGTCAAGAAGTAAGCAAGCGTCGCCGCGAGCGTCCTCGCATACTCAAGCTTGGCGTAAGTAATCGAACCAAACTCCATCGATTTGCTCTGATCTACAACGACGTAACAACGACGATTGGTTTCATCCTCGAATTTTTTGAGATAGTAACGGTCGCTGCGTGCAAAGAGCTTCCAGTCAATCGTTCGGGGGTCATCGCCGGCACTGTAGGGGCGATACTCGCTAAATTCAACCGAGAACCCATGCAGAGGGCTACGATGGAGACCATTGTGGAATCCGTCAACAACTGCGGCTGCTCGAAAGTGAAGATCTTTGATTCGCATGAGTACGGACATATCCACCCAGCGATCACTTGCCTTTGTGGAGGCGCTCAACTTGCTTGATTCTGAGGGAGTTGGTTGCATTGATTTGTCCGCTGAGTGTGCCTATGCCTGCTGCTCGTTTAACAATCGTTCGATACACGCTTCGATTGTGATTCCATCTGCTTCTGCTTTGTAGCTTAGAAGTATTCGGTGCCTCAGAACAGGATGAAGCAACGCACGAATGTCATCCCGTGATACGTGCGATTGGCCGTTCAGGAGAGCACGCGCCTTGGCACCCAGGACAAGCATCTGCGCAGCCCGTAAACCCGCACCCCAGCTGACCCATTGATTGATGAACGCCGGTGCTTCAATGCGTCCTGGACGCGTTGCAGCTACTAACCTTACTGCGTAGCCTGCAACTTCTTCGGCGATAGGCATACGACGCACCATCTCGTGGAACTTCAAAACATCTTCGCCGGTAAACAGAGGTTGAATTGGTTCCGGCTTCCGACTGGTCGTCTGCAGCACGACCTTCAACTCATCGGCATAGGGAAGGTAATCAATGTTGACGTTGAACATGAAGCGATCCAACTGAGCTTCCGGAAGCGGATAGGTGCCCTCCATTTCAATTGGATTTTGAGTTGCGAGGACAAAGAAAGGTTCTGGGAGCGGATAACGTTTCCCAGCGGCGGTCACTTGATGCTCTTGCATCGCCTCAAGTAGTGCTGCTTGCGTCTTGGGAGGCGTTCGGTTAATTTCATCCGCAAGAATCACGTTCGCAAAGACCGGTCCCTTCACAAACTGCAGAACACGTTTACCATCGACTTCGTCTAGAATCTCCGTTCCGGTAATGTCAGCCGGCATCAAGTCGGGCGTAAACTGGACACGCCGAAATTCCAGATGAAAAACTTGCGCGACACTTCGAACTAAAAGTGTCTTGGCAAGTCCAGGTGCACCTGTGATCAAGCAATGCGAGCCCGAAAAAAGACATATTAACAACTGTTCGATCACATCGTGCTGGCCCACAATCGTCTTGGACAGCTCGGCATAGATAAGCGTACGTCCTTCGCGTATTTGCTGTACGATGGCAGCCTCTTCTTCGTATTGGGTGAGTTCTTGATTCAAGGTGGGGAATATCCTGGACTGTTGAATGGACGGAGAACAAAGGTGTGGAGGCGATTTTTCTAGTGCGTCATAGCGTAGGTGATGATGTTGATCCCGAGCGGGTAGGCTTTCTTCACGGAGAACTCTTCAAAGTACCACGGGTCGACTCCCTCTTGCTCCCAACCATCACCTAGATCCGTGTTGTGGCAGATGAAGACCATCATGCGATTTGCGTCGTCGTGGATGGCTCGATAATGAGGAATACTGGTATCGGATTCTGGTCTCGGTTCCCAAGTCACCCCTGACCCTTTCCCCGACCAGGCCGCTTGGATCGACGGAAGCTGCGGCTTTTCTTTCAAATCATAAACGCAGTGAAATATCTCGTGTTCCAGCGGGACTTCTTCGGGCTTACGATCAGGAAAGACTCGTTTCATTTCGCCCGCAAAATTATCGTATTCGTAGTCACCCCAGAAATCATCCACCATCAAAAAGCCACCATTGAGTAAGTATCTGCGAAGCGCGACAATTTCTTCATCGAGAAACATCAACGCGCCCGGCTCGATAATGTAAATGAAGGGGTAGTCGAACAATTTCGGATCGGTCAAGTCAAGCACGATCGGCTCCGGGTTCACCTTCATGGAGGTGAGTTGTTGAAGACGAAGCGAGAAGTTGAGTTCGCTATCACGGTAGTCCGTGCTCCATCCACCGCCGCGACCATAACCATGCGATTGATATCGAATTCGCACGAACGTGAACACATCCTTTTCAAAGCCCTTTGCAACTTCCCAGGTAGGAACGTTACCTCGACCTAAATTCTGATCTTGCCAATTCCCACGCCGTTGCCGGTTCGACTGTTGAGCCAAAGCAAACGCGGAAACACAAACCAACATCAGAATCGCAAACGTCAATAGTCTTACGCGTGAAATATTCATGGATTGGGTGGGGCCTGTTCTTGCGATTGTTTTGGCTGCGGCGAATCACGGGGCGAATGACTAATTGTTTGCTTGTCGAGCTCTACGAATAGTCGCAGCGCTTCAACATAGCGTGGAGACTCCTCCAGTGCCATCAAAACATGACGCTTTGCCTTGTCCATCTCTCCTTGTTCATGGAGAGCGGTCGCTAAACGAAAATGTAAGTTCGACGAATCAGGAGGCTCCAGCTCCAAGCAGGCCAATAAAGCTTCTGATGCTGACTTGGGATTGTTGAGATGCTCTGCAACGCGAGCTCGCTCGTTTTGCAACTCATAATCGACAGGTTGAATCTCGTGAAGCCTTCCATACCATGCCTCAACAGCATGCCAGTCATTACGTTGCTTATCGAGTTCGACTAGCCGTAGGAGCGTACGCTTCGAATTGGAGGTTCTGTCGACGATCGTCACGCAAGCCTCGCGTTCCAGATCGTTGTCACCTGATTCCCTGTAGATGTGCGCAAGCAACCCATAGACACCATCTTCCGAAGCATCCTCTGGGAAGAGAGACTTTAATTGATTCGCCTTCACAAGTGCATCGTCCCATCGCTTAGACCTTATTAAGTCTTCACATTTCGAACGTAGGGTCCAATAGGACTGCAATGGAATGAGTGCCAGCGAGGCATCGGGTACAGGGGGGGCCTCTTTTAAAACAGAGCCCAATGTCGGTCGAGTAAAGTCGACGTTGGGTGCGAATGCCGTCGCCTTGGCGATCGCGAACTCACGAAAGTCACTATCTAATAAATCCATCGTTCCCGCAGCCCGTTTCAACGCTTCGTCAGGCGACATTCCAATCGCAAGATCGTCCAACAGTTTCAATAGCGCAGGCATTCCGTACTTCTCGATCCAGAACTCGATCGCAAGGGAGGATTCGAAGTACGCGAACTGAAGCTGCTGCGGCGTTTTGGGTCTTAAGAAAACGCGACTCAGTTGACTGATCGGAACAAAATCCTTTCCGAGAATCATGTCACGATACAAGGGATCCATCGCTTGGCCCCAGGTTGGGTTGCGTTGTCGCTCTTCGTAGACAGAGATCCCTTCCGAAAGCCAACGCGGCATTTTGTTCTTCGTTTTTTGGAGTGTAACAACATGGCAGTACTCGTGCCACAAAACGGCTCTCCAGTTATATTCAACCGACAGTCCCGCAGGCGAGTTTGCAGTTATCAGACGTCCAAAACAAACCCCCAAAAGTCCTTCGCCACCTGGTAGCCCCAAGGTGCGTATTGCGAATTCTTTCTGCTTCGCAAAGATCTCAACAAACACGGGTTCTTCAAGCTTCATCTCATACTTTTTTGCAAGTTTCTCGCGTGCCTCACTCAAAATTGCAACAACATCCTTACCGTAGACGATGGCTTCCTTACGATCCATTCGAATTATGAACCCAGGTGATTCGATCACGGTGTAGCTCTCCAGTTTCTTTTGCAACTGCTTGAGATTGAAAATCGTCACGTCATAGGGATCCTTCTCACGAATCTCATCGACAAGCTTCCAGCCTTCCTCGGAACTGCCTATCCGAAGGAGGTCTTGCGATAATTGAGATGCGGCTGGGATGTAATCCTTGTCCATGAGCAACGCCAGTTGTTGATGCTGGACAGACTCATGAAATCGATAATGGTTCGCGAGTTGCTTGCCGATGGTGAAATCTACTTCTGGATTCAGACTCCATGGTTCGAGGGCTTTCTTACGAAAAGCGTCTTCGTCACTAAATCGGCCTTGCAAATGAGCAATTACAGAACGCAATGCCCAAAGCTTGGGTAACACCGTGTTGACTTGTTCAACCTGCTGGAGCACTTGCATTGCTTCTTCGTATTCTTCGGAAGCCATTTTCGACTCTGCAAGCAAAATCAAACTAGGGATATAGTGTTCATTCAATTCAAGCGAACGTTTAAGATATTCGGTCGCTTTTTCCGGGTCCGAGTTGCTCCATGCACTGGACAATAGAGAAAAAACTTCCGGATCTGAATCGTCGAGGATTACAGCTTTGGCGAGTGCTTGCGAAGCTACTTTGCTATCGTTCTTGTCGAGAGCCATTCTCGCCGTAGCGAGGTAAGCTTCCACAGACTTCGAGTCGACCTTGATTGCTTGGTCATAGCAAATTTTGAGTACTTCCTTCGGATCCTCACCACGCATCAAAAAGAATTCCCCAAGAGGAACTAAGTCCTTCGCGCCAATAAATCTCATTTGCGTTTTGGATAGGATAGACTCGATCGCGTCCAATTGCGCAGTAGCTTTTTCAGGGGAGTCCGTCATGCGGTAGCATCGAGCGCCGAGTAATCGTAATCGAATATTGTCGCGATATCGTTCTGTTGCTTTTTCAAAGACAGTGGTCGCTTCTTGGTACTTGCCGACCGTCAACAGAGTTTCGATTAGCATCCGCGGCCAGACATCATTCCAGATGCCGCGATTCACTTGAGTCCTCGCAATCGCCTCGCAAGCCGCATAGTCGCCCGTGCGAAAAAAATTCCTTGCTTCGTCGATTTCCGAGGCGATTGAACCAGTAGCGACGATCGACGAAAGCACAAAAGCTACGACAAGATTGGAAAGCTTCGCGCGGAACCACAGCGTCCCAACCAGAGACCAATTCGTGAGCCAATAGCCTACGCCATTCTTCGTCATGAAGCCTCTGCAATCCTGAAACAACTAAATTTTACAAACGGGATTCCAAGCCCGTATTATAGTGTTCTGTCGAGCTGTAAACCCGCTCGAGTTAAAAAAGTATCGTACTTTCCAATACTTCTTTCAGGTCGCCATCTAAAAGCATTGGAGTGCAATGCCGACGGAAAGTTCTTGCTGATGGGAACGGATGTCGGTGGCATTTTCCGAAGTCTCGAATAAACAGAAAAATTTTCTTATTAATTGACATCGACTCACTGTCAACTTTTTAAGGGGAGTTACACAACTTGGGATAGTCGAACCAGTGCTAATTGCTGCATAGCTTTTAAATCAAGTTTGCCCGTTCCGAGAACGGGAATCGCGTCTACCAGCACAAAACTGTCTTCGCCTGGTAGGTACAGATTAGGTAGTCCTGCTTCGGATAGCCTTTTCAATATTTCACTGACGCTGAGCGATAACGGCGTATGCAGCACGACCAGTCGCTCACCGCGTTTTTCATCAGGGATCGCCGTAACAACCGCGGCAAGGATTCCTTCGGAATCCGCACCGAGAATTCCTTGGATGGCTTCTTCTATCTGGATGTGTGGAACCATTTCGCCTGCAATTTTTGAAAACCGACTTTGACGACCTGTGATGTGGATGTAGCCATTCTTGTCAATCTTTGCTATGTCGCCAGTGATGTACCATCCATCGACGATTGCTTTGGCGGTAAGGTCTTCGCGATGCAAATACCCTGACATGAGACTTGGGCCTCGGACTTCCAACATGCCCGATTCGTTTGGAAGCAGTGCAGCACGGGTCTCGAGGTCGACGATTCGCGCTTCAACACCCGGAAGTGGGCGCCCAACTGATCCTTCGCAAAGTCCTTTTGTTGCATCCGTCGCTGTGGTTCGACTTGGCGGCAAATTTACCGATACGAGAGGGCTCATCTCGGTCAAGCCATAGCCTTCGATAGGTCGAATGCCAAACTGCTTTTCGAAGGCGTCGCTGAGTGATAGAGGTTGCTTTTCAGCTCCTACAATAACGAGCTCGAGTGTTGTGAATTGCTCGGGGTCAATTCGTCGAATAAACGACCTTAAGAACGTTGGGGTTGCTAGAAGGATAGTCGCACGATAATCCGCGACGAGCTTCGCGATAGGTCTTGCTTCTAAAGGGCTGTAGTGATAGACGCCCGCCATCGATAGTGCTTGGGCTGCCCATAACGTGACGGTATAGCCGAAAGAATGGAAAAAAGGGAGAATTCCCACAATGATGTCATCGTCGCGGAGGTTCAATGCTTCGTTGACTGCTTGAACGTTAGCATTAATGTTTGCGTAGCTCAGTACAACCCCTTTGGGTGTCCCTGTTGATCCGGAGGTGAACACAATTGTTAGGGGATCACTCGGCTTTCGATTACGAATTCCTAGCTGTTTGCAGAGCATACCCACCGGCAGAAATCGACTGCTCAAAAACCCGATCAGTTTATCCGAGAGGCTGACTTTCGATTTAAAGTCCTCTAGGTAGACGTACTCGGCGTTGAGCTTGAGATTCAGCTTCTCTGTCACTTTGCGGCTTGTCAAAATGTGTTTTACTTCGGCCAACTCAAGGCATTGGTTGAGGATCGATTCACTCGCCGTATAGTTCAGATTCACGCTTGTTTTGCCTGCGAAAGCCAATGCAAAGTTCACAATCGCGGCCGGAACGCTCGGTGGAAGAAGGATTGCAACATTCTGTTCGGACTTGTGTGGCTTTTTATTATCATCAGAGCCTTGTAAAGGAGAGTTCCAAACATGGCGTTCCAAGAGTCGCTTTAGAATGAAAGTTCTCAGCAGCAAATCATTTCCGGAGACCTTTGTACCGGTGGAATCCGCAGCCTTCAAACCCGAGCCACGACGGCGACATTCGACGATAAGCTGCTCCGTTAACAGTGGATTATTCTTGTTCAACTTCTATATCCTTTGAATAAGATCTTTTGTTAAAGTCTGTCGGCGACTCTTTGCAGACTGCGGCCCATAGATAAGCCAATGATCGAATGTTACACGAATTTAGCCGACGTCGCACGACGGCATATCGAAGATAAACTGAAGGATGTTTTATGAACCAGGTGTCTTGCTTTTTATTGGGAATCATTGTCGGAGCCGCTTCTTTATACGTTTCGATGCACTACTACGTGGTACAAAGCGGTGACGGTGTTCACATGATTTCCAAGCTATCTCCGTGCTTAACGAACCCATACGTCGATGTGAGAAAGTTTACAGCTGCCGATTGGCTAAAGCACCGCGATTTGGCGGTGGCCAGTATGCGAGCCAAAAACGGGCGGATCGCAGCTGAAAAAGAAGTCAGTCATTCAACTGGTTACGTCGCGGCCCCTAGTCCGACGGTTGGCCCGATAAGGCCTCATCACGCGATCCGGATTTCAGACAATTCTAAATGGTAGAGCTCTCAATGATAAAACACGTGCAGTTTCCACACGCAGTTCCAACGACTCGATAGGTCTTACTTATTTATATCCAACTCCGAAAATCATAATGACCACCAGGTAGGTTGCCTATGTCTTCGCCGGGGCCGGAATTCTAACGTCCCCGGAATGAGTAGAAGCTCTGGTAGAGAGTTCTGCCAACTGAGGAAAGTCCATCGCTGAAGTAATGACTCGTTCCCCAGCTATCACCCCAGCCTGGTAGGGCTAATACAAGAAGAATCAAACAGACTCCCACGGCTGGCATAAAGAAGGGATCTGTTTGAGTAACGGTGCGAGGCTGTGACTTGGATGTTCCGTAGCTACTTTGCCGCAAATTGGCCCTACTTTCTAGTCTCGATAGCGAGACCAATAAGTCACCCGATCCGGATCTCGACGTACGGACGACTATGACTTGATGTTGAGAACCCTGGTGATTCAAAGTCCCCGAAGTGCCAACTTTAAATTTTTTGCCGAGTTTTGTAGAAGCTGTAATCGTAAAACCAGCCCACGAAAAGTCCGTTACTTGGACTTTAAGTTTCTTTCCGCCAAGCCGAAGGACGGCGAATGCGTCTTCAGAAGCGATTGAAAAGGAATAGGCTGAGGCCAGATGATTTTCTTCCGACATTTTTTTCTCCAATTAACCTTTGGTCACAAATGGCCCAAGGATGAATAGTAGTCGCGAAGACGAGAACAATTTGAATCTTATCCGTCGGGAACGGGGGATTATTGCGAATTTCGGAACTGGATGGACTTTTCGGTTTACGTTAACTCGAACGCTTGTATCGGAGGAAGTGGATTGAGAATGGGATTATTCCGATCGTAGCAGTATCAACGGTTAGTTGGATCGCATCAGCCGTTCCGGTTAGCTGGCTATCTATCCAGTTACGTAACTGGCACGTTGATTCTGGAACATGGTGGAACCCTACTTGAACCCAAACCCATTCAAGCAGATAGGAAGGCGAGTCCTTTTCGGATTCGTCGCGATCGCGTGCGCATCAGGTTCTAATCCACCTCTTTTGGGGCAGGTTTCGGGAATCTGCAATCCCGGCGGAAACAATTCGTTCCGACAGCCAAGCGAATTGGCTGACTACGACACACTTGTAAATCAAGACACGTCTGAGCTGGTCGCCTATCTTCAGAAACAAGGTTACAACGGCCGAACGCTTGAGATGGCAGCCGCGATAGACGCAACGAATGTCGCTACGACGGGACACTCCGCTCACCAAAGGATTCATTTTCAGGCTAGTTACGCGCCTCACTCGTTACCGAACCAAACCCAGGAGTTCGACCCGTTGAGTTCGATGGGTCCTAGCGCTGAAGCTGAAAAGGATCGCAAAGCTCGAAAGATGGACGACAACCTAGGCGGTGGAAGTTCCGCGTCGACTCTCGATCCTCATGCTGAGGTTTTCGCTAACACACTTTATCCTTCCGCGAACACCTGCGCAAAATGCCATCAGAAGATTTACGACGAATGGCGAGTTTCCAGCCATGCCTATGCTGCCATCTCTCCGATGTTTCAACGTTTCGAGCAACTTGTTAATGACTTGACCCGGGGCACGGTCGGGACGTTTTGTATGAGATGCCATGCGCCGGTTGCAACGCAATTGAACTATCCGCGAGAGGCGTCACTGTTGGAAGGGCCACATGTTCTTCGCGAAGGAATCACGTGCGTGGCCTGCCATCGCGTTGTCGAACGCTATGGACGAGTCAACGGCGAACGACGTATCGAACCAGGGACCGTATTCGATCCAGTAGTCGGTAACTCGGGTGGGGATGGTATTCCGAATGTCATCGCGGATGCTGAGAACTGGAAAGTTACTGTTGATCCTGATGATAAGCGACCTAGGCAAGCAATCCATCGTGGGGCGATCGAGTTTGATCAGCTGGCTGATAGCTCGTTCTGTGCTGGTTGCCATCAGGTGGTCGTTCAGCCAGGTATTGCATTGGAGATTGTCTATCAGCAGTATCGACAAGGACCGGCTTATAAAAAAGGCATTTCGTGTCAAGACTGCCACATGGGAGCGGTACCGGGTCTTCCTTACGGGTATGCGCAAGGGGCTTGCGCGGAGGTTTCTGGAAAGGTTTATCGAACCGATCGAAAGCATTCAAATCATCTGTTCTATGGACCAGCCTACCCGATCGCACATCCTGGTTTGTTTCCTCACAACGAGAAAGCGCTCCGCTGGAAGCCGACGCAGTGGCTTGAGTTTGACTGGAGAGCTGGCTGGGGCTCGGATGCATTTGAAAAGGCACTCGCGGCAGGTCAAATTCCATTCGCGTTTCCGCCAAGCTGGTCCAATGCTCAAGAACGTCGAGATGCGAGGAAAATTCTCGATAGTAATCTCGAGTTAATTGCGTTCAAGCGGTCGACTGCTCTGCAAGTGCTCGAGAATGGGTCGCGAATCGACGGTCCTTCCTTCATAGCACAGCCGATGGTTGGTCAAGATCTTCGATTCCAATATCGCGTTAGCAATATCAGCGAAGGTCATAACATGCCAAGCGGTTCGCTGGGGGCCCAGCCACAGCTCTGGTTGAACGTCGTTTTGATTGGGCCAGATGGAACCCGACTTTGGGAATCCGGCGATTTGGATACCAACGGTGACATGCGTGATCAGCACTCGCTAGACGTTCGCGCTCGAAAGATTCAACCAGATTTGCAGCTTTTTAACATGCAAACTAAGTTCTTGACAACCAACCTGAAGGGGACGGAACGTGAGATGTACCTGCCGGTCAACTTGGATATTGATCCGCTGCCGTTCTTTCGGCCAGCTGTAGCGCCGACGACCGTACTGAATCACCCTGCGTTCATTCGAATGGAGGCCCATAGCATAGCGCCCACCGACAATCGAATTGCAGCCTACAAAATCCCTGGAGAACTGATCCGTGCAAGAGGCATCTATCGACTGAGCGTACGTATGCGATCTCGAGTTGAACCGCCCTACTTTGTAAAGTTTGTAAATGGTACGCCAGACATGTTGCGTAGCATGAACGAGGGGATCATCGATGTGCATCCTTACTCATCCGAATTCATGGTGAGATAACGATGAGTAGCCCGCTTATTTCGGAATGCAGTAAGCTGACATCCGTGTTGTTGAGGCAGTCAATTTTTGCCGCAGTCTTGATCTGGTCGTTCGTTGTGTCTGAGGAATCGCTTGCCGACGATGGAGTGGTCCTTCGTCCGCTACCAGCGGTGGGGGCGGAGCACCGCGAGGCAGGTGCTGCTGCTTCGGACAACACGGCACCACCCATGAGCCCGACTGCTGAATGGCTTTGGGATAGTCATATATCGCAGCAGACCTCAACAAAAACAGGCCAGGCACTCGTTCCACAACCCGTCCCACTTTCTACCGTCGCCGTTCCGATGACGCAAAGAAGCGTTTACGAGACTCCTTGGGTACCGCAAGACTTCACATCGCTCTTGAAGGACATCCCACCGAAACAGCCTCGACATTGGGTTCGCCAACAGCCCACACTCGTCCAAGGCCATCATCCTGATAACCGGCCGGGGAGCAGTGAAATCGGAAGCTTGGGATTCGGAAGCTTGGGACCGGGAACCAGCGGCCCTGAACCATGCATGGAGCACTCGACTGCGGCCACAAAGGTTCCCTATCAGCCGTTTGACTTTCGAGGCACTTCAGCTCCTGCGGTTCCTTATCAACCAGAGAAAGACATTGCGACTTACTATGGAAAATACTTTGTGCCTACACAGCGGCCCTGGGTCGAATGGTGGCGTCCGTTCTACACGGGCGGCATGTACGACCCATCGATTCCTGTCTTCAGCGACGTCAATCCATTGACGCCGCATTTTTTAGTTTATGGCGACTACCGGGCCGGCGTCGGAGTGCATCGCGATGGAGGCCAGTCCGTCCGCACCGTGGCCAACCGACTCAATCTTGATCTGGACCTTAAGCTAACCAGCACCGAGCGCATCCATGCGTTCACGGGACCATTCGACAACAACAACGAATTCACTCGGCTTGACTTTAGCGACTCGCGAAACGTTCGCTTTGAATCAGAACTCGACTTTCAGTTTGATACTCTCTTCTTCGAAGGGGACTTAGGCGCGATGACCGGAGGGCTCACGGGAGTCGATGCACCGTTCGATTTACCCTTTACTTTTGGACAAATCCCGCTTCTCTATCAAAACGGAATCTGGATGGAAGATGCCATCACGGGCGTTGCTTTCGGGTTCCCATGGCGAAATAGCCGCGCACTCAATTGGTCCAATTACGATGCAACATTCTTCGCTGGTTTCAATCAAGTGACATCGCCTGCGTTTGACAATGTAAACCAAGCAGCGCAGGTTTTTGGTACGGCTTGGTTTATTGAGGCCTATGATGGATACATCGAAGCCGACTATGCATTCCTGAATGATCAAGATGGCCGGAACCGTTCCTATCACAATCTCGCGTTCGCTTATACGCGAAGATACTTAACGCGGTTCTCCAATTCGGTTCGAGTGCTTGGAAACATTGGTCAAGAGGGGGCCCGATCTAGTCGCTCGGCCGACGGAATGCTCCTTTTGTGCGAGAACTCGCTAATCTCCTACTCGCCCAGTAATGTAGTTCCCTACTTCAATGCCTTCTTGGGTTACGGACGACCACAATCGGTAGCACGTGCGGCAGGAGCTGGTGGGATCCTTCGCAATACGGGAATCAATTTCGAATCCGATTTATTGACGGGTTACCCGACTTTGGATGCGACCGGCTCAAACTCCTATGGCGGCGCTGCCGGTTTAAATCTTTTGACGAGTGACTTCCGGCAACAACTCGCTTTTGAGTTCGCAGCCTTGGATACCTACGGCGATGATATACTGAGCAAAGCTGCGGGAGCTCAATATGCAATTGGTGCTCGGTGGCAAAAGACACTCAGCAATTGGACTCTTGTAAGATTAGACTTCATGAATGGCTGGCTCGATAATGCGCCTGACATCTACGGGACCCGCTGTGAATTCCGTTGGAAGTTTTAGAAGAGGAAGTTAAGCTGTGCTAGACCAATTACAATCGCGACGGACTTCGTCGAACTGCTCTGGAGTTTATCGAAATGTTCTTGCATGAAGAAGAGTAAGTTGCGTTTGCGGATTTTCTCATGGAATCAGGAAGCTATTTCTTGCGTATTTTGATAACGGGTGTTTGTGGATTTGTAGGCTCGGTATTAGCGAAGCATTTGAGAAATGCTTTGCCTGCGGTTGATATCGTACAAATCTTGCCACTTCAATGTGACTCTTGAGATGTCTCTTAGCGCGTTGATCGGAGGTTATAAGATTGCTCAGATACCGATTCAATGGGAAGGCCGCACCTGGGGTGCATCGAATTTGCGTTTACAAGTGATGGGGAGGCGGTACCTGTGTACTTTGCTGATGATGTTTTTTCAACGACTTTTAATAATTGACGATGTGCGGTCGGAGAGGCTATCAAAAACACTCCCATGCGTCGAAGTGTTTCCTCCCCAACCTCCTTGTCAGTAAAATACACCCATGGGGGTAAAACCTGCGGTGGATGCAATGAAGAAGCACCTTGCTATCGCACTTGTGAGCATGAAGGCGTCCAGTTGGATTCGCCAGTACCAATTCAGTGCAGTCTCAATTTCGAAGTCCGAGGCACCTTAGGAAGTGTCCCGAAATTAGTTCCTTGACTGTTCTATTACCAACACGCATCGCAGTCGTAACGCGAGCAATAATTGACAACTAGAGAACAGGCAGCGAAGCGATCTGAGACTGCTGTGAAGCG
>Ga0105045_10002026_pt1 | contig 16891 bp, 15 predicted proteins | sample MAT02_FD_78089 | JGI IMG/M metagenome (GOLD analysis project Ga0105045, IMG submission 78089) | Freshwater microbial communities from Lake Fryxell liftoff mats and glacier meltwater in Antarctica - MAT-02 (megahit assembly) | ecosystem: Environmental > Aquatic > Freshwater > Ice > Liftoff... | reverse complement strand
TCGTACGGCGGCTCCATGCACCAGAAGCATCCGCCAGCAAAGATCGCGGTGTCGGCTGCCGCGACGGGAAGCGTGCTCGCCGCCGACGCGCTGCTCTCGAGCTTTCGAGGGCCTGTCGCGATGTCGGCTGCGGCGGAAGCCGGGGTGGCATCGGCCGATGGGTAGCGGGTCGCGTCGGGTGGCGATTCGCCGCCGGCACGCTCGTATGCGTCACCCGGAGCGCAGCCGACGAGCGTGAGTGACGCCGCCAATGTCGCGAGGAGCAATCGCATTCTCAGCCTCTCAGCGCAGGGAGCGTTTCACCAGCCTGCACGAAGTGCAAGGCAATTCCGTTGTTGCAGTATCGCGTGCCGGTGGGCTTCGGGCCGTCGTCGAAAACGTGCCCCTGATGTCCGCCACAGCGCGCGCAATGATACTCGGTGCGAGGCCAGATCAGCGTGAAGTCTCGCTTCGTTTCCACATGCCCGGCGATCGGCTGAAAAAAGCTCGGCCATCCGGTACCACTATCGAACTTTGCGCTCATATCGAACAGTGGCAGATAGCAGGCCGCGCAGATGAAGGTCCCAACGCGCTTCTCACGATCCAGCGGGCTGCTGCCTGCCCGCTCGGTCGATTCATTGAACAGCACATCATACGCGCCTTCGCTCACGAACTGTTTCCACTCCTGATGCGGCTTGTCGAGCTTGCGGATCGGAACCCGTGCGTCCTGCACCGTGCTGTTCGCTTCGTTCGACATGGCTGTATCCCGTGAGCAGGCATTCAGTGCGACCAGCGCGGTTCCCGGAAACAACGCGACCGGCGCGGCGGCGAACAAGAACGTACGTCGACTCGTCATGATCGTCGTGAACTCCAGTGCGTCCGAAACGATCGCGGTACGTGATGGGTGGTGCTGCGCAGGGAGAGCCGCAGCAGCACGAGTAGTGCACGCGAACCTCTCCGGAGAAATTTCCTGTCACTTGCGATGTGCTGCCGAGGATGTGTGGAATTCATGATGAGCAGCGCCATCCGATTCCAAACGGATCCGAGCCGTCACGCGTGCCAGCATGCGTGGCAGCAGAGGCGAGATTCGCATCGGGAGTACCCGCCAGAGTCGGCGTTGTTCGCCAGCCGGAGGACAGCAGCGTCCCGAGAATGCGGGGAGCAGCCCTGATCCCGTTGTCGTTCCTGTCAGTGAGCACGAGCCTGGCAAGCAGATCGCTCCTCGCATGACGATCGACCGCATCGGTGCGCGACGCGGCGACGTCGCAAGCACACTGAGCGCGACCACGATGCCGTGACGCGAGTACGGTGCTCCAGCCCGGTGTGCCGGCACGTATCTGGCACAGATGTGTGCATCACTGAAATATATGTCGACGACCGGAGTTTCATGATGGAACGACGGAAGCAGCATCTGAGAAGGAGCAAAGGCGATCACACCAAGCTCGAAGGCCGAGGCTTCCGCGCCGATACGGCTCCCGGAACCGGGACAGAGCGAAGTGAACGGCGCGATCGAGCGCGGTGCGGAGGCCAGCCAGCAAGCACTGCGCATCGAAGATGTGTTGAAAGAGAATCGCCACCAGTCCGCCGAACCCGATCGGTAGCGAACACTGGCTGTCGAGTTGGACAGCGAAGTCTGGAGAACACGATGCACGACCTGATGGATCGCCCAGCCAGGAGGAGGGCTTGTAATGTCGCTTCCACACAGCATACGGGCGGCGATGAAAGCATGGGTCCCCTCGTGCACTCAGCGGACGCATGCGGGGCGCACACAACGGTGCGCTTCGTCAGGCGTCGCGCCCATCACCGATGGCCTGATGTCGATCCGCGCTCCGCACCGCGGAGCTCTCATGGGGCGAATCGTCGAATTGCTGAACAGGACGGTGCAGACCGGCGACGGGAAGAATGCATTCCGGGTTGGGCCCGACGCCAACGAGCAACTGTCCGTCTTCATCGATTTCAGCATGTCAGACGGTGATCGCGTGGAGTTGATGAAACCATCTTCGTTGCTGGTGTCATTCCGGCGATCCCGAGCGACTTCACTCCGATACGCGGTTCATCGGGCTCGAGCGCTGACAGCGGGGTGATTCTCCATCGCGGGACGATCAGTCTGCAGGTGACTGATCAGGATATCCAAGGCTTTTTCGAATCGACGATCGGGGCGAATGGTGAAGGTGCCCGGGCCGAGTCGTGGCACGCTTCGTGAACAGATCCTGAGTGGCGATGGTGTGCGGAGAGCCACGTCATCGTCGGCTGATGTAATCGCTTGGTATGCGCCGCAAGTACGCCGTCATGGGTCCAATCGGCATCACGTTCGATAAAGGAAGAACAACAGTGTTCAATACTGCCAGAACTGCACATCGAACCATTCTCGGTACGGTGGCGCTGGCGCTCGGCCTCGGTGGCTGCGCGTCGATGAACAAGAAGGCACAAGCCGGAACGATCGGCACCGCTGCAGGGGGTGCGATCGGTGCCGTGATCGGAAATCAGACCGGGTCGACTACCCGTGGCGCGATCCTCGGCGCGATCGTCGGAGGCGCGACCGGTGTGATCATCGGCAATCAGATGGATCAGCAGGCCAAGGAAATGCGCCAGAACATTCCGGGCGCGATCGTCGAACGTGTCGGTGAGGGGATCGCGGTGAAGTTCGATTCCGGACTGCTGTACGATTTCGACTCAGAGGTGGTGAAGCCGGAAGCCGCGGCCAATCTGCGCAGTCTCGGAGCGAGTCTGAGCAAGTACCCGAACACCGAACTTCTGATTTCCGGACACACCGATGCTGTCGGTGCGACGACCTACAATCAGGCGCTCTCGGAGCGTCGTGCGAAGGCGGCGCTCGAGTATCTCGTCCAGCAGGGCGTTGCAGCCAGCCGGTTGAACGCAGTCGGCCGTGGGGAGACGGAGTCGCTTGGAGCGACCGACACCGAGGCGGGCCGTCAGGCCAATCGCCGAGTCGAAATCGCGATCTACGCCAACCCCGAAGCGCGCAAAAACTGATCGGAATCGGTCCCGGGTTGCGGAAAAGCGGTGAGCCAGAAATTCGCGGCAGACGAAGTATTTGCTTGTCTGCCGTGAATCTTCTCGTCAGCACATTTTCACTTCAGCGCTTCGGCATGGTGGCGAACCACTCCATCACGATTGGGAGTGCGGTCGGGACAACCAGGGTATGCCCCTGACCGGCTATCGTTCGCGTCTCGATCGCACGTCCCGTCGCCTGTGCGATCGTCACTGCCGCATGCACGCGACTCAGCGGGATCAGTAAATCGTTCTCCGCCGCGACGACCAGACTCGGTGCCCTGCGTGCGCCTGCGGCACCGCTGGCATCGGCCGGCCCGCTGCACGGACTGGCAATGCAGGCCACTGCCCGCACGCGTGAGCCGCGCGTCGTGGCAAGCTGGCCAGCAACGATGCCGCCGAGCGAGTGCCCCATCACGAAGATTTGCGTCGTGTCCACCGGGGCGGATGCGGCGGCCGCAGCGACGAGCGCATCGAATCGCGTCGCTCCGTCTCGCATGAAGGCGTTCGTCAACGGCATGGCGACGATCATTCCGCGATCCTGTGCGAGTTGCAGCAGCATGCCTGCGCCATAGGCCAGCGCGAACATGTTCTCGTTGCCGCCTGCACCGTGGAACGCCACGACGAGTGGCCGATTTCCTCGGGTGCGGGTCGGAATGAACAGGCGATACGGAATGGTGTCGGTACCGACGACCATGCGACGCACCGCCGCCGGCGCTGCCATCATTGCCTGACCAGCTTCGGCGCCGTAGCGGACGACGCGAGCGTCGCTGCCGGCGACGCTGCGCGTCAGCGAGTCCATGGTGGCGAGTGCCTGCGCGAACCTTCCGCCAAAAAACGCCAGCGATGCCAGATCGAAGGCTCGGTGCACCCCCGGGGTGGCCTCGGTTGTGACGGGGTGGTCCCGCAGCGCGTATTCGAGGCGCAACAGGCCGAGTGCGAGTACGTCGGCAGGAGAACCACGTGGCGCTGCCACGGCTCCAGGCGCGACCGTGGTCTGCGCTGCGAGGGTGCCGGGCAGACTGGCGGCGAGCGTCAGCGCTGCCGTGACGAGATGACGGGTCTTGGACATGACTGAATGCTACTGCCAAGGCTGAAAGGCGCGCACGGTAGCCGCCTGATCTCGTGGTCGATCTCATCGAGGCTGGCGGTGACGTGGACGCCGGACTCCTGCCGGAAGACGCGTGCGACATCGGGGCGTGCCTCGCGCGGCGGGAACCGGGTCCTGAACGTGTGAGACGGACTGCCTCGCACCGCCACATGCGGAGAGCCCATGCCGTCAGCTCACTTCCGCCCCGGCCACAGCACCCCCTGATCGGCCTTCACCACCGGCTTCAGCCCCGTGTACACGAACCGCTGCAGCCGCTTGCCCTCGTACGTCTCGGTCGTGAAGATGTTGCCCTTCGAGTCGGTCGCGATCGAGTGCACGGCGAAGAACTGGCCCGGCTGACGACCGCCGTCGCCGAAGGCCGTCAGGATCTCCAGACGCTCGCGATCCATGATGTAGACGCGCTCGTTCTTGCCGTCGGCGAGGTAGAGGTACTTCTGCTGCGGGTCGCGGCTGAACGCGATGTCCCAGACCGCGCCGTCACCCAGCGTCTTCGGGGCGATGCGCACCTCCTTCACGAACGTCCCGTTCTTGCGAAACACCTGGATGCGGTCGTTCACGCGATCACACACGTACACCAACCCATCGGACGTGGGTTCGGCGCAGTGCACCGGCGTGCGGAATTGCGGGATCAGTGCTCGCTCTGGGATGTACGGCCCGTAGTTGGAGTCGCTCGGCACGTTGCCGTACGCGCCCCAGAAGCGCTTGATCGCGCCGGTATTCATGTCGAGCACCGCGACGCGGCGGTTGCCGTAGCCGTCGGCCACATACGCCTCGTTGGCCTGCGTGTCGAACGACACCTTTGCCACCCGTCCGAACGAATCCATCGACCTGGAGTCGGCGCGGCGACCGGGCACGCCGATCTGCTGCAGGAACTTGCCGGCGTGCGTGAACTTGAGGATGTGCGAGTCGAACCCGATCCCGCGCGTGGAATCGGGCGTGCCGTTGCCGCCGATCCAGACGTTGTCCAGATGATCGATGGCGATGCCGTGATTGCTGCTCGGCCAGACGTAGCCCTCGGCCGGCCCACCCCACGCGTTCACGAGATTGCCCTCGGGATCGAACTCCAGCACCGGCGGTGCCGACGAGCAGCACGGCCCCACCAGCGGATAGCCGCCTTCGGTGCGCGCGTTCAGCGTGGCAGCACCGCGATGCACGATGAACACGTGATCGCGCGAATCGATGCCGAGCCCGATCACCATGCCAAGCAGCCAGCCATTGGGCAGCGGCTTCGGCCAGAGCGGATCGACCTCGAACGATGGCGCGATCACCGCCTGCCGCTCGACGGCCGATGCCAGCTGTCGCTGGCCCACGACCAGTGACAGGATCACGGCGCCCAGGGCCGGCACCGTCCAGCGCATGCGCATGCCATTCATTGCGACTCTCCGATCCCGCTGTGAGGAACGCGTACACCGTGCGCAGTCTGCCCGTCGCGCCGGAAGCTCCCGTCGCAGGGTGCGAAACTGCGAGCAATGCTATATCTCACCGCAATGATGCACCAGAGACCGTGGCCGACCCTGGCGCGCCGGCTGGCCACCGGCTGGAAGATTGCGCACCGCGTGGCACTCGTCGCGTTCGCGTTCCTGCCAGCGGCCACTCCGGCGCAGGCACACGAGATTCCACAGCGGGTCGCGATCCGCGGCTACGTGCAGCGCGACGGTACCACGCTTCGCCTGCTGCTGCGTGTGCCCCTCGAAGCGATGCGCGACGTGGACTTCCCGCTGCGCGACGATGGGTCGCTGGACCTCGTGCGCGTGCGAGCGCTCCTGCCCGAAGCCGCGCAGGTGTGGCTGGTGACCGCCATCACGATCACGGCCGACGGGCAGGCGGTGCCGGCGCCGCGCATCACCGGCACCCGCGTCGCGCTGCCCAACGACCGCGCCTTCGCGCACCTCGCCACGGCCCGTGCCTCGTTCAGTGCGCCGCCGCTCGGCTCCGACATCATCCCATGGCAGCAGCTGCTGTTCGACGTGGCGCTGGAGTACACCCTCCCCTCCGCCCACGCCACCCTCGTGCTGCACCCCGACCTCGCCACGCTCGGCATCCGCACGACCAGCGTGCTGCACGTGGTGACGCTGAACGGAACCGAGCGGACGCTCACGTACGAGGGCAATCCCGGCGCCGTGGCCCTCGACCCGGCCTGGTACCAGACCGCCACGCAGTTCGTGCACACGGGCTTCGGCCACATACTCGGCGGACTCGACCATTTGCTGTTCGTGTGCTGCCTGGTGCTGCCCGTGCGGCGCTGGCGCTCGCTGGTGACCCTCATCTCGGCTTTCACCGTGGCGCATTCATTGACGCTCGGTGCTGCCGTGTTCGGTGTGGCGCCCGGGGGCCTCTGGTTTCCGCCGCTGGTCGAGGTGCTGATCGCCGCCTCGATCGTCTGGCTCGCGATCGAGAACATCGTGCTGCCGGAGGACCGCCTCGCCAGCCGCTGGCCGGTGGCGTTCGTGTTCGGGCTGGTGCACGGCTTCGGGTTCTCGTTCGCCCTGGCCGACACGCTGCAGTATGCCGGCGGTAACCTCGTCAGCGCCCTGCTGGCGTTCAACACTGGCGTCGAGCTGGGGCAGATTGCGGTGCTGGCGGCCGCCCTGCCGCTGCTCTGGGTGGTACGCCGCTACGCCGGCGCCGGCCGTGAGCGGCTGGTCACGGTCGTTGGTTCGGTGCTGGTCGCGCACTCTGCGTGGCACTGGATGACCGATCGCGGCGAGGCGCTGGCAGCCCATCGCGGCGCCGTCGCCTGGCCGTCGCTGGATTCAGCCTTCGCCCTCGGCGCCCTGCGCGCGGCCCTGCTGGCGGCGGTGGCATTGGCCGTGGCGCTCGCACTGCGGCAGATTCTGCGCGAACCGCGCCGACCAGTCGTTCCCGGCACGCCGAATTTCTCCGAGTGACGTGCACGTGCCCGCCTGCCTCCGATTCGTCCTGCCCTTCGCCGCGGCCCTGATCGTGGCGGGAGTGTCCGAGCTCCCGCCGCCGGCGCACGCCGCGGCGGCCGCACCGCGCATGACACGACGCCTGCCGCCCGCCGACACCGGGCGCACCACCATGGACGGCGTCTACACCCTGGCGCAGGCCACCAGTGGCCGGAACGTCTTCGCGGCGAACTGCCAGAGTTGTCACACCCCCGCGCAGCACACCGGTCCGCCGTTCCGTCACAAGTGGTTCGGACGCACACTGGGTGACCTCTTCGCCTATATCCGCAGGGAGATGCCGAAGAACGAACCGGGGTCCATGAGCGATGATGACTACGTTCGCGCGCTCGCCTACCTCCTGCGCATGAACGGCATGCCGACCGGCAGCGTCCCTCTCGCGGCCGACATCGCCGTGTTGCACCGTATCCGACTCGACTCTGTTCCCGCTGTCTCCTCCACTCCGGGTTCCCGCTGATGAAGCCGTGCCTGCTCGCGCTTGCCGTCACCGTCGTCACGACCGCCGCCGCCCCCGCGTCGCCGCTCGTATCACTCGCGATCGCGCAGGGCCCAACACCGGCCAGTGCGCCCGGTGGCACCGTCCCGGTGACGTCGGGGCTCGTCCGCGGCAATGTGCCGGGCGAATGGCGATACTGGGGCGGCGATGCGCACAGCTCGCGCTACTCGCCGCTGGATCAGATCACCGCGTCGAACTTCAGCACGCTGCAACAGGCATGGCAGTGGAATGCCGGCACGTTCGGCCCCGACGAGTACTACCGCACCACGCCGCTGTACGCGAACGGTCGGTTGTTCACCGTTGCCACCACGCGCCGATCGGTGATGGCCATCGATCCGGAAACAGGCGAAACGTTGTGGATGTACCGCCTCGACGAAGGGATCCGCTGGCAGAAGGCGCCGCGTCAGTTCGCCGGCCGCGGCCCCACCTACTGGACCGATGGCACCGAGGAGCGCGTGATCGTCGTCACGCCCGGCTACCACATGGTGTCGCTGGATGCAAAGACGGGACGTCCGGATCCGAGGTTCGGCCGCGACGGCGTGGTGGACCTGCAGGACGGACTCGGCTACCCGATGGTGCCGCTGGCAGTGGATGATTCCGGATCGCTCGTGATCTCCGATGCCGCACCGGCGCGCAAGGCCAAGCCGGGTGAGACCTGGGACCGGGTCAAGAAGATCGGCGCCGATGGCACCGTGGGCATCGATCCGGTGAACGGACAGATCGGCGCCAGCTCACCGGCCATCATGGTGGGCGAGATGATCGTCGTCGGCAATTCGTCGATCCACGGCTACTACCCGATCCGCGTGCGCAACATTCCCGGCACGATCCGCGGCTTCGACGTGCGCACCGGCCGGCAGGTGTGGAAGTTCAACCTCGTGCCGCAGCCCGGCGAGTTCGGTGCCGAGACGTGGACCAACGGCTCGGCGGCCGGCACGGAGGGCGTGGGCAAGAACGATGCATGGGCCACGTATTCTGCCGATCCCGAGCTGGGCATGGTCTACATCCCCGTCGGCATGCCGCTGATGGACGAATACGGCGGCCATCGCCCCGGCAATAATCTCTTCGGGAATTCGCTGGTGGCGCTCGATGCCAGGACGGGTCAGCGAAAGTGGCACTTCCAGATGGTGCACCACGACATCTGGGACTACGACGCCCCGATGGCGCCGAACCTCATCGACGTCACGGTGAACGGCCAGCGTCGCAAGGCCATCACGCAGAGCACCAAGCAGGGCTGGCTGTACACGTTCGATCGCGTCACGGGCCAGCCCATCTGGCCGATGCCCGAGACGAAGGTGCTGCAGAGCGACCTGCCTGGTGAGCGCACGTCGCCCACGCAGCCGATTCCCAGCAGGCCGGCTCCCTATTCGCAACAGGGCCTGCTGGCCACGGACCTGATCGACTACACGCCGGCCATTCGCGACTCGGCCCTCAAGCTGGCGCAGCGCTGCCGCATGGGTCCGTACTTCATTCCCGGTGTGGCCGCCGACGGCAGCAGCGCGTCCAGGCTGCGCTGCTCGTGGTATGCGCCCGGCGCCTCGGGGGGCGTGAACATCGATGGTGGCGCGGCGTTCGATCCGGAGACGGGGATGCTGTACGTCGCCGCACTCAGCGGGCTGTCGACGATCGGCTTGCAGAAGGATCCGTGCAGCGAGTTCCGCTACAGCTCCCCGCGCGACAACTGCGGCTTGATCGGCGCCGTCGCGCCGCCGCCGGGCTACGTGGCGCCCACCTCACGCGGCGGTGGATTCGAGGGCCGCGGCAGCATGTCGATGCTGGGTGGCGTGTCGATCCTCAAGCCGCGGGAACTCGGCGGCATCACGGCCTACGACATGAACAGCGGCGACAAGCGCTGGTGGAGCCCCAACGGCGGCATGATCCCGGTGCGCAGCGCCGATCCACTCTTCGCCGGCGTCACGCTGCCACCCCGTCCCGCCGGCGGGCAGGCGCAGATCATGCTGACCAGGTCGCTGCTCATCTACGGCACTGGTCGTTCCGGCGGCGTGCCCAACGCCAAGCCGCAGCTGTTCGCGGTGGACAAGGCCACCGGTCGCCAGGTCGGCGCGGTCGAGATCCCGTCACGTACGACTGCGGTGCCGATGACGTTCATGCACAAGGGGAAGCAGTACATCGTGTTCGCGATGGGCGCCGGCAGCGAGGCGGCGCTGGTGGCGATGACGCTGCCATAGGCCTGCAACGGCAGCTGGTCAGAACGGCAACGGCAACGGCAACGGCAGAACGCAACGGCGCGAAGACGAACAGAAAGGCGCAGAGGAACGGACGATCTGGCAAGCGTTGCTCGCCCATTCGGGTGCCGTGCCCAAATCTTTCCTTTGCGCCTTTCTGTTTGTCTTCGCGCCGTTGCGTTCTGCAGTTGAAGTCCAGCAGTCCAGCAGCGACGCTTCAGAGTTTCAAGGCTTCCGTTCGTACCGCTTGAGCGCCCGCGGCCCCACTTCGGCGCCGTAGATCACGCCGCTCCGCGACACGGCCACGCCCTCGGCCGCACTGGTGTTCCGCGTCTGCGCCACCGGGTCGGGAATGAACATCGTCACCTCGCCGGTGCGGGCGCTGCCGATGCGAATGCCGCGCTGCCACTCCGGACGCGCCGGTTCGATGGAGCCCGATTCCGAGTCGGCCGCGTACAGCACGTCGTTCCGGTCGATGAAGAGGCCGCTGATGCGCGAGAACTGCAGCCAGGTGTCGAGCAGTCGCCCGTCCTGTGCATAGATCAACAGGCGGTTGTTGCCGCGATCGGCCACGAACAGCCGGCCCTGCGAGTCCATCGCCAGCGCATGCGGTTGGTCGAATTCACCCACACCGGTGCCCTTCCTGCCCCAGCTGGTGAGGAACGTGCCGGTCTTGTCGAATTTGAGCACCCGGGCAGTCGCATCGGGACCCGATGCGTGCCCTTCGACCACGAAGATGTCGCCATTCGGCGCGGTGTGTACGGCATTCGGCTGGAAGAAGTATCCCGGTTCGCGAGTACCACCGTCCGTGCCGAGCCGCATCAGCAGTTTGCCGCGCGGCGAGAACTTGAGCACCTGATGCCCGAAGATGCGTGCCGGCATCGCCGGTGCCGGTGTGCCGGCCGGCGCGTTGCGCGCCACGGCGGGCTTGTTGTCGCGGCCATCGACGACCCACACGTTGCCGTCACGATCCACGTGAATGCCATGCGGCCAGTTCACCATCCCCTTGCCGAACGATCGTATCAGTCGGCCGGTGCGATCGAAGAGGAGGATGGGATCCAGGTCCGACCCGACGCAGCTGTTCTGCCCGCACCGCTCGCCGACCCAGACACTCTCGCCATCCGCGTCGATCGCCACCGCGCTGGTGCTGCCCCAGGTGCGGCCCGCAGGCAGCTGGGCCCACCCTTCCACGGTACGGAAGGGATTGGGACGATCGTTCACCGGTGTCGCCATCGCTGACGCAGGTGCCTGCGCCTGCGCCGCGAACGGCGACAGGAGCACGGCCAGCGCAAGCGTTACGCGCGTGATCCGTGTGTGCTGCATCACTCCCACTCCCGGCGCGGCGCGCCTGGCGGCGTCGGCTCGTATTCGGCCGCCGGATACTTGAATGCCTCTGCGATCACGGGATCACCCGCGTCACCGGTCACCCGCTTCGCGATGTACTCACCCAGCACGATCGAGAACTTGAACCCCTCCGCCTGTCCGAGCCCCGCAATCCAGGCGTTGTCGGCACCGGGGACGTGATCGACGATGAAGTTGCGGTTCACGCTGCTCTCGTAGTGACAGGCGCGCGTGGCGAGCAGCGGCACATCGGCGAGGGCAGGGAAGTACTTCGCCAGCACGCGTCGCGAGCCGTCGATCCGATCCTGATTGGACCAGCGTGAACTGAGGTCGGGGTCCTGCTGCCGCGGATCAGGCGGCGCCTGCGGCGGCGGCGGCAGCAGCGGGGCGTCGTCATCGGCACCGGCGTCGCGCGGCGGTGGCGGCGGTGCGATGGCACCCCGCACCCGGAAGCCATGACTGTCCACCGGCAGCGACGCCCATCCGGTCACGCCCGGCACGTTCCAGCTGGGGATGTTGGGAAAGGCGAACCGGTCATCGCCGAGTGGTGCGCCGAAGTAGCAGACGTGTCCCATCGGCACCCGCATGCGGTTCTTCATCGCCACGGGCAGCACCTTGTCCATCCATGCGCCGCAGCAGAAGACGTAGGCATCGGCTGTGAGCGTGGTGCCGTCGCGGAGGGTGACGCCCTGCATGCGGCCGTTGGTGATCGGTCCCGGTGTGACATGGCCGAGTCGGAAGGTCACGCCGGCGTCGCGGGCCAGTGCCACGGCGGCCTGCACCGAGTCGCGCGCACGGGCCACGCCGGCGTCGGGTTCGTACAGTACCACGCCATGGCCATCCGACTTGATGTGCGGCCAGCGCTTCTGTGCATCGTCGGTCGTCAACACCTCGTAGTTCACGCCCTGCGCCGTCCAGAGCTCCTGCGTGCGTGTCGTGAACGCCTCGGCCCGCTCGCGCAGGATCACGTCGCCGGTGGTGAAGAAGAAGCGTGTGCCGAATCGTTTCGCATGCTCGGCATCGAACTGTTTCCACAGCTGGATGCTGCGCCGCGCCCACGAGGTCCACAGTTCCGGGGTGAGCGTGCGGTCACCGTACGAGGAGCGGATGCCGCGCGTCTCGTCGCCGCTGGTGGCGCGCGAGTTGGCGGCGCCGTACTGGTCGATCAGCGTGACCCGATGGCCCTTCTTCCGGAGGTTGAGCGCGGTGAACGCACCCCACGCGCCGGCGCCGACGACCAGCACGTGCATGCTCGCCCGGGCGTGCCCCGTCGTGGCCGGCGGGCTGGCCGGCCCGGTCACTGCGCTGGCGGCGGCAGGCAGCGCGCCCGTGAGCAGGGCGCCGGTGCCAAGGCCCGCGATCCGGATGAAGTCGCGGCGGGGAACGGTCACATCGACGGGATCGTGGGCGTCCGACATTCGCAGGCGGGGCGGGAGGCGGTGGGGCGCGGGGCGAGGACGACGGCCAACGGCGCAAGCTCGCCTGCGCTGCCGAGGTTGGCAATCGGATCCGCCGGACCCGCGTGCGCAGCGCAGCATCGCGGCGCGAGCGGGCCGCGACCGGCCGCTCAGGCCCTGCACTTGCCCACGTTCCCTGCGCTCCGCACCTTCCTGCCCGATGCCATCACGCCGATTCCCCAGTGTTTTCACTGCCATCCTGCTGCTGACCGGCACACCGGCGCTGCTGCAGGCCCAGGGCACACCCTCCGCCGACTCGCTCGCCGCGGCCGCTGCGCGCCAGCTCGACGTGGGTGAGCAGTGGTTCCGGTCCGTCTGCATGGAATGCCACTCGACAGGCAACCTGACCAATCCCGACTTCCGGCTGCAGTGGGGGGGCAAGAGTGCGCTCGAGCTGTTCGAGCGCATCCGGTCCACCATGCCGGCGAGCAAGCCGGGGAGCCTGACGCAGGGGACGTACGCGTCGATCGTCGCCTACCTGATGAAGGTGAACGGCATGCCGGTGGGCGCCCGTCGCGTGTCGGCAGACAGCGGTGCGCTGGCGTCGATTCGTCTCAATTTCCCGGCGGCATCTGCCGCCACCAACCGCTGATTCCGGGGCCCCATGCGCCGTCTCCCGCTCATCTCCGTGGTGCCTGCCGCCGCGGCCATCGCCCTGTGCACCATCGTTGCCGCGCCGGTGTCGGCGCAGGCGCGCGAGTCGCTCGGCACGCCCTCGCCGACGATTTCGCCGGCCATCCGGGTGGGCAACATGGTGTACGCGTCGGGCCAGCTCCCGTCGCGCGGTGCGAACGCCGACACCACCATCCAGGGCCAGACGCGCAGCACCCTCGAGAACATCAAGCGTGTGTTCGAGATGGCCGGCACCACGATGGCCAACGCCACCAAGTGCACGGTGTATCTCATCGAGGGCACTGATTATTCGGGGATGAACGAGGCCTACCGCACCTTCTGGCCGTCGGCGCCGCCGGCGCGCGCGACCGTGATCGTGAAGGGGCTGGTGGTCCCGGGCGCGAAGCTCGAGATCGAGTGCAATGCGGCCATGCCGGAGAAGTAACGTGCGATGAGTGCGTGAAGCGGCGTGGTGCCTGCGGAGCCGCCTCCGTTGCGTGTCTGCCTGCCACCCCGCCGTTTCTCCACGTTTTGCACCAGCGACATGACCACCCGTTTCATCGTGCACGTGTTGTGCGTCGCGGCACTCTCGTGCTGCGCCGCCATGAGCGCCCGGGCCCAGACGCCCGTCACCAGCGTCACCCTGTCGGGCCGCGTGGTGGACGCCGAATCGCGGGCGCCGATGCCGTACCTGTCGCTGCAGCTGCGGACGGCGGCGGACAGCGTCTTCGTGGGAGGACGGCTCACCAGTGAGGCCGGTGCGTTCAGCTTCGCCGGGCTCGAGAAGGGCGCATATGTCCTGCTGGTGCGCGCGATCGGCTACCAGCCCATCCGCCAGCGCGTGCTGGTGGGCGAGCTGAGCCCCTTCCTCGACGTCGGCGCGATCGCGATGGTGCGTGAGGTGCGCGCGCTCACGGGCGTCGTGGTGACCGGCACGCCGGATGGCGTGGCGGAGACGCTCGACCGGAAGACCTTCACCGTCGCGGAGAACATCAGCCAGTCCGGCGGGTCGGTGCTGCAGGCGATGTCCACCGTGCCTGGCGTGACCGTCGGGCAGGACGGTACGGTGCAAGTGCGCGGCAGTGACCGAGTGGTGGTGCTGATCGACGGCAAGCAGACGGCGCTCACCGGCTTCGGCTCGCAGCGGGGCCTCGACAACCTGCCGGCATCGGCCATCGAGCGCATCGAGATCATCACGAATCCGTCGGCCCGCTTCGATGCCAACGCCAGCGCGGGGATCATCAACCTCGTGCTGAAGAAGCAGGAGCAGACGGGGCTCAACGGTACGATCGGCTTTACCGGCGGCGCCGGCGCGCTCTGGGTGAAGCGCGAGAACCTGCCCACCATCCGTCCGCAGTCCCAGTACACCCCGAAGCTCAATCCCTCGGCCTCGCTCAACTACCGGAGGGGCGCCACCAACTCCTTCGTGCGGGGCGACTGGCTGCATTCGCCGACGCTCAACAAGAACGAATTCTCGACCCGCACGTACGATGATGGGACGGTGATCCTGCAGCAGGTGAAGCGCAACCGGCGCACTGACTACGGCACGCTGAACGCCGGTGTGGATCACGCCTTCAGCGACCGCAACCAACTCAGCCTCTCCGGCCTCTTCAACCGCGAGAAGATCCTCGACGACGGCGACAGCCCGTACTTCGAAGGGACGCTGCAGAACCGCTACCGGCTCTGGCAGTTCCTCGAGGACGAGGTGAAGTACACCGCCTTTGCCACCGCCGTGCTCACGCACCGGTTTCCGGAGCCGGGGCACACGCTGGCGTTCACGACGACCTACTCGTTCCATCGCGAGGACGAACGGTACTTCTTCACCAACACGCGGCCCACGTCGGTCGGCACCGACGCCTTCAAACTGCTCTCGGACGAATCGGTGGTCGATCTCAACGCCGACTACGTGCGTCCCCTCCGGCAGGGGCGCATCGAGGCGGGGTTCAAGGGGCGCTACCGCTCGATTCCGGTCGACATGCAGTTCTTTCCCGGCCTCGACTCGCCGCTCGACACCGGCGCCGGTGGCTGGGCGACGTACCGCGAGACGATCCCTGCCGTCTACGCCACGTATGTGTTCGAGAGCCCCCGCATCGAGCTGGAAGGAGGGATGCGAATCGAGGGCGTACGGGTGGCGTACGACGTCAATCCCGATCACAACACCTACCGGAGCGACGGGTACACCTACTTCCAGCCGTTTCCGACGGTGCGGGCCGCCTGGAAGTTCGACGATGCCCGCAAGCTGTCGCTGTTCGTCACCCGACGCGTGGACCGGCCGAACGAAGTCGATATCCGCATCTTTCCGAAGTACGACGAGCCGGAGCTGATCAAGGTCGGCAATCCCGCGCTGCAACCGCAGTACGCGTCGTCGGCGGAGCTGGGATACAAGGCGAGCTGGTTGTCGGGAAGCGTGTACGCGGCGGCGTTTCACCGAATCGTCGATGGCACGATCACGCGCATCGTCACGCAGGTGCCGGGGAGCGTGCTGCTGTACAACGTCTTCCAGAACGGTGGCCGCAGCTGGAGCACGGGCTCCGAGATCTCCTGGCTGCAGACGGTGTCGCCACGGCTGTCACTCGGCGTGAACGCCAACGTCTTCCGGCGGACGGTCGCCGCCTTCGACGGCGTGAATCGTTATCCCGTGCCGACGCCGTACGCCGTGCCGCGACAGGAACTGACGTCGGGCAATGCGAAGGTCAACGGCGTGTTGCGACTGCCGCACGACTGGCAGACGCAGGTGTCGGGAGTCTACCTCGCTCCGGACCTGCTGCCGCAGGGGCGCATCGGCAGCCGCTTCTCGCTGGATGTCGGCACCAGGAAGAGCGTGCAGAGGGGCAAGGGTGAGATCGTGGTCAACGCCACCGACGTGCTGAACACCAATCAGGCGGAGCGCACCATCCGCGGGACGAACTTCACGCTGGTCAGCACCGACTACCTCGAGACGCAGGTGGTCCGGATGGGGTACAGCCGGAAGTTCTGATGAGCCTGAGCGGGGCTGCCGAGTGTGCGTCAGCAGCGGACGTGGCTTTCCGCCATGCCCCGCTCCCGCCCCGCCCCGTGGACCCCCAAGTGCCGAGCAGGCGGCGCCCTGGCCGTTGATCTCGGGGAACAACCAACGGTGTAGGTGAACCCGTCGTTGAACCCGTCGTCCGGCAGCCATCGCCGGTGTATTGGCACGATCCTGACGCGACGCCGACCGGCCGGCTGCAGCGCTGGTTCTACTCCCGCATGCCGCCGCGCGTGCTGCAGGCGCGTGCTGCAGGCGCGTGAGGCGCGCCCACGCGCGATGGAGGAGCCGCTCGCTGCGGTCCTCATCGACCGGAGCGCAGCCGAGTGGACGGTGCTGGTGCGGCAGGCGGCGCAGGACGCGGGGGGGGACGACGTGGGCGTCACCCGCATGAAGCCCCAGCGGATGTTCGAGGGCTACGAGGTGACGGCCCGGTTTGCGATCGTGCTCTGAGTGCAGCACGACTGTACCCAGCTCAGACGGCGCCCGAGGAGTCAGCGGCCGTGGCGGTGATCGCGCAGTACGCGCGCGGCCTGCGCGTGGCCAAATCGGCGGCGGGCTCGCAGGGCAACAGGGCCACGCCGCCACGCCGCATGCCGGGCCGCTGGCGATGCCGATGTCGTTGCTCCCGGCCGCCATCGCGGCCGCGCTGGACGAGCTCGGTCGGCACGGCTCGCTCATCAATCGCCGGCTCGGCTCGAACCGGCGGCTGGCGGTGGTGCTGACGGATGTCCCGCTGCTGGCGGACGCGCCGGATCATTTCGGCGCC
>Ga0105045_10002024_pt1 | contig 16898 bp, 12 predicted proteins | sample MAT02_FD_78089 | JGI IMG/M metagenome (GOLD analysis project Ga0105045, IMG submission 78089) | Freshwater microbial communities from Lake Fryxell liftoff mats and glacier meltwater in Antarctica - MAT-02 (megahit assembly) | ecosystem: Environmental > Aquatic > Freshwater > Ice > Liftoff... | reverse complement strand
GAACCTTCCCAACTGTGCACGCTCGCACGAATTTTACGTGGATCAAGTGCCATTCAGGCCAGCCAGCTTTAACGTCACTGCAATTGGTCTAGTAATTTAGCGACTTCGCCTTCATACTTCGCTTGCCACTCGGCTGACAAAATACAGTCGCAATCTTCCTGGGCACCTCCCGGATTCAGCAACTGTTCGGTTGTCGGTGCATAATAGATATAGCCGTTGGTGTAACCGGCGACGAACGTATTCTTGATCGGTGAAGCTCGTTTAATATTCAAACCGATCTGTACCGTCAATTCGCCTGGAAAAGTAGTCAGTACAAAATCACCTACGCGCAGGGCGGACATTTCCACATCGACAGTTCGTTTGCCACTCGCCACAAAACTGGCTTGGTGCTTGCGGAGTAGATCTAAATTGGTTCGCACGCGGGTCAACTCTTCCATCGTGTGAATGTTCTCGATGTAGGCTTTGATGTCGCGACGGTTGTTCGCGTCGAGTTTTTGGAAATCGCTTCGGCCCTGTTTTTCTTCGTGCAGGTAGCGATGCGAGTAGAACGCAGGAAACTCGTCTTCCAAACTGTACTTAACAGCCAGCGGTAGGAAGGTCTTTAGGTTAAGCGTTGTGCCTTTCAGTGACGCAAGAAGCTGTTTCTGTTCGGCTTCCATTGCAGCAATGCGATCGGTACGGTCGCCTCGTGGCAATGCGATCACTTTGGTGAGCAACTGAAGTCGACCGTCGTCACGACATTCGATCTTGCGGATCGCTTGCAGGGCACTGAGTCCCAGTTGATTGCCGAGTGGTTCCGCGCTACGCGGGTGTTCAACGTCCTTATAGAAGATCGGATTGATATCGCCACCACAACCCTGCAGAAACAGCGCAACCGCTCCCTCGCTCAAGTTGTCTTCAATCGCTTTGGACGCAAAGCCAATAATGTCGGCTGTGTTTGCACCGCTCGGTACACCCTGTATGGGGTGAATCGCAAAGTTGTACATTACCGCTAAGGTGCGACCATCCAGGCGATCGATTCGGAGGACACCGATCTCCGGATCAACGGTGCCGGCTTCTGCGACTTCGTCATCGGGCGGCAAAGAGTAAGCGTGGCGGACGTCGGCCGTCTTGCCACTCTTGAGCTTCAAACGGCGATTCTCCATGATGCGATCCTCGTGACCGATGCCAACGCCGATTTTGACTTCTACCATGTGCTGCATCGCCGCCTTAACGGCTTCAACAGTTCGCGCCGCGACATCATCACAAACAACTCCATGACAATGGCTCGCGTTGATCATCACATTCGTCGGCTGGATGCCGAACTCTGCTTTCAACCGGTCCCGAACCGAGGGCAAGAAATCGTTCGTGATGTGTCCAATCTCACCGATTGCAACCGCATCGACCGAAATGATAACCACGGTCGTTCCAGTGACCTTTAATACAATCGCTTTCGCATAGAGCGGATCGTTCACGGGTCCCGCCTCGCGATTAGTGATGTCAACTTTGGCGGAACCAGCTTCTAACTTGGCCTCGCAATTTTGGGAGGGCATAATGACTAGAAAGAAAACGAGAAGGAAAACGACGCACGGTCCGCATGACGATGCATTCGGAGAGGTCTTAATAAACATGTAAATTACTCCCTCGGGGATTCTGGACTAAAGTTTGGATTTTAGTCTAAAATCGCTTGGAAAGACGGGGGACAATTGGGACTCTCGCAATCGGAGGCGATTGTCGTCAATATGGCTTGCATGACCTGGGGTCCACCCTTCAATTCAAAACTACCCGCGTCAAACCCCTCGCACACCTTCGGCGAATATTCCCCCCCACCTGAGACAACCTTAACTCCCTTATGATAAATATCTTCACGAAAAGTGTTCGTATTTTTCGCGAGCTCATGCGCGACCCAACGAACCCCGCGAAACGCCTAGAGGCACTCCACAAAATTGGACAGATTCTCGTACCAGGCTATCGATTCTCTTGGCCCGGTCCCGACTGGTGGCATAGTCAAGCGTTCAATCAGTACCTCGAGCAATTCAATGAAATCGATGGCTACAACACACAACGACGCTGGGCGATGGCGCAACTTCTCCGAATGATTGAAACCGTCGCCGGAGACACCGCCGAGTGCGGCGTTTACCGCGGCGCCAGTTCCCACACGATCTTGTTTGCCAGTTCTAAGAGCCAACACGCAAGGCATCATCACATCTTCGATTCCTTTGATGGAATATCAGCTCCTGTCAATGAAGACGGCGACTATTGGAAACGAGGCGATCTGACTGCGTCGGAACAGATTGCATACGATGCATTGCGAGAGTTCAAAGACAAGACTTTTTACCGAGGATGGATTCCCGTCCGTTTCCCTGAAGTAGAACTGAAGCAGTTCAGCTTTGTGCATGTCGATGTCGATTTGTATCAACCCACCAAGGATAGTATCGAATTCTTCTATCCAAGGATGCCTCCGGGAGCAATCTTCGTTTGCGACGACTATGGATTGAAGGTGTGTCCGGGAGCAACCAAAGCTTGCGACGAATTTTTGAGCGACAAAGTCGAGAAAATCATCAGCATGCCCGATGGAGCCGGATACTTTGTAAAAGGCCTGAGAACAAGCTTGAACTTTTTCAGGTGACGGGTAACGAAATTGAGTGGCAGTTGAGGTTCCTTCAGCATTGCACTCGTAGACACGTTACTTCTGGAACGTGACAATAGCCAATATGCGTCAGTAGCCATTAGAATAAAACTGAAGTTGATGTGGCGGCCGATGTTGATCATGTAGCGGAACTCGTCAAGAGTTTTTGCCGAAAGTCTTGACGGCTTCCGCTGCAACTACCGGTGGAGATCCATGGGGACACGCGCAATCGGACGCAACCGTCGCCAATTCGAGTCCATAAAATAATCGAAATTGCAGTAGTGTGAGTGTCCCCAAGGTCTTCTTATCCTCAAAGGAAAACGAAAAACACCGCTTTTCGTTTGCTACCGCTTCGGCTGGATGGTAAAGTAGAATGGTTTTTATGTCAACATTTTTGTGACAACATTCTTATGACAACATTCTTAGATTCGAACCTAGTGGTTCTCGTCAGACCTCCGATGTGCTTCTCTCGCAGCACATATAGCTCGCCAGTAACGCCGCCGATCGCTCTGGCTTATCTAGCTGCATGTCTAAGGCAAAAGAATATCCCTGTCAAATGCATCGACGCAGTTGGCGAAGATCCCGCCAAGCTACGGATTCATGAATCGCTGGATTGCCATCTACGCGGCATTAGTTTAGGAGAAATTATCGACGCGATCCCCATGGACGCGAAGTTCATTGGTGTCTCGTGCATGTTCTCCCAAGAGTGGCTACTCACACGAGAATTGCTTGAAAAGATTAAAGCCGCTCGGCCGAATACAATTATCATTGTTGGTGGTGAGCATGTGACCGCCATGCCAGACCACGTTTTAGACACATGCGAAGCGGTCGACGTATGCGCTATCGGCGAAGGCGAAGGAATTATCGTTGATATCGTCGATCGATTTGAGACTTCCCCCGATACTATACCGGGCATCGTCTTTCGAAGGGATGGAAAGAAACTACATACGGGAAAGCGGGATCGTATTAGCGATATAGGCAATATTCCGCTTCCGGCTTGGGATCTTGTACCTATCCGAAACTATCACGAGTTTGGCGCATGCAATGGAATCAATAACGGGATTTCTATGCCGATTCTTGCAACCCGAGGTTGTCCTTTTCAGTGCACCTTTTGCTCGAATCCAACGATGTACGGGAATCGTTACTTCATGCGTCCACCCGCATCCGTCATCGATGAGATTGAAAGCTATGTCGACGAATATGGTGCTACCAACATCGAGTTTTACGATCTAACTGCGATCATTCAAAAAAAATGGATTATGGAGTTCGCTTCGCTTTACAAGCAGAGAAAGCTCACCGTCGCGTGGACCTTGACTAGCGGTACTCGCTCAGAAGCACTTGACGACGACGTTCTTACTGAGCTTGCGGAAACCAACTGTAAGTATCTCGTCTATGCAGCGGAAAGTGGATCGAACGAAACACTCAAGTTGATTAAGAAAAAAATCCAGCTCTCTAAAATGATGGCGTCGATCGAAGCGCGAAGCGCAAAGGAATTACCCTTCGATGCAACTTGATTATCGGACTGCCATCGGAAACTCGCTGGAATATCTTTGAAACGATTCTCTTCCAATGGCGACTAGCTATTCTCGGCGTGGATAATCTTCCCCTCTACATGTTCTCGCCATATCCTGGCTCGCAGCTCTTCCGTGAACTTTTGGCCAAGGGCCGTCTTGGAACGCTAGATGATTCTTACTTCAAATCTCTGCTGCAACAAATTGATTTTCTCCGTTGTGAAAGCTACAACGACAAAGTTCCTGGCTGGGAGCTAGCAATCTACCGTTTGATTGGAATGAGCGTTGGCTATGTGCTCACATATACGTTTCATCCTCTCAGAATTGTTCGAACGTTGAGGAACATCTTCGTTCGAGGACAAAGCGATACCGTTTTCGAACAACGGCTTATCGAGTTGCGTCGGAACAAAAAAGCCAGCCGCCTTTCAGTAAAGCTACCGCAAGCAGTTTCGTAGATTGCGATGTTCTTATCCACCGTTGTCGCAAGACGCTAAGGGGCAAGAAGTAAGGGGCAAGAAGTAAGGGGACACGGGCAAGAAGTAAGGGGACACGGGCAAGAAGTAAGGGGACACGCGCAATCGGATACAGTAGTTGTCAACTCGATTCCAAAAGAACGTCCCAAAGACCGTTTGTATCGCGGAGTGACGGTCGAGGTTCCCTCAGCATTGTCCCCGTAGACAGGTTACTTCTGGAAAGTGACAATAGTGAACACGGATAGGTAGCCTTTAGTGCTCCCAAACCGTTGCGATACGGGCAACTGCTCCAAGTAAACCAAGAAACGCAATTCAATGCGCAGTATTAAAGGGAATTTTGACGACTCAAAGATGCCACGCTCGTTGCCACTTGGGTTTTTGCTCGCCTGTGGCATTGCTGTCGCCGCGGCGTTGATGGCATTGATTCCCTTGGCTTCGTGGATGTCGGCAATTCGGCTTGGCGACGGAGCATCTGCCGAGCTAGCGGCTGGTTATTTCCGTCCACTCTTAGTCAGTACTGCAATCATATCGAGTGTAATGGCAGTTTTATTTTGGCGGTACGAGGAGCTATTGAACCGTCTTTTGGAGAGGATCGTGACTTTCGATTCTTCCATGAGATCTGGGCCGGGGCTGCGTGAAGGTTTTGCGTGGGCATGCCTTGTCACGCTTTTGGTTTTGTGTTTTGATGGACCATCGTTGCGTTGGGGGTACTTTGAAAGTGATGACTTCCAGCTCTTAAACGACGATATTGACCTCGCAATCCCTGCATTGCTGAGCAAGACTCACAACGACCACATCATCGCCCTCCTTCGGCTAGAGCTACGAGCTATGCGCAGTATTTTTGGTAAGGAGCCATTGGCATACAACGCGGGCGTGTTAGCTTCATTTATGCTGCTACTGTGGTCCGGTGCGATGTTATTGCGAGAGTGCGGCGTACGGTATTCGGTGGTAGTCGCAGTAACTTTAATGTGTGTTGGTTGGACGCTTTGGGGGCAGTTTACCACTGGTGATTATTGCTACCAAATTTACATGCAGATATCGACTTGTGCCGCAGTCTCTATGTTTGCATGGTTAAGGTGGCGAAAACGACAAGGATGGGGTAGTTTATTTGCCATCGGCCTCGCGATCATGGTTGCTTGCTGGTTGAATTTGAGTGGCTTTTGGGCATTGTTTGCTCTAATGGGCTTTGCTGCCTTCGACTTGCTGGGACGTTCCCGAGACGCCCCCAGCCAAGGTCGAGTCGAAACAAGCCTCCTGTACGTGATTCTCTTGCCATTGATCATCGTCCTCTTCGCAGCGACCTCCGCAGCTATCTTTGATATCTACGCTTTTTCACAACCCACTAGTAGTGAGTTTCTTCGCGATGCTCGTTCCGAACGAACGATTAACCAGTTCATTTCTCAACTTGCTGGATTGTTTGGAACCTCGCTCCTATCAATCTTGATCCCTTTCCCGCATCACCTCTCGAAGCTTGGGTTGCTCACACTGGCTATTTGCTTCGCGATTTGCTGTGCGCTATTCATCGGTTGGATTGCAATGCGAGGATTATCGAGGGAGTTGCGGTCACACTTTATTGCAATCTTGGTTGCGATACTCGGCATGATGGCTATGGTCGCGATTGGCCGTCCTACGCATGACATTACTCATATAGTCCCGATTAAGTTCCTCGGTCCGGTCTTCTTTTGGACCTGCCTGGCTATCGGCTTTTTGATCGAGGGGGTCCTAAGGCGTGTGTTCATCTCATCGAGTCTGCCTCGTCGGATTCTTTCACTAAAAGTGTTGATATGCCTTATTGCTTTGACTTGGAGCACACACTTTATCGCCAATTTGGCATGCGCCGTAGGCATTCCATTCTTTCAAGTAGACGTCACTAGGTGGGCATTGTTACGAGAACACGATCGGGTAAGGAAGTCACTTGATAGCCTTCGTCGCGATGTCATAGAACCGCTTGAGAAAGCTTCGCTGCGGAAAGATGAATCAGTCGTGTTGAAAGACATTTCCGGAGTGGAGCTCTGTCGGCAGTACCCAGCATTGCGTTTTAGTTGGGGTGAGGAACGGCCACTCAGTTACTTTCGAGGGGTACTTAGCGATCACCCAGAACGTTTAAAGTTTATCTCAGAAAAACAATGACTATTTTTTCGGAAACCGATTTATTCCCACAACAACACCGAGGATGCCACCAGTCATTACTATGGCGAGCATGGGTGCCAGATTCCAATTCACGAAGGGTGCGATCATTGACGTCGCAACGAGTCCGTAAAAAAAGCCGACCATGCTATAGGCAATAGGGTTGACTAGGCCCGTTTTCAGCCAACGATCTCCGAGGCGAATGAGTAGGTGGCCGCCGGCCACACCGAGAAAGGCTCCGACCAAACCAAATAACCACTGCGTGCTTTCGTTGGAGCCAAGAGGGGCTAGAAAGACGCCGCCGAACAATCCAACCAAGGCACCGGCAACATTCACTATTCCCATCATCGGGTTGTCGGTAGCGAATCCCGGCTTATTTGCGGGTATGATGGCCGTCAAAAACTCGAGGAGTTTGAGGTAATTTGTTGCGGTCGCTGGAACAAGAGCCTTCCCTGTCGCAGTAACAATTGTTAGCGACTCCCCGCGGTAAAGGAAGCGATGAACTGCCGTGACTTCACTGATCGGGCAACTGAACCATGTTTGTGCCTTCGCAAGAAATTGACGTGGCACATGACAGTTTTCGAAATGAATGACTGCGGAACTTCGATCGACGGCGATTAACGCCGATTTAAAACCCGTGAAGAACGAGCTGACGATTGCGTCGTCCGGGATTGGAGGACGGTCCGCCGAAAGAACCTCAATCATTTCTTCCGGTCCACGGTTTCGCCAATTCAGACTAATCCAGATTCCAAAACTGAAAATCAGGGCGAACATGAGAAAGAAGAGCCCAGTAGCGATGTCCAGATCATTACGATTCGCCGGATTCGCAAGCCCAACAGCCATGCCGATCAGAGAAACACTACTCATCACGAACACGGCAACGCGATTGAACAGTGGAAAAATTGGCCCGGTTTGTTTCATAGAAAAAAACTACTTTATTCAAACCCGATACACGAAAGACCGAATTCATTAGGCATAGTCTCGCTTTCTATCTCGGCCCAGTCAAGTAATTCAACTCGATTCCATGCTATGCAATTACTTTACTTTGTAGTACCCATGGTTTCGTGACGAAGAATACTTGATAATTGCCGCAGTTACTTGCTGATTGTCAAGGAAAGATTAGAGACTATCCGGTGTCGTTGTTGCGCCTGGCTTAATAAGTTGAATGGAAAACTATCATGATCCACTTAAATGAAACAGACTTTATTTCGCGTCGCAGATGGTTACTTAGGTCATCGACCTGCGTTCTCGCAAGTGCGGTGATTAAGGCGCCGAGTCGAGAGGCATTTGCGGATGAGGCGACTGCTGCTCATGAGGGAGTCATCGATTCCCATGTTCATTTTTACGATCCGGACATTCGTGGCGGTTTGGTTTGGCCTGACCGAGGATCTTCGTTGTATCGACAGGTACTCCCTAAGCATCTGTTGGATCAGAAACAATACGTACCGATCCTAGGAGTCATTATTGTCGAAGCCAGTCCGATTGTCGGGCACAATGATTGGCTGCTTGAGTTGTCCACGGGAGATCCACTGATTAAGGGTGTCGTGGGTAACCTGACGCCTGGCGGGCCAGACTTTCGGGCTCATTTGGAAACGTACCGGCAAAAGCAGCTATTTCGTGGCATTCGAATCAACGCGACTCTGCTTGGACAACTGCTTGAGAAACAATCTCTCGACGACTTACGGTTGCTGTCTGATGCAAGACTCACTTTGGATGTGTTGGGTGATCCCAATATGCTCCCGTCTGTTGCGAAGCTCGCCAAAGCCATTCCATCGCTGACAATCGTTGTTGATCACCTTTGTAACGTCCGAATCACTAAACAAGCACCTCCCAAGAATTGGGTAGAGGGGATCGCGGATGTCGCTCGATTCGAGAACGTTTACTGCAAAGTTTCTGGATTGATGGAGAACGCTCGAAGCGAACAAACTGCCGCGCCGACGGAGACGAGTTTCTACCAACCTTATCTAGATGTCGTCTGGGATAATTTTGGTGAAGATCGACTCATGTATGGGAGCAATTGGCCTGTCTGCGAGATTGCTGGCGACCATGAAATAGTGCAACGCATCGCGATAGATTATTTCGCGACGAAAGGCACAACAGCAAGCAAGAAGTTTGCAACAACAAATACTATGAAAGCGTATCGTGTTTAGGGGTGACCTTGCGATACTCTTGGCCGAAGTAAGCTTCCTTTTCGTTGATCATCGCGTTACAGCGAGACGACTATTTCGCTGGAGACTGATAGATGGGGCTGGAAGGATTTCCGCCGCTTTTAAGGTATGCCATCAAATCGAGGATTTCTGTTTCATTCAGTGTGTTGAGCAAGCCAGACGGCATCGGGGAAATCGGGCTTGGCTTGGTTTCGACAATGTCGCTTCGGTTGATGTTCTTGAACTTACTAGGGTCCAGCATGTTCGTTGCGATCATTAGAATACCTTCATTCAAGTTGGCAACACGTCCTGAAACAACGCTGTCGTCCTCCAGAAGGAACTGAGTCACTTCGTATTGATCGCTGATCGATTTATTGGGTTCAACTATGGCTACGATCAATTCACGATTGCTGAAACGCCCACCAGCCGACGTTAGATCGGGGCTTTGGATTCCACCTTGTCCGGCAAAGCGGTGGCATTTATAGCACTGGGCAACAGCGAACATTTTTTTTCCGTTTTCAAAATCGAATCCAGTCGTCCTTGATTCCGAGAGGCTTGCCAATTCTTCAACGCCCCATTCTTTTACTGTTGGGCGTGGTTCGAGTTCGGCGGTCAAGTCTTTTTGAGACGGAATAGACTTCACTAAGTCTCCCAATGCTATTTTTTGTTCTTCGGTGAGTTTTGAAATCGCCACTTGCCGAATGTTCTCGATGAACCCACCAAACGACTCGCCTCCGCGAGATGAACCGATATCAAAGAACCACTGAAAATAATCACGAAGGCTTTCTTCGGTCCAACCTTTTGTTTGTTCGCGAAGGCAGAATGCGTAATGAATTTGGTCATCGACTCCGCCTGCTGTTCTCATCTGCTGGACGCATCGTTGGATGATTCCAGGCGACTCAAGATAAACCAGTGTTCGCGCGAGTTCTCGATTGATGCTACTGTCGCTTCCAACGGCTGGAAAGTGATCGATCTGCTTGGCAATCTTCGCCCGCACATCCGGATTGCCGTCTCCAAGGCGAGTGAACGATAGCTGGTATGCACGTAGAAGTTCGATTCGTTGCTGATCATCCAGTTTATTCCAATCGAGTTTCAAGAGCGCCTGTTGGATGGCGGCTTGATCGGAAGGAAGGCCACAGCGAGCCAAAGCGATCGATATCGTAATCAACTTTTGTGGGTCTGTTTGCTCGGAAACAGATTCACGCCAACTGTCCACGGGTTGGTGTTCCAAAGCGATCCTCGCAGCAAAGCGAAGTTCGCGATCAGGCGAGCCTATGCTGGCCAAGATGGGAGGCATAACATCCGAGACTTTACCAGGTGTTGTTTCACGGTGGAATTTCTCCAGTTGATGCCGCGTGTCGCGGGCGGTGGCAGCGGCCTGAACATTGGCAGTCGGCGGTTCCGGAGCGATTTCCGCTGAATCACCGACGTAGGAAACACGGTAGACGGCCGACTGAATCTTTCGACCACCGACGGAGATGTACAAACCACCGTTCTTGGTATCAACTACCATGTCAGCAACTGGCAGCGGGGCCGCGCTGATGAACGGTTCGGCTATTCCTTTGTAAGACGAACCGTCAGGCGTGAGCGAAACGGAATAGATGACGCCGTAGCTCCAATCACCTATTAGGAGGCTCTTCTGGTATTTGGCCGGGAACTTTGCACCAGCGGCAAAGACGATGCCTGTTGGCGAGCCGTAACCAATATTCACAACCGATCCCAGCGAATCAGCAAAGTAATCGGGCCACCGTCCGGTTCCGTTTCGCCAACCAAACTCAGCGCCGCTGGTCACGTGATTGACTCGCGTGGGAACGTACCACGGGGTTCCAATATCCCACTCCATATCGGAGTCGTAGGTGAACAATTCCCCCTCTTCGTTGAATGCGATATCGTATTCGTTTCGAAAACCTGTTGCAAAGATCTCAACGTCGGAACCATCTGGTAGGCAACTCAGGACGAATCCGCCTGGCGCAAGACGATCAGCCATAAATCCTCGCGCGTCAGGCATACGGCCGATAATCAGATCTTCCGACCACCGCCGGGGAACGCGGCTTTCATCGATTTTCGAAGGAAGGTCGGTCGAATTTCCTGCACATAGAAAAAGTCTTCCGTTGGAGGCTTGGATCACCGCGTGTGGTCCATGCTCTCCACCCGCATTCAGCTTAATTAAGTGATCGACTTTTTCAAACTGATCATCGCCATCAAGATCTTGAAGCCGGTAGAGCCCAGCGCCCGTGGGGCCTTCGCCGTTGACGTTGACATACAAACCCTCTTTAGTGTGGAGCAAACCTTGAGCCATGCCGACCGACGCCGTTAGTGGTTCGACTTTTGTTTCCGAGTCCGGTTTACCGGTTGCGGCTGGTGTGACCCGATAGAGTTTGCCGTATTGGTCTGAAACAATGAGTCTTCCTTTGAGATCCATCGTCATGCACACCCAAGAGCCTTGGGTTTCGATGGGAACTTCGTAGACCTTCTCGACTCGAAAACCTGGGGGAGTCCGGAAAGAGGAAACGGGCGTTGCTCCGAGTCCTTCGGCGTTCAAAAGGGATGGTTTGATGCCTTGGAGCGCAATGGAAACACTCACCGCAAGGAAAGAAACGAAACGGTTCAAAAAAGCTGCCGAAGGGTAATGAGAAACCATAAAAAGGCCTTAAGGAGATTTACCTAAATCACATCTATGAGGAACAAGCTACACTGGCTTTGCCTGAGAAAACTAAGTCTAATTAACAATTCTGGCGACAGAAGCCCCCTTTATGGGTTCTGTTCGGTATAGCTATTGCAATGAATCAACAAGATTCTACAATTCCCCCTCCGCAGGCCTAGTGTTTCGGGATATAGGACGGCCTGTCCCAGAATCGGGCAAGCCGAGTCGTTAAAAGTGTCTTGCGGGCGTAGCTCAGTGGTAGAGCACAACGTTGCCAACGTTGTTGTCGTGGGTTCGATCCCCATCGCCCGCTTTCATTAGTCTTCGTTCTACGACATTGTGGTTTGCCCTTTTTCGTTGCTATATCTTTGTTTTTCATTGGAATTGATTGATCATGTCTACCACAACCGAACCTGTAGCAACCAAATTAGAACTCGATGTTAAAATTGATAAGCCGAGCACCTGCGAACGACATATCGTGGTCACTGTGCCTCGAAAAGAAGTCGATCGCTACCTGAAGGTCGCCTTTGATGATCTCGGCCCCAAGGCAGAATTGCCTGGTTTTCGTGTTGGAAAAGCCCCTCGCAAGTTGCTTGAAAGCAAGTTTCGCGAACAAATTAGCGATCAAGTGAAATCTAGTTTGGTAATGGATTCGTTGCAGCAAGTGACTGAAAGCGGCGAGTTTTCCGCGATCAGTGAGCCCGACATGGATTACGGTGCTGTTGAAATTCCAAAGACGGGCGATTTTAAGTTCGAGTTCAAGATCGAAGTACGTCCTGAGTTCGACACACCTAACTGGAAGGGGTTGACTCTCAGTCGCCCTGTCCACACGCTCTCAGATAAAGAGGTGGATGCTCAACTGGCCAAAACACTTGTTCGATTTTCCGACGGAATTGCGATCGATGCCCCAGCCGATTTAGGAGACAGCCTGACGGTTGACATTACTTTTGCCCACGATGGAAAGGAGATTGGAACGATTGAGGAAGAGAAAGTGTCCGTCCGTAAGCGTCTAAGCTTTGCCGATGCAATGCTCGAGAACTTCGGTGAGACCGTGATCGGCGCCAAAGAAGGAGACACAGTCAAGACAACGCTCAAGATTGGTGAAACATCCACAAACGAAGAATATCGAGGTAAGACGATCGATGTTGCCATCTCGCTGATTGAAGTCCGTCGACAAGTCGTCGATGAGCTTCGTGAGTCGGTGCTTGAGCAACTTGGATTCTCGGACCCAGTCGAACTACGAGCCTTCGTTCGGGAAGAACTTGAAAAACAACTCGGCTATTTCCAGCAACAAGAAATTCGAAAGCAAGTTACCGCCATCTTGACGAAAGATGCCCAGTGGGACATGCCTAAGACTCTGGTCGACCGCCAAACTAATCGGGAATTGCAGCGACGGGCGATGGAGTTGCAACGTAGTGGGTTTGGAAACGATGAAATCCGAGGCTATCTGAACGCCGGACGCCGAAATGCCCAAGAAATGACGATCGCCGCGCTCCGTGAGCACTTCGTTCTTGAGAAAATCGCTGAAGATCTAACCATTGAGCCGACTCCGGAAGAATACGACGCCGAAATCGCTCTGATCGCCAACAACTCGGGAAACAGCGTAAGAAGCGTAAGAGCGCGTTTGGAGCGAACAGGTCAAATGGACACGCTTCGTAATCAAATCATTGAGCGACGCGTGATCGAGTCGATTATTGAAGAAGCGAAGGTTACCGATGTGGAAGATGCCTCTTTCTTAAGCGGCATTCCAGATGATGCCGCTCTCGAATATACGGTTGCTCCGATGGCTGCCGATATTCCAGAAGCGAAATACGATAGTAAGCCGACAGATGGACAAGCTGAAGGCTCTACAGTTAAGCTTCAAGCGTAGTTCCCGGTTTTTTAGTCGGCGCGAACTATAATAATGTTCACACGTCTAGTGTGCTCAGATTGTGCTTGCCTATCTATAACCAAAGCAATTGCGAAGTGGTCACATGAACGCTCAACTGCAACCCATTCATTCAGGGCATGATGTCCTGTCAAAAGTCGAGAATCTTGCCGCTCAAGAGGTAACGGAAACGAAGATGCTGCCGGTTGAGTTTGCTTCCCGAGTCCATCGACTTCCGCCTTACTTGTTTGGGCGGATCAATAATATGCTTTACCAAAAGCGTCGCAATGGTCAGGACGTTATCGATCTTGGCATGGGAAACCCATCCGATCCGCCTGACCCAGCGGTAATCGCCAAACTCGCTGAAGCAGCGGCCGATGTAACCAATCATGGTTACAGTAAAAGTAATGGCATTCTTAATCTGCGTCGTGAGCTAACGAGCAAGTACCTTCGAAAATATGGAGTTCGACTAGACCCCGAAACAGAGGCGATTGTGTGTTTGGGAAGCAAGGAGGGGTTTTCGCACATGTGCCTGGCCCTCATGGGGCCCGGCGACACGGCGATGATTCCCGCACCGTTTTTTCCCGTTCATCAGTATGGAGTCGTTCTCGCCTCGGGAAACGTGGTTGCGTTGGATGTTAGCGACACCGAAAAGTATTTGCAAAATATAGCCTACACTTGCGAGACGTTTTATCCACGTCCTAAAGTCCTAATCATTAACTACCCACACAATCCATCAACGGTCACCATTGAACCTGAATTTCACATTGAGGTTGTCAAACTCGCGAAGAAGTACGGGTTCTATGTGATCAGTGATTTCGCTTACGCGGACGTTGCGTTCGACGGATACGTGCCTCCAAGCTTCTTATCTGCGCCTGGTGCGAAGGATGTGGGGGTTGAGTTCACGACGATGAGCAAGGGCTACAACATGGCTGGCTGGCGAATAGGGTTCTGTGCAGGGAATGCTGACATGGTGCGAGGACTCGCAACCATCAAAGGCTATTACGACTACGGCATGTTTCAAGCAATACAAATCGCCGCAATCGTTGCACTTCGTGATACAGAGGCAACCGTTGAACGGCAATCGAAAATCTATCAGGGTCGCCGCGACGTCCTCCTGGAGGGTCTTCACCGCTTAGGATGGGAAGCGGAGAAACCGAGAGCGGGGATGTTTGTTTGGGCTAAAATCCCAGGGGCTTGGCGCTCAAGAATGGGCTCTATTGACTTCGCCATGCACTTGCTAGAGCATGGTAACGTTGCGGTTAGCCCTGGGGCGGGGTTCGGACCGTCGGGAGATCAATTCCTGCGGATGGCGCTGGTCGAAAACGAGAATCGGCTGAGGCAAGCGGTGAGGCAGATCGGTGCTTGTCTCGAGCACAAAGACGTTCCAGTCCATGCCTAGCTGGGGCGATTAAGAAAATATTCTGAAATAACTTCCCAGTAACAACATGCTGCGCAAGCGATTGAACTGGCTTACATCCTATTCGATAGTACGTTTTTTCGAAGGTGCTACAGGCTGACGCTTTGGCGGGGACTGTGGTTGCCTACCTCCCAAACCGTTCTTGGCGTTAGGAATACCATTTTGAGCTGCTAGTTCACGCTGCTTGGCACTGTATTCTTCACCCGCTATACGCCTATTGTCAGCCTGGATTTGCTGTTGTCTTTGCTGCTCATTTAGTGCCGTCATGTTGTTCTCTCTTTGCATTTTGTTGTACTCGTCCAGCGTCGTCTTCTGTTGCTCGCTAGCATTTCGTTCGGCCTCTTGGTTGGCTAATTGAGCACGAGAATATGCTTCAAGTGATTCTTGCTGAACTTCTGCTTGGGACTTTGGCTTAACAAAAAGATTCGGTATCGATGCGAGCTGTGTCCCGATGAGAGGCAAGACTTGCTCTCGAATATTGCCAGTCCGGTTAGTCGCAAATTCTAAAAGGCCCGCGGCCATGCTAGGTGCCCATGGTTGTGCAGTCACTTTCGTTAAAAGTTCTACAGTGGTTAACTGTTGATTGCTAGCTGCTGAGGCGATCGCGCGATACCAATCAAGGAATGGATCCTTCTTGACATTCGTAGCCAACAGGTCGATGTCGCTGTCCAGCGAAGTAAAGACCCCAATCGAAGGTAAGTACTCAATTGCCAACATCGCCATACTTGTATCGGCGGGATGGCGAGATTTAAAGTTCGCATACGCAGCCTGGAAATTTTCGCGACTACCTTCTTCGGCACAGCTCGCCAAATAGATTCGCTCAATGGCAGGGTGCCCTGCGTATCTTGGTGGTAAACTCTTGTAGGCAGCAATTCGGGTCGGCAACGGTTTAGCGGGTAGTTCACAAAGCGAAGCTACTTTTTCAACTAAACCGTCCAGGACATACTCGTCAGCCGGCGCAAAGGTATCCAAAACCGATTGCCTTGCGGCAGGCATAGATATGAGATGCCTCTTCAGCAGATCACTCGCCCATCCCTTACCATCAAAAAAATCGACGTCGCAAACCCGGACGGTTAAGTCTTCCGAGCGGCGACAACGAGCACCAACATACGCAATCTCACCGCTCGTTTGGTTGTAAAGCCTAACTTTTACGGTTTGTACGTTGGAATCAATCAGGACGTCCAGAACTTCAAACTCCGTTGAATCGGACCTCATCGCACGCACCGATTTCGTCAGAGGTTTCAACCGCTCAATCGCTTCCACACGACTTTCTGGTGAAAGAGAAACGTGGACGAGTGCTGAAGAAATCAAGAGCTGATCATCGAAGGTGGGGTCGTCTGAGAGCGGAGTTGCAACCGCAGGACGAGCAAAACGCACCCATTGCGATGTGGCTTCAACGGCTTCGGCTACGGAAACTTCTGTGCCGAACTGCTCTACAGGGAACAATTTAGGCATCGAGGCAACAAAGGACTTGATAGCCGACACAGCACCAACCGTTACCCCGCCGATTAGAACAATACCAGCAACGATCGCCAGAATCATCCATAAAGCCTTGCGAGAATAGGAGCTAGGTTTGTAACGATAAGCGGACGTAAACGTCTGAACACCTCTGCCAGAGTTCAGTTCCGTTGGGGAAATCGCGTTGGAAACGGTAAGGGAAGAGACACGAGGCGAAAGGGGTCCGGCGACTTTGGATCGTCCAGATACCTTGGTTTCAGCCGGTAGATCTACCTCGAAATCGATTTCGATTTCGCTAGGATTTTGGCTATCATTTTGACTGAATGCGTCACCGGACGATTTTACTGCGTTTTTTGGGTGAGGCGGAATGACAAACATGGACTTACAAGTGGGGCAACGTCCGGTCTTTCCAATGCTTGCGTGCGTCACCTCCAGCGGTTTACCGCATGTGCATAAAACTCGAAATTTTAATGGACTGTTCACTCGTGTCGCGCTCAGAAGATCTCGTTCCGTCGGCTACTGCATTCTTGTACCGATCTCTATTTTACGCCCTGTCAGGAATTAATGGAAATCGAAGATCTAGATTTCCTCATTTATTTAGGGAATGATAGCCGGTCATGGGTGGCCAGGTTAAATGTTGTTT
>Ga0105045_10002023_pt1 | contig 16900 bp, 9 predicted proteins | sample MAT02_FD_78089 | JGI IMG/M metagenome (GOLD analysis project Ga0105045, IMG submission 78089) | Freshwater microbial communities from Lake Fryxell liftoff mats and glacier meltwater in Antarctica - MAT-02 (megahit assembly) | ecosystem: Environmental > Aquatic > Freshwater > Ice > Liftoff... | reverse complement strand
GACTGCGACTCGTTTCAACTCATGGTCAATGGCAAACAACACTTTTGCGAAGTCGGTTTGCCCCACTACATTCCGCCCGAATTGCAGGGGAAGAATCTGCGCGGGATTGCGCGCACTCATAACCACGACCGTTTCGGGCTCGCGGTCCTCATCTACCAACTCTTATTCGTGGGTCGTCACCCCTACGCCGGACGATACAGCGGCAAAGAGGACCTGTCATTCGATCAACTCATTACGCAGTATCGGTTCGCGCAAGGACCTCTCGCATCCAGTTGGGGCATGTCGCCCGCGCCGTTCACTCCGACATTCCACGACATCCCGCCAGAACTCGGTTCGCTGTTCCGCCGCGCATTCGAGCGCGGAAGCCAAAACGATTCTCGGCCGACGGCGGCGGAGTGGATCCCCGTACTCCGCCGGCTGGAACAGGCCACTACGACCTGCGCCGTGGACCCGGGTCACGAATATTGGTCGGGCGCGCCGGGCTGCGTCTGGTGCCGGTTGGCGGCCAACAACGGACCGGAATATTACTTCGGAGTCTCCGCAACAGCGGTGACCTTTGTCGTCGATGAATCGAGGTTGCGAAGCATCCAGCGGCGCCTCGCGGCAGCCATGTCGGCGGACTTTCCGTACTCGAGGAATGCATTCCTTTCCCCGCATACTTATGTAGGCCGGTCGTTCACCAACGACCTTTCCGGTTTGGTCGCAAAACTCCAAAACATTCGGCAGCAAGAGGAACGCGAGGCACTCTCGATCCGCAAACGATTGGATGACGAGGAAATCGAAAGGCGCCAATTGCTATCGAATCAGAGCAAGAGATATCACCGCCGGCTCCTCAAGGAAACAGCCGCAATCAACGCCGAGTTAGTACCCGCTCAAACCCATGCGATACGGGAAACCAAAAGTCGGGAGTCGCGGACGTATCTCCTCTTCGCCGCTGCGCTACTCGGGGGATTATTGATTCCGCTCGTTCTGTTCCAATGGTACTTCGGTGTCGTCGGTGGCACGCTATTCGTGACATTCGGGTTTTGGGCGGTCGTTCGCTATTACCTGGGCCGCTTCTCGCCGGCGCAACAACGTGTAAGGTCGCTGCGGAAACAATTGCTCGCTGCGCACAACGAATCGAATCGAAGAATCGAGATGGCCAATAATAAAGCCGATGAAGCGCGGACGGTCGGCGAACAAGCGGAATCGAATCGACAACGGTCGGTACACCGGCGAATGGATGAGCTGCGCGAGGCCGTCCGGCGTTTCGCCACAGACGAACTGGATCGCCGGCGGCGCGTATTCCGCGATGCCGAATCGGCGGTGGTCGGTTTAGAATCCGCATGGAAGTCGAATGCGTCTACGATAGTTGCCCAGCGGACGATCGCAAAAATCGTGATCGATGCCAAGTGCTCGGAGTGTCGGGGCTTGAGCTCACTGCATCAAAATGAATACCAACGGCTCGGAACACTCGCGGAAGCGGCCGCCAAAGTCCGCCACCTCCGCTTACATTCTTTAGCCGATGCCAACATTGAAGGCATTGGCGCCGGGCTGAAATCGACGCTTGCGGATCACGGCATTTACACCGCGATGGATGTCACCCCCGAAGCCGTCCGGCAGGTTCCGGGCTTCGGGGAGAAACGGATTCTGAAATTGATCCAATGGAAAACGAGCGAGGTGCTCTCGAAATTCCGCTTCGATCCGAAGACGGCGCTTTCACCTGCGGATCGAAGATCGCTCACCATGCGGTTCTCGAATCTCCAGAAGTCGCTGATCTCCGAGTTGGATCGAGCAATTACCGAATGCGAGACATCGTCCGCCATGTGCACCTCGGCAATCGAGAATATCAAACGGCAACTGCCTGCTGCCATCCATATCCGCGAGCAAGCCTATGCGGACATGTTATTGCTCTCGGCATGATCACTCCCCGAGTGCCCGGTTGCTTCATCATCAATCTCATCGCCCGACCACGTCTGCCAGAACCAACCTCCGTTTCCCTGCCAATCCGGCACCCGCCCGCGCAAGTCCCGTTCCAAACCGCTGCAATTCCACATCTCGCGACGCAGGCTCTGCACGGCACGCGGGTTGCTTGACGGGCTCCACCCGTTACCGCATGCATCCCACGGAGTCGGTTCCCTCATGGCCTCCAAACAACTCTCGTTCTCCGATGACGCCCGCGCGAAACTCCTCGCCGGGGCTTCCAAGCTCGCCAAGGCCGTCCGCAGCACCCTCGGGCCATGCGGCCGCAACGTGATCCTCGATAAAGGCTGGGGCGCGTCGAACATCACCAAAGACGGCGTCACCGTCGCCGAAGACATCGACCTCGCCGACCCGTTCGAAAACATGGGCGCGCAGTTGGTGAAAGAAGCCGCGTCGAAGACTTCCGACATCGCCGGCGACGGCACCACCACCGCGACCGTGCTCGCCGAGTTCATCTTCCGCGAAGGCCTGAAGTCGGTCTCCGCCGGCGGCGACCCCATGGCCTTGGTCCGCGGGATTCAAATCGCGGTCGAAAAAGTCGTCGAAGAGTTGCACAAGCTCGCCGACCCGATCGACCCGAAAGATATGAAGGCGATCACCGAAGTCGCCACGATCTCCGGGAACAACAATAAAGAGATTGGCGCCAAACTCGCCGAGGCGATGAAGAAGGTCGGCGCCAGCAACGGCGTCATCACCATCGAAGAAGGCAAGACCCCCGAGACCGAAGTCACGGTCGTCCAAGGGATGCAATTCGACCGCGGCTACCTCAGCCCGCACTTCGTCAACAACCAAGAATCGGTGACGTGCGAGTTCGACAACCCGTACATCCTGATCTTCGAAGACAAGATCAGCAACGTCAAGGACCTGATCCCGCTGCTCGAACTCGTCGCCAACAAGCAAAAAGCCCCGCTCGTCATCATCGCCGAAGATATCGAAGGCGAAGCGTTGGCCACCCTCGTGCTGAACAAGCTCAAGGGCGTGCTGACCGTGTGCGCCGTCAAGGCCCCCGGTTACGGCGACCGCCGCAAAGCCATGCTCGAAGACATCGCCGTCCTCACGGGCGGCGAAGCGATCTTCAAGGACCTCGGCCTGCAACTCGAGAACATCACCCTCGAACAACTCGGCCGCTGCAAGCGCATCCGCATCGACGCCGAGAACACGACCGTCACCGAAGGCAAGGGCGATAAGAAGGCCATCGAAGGCCGGGCGGAACTGATCCGCAAGGAAATCGGCAAGACGGAAAGCGAATACGACCGCGAGAAACTGCAGGAGCGCCTGGCGAAACTCGCCGGGGGCGTCGCGGTGATCAAGGTCGGTGGCGACACCGAAACCGAGATGAAGGAACGCAAAGCCCTGTACGAAGACGCCCACGCCGCGACCAAGGCCGCCATCGAAGAAGGCATCGTGGCCGGCGGCGGCGTGGCACTCTTGCAAGCCCGCAAGGCGCTCGACAAGCTCAAACTCACCGGCGACGAAGCTGCGGGCGTCCGCGTGCTCTACCGGGCGCTCGAAATGCCCTGCCGGATGATCGCCGAGAACGCGGGCAAGGACGGCACCGTGATCGTCGCCAACATCGCCAAGAGCAAAGAGAAGAACTTCGGCTACAACGCCGACACCGACGAATACGAAGACATGCGCAAAGCCGGCATCGTCGACCCGGTGAAGGTCACCCGCAGCGCCCTGCAGAACGGCGCCAGCGTCGCCTGTTTGCTGCTCACCACCGAAGGCATGATCGCCGACATCCCCGAACCGAAGGGCGCCGGCGGCGATCACCATGATCACGATCACGGCGGCGGAGGCATGGGTGGGATGGGCGGCGGCATGGGAGGAATGGGTGGCATGGGCGGCATGATGTAAATCGAATTGCGGATTAGGGATTGCCGATTTCGGATTGAAATCGGCAGTCTCGGATCCGCATTCTAGTTCGTTCGCGTGTATTGATTCTTAAAATCCGAAATCCGCAATCCCAAATCCGCAATCTTTAACAGCGAGTGATCCATGGCCAAAGAATCGAAAGCCCCCGTTGCCCTGACCCTGAAGCCCCTCGACGACCGCATCGTCGTCGAGGCCAACAGCGCCGAAGAGAAAACCGCCGGTGGCATCTTGCTGCCGGACACGGCCAAGCAGAAGCCGCAGCAAGGCAAGGTCATCGCCGTCGGCCCGGGCAAGCTGCTCGAAAGCGGCACCCGCGTCATGCTCGACGTGAAAGTCGGCGACACCGTGATGTACGGTAAGTACAGCGGCAGCGACGTGGAAGTCAACGGCACCGAATACAAGATCATGCGCGAGAGCGACGTCCTCGCCAAGCTCGCGAAGTAAAAACAACAATACATCAATACATTTTCACCGCAGAGAAAGAATAGATCGCAGAGAATACAATTGAAATCGGATCCATTCCCGTTTCTTCTCTGCGACCTCTTCTTTCTCTGCGGTGAACATCTTCTTCCGGAGATTTCCCAACGTGGCCAAGCAACTTCTTTACACCGACGCCGCCCGCCGCAAGCTCCTGACCGGGGCCGAGAAGCTGGCCAAGGCCGTCGGCATCACGCTCGGGCCGACCGGCCGGAATGTGATCATCGACAAATCCTTCGGCGGCCCCACGATCACCAAGGACGGCGTCACGGTTTCCAAGGAAATCGAACTCGCCGACCCGTTCGAGAACATGGGCGCCAAGCTCGTGAACGCGGTCGCCCAGAAGACCTCCGACACCGCCGGCGACGGTACCACCACCGCCACCGTACTCGCCTTGGCGATCTACCAGGAAGGCCTGCGGAACATCACCGCCGGCGCTAACCCGATGGGCGTCAAGAAGGGGATCGAGACGGCCGTCGATAAAGCCGTAGAATACTTGGAAAACACGCTGACCAAGCGCCTCACCAAGAAAGAAGAGATGGCCCAAGTGGCGTCGATCTCCGCGAACAACGATCCGAAGATCGGCGACCTGATGGCCGAGGCGTTCAGCAAGGTCGGTAAAGACGGCGTCATCACCATCGAAGAAGGCAAAACCTCCGACACGATCCTCGAGTTCGTCGAAGGGATGCAATTCGACAAGGGCTACGTGTCGCCGTACTTCGTGGTCAACACGCCCGACATGAAGTGGGAAGCCGAGAAGCCGTACATCTTGATCTACGAGAAGAAGCTCAGTAACGTCCGCGAGTTCCTTCCGCTGCTCGAGAAGATCGCCGGCACGCGTCGGCCGCTGCTCATCATCGCCGAAGATGTCGAAGCCGAAGCGCTGCAGATGCTCGTCGTGAATAAGCTTCGCGGGCTCATCGAAGTCTGCGCCGTCAAGGCCCCCGGCTTCGGCGACCGCCGCAAAGCGATGCTCGGCGACATCGCCGTGCTCACCGGTGGCACGTTCATCTCGGACGACCTCGGCATCAAGCTCGAGAACGTCGAACTCGAACACCTCGGCGAAGCCGACAAGGTGCTGGTGGAGAAGGAAAACACCACGATCACCTGCGAGAAACTCGACAAAGAGCGCGAGAAGGAAATCGAAGCCCGCGTGCAGCAGATCCGCACGCAGATGGATCAAACCGAGAGCAGCTACGACAAAGAGAAGTTCACCGAGCGCTTGGCGAAACTCGTCGGCGGCGTGGCGATCATCCAAGTCGGCGCCGCGACCGAAGCCGAGATGAAGCAGACCAAAGGCCGCATCGAAGACGCGCTCCACGCGACCCGCGCGGCAGTCGATAAGGGCATCGTCGCCGGCGGCGGCACGGCTCTGCTGCGCTGCATTCCGATCATCGAAGCCTTGGCCGAGAAGCTGAAGGGCGACGAGCGCATCGGCGCCGAGATCGTGGCCCGCGCCTTGGTCAAGCCGATCCGCACGATTGCGGAGAACTGCGGCGAAGACGGCGCCGTGATCTGCGACGAAGTGATGACTCGCGGCGACAAGAATCCGAACATCGGCTACGACGCCAACTCCGGCCAATACGTCGATATGATCAAAGCCGGGATCTTGGATCCGTTCGTGGTGACGAAGTCGGCGCTGACGAATGCCGCCAGCATCGCCGGGTTGATGTTGACGACCGACGTGATGATCACGAAGATCGACGAAGACGGCGACAAGCCGCGGAAGGTCTCCGGGGCGATCGGATAAGCTCGGAATATGCGGGATGCACCACAGAGGCACAGAGACACCGAGAAGAAATAGAATGATCTTCTCGGTGGCCCTGTGCCTTTTCCACCGTGGGCAATTCGTTCCGACTCATACTTTTCAGCGGCAATACATATGACATTCGCAGTCCGGAATGGATTATGATTACGGGTATGACCACGAATTGATTGTTAACCCCCGAGCGGTGGGCGTAAGCCCTCCGAGATAGCGAACGACCCAGCACGCGAATTCCTCGGAGGGCTCACGCCCACCGCTCGGGGTGAGCGATTTCAATGCCGAGTGATTCCTTATGGCCAAGAAGCGCGACTATTACGATGTCCTCGGCGTGGACAACTCCGCGGACGATGGCCAAATTAAAACGGCATATCGCAAGCTCGCGCTGCAGTTCCACCCGGACCGCAACGCCGGCAACGACGAAGCCGCGCACAAGTTCAAAGAAGCCACCGAAGCGTACGAAGTCCTCGCCGACAAAGACAAGCGTTCCCTCTACGACCGCGGCGGCCACTCGGCCGTGGACGGTTCCCGCGGGGGTGGCGGCGGTGGCTTCGGCGGGCAATCGGTGGATCTCGGAGACTTGATCAACAGCTTCTTCGGTGGCGGGGGCGGCGGGCGCAAAGCCGGACCGCAACCGGGCCGCGATGTGCAGATCATCATCGATATCGAACTCGTCGAAGCGGCGCGCGGCGTCAAGAAGTCGATCACGATCCAGCGCGAAGACCACTGCGAGAAGTGCAAGGGCACCGGCGCCAAGCCCGGCACCAAACCGACGAATTGCAAACGCTGCGGCGGGCAGGGCGTCGTCATCGAACAGCAGATGTTCATGCGCGTGCAGACCGCCTGCCGGGCTTGCAACGGCCAGGGCGTCATCGTCACCGACCCGTGCACGCAGTGCCGGGGGAATGGCAAGACCGTCGGCAAGCGCACCATCGACGTCGAAATCCCGCCGGGCGTCGATACCGGCGACCGCATCCGCTATCAGGGCCAAGGCGACGCTGGCGATTCCGGCGCGCCGCGCGGCGACCTCGAGTTCGCCATCCGCGTCCGCGAGCACAAGTTCTTCGAGCGCGACGGCACGAACTTGATCTGCCAATGGCCGATCACCTTCGCCCAAGCCGCGCTCGGCGGGCCGATCGAAATCACCACGCTGATCGGCGAGAAAATCAAGCACGACCTGCCGCGCGGCGTGCAGACGCACGACGTCGTGAAGTTGTCCGGCCACGGGATGCCGGGCCGGCGCGGGGCCCGCCGAGGCGACCTCATGGTACAGGTCGTCGTCGATACGCCGCAACGGCTCAGCCCCGACCAAGAACGCCTCTACCGCGAACTCGCGGAGCTCGACAAAATCGACGTCGGCCCCCCGCCGAAGAAGAGCATCTTCAGCAAGTTGAAGGATTTGTTCGTCCCCGATGAGCCCGCGACGAAACCGGAGAGTGAGCCGAAATGAACGACGCCGAAACGCCCGACGATATCAGCGCGACGACGCCGTCGCAGGTCGCCCTGCAAGCGAAGGTCGATCAACTCGAGCAGCAGGCGGTCGATTACAAACTGCTGTTGGCCGAGATGCAAACTTCCGGCCGCCGGCTGCGCGATGACGCCGACAAACAAAAGAAGTACGCCAGCGAAAGCGTGTTTCGCGATCTGCTCGCGGTCATCGACAATTTAGATCGCGCCGTCGCCGAGGCGAACAAAGCCGGGGACGGTGGGCCGTTGAAAATCGGCGTCACCGCGACCATCGCGATGTTCCTCGATGTGCTGAAGCGCCACGGCGTCAAGCGGATCGAGACGACCCAAGGTTCGCCCTTCGACCCCAACCTGCACGAAGCGGTAATGGAACAACCCACGAACGACGTGGCCGCCGGGGGCGTGTATCAAGTGCTGGCCCAAGGCTACCAACTGCACGACCGCGTGCTCCGGCCGGCGACGGTCATCGTCGCCAGCCGGCCACCGGCCGGGATGTGATCAATCCAACTTCAACTGCATCGGCGTATTGGCGACCGTCAGTTTCTGCTCCTTGATTTTGCCGTCGCTCCCCTTCACGCTGACGGTGTAGCCCCCGGGGGCCAGTACGAAGCGGGGGTTCAGATCCCCTTGGCCACCGCGCCCGTTGCCGCCGAAGAGTTGCGTCGTCACGGTCGTTTTGCCGTCGTCCGATTTCACCGTGACCGTCCCGCACGTCAGCGGATTGTCCTTCGGCAACTTCACGACAATCGGCGTCCACTTGCTCGCGTCGGCCGGTCCGCCGAAGAGCGCCGCCGATTCTTGCCCTTCGTTGTGCATCAACAGGTCGAGACGGCCGTCGTTGTTGAGATCGGCCCACGCCACCGCTTGGGTGTTCCAGACCTTCTGATTCAGCCCGACCTCGACCGACTTATCGGCGAAGGTGCCGTCGCCCATGTTCTTGAAGTATTTGTTCGTCCCCTTCAAACAACTCACGACGAGATCCGGTTGGCCGTCGTTGTCGAAGTCCCCCCAAGCGGCGCCGACCGCGAAGCCCGTGTTCTTGGCGAGGTCCCCGGCTTTGGCGGTGACATCCGCGAACTTCAGACCGCCGAGGTTCTTGAAAAGCTTGCTGGCGCCGTTGGTCTGCGGCACGAACAGATCGACGAGGCCATCGCGGTCGAAGTCGCACAGCGCCGGGCCGACTTTCCCGGCGGTGTACTTGATCCCGGCATCGCGGAGCTCGAACTTCGCACCGTTGTTGCGGAAGAAGAACCCTTCGCCGGCGCCGAAGAGGAAATCGGGTTTGCCGTCGTTGTCGAAGTCGGCGACCGAAAGCGTGTCGCCTTTGGTAGTCCCGCACTGCCCGGCTTCACCGAGTCCCCACTCGGCGGAGGCGTCGGCGAACAGCGGATCGGCCGAGGGGACATCGGCGCCGGTGCCGAAGTAAAACGCGTACGCTCCGTCGCTATTGCAGACCTTCATCAGCAGCTGGTTCTTGCCGGCTTTCAGTTTCAATTTCAGCATCGCTTGGTCCGGGGCGCAAGCGCGGACGGTGGCGTCCGAATGGATCTTCTCGCCGTTGAGCCAGACCGTGAGGTTGTCGTCGGCACCGACTGAAACGGGGAACTCGGTCGCGGCGGCAGCTTCGATCTCGCGGTAGAGGTAGGTCGCGCAGTTGGCCCCGAACGGCGCGAGGTCGTTCACTTTGCCATCGGCGTAATCCTTGGCTTCCCATTTGATGTCCATATCGCGCTTGCCCTTGTGCCCCTTGGCCAAGTCGATGGTCTTGTCGGTCTCCGGTGCGAAGGTGACGCCGAAGTTCGGCTTCATGTCTTTGTCGCGGAAGGGGCCGACGGCGTGCCAGCCGCCGAACTTCGGCGGCGCGACCTTGACCGCGGCGACATTGCGGATGTTCTTGTAAACCCGCAGGCCGTGGAAGCCGTTGGCCAGCAAAATATCCGGCTTACCGTCGCCGGTGAAGTCGCCCCATGCCGCAGCCGTTAGGTTGTAGGCCGTCTCTTTGGGCAGCAAGCGGCTGTCGTCGCGGAAAGCCGCTTTTCCCAAGTTCGTGTAGAGCTTCGGCCCCGTCGGCGTGGCCAGCAGCAGATCGGGCAAGCCGTCGGCGTTGTAGTCGGCCCAGACGGCAGAGCGGGCGCCGCCGGTCAGGCCGGGCAGCGTGACTTCGGAGTAACCGTCGTCGGCTTGCTGCATCAGGCTGACTTTGTTGGCCCCGCAAAGGCAGACGTCGAGTTTGCCGTCGCCGTCGAAATCGACCGCGCCGATCGACTGGGCTTCCGCTTCGCCTTTGCCGAGGGAGGCGAGTTTGTCGAAGCCGGGCATCCCGGCGATGCGGCGGATGTCGTCGCCGCCGGAACCCCACGCCACGAAATCGCGCTTCGGATCGTAGTCTTGGATCTTCAGGCTGACCTTCAACCGCTGGAGCTTGGCGGTCTTTTTGTGAAGGGCTTCTTTGTCACCGTCGACCATGCAGGGCACGGCGACTTCTTTCCCGGCGACGATGTCCTTTACGATGCTCGTCAGCTTGTCGGGCTTGCCGGCGTAGCTGCGCAGCAGGAAGGGTTCGCCGTGGCTCATGCCCCACCACTCGGCGTTGGGATAAGCTTGGTACCACGTCACGCCGATGTACGTTTCCGACGAGCTGCCGTTGTGGAAAAAGACCGCGGCCTTGCCGACCTCGGCCCACTTCATGATCTCTTCCCACTCGCCGGCGCGCAGGCCCCCGCGGCCGATGTTGTGCTTGATGGTATCTTGCGGGTGCTTCCCTTTGAGGTCGGCGACCTTCTGGAAAATGATGATGTTGTTGGTCTTGTCCACCTTGGTGACGACCATGCTGCAGATCGCCGTCGATTGCTGGATGATGGCGCCGAACGACATCGGCGCCTCGACGTAGGCGAACGCTGGCGAAGCGAAGGCGAGGGCTGCGAAGGCGAGAGCGAAGCGACGCATGGTGCGCTCCTGGGTTTCAAATGCGAGACACTACGGCCCGAACATGCCGAGACGAGAATAAGCCTCGTTATAATTGGAAGCGAAACGCGAGGGCCGGTCAAGCGGATTTTGTGGTTCGTAGCTCGAAGCTCTGGAAATCGAGCGGGTCAATGCTCGTTGAGCCAAGCTCGCGATATCGGCCACCGTCAACAAAGGGGTGTGGCAACGATACTTGAAGGTTTTTCGTAGGTCGCTGTGCGTGACGCCAGACCCTTACCGTATGCTCACCGGCGTCACGCACAGCGTGACCTACGATAAGGGCACTTCGCTACGAAACCCCAAGACTCGTTGCTACACCTCGATCTCGGCACTGTCGATATCCATGAAGTTGCCGTGACGGCGAAATTCACTTGATCAACGGGATCGTATGCGGCACTTCTTTCGGCGTGACCGCCGCGTTGCCGTTCAAGAATTTGCCGATGTCCCAGATCAACGCGTTGAGATCCTTGTCGATCGAAATCGTGCGGATGCCGCTCGGCAACAGGGCGGCACCGACGACCGGCAGGCCGTGCTTGCGGAAAGTGGCCACGTCCTTCTTCGCGGCCACGTCCCACAGTTTTACGGTGCCGTCCGCGCCGGCGCTGAGTGCCCATTTGCCTCCCGGCTTCAACGCCACGCTGCGGAGCGATCCTTCGTGGCCCGCCAGTTCGACCGACATCTTACCGGTCTTCGCATCCCATATTTTCACGAGGCCATCGTCGCCGCCGGTGACCAGTGACAGGCCGTCGTCCGCGTAGGCGATGCAGCCGACGCCGCCTCGGTGCGCGTCCCACTTCGACACCACTTCGCCGGTGGCGAAGTTCCAGACGATGATCTGCCGGTCCGCCGCGATGGCCGCGAGTTTCTCCTTCGGGTGCAGGGCGATGGCGAACACGGCCTTGGCTTCGCCGTCGAGCCGGCGGATTTCTTTGCCGGTGACGGCGTTCCACCAGACGACCGAGCCATCGAAGCTCCCGGTGATCGCCTTCGTTCCGTCGGTGTTGAACGCGACGGCGGAAACGAGCGCCTCGTGCCCGTCGAGTTTGAAGAGTTCCTGCGCGTTCGCCAGATCCCAGATGCGGGCGGTGCCATCGACGCTGCCGCTGATCGCCTTGGTGTTGTCCGGGCTGAACGCGGCCGCCCACACGGTCGCGGTGTGGCCGATGAGTCGCTTGCTGTCGCGCTTGGCTTCGACATCCCATAGGCGGACGCTGCGGTCGGCCGAAGCGACGAGCGCGAACCGGCCATCGGGCCGGAAGGCCACGGCGTTGGCGGTGTTCCCGGAGGCTTCGAGCGGGTCGAGTTCGCCGGTGTTGTCGGCGAGTGCGGCGCCGTTGGTGTTGCCGCGGAACAGAGTGCCGAGCTTGAACTCGCGGACGACTTCGCCGAAGGTCTGCACCCAGATTTGCCGTGAGACGGTGCCCCCTGCAACGCGGAGTGCCCCGAGCGTCTGTCGCAGGATTTCGACCGTTTCGATCTTTTTGCGGAACTCGTCGGGCGTCAAACCCGCTTCCGCGGCGGCGGTGCTGAAGTGGAGATCGGCCTCGTATTTCAGGGTGATCGTCGACACCGCCTCGAACTTGCTGACCTTCGCCCCGGTCTTCGCCACGGCCTCGGCGTACTTCTTGGCGTCGTCTTCCATGAGCTTCGTCGTCGCGTCTTTGCCGGGGTAGAGCGCCTTGATGATGCTTACCTCGGTGCGGCCGAAGGCTTTGGTGTTCTTATCGACGTGGTCGCGCACTTGGTCGGCCTTCGGCAGAATCCCCGTGATGTGGCAACTCATGCACGACACGCCCGCTTCGACGGAGCGGTCGGGCCGCTTCGGATCGCTGACGATCGCCGTCGGCGCTTTGTCGAGCCGTTGATCCTTGGCATTCACGATGAAGTACGCATGCAGGCCATTCGGCAGCGCGAAGATCGCCTCGCCCCCGGCGTGTTGGAACGCGGTATCGACCTGGTTCGGGCCGAGCGGGAAGGCGAAGATGTTCCGCCGGTCGGCCGGTTGCGGGGAGTTGCGGTCGACGAGATTCGCGGGCGGTTCGTCGAAATCGTAGGTGCGCCAGTACGGCCCGTTGAGGGCGTCGTGCCGTTCGAGCAAGCGGTTGAAACGGGAGACCCCCGAGCCGTTGAAGCCGAGCCGGCTCACGCGTTCCTGCTGGATGTTCAGCACCGAATCGACGCGCAGCTGCTTCTCGAGTTCGGGCAGGTTCCCCGGCATCTGCAGCATGTCGTAGTAAAGTGGCGCCCGACTCGCGGTGGCGACGAACCAATCGGCCCGCAGCACCGGCACCTTCGTGGCGGTGTTCACCAAAATCGCCCGGCTGCTCACGCTGTCGTCGAGGATGCCGTACGGATAGTCGTTCAGCAGGCGGTTCCAGAGGTTCGCGTCCCAGAGGTACCAGCGCAGATCGATGCGCAGGATCGTCTTGGCCGGGTCGATGGCCTCGGGGTTGTGCTGCTTCGGGTGCCAGCTCAGGGAGTTCACGAGCTTGGCGAGGGCGTTGCGGTAGGTTTGCAGTTCGTCGTCGCCGAGGCCGGCGTTCCAGAGGTGGGCGAGGCTGAAGTAGCGGATGAACCGCCGCGAGCGCCGGTCCATAGTGTCGAGGTCGTCTTGAATCCATCTGGAAATGTCGCCGGCGGAGACGGACTTCCGTTGCGGAGTCGCTGACCCGGCGGCTCCGGCGGCGATCCATTCCTTCAGTGCTGACAACTCGGTGTCACTCGGCCGCACCTTCTCGCCGACGGGGGGCATCGAGCCGTTGGCGATGCGTTTGTAGATCGGCGATTCGGTCGGTTTGCCGGGGACGATCTTCTTGCGTTCGACGAGTTTCGCGGGGTCGAGGATGTAGTTGAAGCCGCCTTCGATGGAGCCGTCTTGCCCGTGGCAGCGGTAGCAGTGGGACTGCAGAACCGCTTGGGCCTTGGCGGATAACTCGTCGGCGAAGGCCCCGGTGCCGAGCGCCAGCACAGCGATAGTGGAGAGAAAAGTCCGCACGTCGCACCCTCCGATTCCTGCGAAGCCCTACCTATAGGACGTACCAGAACCGCCGGGGGATTGCCAGTAACGGGGGCGTAACGGGTTGTGGCCGAGATCGATTCAACGGACGATCCGCAGATCGCGGCACGCGGCCGAATAACTCGCTTCTAAATCGAGGGGAATCGCCAGTTCGGCACCGAGCCAAAGCGGCAGGGTCGGTAGTGGTTGGCCGACGACGAGCGGACTCGGCCAAGCGAGGAGCTGCCCAGCGCCGTTGCGGCCGATCGATCGGTACGACACGGCGGAAAGGGGGCCGACCGTCGGTGGAGCTCCGCTCAGGCCGAGGGCGGCCCATAGGTCGGCGCGGAGATCGGCCCGGAGAATCGAAACCGCATCGACGACGACCAACCCGCAGCCGCGACTCAAGTAGTCGGCGCATTTCGCCGCAAACGCTTCCCGGGTTCTCGGGCGATCCTTGTTGCTCGGGCTCACCAATTCGATCGCTGCCGCCAACTGTGAATCGCCATCCTCGCTATGGATTTCGACGCGCATCCCATCTTCATCCGGCCATTCGACCGCGACCGCCAAACCCGGTTCGGGGGCGGACCAAGTTTGCAATTCCCCCGATGCGAATCCCGGCGAATGAGGATCGTACACGGCTGCCACATCGATTTCGACAGGCCCTTCACGATCCAAGAATGGCATGGCGTAATAGCCCGCTGGCAAAACGCCGGCGTTCAATAGGCGGGCCATAGCCGCCGCCCACGCCCCATGGAACGATCGCCAAGGATGCGTCCGAACAAGCGGCGGGTGAAAATGATCGAGCAGGGGCATGGCAGAATCCGGAGTGGATCGAACGATACCATTTTAACACAGCGCATCCCATCATCCCACCCAGCCGGTCACCGGCATCGTTTCGATGAACTGCAAATTACCCTGCAAGCAGGGGCGTTTGTACTGCTCCGCCGAGCCACCGCTCGTGGCCAAGCGTTCGCGGTCCCACGCCGCCCAAGTCCCAAGCGGAAGCAAGGCCGCTCGCATCGGGCCCAAGCGGCCGCTCTGGCGCTTCGCCGCGTATTCGATGTTCACCTCGGCCAGCGCCGCATCGAGCGCATCCAATCGAGCCGCGTCCACGGCTTCCATTTCTTCCAACAGAATCGCGTAGTGCGGCTGCGTTTCGTTCCACACCGGGGCGACGGTGTAGGCGCTCACCGCCCAGCCCACCTTCGCCATCGCCTGCGTGACGTGGTGCTCCGACAACTTCTCGCCGGTCATGTTGGCGAAGCGGTTCCCCTTGCCCAAGAACTCGACCATCGGCGTCCGGCCGACGAACCCCGTGACGCGGACGAGGTCGGAAATGTGATAGCGGTACAGCCCGGCCTGCGTCGTGGGGATCAGGAAGTACGAACCTCCGAGTTGCAATTCGTGGGCACCGAGGACGACCGGCTGCGGGGAGTCGATCTCCGCTTCGGGGATGAACTCGTAGAAGTGCGAGGCGATGTCGAGCACCCCCGACGGTGTACCGTTGCTCAAGGGCAGGGTGAATCGGCCTTCGCTGGCGAGTAGGCCGAGATCGCGGATCGGCGCGTCGCCGAAGTATTGCGGCACCTGCTTCAAATACGGTCCCATGCTACCGCCGGTCCACGTGCCGATGAGGATGCTGCCGGGGTGCCACGCGTCCATCGGGCGAAGCGTTCCCGACTTCTCGGCGATCGTACCGAGTGCCCGCGCGGCGTCGGGTCGGGCTTTCAACCTCCGCTTCAATGACAATCGGACGTCGGCGCGGATGTCGAGGTTCGGGTCGAGCGTGCCGTCGTGCAAATCGCGCAGCAGCGATTCCTTGTGCGCATCGAGCGTCCGGCCCAGGGTCACGAGGGTACTCGGATTCGCCGCGAGGAACATCGCCACCGGCGTCCCGAGGCTGAGTCGCAGCGCGAGGTAGTACTTCGCCAGCGGATCGGTGAGCTTCCCGCAGATCGGGGGAATCGCGTAGTGCCGGCGCGCGATGCGGCGCTGGGCCGACGCGGTGAAGCCGGACAAATTCCCGCACGGGATGCCCGCCTCGGTGCGGAACTCGTCCGGATCGCCGACCATTTGCACGATCGGTCGCAGTCCCAACACGCGACTGCGGTGATCGCGGTAGGCTTGGATTCCCCAGTAGGTCCACGTCCGGCGGTAGTCGCGTAGGTAGCGCCGCGTGATGGGGATGAACTTCCGCGCCGCCGTGGTGCCACTCGTGAGCGCGAACAGCAGCACGCGGTCGTCGGCGATCAGCGCGTCGGTCTCGCCGCGCTTCACGCGCTCGATGTACGGGGCGAGCCGTTCGTACGGCGCGACCGGTACTCGTCGGCGGTAGTCGTCGAGTGTTCGGATATCGGCGAAGCCGTGATCGCGCCCGAAGGCCGTGGCCGATTGACGCGCGAGGAGCCTCTTCAGCAATTCGGCCTGCACGGTCGCGGGGTCGTCGCAGCTTGTCAAGAACCGCTGGAGCTTGCGCTGAAGCGGTATGGTGGCCAAGCGCGCCGCACGGATCATCAGGTATCGTAGTAGAGGCATGGTGGCGATTATACGACCGCAGCGGACCGCCGCCGCAGCGCCTCACCGGGCCGATGGGGAACACGCTTTCGGACAGAACTCTATAAGCTAGGGGCAATCGAATCTGGCGAACACGACCCCCGGAATGCAATGACCCCGTCCCCGCCGGCCCCCGCGAAAAAGACCAAGTCGGCCCTGCTGATCGTCTTCCTCGTCGTGTTCATCGACCTCCTCGGCTTCGGCATCGTGCTGCCACTCATGCCGCGCTACGCCACCGAGTACCTCGGCGGTACGAGCGACTTGGCCAAAGGGGCCATCATCGGCTTGCTCTATTCGTCGTTCTCGATCATGCAGTTCATCTTCTCTCCCGTGTGGGGGCGGATCTCGGATCGCATCGGCCGCCGGCCGATTCTCATCATGGGCCTCGTCGGCTCGGTCATCTTCTACGCCCTCTTCGCCTTCGCTTGCACCATCCCGAATACCGATGCGGAATTGGCCATCGGCTTGTTACTGGCTTCGCGGATCGGCGCCGGCATCGCCGGGGCGAGCGTCAGCACCGCGTCGGCGGTCATCGCCGATTCGACGACGCCGGAGAAGCGCTCGAAGGGGATGGCCCTGATCGGTGCCGCCTTCGGTATCGGTTTCACCTTCGGCCCACTCATCGCCTACGCCGGCCTGGAAATCTTCGGGCCGGACGAACACTGGGCGCCGGGGGCCATCGCCTCGGGGCTGTCGCTGATCGCCACGGTGCTCGCCTATTTCCTATTGCCGGAAACATTGAAGCACGGCGCCGAAGTCGAGCATTCGCACCGCGGCGCCTTCAGCTTGGGCCGATCGCTCGACGTGTTGAAACTCCCCGCCGTCGGGCCGCTCATCCTGAT
>Ga0105045_10002021_pt1 | contig 16900 bp, 13 predicted proteins | sample MAT02_FD_78089 | JGI IMG/M metagenome (GOLD analysis project Ga0105045, IMG submission 78089) | Freshwater microbial communities from Lake Fryxell liftoff mats and glacier meltwater in Antarctica - MAT-02 (megahit assembly) | ecosystem: Environmental > Aquatic > Freshwater > Ice > Liftoff... | reverse complement strand
ACTCCATGCCACACCCGCGTGCCGTCGGCAGCGGTGGTGGCCGCGTGAGTGAGGCACTGGCGCAGGCGGCCTTCATCGAGACGGACACCATGGTGCGCGCCGTGACGGCTGCTGCGGTGGTCGAGCCTGCGCAACCGGTGGTATTTCTCGTGGACCTGCCGGCGTACGCCGGTCCGCTGGACCTGCTGCTGTCGTTGATCCGGGACGAGAAGGTCGACATCTACGACATTCCAATCGCGCACATCGCGAAGCAGTTCCTGCTGCGGGTGCGCGTGCTGCCGCTGAACGACGCCGCCGAGTATCTGGAACTGGCCGCTCGACTGCTGCGGATCAAGGCGCAGATGCTGCTGCCGCGGCACGGTGAGACGGAGACGTGGGAAGACCCGCGCGCCGAACTCGTGCGTCGTCTGCTGGAGTATCAGCAGATGCGCGAGGTGGTGGACATTCTCGAGCGTCGCGGTGACGAGCGCCGGAGCCGGTTCGCGCGTGCCTACCTGCAGTTGAGCGGCGAGTCGGTTGCCATGCCGCTCGCGCTGTCACTGGGTGAGCTGCTCACGGCCGTGGATCGCATCCTTCGCGTGACGAAGGAGCCGACCGTGCATACGGTCGTCGCGCGCACGCTGGACGTGGCCGGTGCCATCGCACTGGTTCGCCGCATGATCGCCGAGCGTCGCAATGCACGGTGGGGGGAATTGGTGGCACGCGACGCCGAGCCGTGGCAGATCCTTTCCATGTTGCTGGCATTGCTGGAGCTGGCGAAGCTGGGCGAGCTGCGGCTCGTGCAACCTCGCCCATTTGCATCCGTCGAGATTGAGCATGATTCATCTGGTGAAGCTGCTTGAAGCGGCGCTCTTCGCGAGCCCGCGACCGATCCCGGTCGAAGAGTTGACCGCGCTTGCTCCCGAGGCGAGTCCAGCCGAGATCGCATCGGCACTGGACACGCTCCGCGAGCATTACGACGTGGATGGGCACGGTGTCGAGCTGGCGGAAATCGGTGGCGGCTGGCAGATACTGACGCGCGCGGAGTACACCGAGGCCATCGAGCGTGCGCAGCTGGCCGCGCGACCGCAACGACTGTCTGCTGCGGCGCTCGAGACGTTGGCGATCATTGCGTATCGTCAGCCGATCGGGCGAATGGAAGTCGAGGAAATCCGCGGAGTCGCGGTGGGGTCCATTCTCAAATCACTGCAGGAGCGCGCGCTGATCGACGTCGTGGGTCGGGCCGAAGGGTTGGGACGTCCGTTGCTGTATGGCACGACGCCACTGTTTCTGGAACAGTTCGCGTTGCGTCACCTCGAAGAGCTGCCGCGTGCCGATGAGCTCGCCATTGCACTGCGGCCTGCGCCGCAGCCGCTGTGACCGGGCGTCCGCCGCGTCGCGCCGGCACCGGCCAGAAGGGTCCGCCGAAGCCCCGCGGCGTGAAGCCGCCGGAGCGTCCGGCCGCCAAGGGTACGCGCACGCCGCTGGGTCCCGAGGCACGCGATCCACGCAAGCGCAGCCCGCGCAAGAAGCCGGGCAGCGGGCCGCGGCCCGTTGCGCCGCTCGCACCGACGGTCGTGAAGACGCCCAAGGATGCGCGCGAAAGCATGCGCCTGCAGCGGTTCCTGGCCCGCGCCGGCGTCACGTCGCGTCGGCAGGCCGAGACGTTGATCACGAACGGGCAGGTGACGGTCAACGGGGTCGTGGCCACGCTGGGCTCGAGCGTCGACCCATTGCGCGATGTCGTGCTGGTGGATGGTGGCCGCGTGAAGATGGCCGATACCGTCACCTGGCTGGTGCTGAACAAGCCGGCCGGTGTCGTGACGACGCGCACCGATCCCGAGGGCCGCGACACGGTGTTCGATCTCGTGCCGAACGTGGCGGGCCTGACGTATGTGGGCCGGCTGGACTACATGACCGACGGCGTGCTGGTGATGACGACCGATGGGCGCGCCGCGCACCTGCTCACACACCCGAGCCGCGAGGTCACGCGGACCTACGAGGCCGTGGTGCAGGGTGCGGCGATGCAGGCGCTGGATGCGTTGCAGAAGGGCGTGGACCTCGATGACGGCACGGTGTTTGTCGATGCGGCGCATGTGGACAAGCTCGGCCGCAGCAAGTGGCTGTTGACCCTCACGCTCCACGAAGGGCGCAACCGCGAAGTGCGTCGGCTCTGCGAGGCGGTCGGCCTCAGCGTCGACAAGCTGACCCGTGTCAAGTTCGGCCCGGTGGGTCTGGGAGACCTGCCGTCCGGACAGTGGCGTCCGCTGACGCCCATCGAACTTCGTGGACTCGCGATCCGCGGTGGCGTCAGTCAGTAGGCTGACGCGCCGACCGCAGCAGCTGTTCTCACACTCAGGCTGGAGTACGCGCGCATGACGGCGGTGCCACTTCCCGTGTCGGCTCCCACAGGGGTCGCGGCGGTGCAGGCTATTCTGGCGCAGGTGGCGCGGCGCGTGGTCGGTCAGGATGCCATGGTGGAGCGTCTGCTCATCGGCCTCCTGACGGGCGGCCACGTGCTTCTGGAAGGCGTGCCCGGGCTCGCGAAGACACTCACCGTGCGCACGCTCGCCGAGACCATCCACACCACGTTCCGGCGGATCCAGTTCACGCCGGACCTGCTGCCGGCCGACGTGGTCGGCACGCAGATCTTCGATCAGGCGTCGGGCGAATTCCGCACCAAGCGTGGTCCGATCTTCGCCAACATCGTGCTCGCCGACGAGATCAATCGCGCGCCGGCCAAGGTGCAGGCGGCGCTGCTCGAGGCGATGCAGGAACGGCAGGTCACGATCGGGGGGACTACCTATCCGCTCGCCGAGCCGTTCCTGGTGCTCGCAACGCAGAACCCGATCGAGCAGGAAGGCACCTACCCGCTGCCCGAAGCGCAGGTCGACCGCTTCATGATGAAGCTGCGCGTCGACTACCCGACGCGCGCCGAGGAGAAGGAAATCATGCGGCGCATGTCCGGGGGCGAGGAGATTGCGGTGTCTGCCGCCGCCTCCCCGCAGACGATCCTGGCCGCTCGTCGCGAGATCGCAGCGCTGCACCTGGACGAGCGCATCATGGACTACATCGTGGAGCTGGTGCATGCGACGCGCGTGCCGGCCGAGGCCGGGCTGCCGACGCTGGCACCGTTGATCGAGTACGGTGCCTCGCCGCGCGCCACGATCGCGCTCGCACAGGCGGGACGCGCTCATGCCTACCTGCGGGGCCGCACCTTCGTGCTGCCGGATGACGTGAAGGCGATCGCACCGGATGTGCTGCGTCACCGCGTGGTGACGACGTTCGAGGCCGAGGCGCAGAACGTCACCAGCGACGAGATCGTGCGTCGCATTCTGGCAGCGGTCGCCGCACCGTGAACCTGCGCTGGCGACGCTCCGCCCCCGCAGTGCGGGTGCCTGCGCCGTTGGCAACCGAGGCGCTCGGTGCCCCGGCGCCATTCGACATTCTCGAGCAGGTGCGTCGGCTCGAGCTCCGCATGCGTCGGCTCGTGAACTCGCGCTTCGCCGGCGAGTACCGCTCCGTGTACAAGGGCCAGGGCATGGAGTTCTCGGAAGTGCGCGAATACCAGCCCGGCGACGAGGTGCGCAGCATCGACTGGAACGTCACGGCGCGGCTGCAGAAGCCCTACGTGAAGCGCTACGTCGAGGAGCGCGAGCTCACGGTGCTGCTGCTCGTGGACTGCTCCGCGTCATCACACTTCGGCACGCGAACCCGCTTCAAGGATGACGTCGCGCTGGAAGTCGCGGCGGTGCTTGGCCTGTCGGCGCTGCGCAACAACGACCGTGTCGGCCTCGTGGCGTTCACCGACCGGATCGAGCACGCGATCCCGCCGCGCAAGGGACGTCGTCATGGCTTGCGGTTGCTGCGTGACCTGCTCTCGCTGCGGCCCGCCGGAGTGCGCACCGACATCGCGCTGGCGTGTGAACAGGCACGACGACACCTCACGCATCGGTCGCTCGTGTTCATGATCTCGGACTTCCACGACGCCGGCGCCGAGGCGGCGCTGCGCGGGCTGGCCGCGCGTCACGAGGTCGTGGCGATCACGGTCGATGATCCGGTCGAGCATGCGCTGCCTGCAGCGGGTGTGCTGGTGCTCGTCGATCCGGAGAGCGGCCAGCGCATCGAGATCGACAGCAGCGATGCCGCGTTCCGTACCCGGTACGCCGCAGCTGCGCTGGCTGCCGAGGAGCAGCGCACGGCAATGTTTGCACGCACCGGCGTGACGGCGGTCGCGCTGCGCACCGATCAATCGATCGTGGAGCCGCTGCTGGCCTTCTTTCGTCGCGCACGCACGACCCGCCGGCGTGGCTGAGATGCGCATGATGAAGCTCGCCCTGGTCGCGCTGGTCGCCCTGGTCGCGCTCGCGACGGTGTGTGCCACGCGCGGCGTCGCGCAGCCGCTGCCTGACAGTGTCGGACGTGTGACGTTCCGCGTGCTGCCGGAGACCGTCACGGTCGGTCAGCCGTTCGAGCTGCGCATGACGATCGTGCCGCCTGCCGGCCGCATCGGCATCGCGCCGCCGGTGCCAGACACCGGCGGCATCATCGAACCGCTCGATCCCGCCGAGGTCACGCGTCGAGGCGACACGCTGCGGGTGCGGTACCGGCTGCTCGCGTGGCAGACGGGTGTCCTGACGATCCCGCTCGGTCCTGTGCTGATGCGTCGCGACTCGAGCGACATCTCCGTCACCGGCGAGATGCGCGTCGTGGTGCGGTCGGTGTTGCCGGGCGACTCGGCGAGCCGCGTTCCGCGCGACGCGCGGGCACTCCTTGCCACACCGGTGCGCTGGTGGGAACGCTGGTGGCAGTGGATGCTTGGTGCGATGGCGATCTTCACGGTGCTGTACCTGCTGCACCGCTGGCACACGCGACCGCGCGTGACGAACGTCGTCGTCGCCGCGCCATTGTCACGTGCGGAAGCGGCCTTCGCGCGCCTCGAGTCGCGCCAGCTCATCGCGGTCGGTGAAGGTGGGCGGCATGTGGCACTCGCCGCCGAGATCGTGCGACAGTACCTCGCGGACATCGAGCCGTCACTGACGCTGTCGCTGACGAACGCCGAGCTGCTCGCCGCTGCGGCGCCGATCGCGGCGCTGCCGCAGGGTCAGCTCTCGCAGCTGCTGCAGCAGGTCGATGCCGTCAGGTTCGGCGGCCAGCGCACACCCAGCGCCTCGGGGCAGCGAGCCGGCGGCCTGGCGCGCGAACTCGTGCGCACGATCGATCGCACACGCGCATCGTCTGCACCACAGGCGACGTGATGTTCGCATCGATCCTGCAGTTCGTGGACGGTGTCGGACTTGCCATCGGGTCTCCGCTGGCGCTGCTCGCGTTGCTCGCCTTGCCGCTGGTGTGGTGGGTGCGCCGCACGGCCGCCGTGCACGCCATGCCGTTCGCCGCGCTGGACATCGTGCTGCAGGCCGTGCCGCGCCAGAGTCGGGTGCGCCGATGGATGCTGCGCCTGCGATTGCTGGCACTGGCGGGGTGCGTCCTGGCACTCGCGCATCCACAGGCACGGGGTGGCGAACGACGCGAGACGCGCGATGGCATCGACATCATGCTCGCCTTCGATATCTCGAGCTCGATGCTCGCGGAGGACTTTCAGCCGCAGAACCGGCTGGAGGTCGCGCGCACGCAGGTAAAGGACTTCGTGCGGCTCAGAGAGTCGGATCGCATCGGTGTGGTGTCGTTCGCCGGCGAGGCCCTGACGCAGGTGCCGCTCACGGCGGACCATCAGGTGGTGCTCGCGGCCATCGAACAGCTGCAGCCGGGTCAGCTCGATGACGGCACGGCGATCGGTACCGCGATCGCGACCGCATCCAACCGACTGCGCTCGGCCACGGGCAGCTCGAAAGTGCTGGTGCTGCTCACCGACGGTGTGAACAACCGCGGGCAGGTGGATCCGCGCACGGCGGCGCGCGCTGCGGCGGCGTTCGGAATCCGCGTGTACGCGATTGGCGTCGGAACCGAAGGGATGGCGCCGGTGCCGGTCGGTCGGGGATTGTTCGGGCTGCGATACGAGACCCAGCGCGTGGAGATCGACGACGCCCTGCTCACCGAGGTCGCGCGCGCCACCGGTGGTCGCTATTTCCGCGTGAAGGATGCGGCGGGCCTGCAGCGCGTGACGCGAGAGATCGATCGGCTGGAGCGCACGCCGACTCGGGCGCGCCGGTCCTTGCCGCGTTCCGAGTGGTACGTGCTGCCGGGCGCCATCGCACTGGCCGCACTGCTGCTCGAGGCGTGGCTGCTCTGGCGTCGGGTGCCGATTCCGTGAACACGATCGCGCTGCAGTATCTCGACGTCTTCGCACGGGTTTGGATGCTGCCGGTGGCGGTCCTGTGCTGCGCGCTCGTGGCCGCCGTGGTGTGGCAGGTGGACGCGCGTCGTCGCGCGCGACTTGGCGCGCTGGGCGACGTGCCGGTGCTCGAACGCCTGGTGCCGCGTCGTCAGATCGGACTGCCGCCGCGGGCTCGTGCCGTCATGCTGGGCACGGCGGCGCTGTGCCTGGGCGTGGCACTGGCCGGTCCGCGCTGGGGTGAGCGCGCGGAGCGGCGTCGCGACGTCGGTGTGGACATCGCTCTGGTGCTCGATGTGTCGGCATCGATGCTGGCCACGGATGAAGGTCCGTCACGCCTCGATCGGATGAAGCTGGACGTACGCCGACTGCTCGCGACGATGCCCGGCGCACGTGTGGCGCTGCTCGTCGTGGCAGGGCGGAGTTACCTCATGACGCCCCTGACGCCCGATCACGACGCGCTGGAGCTGTTCCTGGACGGGCTGGATCCGGGCATGGTGAGCCAGGGCGGCACCGCCATTGCGCAGGGTGTGCAGCAGGCGACGCAGCTGCTCGGCGTGAGCGAGACCGGGGGTGATCGTGCGATGGTCGTGATGAGTGATGGGGAAACGTGGGATGATCAGGGCGAGATTGCCGCTGCGGCGCAGGCGGCACGCAAGGCTCGCATCGCCGTCGTGACGGTCGGCTATGGCACGGTGGGTGGTGCGACGATTCCGCTGCCCGGCGGCGAGTTGAAGCGCGATGAATCGGGCCAGCCCGTCATCACGCGTGCGAACCCCGAGGCGCTCGCCGGAATCGCACGCCTTGCCGACGGCGTGTTCATCGACGGCGCGTCAGCGGATCGTCCGGGCCGCGTGCGATCTGCCTTGCGGCGCCTGCGACAGACGGAGCGTGTCTACAACGCCGGCACCTCCCCCATCCAGCGCTACGTCTGGTTCATGTGGCCAGCGTTCGCGCTGCTGCTGCTGGACGCGCTGCTCGCCGAGCGGTCGCGCAGGAAGTCCGGCGCCGCGACCGTCTCGGTGGCACTCTTTGCGAGCCTCGCACTGCCAGTGGCTGCGCGCGCGCAGCTGCCGACCGACACACCGGACGGCATGGCCCTCTTCAGGCAGCGCCGGTTCACGGAATCGGCTGCGGCCTTTCGCCGCAGTGTCGATCAGGGTGATCGATCGCTGCGCACATTGTACAATCTGGGCACCGCGCTGCTCGAATCCGATTCGATCGCTGCGGCAACCGAGGCCCTGGATCGCGTGGTGACCATCGCACCGGATGCCGAGCTCCGGTTCCGCGCATTGTTCAATCTCGGCTTGGCCAATCTTCGCCGGGGCCGGAGCGCGACCCCGCTGGATGCAGCGCCGTATCTGGACGCCGCCGTCGCCGCGTACAAGCGTGCGCTGCGCACGCGCACCGACGATCCCGAGGCGAAATGGAATCTCGAGCTCGCGTTGCGGGAGCAGCAGCGCAATCGTGGCGGTGGCGGTGGGGGTGGTGGCGGGCAACAACCGCCGCCGCCGACTCCGCCACCCAGCAAGGGCCAGCAGGACCTGGACAAGCAGCGTGCCGACGCCGTGCTGAACAGTGCGGCGCGCGACGAGCGCGACGTGCAGGCACGCAAGCAGCGCGACGGACGTCGCCGTGACGCTACCGCCGGACGTGACTGGTGAGCCTGACACTCGGCCTGCTGATGCAGATCTCGGTCTCGGTGCAGATCCCCGACACGATTGCCGCCCGTGCCGCCGTGCCGCTGGTGCTGCGCGCCACGGCGTCGGGTAACACCGCACCACGGCTGACGGTGCCGTTGGTCACTGGCGCCACGGTACGGCTGTTGTCGGACGTCACCCGCCTTGGCGGCGGGTTTGGTCAGGCGGTCGCCACGCGTGAGACCCGCTACATGGTGCGCGCCATTGCCGCAGGTACGCTGGTGCTCTCGCCGGTCGTGGCGACGCTCGGCAGGGAGCAGGCCATCAGTCCTGCCAAGACGATCGTCGTGCTGCCACCGCCCACGAATGCCGTGCCGGCGCTGGTGATGCGCGCACCGATCTCACGCGGGACAACCGTCAACTTTCATGCGCTTGTCACCCCGGAAACGGTGTGGGCCGGCGAGCAGATCACGTTGCAGGTCGGCGTGTTCATCGACGATGAACTCCGATCGCGGTTGCAGCGCAACCCGGAGTATGTCGCACCGTCTGTCGACGGTGCCGTCGCGTACGACCTGCCGGTGGCCAACGATGTACTGCCGAATCGCGAGGTCGGTGGCGCCACATACCGTCCGTTCATCTTTGCACGCGCACTGTTCCCGCTCCGGGCCGGTCCGCTCGTCATTCCGCAGGCGCGACTGGCCTACACTCTTGGCGCCGCCGGCACGATGTTCGGCCAGCAGGAGCGACAGACGGTGAGCACACCGGCGCGGTCGGTGGTGGTGCGCGAACTCCCGACTGCGGGGCGGCCGGCATCGTTCGGCGGCGCGGTGGGCGTGTACGACATGCGCGCCCGTGTCGACGGTGGCGTCGGTCGCGTGGGCGATGCCGTGCAGCTCACCGTCGACGTGATCGGCGTGGGCAATGTGAAGCTGCTCCCGGCTCCCGCCATCAGCATTCCCGATGTCACGGTGAGCCCTGCCGGTGAGTCGATCAGTGTGGACAGCAGCGACCTGCTCGTGCGCGGCCGCAAGACGTTCCGATTTCTGTTGACGCCGCGCAGGGATGGCCTCATTGCGCTTGGCGTCGTCCAGTACGCGTTCTTCAATCCGGTGCGTGGCACATATGAGCAGCGTGCGGCGGCGCTCGGATCACTGCGCGTCGCACCCGGCACGACCATCGCCGCCGACGAGGCCGAGCGCGCCGTGGCGGCACTTCCGCTGCAGGGATGGCGCGTGGACGGGAGCGGGGACGTCACTGAGCAGCTGTGGTTCCAGGCGCTGCTCGTGGCACTGGGCCTTCCGTGGGTCGCGCTCGTGGGTCGACGCCTCTGGTTCTCCGTGCCACGTGCGCCATCACGTGAACGGCGCTCGATGGAGCGGAGTGCAGTGCAGCAGGTTCCCACCGATGCCGCCGGCTTGCGACGGAGCTTCGCGGACGGACTGCGGCCGATGGCCGCGTTGCGTCCGGATGAGCCGTTCGCGGGTCACGACATCGTGCAGCGACTCCGCCGCGCCGGCGCGACGACCGATGCGGCGGAGGCCGCCGGGGCGCTGCTCGAGCGGCTGGACAGGCTGACGTTCGGTCAGGCCGGCACGACTGAGACGACGGCGTTCGCCGCACTTGCCAACGAGGCGGTGGCCGTCACCACGCAGCTGCGCACCGAGATGTCGTCGCCGGCGTTGCAGCGCATCAAGTCGGCAGCGCGAGCCATCACGCTGCTCGCCGGTGCGATGCAGGCACTGCAGGCGCAGCCGGCGGATTTCGTACGGGGACAGGGGCTGTATGCGCAGCAGCGTTTCTCCGAAGCGGCGGTGGCATTCGCGGCGGCAGCCGTCACGCGGCCCTCCAGCGCAGTCACCTGGGCGAACCTCGGTGCGGCGCACTGGATGCGCGCCGACACCGCAGGGGCAATCGTCGCGTGGCAACGCAGCGCGCGCCTCGCACCCCGTCTGACTGCGTCACGCGCGCTGCTCGCGGAGCACGCACCGCCGGTTGGTCTTGGCGCGTCCGTCGTGCCCGTCTCCACGAACGAGGCCTGGCTGGCACTGCTGCTGATCACCGTCGTGGTATCGCTGGCTGGCGCGACATGGCGCTGGCGACACAAGGCCATCGGCAACGCGCCTCTGCTGCTGTCACTCGTGATGATCGGCGCGGGCGCCATGCTCGTGCTGCTGGCGGAACGGTCGCACGGCGGCGCGCGCTACGCCGTGATCCGACGTGACGTCGCGCTGCGCACGGACCCCGTGCTCGCCGGTGAGGCGCGATCGCGTGCACGCGCCGGCGAGATCGCGACGCGCGACTCGGTCACCGATCGATGGTCGCATCTCACGCTCGACGGTGGCCGGAGTGGGTGGGTCGAAGGCGACGCCGTGCGCTCGCTGGCGCTGGACGATGCACGTGATGTGGCGCGCGCCGAGGCCCGCGTCGCCAGTCCGTCCCCGCTGCCATAACTTGAGCGCATGTCGCGCATCGCCGTCCTCGCCTCTGCCGTCGCTGACCAGATCGCCGCTGGCGAGGTGGTCGAGCGGCCGGCGTCCATCGTCAAGGAACTGATCGAGAATGCGCTCGACGCCGGTGCCACGGAGATCGGCGTCGAAGTCGAGGAGGGCGGGCGGGGGTTGATCCGCATTCGCGACAACGGCGTCGGTATGTCCGAGAAGGAAGCCGTCCTCTCACTGGCGCGTCATGCGACCTCCAAGATCCGCTCGGCGAACGACCTGGTCGGCGTGGCCACGTTCGGGTTCCGCGGTGAGGCGCTGCCCGCCATTGCGTCCGTGTCATTGCTGATGCTCGAGACGTCGGAACAGGATGGCGCCGGCACGCGCGTGGAAGTTGCGCAGGGCGTGCAGCGGCGCATGGAACCGATCGCACGTCGGCGCGGCACCACGATCACGGTCACGGAGCTGTTCCACGCGGTTCCCGCTCGCCGGAAGTTTCTCAAGAGTGCACGCGGCGAGTGGCGCGCCATTGCCGAGATGCTCGATACCATCGCGCTGGTGCGACGCGCCGTGCGGCTGACGGCGACGCACGACGGCAAAACGGTGTTCACCGCAGTGCCTGCGCGCACATGGCGCGAACGGCTCGCGAGCGTCTGGCCTGGCGTGACGGCGCAGACGATGATCGAGGTCGATGATGTGCAGGGCCCGGTGCATGTGCGCGGGCTGGTGGAGCAGCCGGCCAATGTCGGGCTGGGCTCGCGCCGGGTGTTCCTGATGGTGAACGGGCGCGCCATCCGTGACGTCGGACTCGTGCGCGCGGCCGAGGCGGCGTACCACTCCACGATCCCGTCGGGCACCCGTCCGTCGCTCGCGCTGGACATCCGTGTGCCTGGCGATGCGGTCGATGTGAACGTGCACCCGGCGAAGGCGGAAGTCCGCTTCCATGATCGCTGGGCGACGGAGCGCGTCGTCGAAGCCGCCGTGCGTCGCGTGCTCGGTGTGGCCGCCGCCATGCCGATGTCGGCCTCGCGCTTCGGTGCGGAACGCACCTGGTCGCCGGGCGGAAGCGTCGGCGATGTGCACCTGTTGCGCGCAGCCCCCCGGCACTCGCCGCTCTTTCCGTCGGGCGACACGCTGCCCGGCGCTTCGGCGACTGGCGCTTCGGCCACTGGCGCACAGACTGGCGCACATGCTGGAGCAGACGCTGGCGTATATGACGGCGCACAAACGGCCGCATCGCAGCCGCTGACTGCGTCCGCGGTCGACGCGGCCGACGACGTGATCGAGGTGCCGCCACTGTTGCAATTGCGGCGCACCTACCTGCTTTTCGAGCGTGATGATGGCATCGTGCTCATCGACCAGCACTCGGCACACGAGCGCGTGCTCTACGAGCGGCTGATGACGAAGCTGACCGGTGGCGATGCGATCGTGCAGACGCTGCTGTTTCCGCTCACGCTCCATCTCAGCCCCGCCGAGGCGGATGCCTTCGAAGCGCATCGCGACGCGTTCGTCGCGCTCGGATTCGGCATCGAGGGTTTCGGTGGTCAGACGCTGGTCGTGCAGAGCGTGCCCATGCCACATCATCGCTTCGACGCCGAGCGCGCATTGCGAGAGACGCTCGCCTCGCTGGCCGGCGACCGCATCGCCAGCACGGCGGCGCGGCACGAGCGACTGGCCATGACCGTCGCGTGCAAGGCCGCGATCAAGGCCGGTGACGTCCTGTCGCTCGCGGAGATGCGCGCGCTCTACACCGATCTGGCGCGTACCACGCTGCCCGCGCACGACGTGCACGGGCGGCAGACCATCGTGCAGCTCGGATGGGATGAGTTGGAGCGGCGGTTCGGACGTGCGTAGTGTCGCCGTGATCTGCGGACCGACCGCCGCCGGAAAATCCGCCATCGCCATGGAGCTCGCGCGTCGAACCGGTGCACTGCTGATCAGCGCGGACTCGCGGCAGGTCTATCGCGGTTTCGACATCGGGACGGCGAAACCGTCGGCAGCGGATCAGGGGTCCGTCGTGCATCGCGGGATCGATGTCATCGAGCCCACGCAGCGCTACTCGGCGGCGGAGTGGTCAGCCAGCGCGCTGGAGTGGATGTCGGCCGCCGATGCGAACGGACAGCCTGTGATCGTGGTCGGTGGCACCGGCTTCTACCTGCGCGCGATGGACTCGCCGCTCTTCGAGTCGCCGTATCTGGATCCCGCGCGTCGCGGCGAGGTGCTCACGGTGTTGGACGGACTCACCACCGACGAGTTGCGGCAGCGATGCACCGAGGTCGACCCTGCCCGGGCAGCGCTCGGGCGCACGCAACTGCTGCGCGCGCTCGAGATCTTCATGCTCACCGGTCGCCCGTTGAGTGCCTGGCTGGTGGAGAATGCGCGGCCGGCGCAGGTGCAGGCGCGCTATCTGCTGGTCGATCCCGGTGCCGCGCTGCGTGAACGGATCGCCGGTCGCGTGGCGCAGATGCTGGCGCAGGGATGGGAAGCGGAAGTGGCGCAGCTCGCGGCGCTGATCCCGCGTGATGCCCCCGCCTGGAACGCCTGCGGATACGCGATGCTGCGGGCGGCGCTGTACGGCGAGATGTCGCGCGACAGTGCGATCACGCGTACGATCACCGACACTCGGCAGTATGCAAAGCGTCAGCGCACCTGGTTCCGCCATCAGCTGCCAGCCGCGCGCGTCACACCGCTGGACCCCGCGTCGCCTGGTGCGCAGTCGCGCGCGGCGACGTGGCTGGAAACCGCCTCACTGTCGGAGCACCTGTGAACATCGGCATCACCTGTTATCCCACGTACGGCGGGTCGGGCGCCATGGCGACCGAGCTTGGCATCGCGCTCGCGGCGCGTGGACACGAGATCCATTTCATCACGTATGCACAACCATTCCGTCTGCCGGCCTTTCTGCCTCGTGTGTTCTTTCACGAAGTGGATGTGGGTCGCTATCCGCTGTTCGAGTATCCGCCGTACGATCTGGCACTCGCCGTCCGCATGCATGAAGTGGCGCGAAGTGCGAAGCTGGACGTGCTGCACTGTCATTACGCGATTCCGCACGCGACGAGCGCCTGGATCGCGCGCGAGATGCTGCGTGAGACAGGCGAGGACGTTGCGCTGGTCACGACCCTGCACGGCACGGACATCACGATCGTCGGACAGGATCCGTCGTACCGGGCCATCACCAAGTTCTCCATCGAGAAGTCGGATCGCATCACCGCCGTCTCCCAGCACCTGCAGCAGGAGACGGTCAATGCGTTCGGCTGCACTGGATGCGCGGTGGAGGTGATCAACAACTTCATCGATCCGGCTGTGTACGATCGTGCGCGCTATCCCGGCGCGCTGAACGGCCTCGTCGCCTCGCCGGGCAAGGTGCTGATGCACATCAGCAACTTCCGCGCGGTGAAGCGCACCGTGGATGTCATCCGGATCTTCGCGCAGGTGTCGCAGGCGATGCCGGCAACACTCGTGATGGTGGGCGATGGCCCGGATCGCGGACTGGCGCAGGAGGAGGCAAGACAGCTCGGTGTGGCCGAGCGGGTGCAGTTCCTCGGGCGCATCGAGAACGTCGCACCGCTGCTCGCATGCGCGGACCTCTTTCTGCTGCCCTCGGACAACGAGTCGTTCGGGCTGTCCGCGCTCGAGGCACTCGCCTGCGGCGTGCCGGTCGTCGCCTCGAGTGCCGGCGGCATTCCCGAGGTCATCAGGGACGGGATCACCGGCGCACTGCGGCCGGTCGGTGACGTCGACGGGATGGCCTCCGCTGCGATCGCGATCCTGTCTGATGACGCGCGCTGGGCAGGCATGAGCAGGTGCGCCGCCGCCGATGCTCGCGACCGGTTCAGCGAAGACCGGATCATCGAACAGTACGAGGCGACCTACGAAGATGCGCTGGCCGTCTCCGCATCACGCCGTCGCGAGCGCACGATCGCCACGCCACCGCTGGGGTCTGGTCCGCAGTAGTCTTCCCACCATGCCGCAGCTCGTCGTGCGCGCCCGTCATGCCCTCCGTCCCGCCTCATGAACGTCTTGCATGCGCTCGTCCTGGGTCTTGTCCAGGGCCTCTCTGAATTCCTGCCGATCAGTTCCTCTGCCCACTTGAGCCTCGTGCCGTATGTCTTTGGCTGGGAGGATCCCGGGCTCGCCTTCGACGTGGCGCTGCACCTTGGCACGCTCGCGGCAGTGCTCTGGTATTTCCGGCTCGAGTGGATTGCACTGGCGCGCGCCGGTTTCGAGATCCTGGCCACACGGAGGGTCGAGACGGACCAGCAGCGACGGGCACTGTTCATCGTGATTGCAACCATCCCCGGTGCCATCGGCGGGCTGCTGCTGCAGAAGTATGCAGAAACGATCTTCCGCGACCCGACGCTCACCGCTGTCGCGTTGATCGTGATGGGAACACTGCTCTGGGCCGCAGATCGCTTCGCGACGCAGGCGCGCGACCTGACCAATTTTCGCTGGACCGACGCGCTGCTGATCGGCATCGCGCAGGTCTTCGCGTTGATTCCCGGTGTCTCGCGGTCCGGCTCCACCATGACCGCCGGCCGCGCACTCGGCTTCGACCGCACCAGCGCCGCGACCTTCAGCTTCCTCATGTCGATGCCCATCACCGCTGCGGCGGCCGTGATCAAGGTGCCGGAGGCGCTGCGCGAAGGGATCACGCTGCCGATCGTCGTCGGCATCCTGGCGTCGGGCATCAGCGGCTGGCTCGCCATCTCGGTGCTGTTGCGGTACGTGTCCACGAAGAGCTTCGGCGTCTTTGCGTTGTATCGCTGGGTCCTCGGGCTGGCGGTGCTGGCGCTGATCTATTCGCGTCAGGGCTGATGACCATCGACAGCGCGATGCTGTCCATGTACGACGGCATCGCCGGCGATCTGCTCGCGGTCGAGGCGGGTGCCACCGGGATCGCCATCCTCGACCAGTGCGTGAGCACGATGGATGTTGCGCATGCACGCGCGGCAGCGGGTGCCCCGCATGGGTTCGTCGTCGTGACGGAGGAGCAGCGTGCCGGGCGCGGACGCTCGGGGAAGACATGGGTTTCCACCCGTGGCCGCGGCGTCTGGACGAGCATCGTGCTGCGGCGGACCGACGTATCGCCGTCAGGCGTGCTCTCGCTCCGCATCGGGCTGGAGTTGGCCGAGCGTCTCGAGATGCGGAGCGGCCGGTCGCTGATGGTGAAGTGGCCGAACGATGTCTTTCACGACGGTGCCAAGGTCGCCGGCATTCTCACCGAGGCGCGGTGGCGCGGTGCGGCGCTCGAATGGATCGTGGTCGGTGTCGGCGTGAACATCGTCGCGGCAGACACCGACGTGGCCTCTGCGGGCCTTGGGGCCGCCTGCACGTCAGCCATAGTGCTGGTCGATGTCGTGCGCGCGGTGCTGGCCGCCGCCTCGCGCACCGGCGAGCTCGATGCCGACGAACTGGCCCGCTACGCGGCGCGTGATCACGCGAAGGGCCGTGACGTCGTCGCGCCACGCGAGGGTGTGGTGCTCGGGATCACCCCGCAGGGCGGTGTCATGATCCGCACGAACGAGGGTAATGAGGTGGCCATCGCGGGTTCACTCGTGTTCCGCGATCGCGCGGAGGAGCAGGGACATGCTGCTGGTGTGTGATGTGGGCAACACGGAGACCACGATCGGCCTGGCGCACGATGGCGAGATCACCTCACACTGGCGTGTCATCACCGGCGTCTCCCGCACACCGCACGAGTTCGCGCTGCTGTTGCGCGGACTGCTCGAACTCGAGCACCGCTCGCCTCTTGGCGTTACGGCCGCCGTGCTTGCGTCCGTCGTGCCTGGAGTGACCTCGCAGCTGGTCGATGGAATCCGGCTCGCCTTCGGTGTGGAGGCCATGGTCATCGATGCCAGCAGTCCGCTCCCGATCACGCTGGATGTCGAGGAGCCGCAGACCGTTGGCGCCGATCGCATCATCAACACCCTCGCCGCGAGTCGGATCTACGAACGTGATTGCATCGTCGTCGACCTCGGCACCGCGACCACGTACGACTGCATCACGCGGGATGCGGTGTTTCTGGGTGGCGTGATCGCGCCCGGGGTGTTGACATCGCTCGAGACACTGACGCGGCGGACCTCGAAACTGCCGGCGACCGAGCTGCGTGCTCCGGCGCAGGTGCTCGGCCGCCGCACCGAGGAGTGCATTCGATCGGGTGTCCTGTACGGCGCCGTGGACTCCATCACGGGGATCGTTGGCCGGCTGCGTGCCGAATGGCCCACGGACCGCGATCCGCTGGTGATCGGGACCGGTGGACTGGCCGCGATGCTCGCGCCATTCTGTCCGGCGTTCGAGATCGTGGACGCAGATTTGACGCTGCGCGGTCTCTGGATCGCGCATGATCTGCTGTCGATCCGGCTTGCCGATTGAGCGGGAGCGGCAGTGCCGCGTCGTGTCACTGAGCGCGTAAGCCGTTGGTATGAGAGGACTTGGGCGTCGCCACGGCCACCCCGGCGGCGAATGTCACACCTGCTTGACGCCCTTGTGGTGCTGACTAGGTTTCACCTGTTAGCAGTCAAGCGGTTCGAGTGCTAACAATGCGCGCGTGT
>Ga0105045_10002019_pt1 | contig 16902 bp, 13 predicted proteins | sample MAT02_FD_78089 | JGI IMG/M metagenome (GOLD analysis project Ga0105045, IMG submission 78089) | Freshwater microbial communities from Lake Fryxell liftoff mats and glacier meltwater in Antarctica - MAT-02 (megahit assembly) | ecosystem: Environmental > Aquatic > Freshwater > Ice > Liftoff... | reverse complement strand
CATCGCCGCAAACGACCCCGATCGCCAAACCGCAGAAATCCAGATCAGAGGCGCCCTGATGAACCGCTTCTCGGCCCTCGGCACCGCCGAAATCGTTCGCGTGCCCTGAGACTGACGGGGAAAGGGGCACTCTTGCCTCAGGCGCGAGTTGCGCAACAACGCCATGCGACAGTCTGGAAGGAAACAGGAATTGGAAGAAGAGATAAATTCAACTGTCGGAATCGAGGCGGGAATTGTCGGCAGGCTTGGTTTGGGTGGTAGCCTCGCCGTCGGCGGGTACGTGTCCGAAGTGCCGCTCGCGGAGGATGCCTATATCGATCAAAAGGTTCCCGATGAGATTGGCATTTCCGTATCAATATCTCGCTCGGCCCCCTCATCGAGCGGATTGCCGACCTGGAGATGAAGCTGAATCTGGAGGAAGAGGCGGGCTAAGCCCACCCCCCAAAGCATGTCAGCCCGGGCGACGTTTCGTGCCGGCCCCATCCGCCCGACGGGGCGCAAACGACCCGCCCTGCGGCTTTGGCGCGGCACTGCGCGGCTTTTGCCCACCCGGACGTTGGCCCTGCGGCTTGGCCGGGGCGCTGGAACCTGCCTTCTGGCCTCCACGACCGCCGGGGCGCTGGCCACGGTTCTGGCCCGGCTTTGGTGCCGCCGCGACCATATCCGCCGACCAAGGCGCGCCGCCCAGTACCGGGATCGGCTTTTTCAGCATCTTCTCGATTGCCTGCAATTCACCCATCTCAGCCGGGGCGCAGAAGGCAACCGCTGTGCCTTCCGCCCCGGCGCGCGCGGTGCGTCCGATGCGGTGGACATAGTTTTCCGGCACGTTCGGCATGTCGAAGTTGTAGACGTGCCGCACCGTCGGAATGTCGATCCCGCGGGCCGCCACATCGGTTGCCACCAATACATCAAGCTGCCCGCTCCGGAACTCGGTCAGGGTGCGGTCTCGCTGGTTCTGGCTTTTGTTGCCGTGGATGGAGCCGACCTTGAACCCCCAGCTGTCCAGAAGCTTCATCAGCTTTTCCGACCCGTGCTTGGTGCGACCAAAGACCAGCGCCTGCTCGCCCGGGTGCTTTTTCAGGTATTCTTCCAGCAGCCGCGCCTTGTCGCCGTTCGGGATATAGTGGACACCCTGCACGATGCGTTCGATCGGCTTGCCCGGGGGGGCAACCTGCACCTTGATCGGGTCGCGCAGGTAGGTGTCGGCGATTTCCGATATATCCTTGGGCATGGTGGCCGAGAACAGCAGCGTCTGGCGTTTCAGCGGGATGTGCTTGGCGATCTTCCGAAGGGAGTGGATGAACCCCATGTCCAGCATGTGGTCAGCCTCGTCCAGCACCAGATAGGCGCATTTTTCCAGGCTGACGTCGCCACGCTCCAGCAAGTCGATCAAACGGCCCGGCGTTGCCACCAGCACATCGGTGCCCTTGGACAGCGCCTGCGCCTGCTTGAACAGGGATGCGCCGCCGACAACCATCGTCACCTTGACGGCAGTGCCCTTGGTAAACACCTCGAAGTTGTCCTTGATCTGGGCGATCAGTTCCCGCGTCGGCGCAAGGATAAGCGCGCGAACGTTTTTTGGCCCGGGCGGGTGTCCAAGGTCCAGAAGGCGGTGGAGCAGCGGCAGGCCAAAGGCCGCCGTCTTGCCGGTGCCGGTCTGGGCCAGGCCCATCAGGTCGCGGCCCTGCATGATATGTGGAATGGCTTGCACCTGAATTGGTGTCGGCATCTTCAGGGTGGTCTTTTCCAGTGCTTTCAGGATTGCCGGCGAAAGGCCGAGATCGGCAAAAGTGGTCATGGTATGGTCCCATACGTAAAGGGGGCCTGCAACCCTCGCCCCGGGCCAATGCCCGTGACCGTGCCGCAAGCGGCGCCCCTGCGTGAAGTTGGGAACCTTGGTCCGGGGCTTTCGGTGCTCACGCGGCACGGCCTTCGGACAAGGGGCACATGGGGCTTTTCGCTGCATAAGTCAAGCGTCAGGGGAAGAGAGCGGCAAATTCGGCGGGCTTTGGTGGCTTGCCGTAGGGGAACTGGTCCATCTGGACCTCGCCGCCGTCTGCGGGTATGACATCGGTGCTATGCGCCCACTTGCCGCACTGGAATTTCCGCCCAGGCATCGCAAGACCCCGTCACACATGAACATCCAATTTGTTAAACACAGACAGAGATTTAGCTACCATGCCCAGGATCCATCGCATCGCTGCATTCTGCGTTCTGGCCGCCGCAACTGCATGGGTCGTAACTGGAGAGTTTTCCTCTGTCGGCAGCGCCCAGAAAACGGCGGGTCAGGAAATCCCTACTGCTGAACTGCCAGCGAGCGAGCGGGCACCGGTCCTGCGGACGGTCGCGGCGGTCGATCCGGTCTTTATCGACCACGCCCGCACCATCCGTCTGTCCGGCACCTCGACCGCTGACAAACGGGTTGCGCTTGCCGCCCGCGCGGACGGGGTGATCAACGGGCTGGGACTTCTGAAGGGTGGAACGGTCGAGCAGGGCACTGTTGTGCTGACACTGGAAGGCCCCGAAACCGTTGCTCAGGCCGAGATCTCCGAAATTGCGCTGGCCCAACGCGAGCGCGAACTTGAGTTGGCGGAAAAGCTGTTTGCCGGGGGCAACGCGCCGGAGATCCAGCTGACCAATGCCCGGTCTGCCCGTGATGGTGCCGCCGCCGAACTGGCCCGTGCCACAGCCGCGGTCGACCGGCTGGAACTGAAGGCGCCGTTCTCGGGGATCGTCGACACGGTCGAAGTGGAGCTTGGCGAATGGGTCCAGACGGGAACGCCGGTGGCGACGATCCTGTCGCTTGACCCGATCCTCGTGAAGGCCGAGGTCAGCGAGATTGACGTTGGCAGCATCGCGCCCGGGTCGAAAGCCGTGGTCCAGCTGGTGAATGGCACCCAGATGGAAGGCACTGTCCGTCTGGTTGCGCGCGAGGCATCAGCCCAGACCCGCACCTTCCCGATCGAAATCGCACTGCCGAACCCCGGCAACGCACTGCCATCCGGCATGACGGCAGAGGTCCGGTTGCAGGCCGCCGCACAGCGCGCGGTTCTGGTGCCACGGTCGGTGATCACGCTAGCCGACACCGGCGAGCTTGGGATTCGCGTCGTCGGCCCCGACAGCGTTGCGCAGTTTGCTGCCGTCGCCATCATTGACGACACGCCCGAGGGTCTTGTGGTCTCCGGGGTGCCTGAAGGTGTGCGAATTATCGTCGCTGGCCAGGATCTTGTCCGCAACGGTGAGGTAGTCGAGGTCGCCCCAACGGAAGGCATCGACCAATGAGGATCGTTGAAACCGCCATAGCCAACGCGCGCCTGACACTGTCGATCCTGGTGTTCCTCATGCTGGCGGGGGCGCTTTCCTACATCAACATCCCAAAGGAAGCCGAGCCGGACATCCAGATCCCGATCCTCTATGTCAGCCTGCATTATGACGGCATCTCGCCCGAAGACAGCGAACGGCTGCTGCTGCGCCCGATGGAAACGGCACTGAAGGCGATCAGCGGGATCAAGAGGATGACCGCCACCGCCTATCAGGGGGGCGGCAATGTGGTGATCGAATTTCAGGCAGGGGCTGATCTTGGCTCGGCGCTTGAGGATGTGCGCAACAAGGTGGCGCAGGCGCGGCCGGAGCTGCCCGACGGGGCGGACGAGCCGACGGTAAACGAGGTTAACATCTCGGAGTTCCCGGTTCTGGTCATCACCCTGTCAGGCGACGTGCCCGAGCGCGTTCTTGCCCAGGCCGGGCGCGAGTTGCGGGACAGGATTGAAGACCTGCCAACCGTGCTGAATGCCGAACTGCAAGGGGTGCGCGAGGATCTGGTCGAGGTGGTGATCGACCCGGGAAAGCTGGCAAGCTACGGACTGCGCCCCGATATCCTGATCGCGGGCTTTGCGGCCGGCAATCAGCTGGTCGCAGCCGGCGCGCTGGAAGGCGAGATGGGGCGCTATGCGATCAAGGTGCCGTCGCTGCTGGAAACCGCCGCAGATGTGGCCAACCTGCCCGTCATCTCGACCGGCTCGGCTACGGTACGGGTGCGCGACATTGCCAGCATCCTGCCCACGCTGAAGGAACCCGAAACCATCACCCGTCTGGATGGCCGCCCGGCTGTGGCAATCGAGGTCTCCAAGCGCTCGGGCGCGAACCTGATCGAAACGGTCGACGCGGCGAAGGCCATTACCGAGGTGTTCAAGACGCAATTGCCGGACGGCACCGAGGTCAATTTCAGTCAGGACAAATCCAGCGATATCCGCCAACTGCTGTTCGATCTGCAGAACTCGGTACTGACGGCCGTGATCCTTGTCTTCATCGTCATCCTCTACGCCCTGTCTGCCCGCGCCTCGCTTTTGATCGGGCTGGCGATCCCGGCATCATTCCTGATGGGGATGCTGGCGCTGTCGCTGGGCGGATATACGGTGAACCTCATCGTCTTATTCTCGCTTATCCTTGCGGTTGGAATGCTGGTTGATGACGCCATTATCGTCACCGAGTTCGCTGAACGCCGGATGTCCGAAGGCATGGGCAAACGTGAAGCTTTCGCCATGGCCTCGCACCGCATGGCCGGGCCGGTAATTGCCGCCACGATGACGCGTGTGGCCGCCTTTTCTCCGCTCTTGTTCTGGCCGGGGATCGTGGGCGAGTTCATGAAGTATTTGCCGATCACCCTGATCGTCACTTTGTCGGCGTCCATGATCTATGCGCTGATCTTCGTGCCCACCTTGGGCGCGCTGATCGCCAAGCCGTTCAGGAACCCGCCGGAAAACAAGGACGGCGTTTATATGTGGGTGGTGGGCAAGGCCGTGCGTCACCCGGTCATCGTTCTGTTCACGGCGCTGGGGCTGCTGGTGTCGGTGCCTTACGCCTATGGCACCTACGGCAAGGGATTCGAGTTCTTTCCGAACGTGGAACCGGACTTCGGCTTGCTGTACGTCAAGGCGCGCGGCAACCTGTCCATCGCCGAAAAGGACGCGCTGGTGAAGCAGGCCGAGGAGCGCATCCTTGGCTGGCCCGGCATCGCCACGGTCTACACCCGCACCGGCGGGGGCGGTGGGGCGGGCAATGATCTGGCGCCAGACGTGATTGGCACCATCCAGTATGAGTTTGTCGACTGGCGCGAACGGCAGAACGCAAACACCATTCTTACCGACCTTCGCGAAGCGATGATCGGCATTCCCGGAGTGGAGATCGAAGTATCCGTTCCCGATGCAGGGCCGCCCACTGGCAAGGCGATCCAGATCGAGCTGTCGGCAGATGATCCGACCAATCTGAACGATGTCGCCCGCGCGGTGGCCGATCAGCTTGCCACTGTGCCGGATGTCATCGACGTCTCGAACGGCCTGCCGCCCCCAGGGGTGGATTGGGAGCTTCAGGTCGACCGTGCTGCCGCCTCTCGCTACGGAATTGCCCCGTCGACAGTGGGGGCAATGGTGCAACTGGTGACCGGGGGTCTCAAGCTTTCCGATTTTCGCCCTCCCGGGTCGGATGACGCCGTGGATATCGTCCTGCGCCTGCCGGAAGATCAGCGCACGATTGCCGCACTGGACCAGTTGCGCATCCAGACGGCCGACGGGTCGGTCCCGATCTCGAACTTCGTCACCCGCAGCGCGGCGCCCACCACCGGCACCCTGACGCGGCTGGACAGTGCCCGCACCGTAACTGTCCAGGCCGGTATCCGCGAAGGCGTGCAGGCCGATGGCGTGCGCGCCTCCGTCACGGCGGCGCTGGAAGCGGCAGAACTGGACAAGCTTGGCATCCGATTTAATCTGGCGGGCGAGGATGCGGAACAGGCCGATGCGATGGCCTTCCTTGCCAATGCCTTCGGGGCGGCAATCTTCCTGATCTTTGTTGTGCTTCTGGCGCTGTTCAACAGCTTCACTTCGGTCGGACTGGTACTTTCGGCGGTCATCATGTCCACAATCGGCGTGCTTCTTGGCCTGATGATCATGGGCCAACCATTCAGTGTGGTGATGACCGGAATCGGCATAATCGCCCTGGCTGGGGTGGTGGTGAACAACAACATCGTGCTGATCGACACGTTCGATAGTCTCAGGCGTGAGGGCAAACCGAAGATAGAGGCGATCTTGCAGACCTGCCGCGAACGCGCCCGCCCTGTGGTGCTGACGGCGCTGACGGCAATTCTTGGGGTGTTGCCCATCGCTTTTGGCTTGAACCTTGAGTTGCTGAGTCATGAGGTCACCATTGGTGCGCCGTCCACCCAATGGTGGATCGCGCTGTCCAGCGCTATCGTCTATGGCCTCGCCTTTTCTACCGCCCTGACGTTGCTCATTATCCCGTCGCTGCTGATGCTGGTGACCCGGTCCGACAACCCAAAGCCCTGGTTCTGGCAACGCGAAAAGCGCCGGGCGTGGAAGGCAGACCGAAGGGCCGGCCGCGGGTCTGCACAGCCGGCCGAATAGGGCGCAACAACTCCGAAACGAAAACGGCCCGCTTCTTGCGAAGCGGGCCGTTTTCTTTGTGAACCATCAGGTTCTAGTTGGTGGAGCCAGGGAGGATCGAACTCCCGACCTCTTGAATGCCATTCAAGCGCTCTCCCATCTGAGCTATGGCCCCACCGGAGAGAAATCACGCCGTTACCGCCGCGATGCCGGGTGTTTAGGGTAGGTCGCCGGGGGGTGCAAGGGGATTTTTCATCCCCCGCGTGGGCCCTGACGTCTTGCCTCAGGCCTCTTCCTCGTCGCCTGCGACATCGGCCAGTTCGTCAAGCGAAACGTTGTCATCTGCGTCGTCTTCAAGCAAGTCGTCGTCCAGTTCGGCTTCATCTGCGACGGCCGTTTCCAGAAGATCGTCTTCGGCTTCCAGATCCTCAACCAGGACGTCTTCGTCCTTTTCGGGAACCGCGCGCGAGATGACCGAGGCGGCCATCTTGCGGCGGACGGATTCGATGTCCACGACCTCGCCCGAGTAGGGGCTTACGATCGGGCTGCGGTTCAGGTCGTAAAAGCGCTTGCCGGTCGTCGGGCAGATACGCTTCGTGCCCCATTCTGCTTTGGGCATGGTGGTCCCTTTAAGTGGTGGTTGTCCGGGAAAATCGTCGCTTGCCACAGGTGCGCGCGACTGTCAAAGGCTTTCGCTCAGCCGTGCAGATGGCTATCTTGCGGCGAAAGATCAAGGGGGCTTTCATGCCGGTCTTGCCAGGCCCGCCACCAGTAGAGGTGCACCTGAAGCGTTCGGCCCGAACGCGGCGATTTTCGCTGCGCGTCTCGCGGCTGGATGGCAGGGTCACGCTGTCAATGCCTGCCCGCGCGCGTGAAGGTGACGCGCTGGCTTTCCTGCGCGGCCACGAAGGCTGGCTGCGCGAAACGCTGGAGGGGATGCCCGATGCGGCTGTGCAGCCGGTCGGTCTTGGGTCGGTGATCCCGGTCGAGGGGCGCATGCTTTGTCTTGCCCCAGGCGGCGGGCGCGGCATCCGGGTAGAGGGCGACCAGCTTTTGGTGCCGGGCAACCCCACCAGCGCCGGGCCGCGCGTGGTGGCCTGGCTGAAAGTGTTGGCGCGTGACCGGCTGGCAAGGGCCTCGACCCATTATGCGGGGCTGACCGGCCGGAGCTATTCCAGCCTTGCGCTGCGCGACACGCGGTCCCGTTGGGGCTCTTGCTCGCCTGACGGGCGGCTGATGTATTCCTGGCGGCTGATCATGGCCCCGGCCTCGGTGCTGAATTACGTTGCGGCGCATGAGGTGGCGCATCTGGTGGAGTTGAACCACTCGGCTGCGTACTGGGCCGTGGTCGGCCGGATCTACCCGGGCTGGAAGGTGGAACGGGACTGGCTGCATACCCACGGTCAGGCGTTGCACCGGTTGTGCTTTCAGGATTGACCCCCGCACGACCCGGGTGTTCCCTGCACCCATGCCGATCACCCCGCGCCCCACAGACCCCAACGCCGCTGCGCATGAACGGCTGTACCGCTCCTTGCGCCAACAGGTGATGCATGGCGAGATGAACCCCGGCCAGCCGTTGACCTTGCGGGGTCTTGGCAAGGCCTATGGCGTGTCCATGACCCCCGCGCGTGAGGCGGTGCGGCGGCTGGTGGCGGAAGGCGCGTTGACGCTGTCGTCGTCGGGCCGGATCTCGACGCCCGAACTGACGCCGGAACGGATCGAGGAACTGGCCGCGATCCGCGCGCTTCTGGAACCCGAGATGGCCGCCCGCGCCCTTCCCCGCGCGCACTTCGCGCTGATCGAGCGGCTGGCGGCCATCAATGCGCTGAACGGCGAGGCGGCGGTAAAGGGCGATGCAGTGGGTTACGTCCGCACAAACCTTGAGTTTCACCGCACGCTCTACCTGCGCGCCCAGACCCCCGCGATGCTGGCAATGTGCGAAACGGCCTGGCTCCAGCTTGGGCCGACCATGCGGGTGGTCTATGCAAGGGTGCAACGACGAGAACCACCCCAGCACCACCGGGTGATCCTGGCCGCCCTGAAGGCGGGGGACGAGCCTGGGTTGCGCCTGGCGGTCAGGACGGATGTGACGCAGGGGCTGCGGCATCTGGCCGGGTAGTGCGCTGCTGCACAACCAACCTCTGCAAACGTGCATTTCATAATTTGTCGTGCCGCCCCATATGAACTTCAAGAAACGTCTTGGGAGACACGCCATGTCGATCCGCCCAGTCATCGAGACCCGCCACGCGCAGCCCCATATCGAGGGGGCGGGCGTCCATCTGCACCGTGCCTTCGGGTTTCGGGACCCGACCGAGGCAGACCCGTTCCTGCTGTTTGATGATTTCCGGGGCGACCGGCCGCGCGACTATATGGCCGGTTTCCCCTGGCATCCGCACCGGGGGATCGAGACGATCACCTATGTTCTCGCGGGGACGGTCGAGCATGGCGACAGCCTTGGAAACCGGGGCATCCTGGGGCCGGGAAGTCTGCAGTTGATGACCGCAGGGCGGGGCATTCTGCATCAGGAGATGCCGAAGGGTGACGCCATGGGCCGGATGCATGGCTTTCAGCTGTGGGGCAACCTGCCGCGCGCCTTGAAGATGACCGACCCGCGCTATCAGGATATTCCGGGGCAGGAGTTGCCCGAACGGTTTGACGATGACGGCACCAGCATCCGCGTGGTGATCGGTGAGTATCGCGGGGTCAAAAGCCCGGTCGAAGGAATTGCGGCAGATCCGCAGTATCTGGATGTCTTCGTGCCTGCGGGCAGACGGAAGGTCTTCAAGGTGGATACCCGCCGCCGGGCCTTTGCCTATGTCTTTGACGGGTCGGCCAACTTTCGCGATGCGGCACAGCCTGAGGGCGTGCTGCTGGAAAAGGAAGTGGCAGGGCAGGAGGTCAACATCCGAGACCTTTCGGGCAACCGCACGCTGGTCCGCTTTGGTGCGGGCGACGAGGTGACGGTTACGGCAGGGCCGGAGGGGGTGCGGTTCCTGCTGATCTCTGGCGCGCCGATCGAAGAACCGGTGGCCTGGGCCGGGCCGATCGTGATGAACAGCCAAGCCGAGTTGCAACAGGCCTTTGCGGAACTCCGCAACGGAACGTTCATCAAGCCCGCGCATTGAACTGGACCACTGAACTGGCTGGCGATGCTGGCCGCGATCTCTTGCAGTCAACGGCAAACTGACCGAAACATTTGGCAGAGAGGGCGGGGAATTGACCCCGCCTTGACAATGTTGCCAGAGGTACCTGATGTTCAGACCGGCCACTGGCCTACGACACTACCGGTTCCTGAACCAGTTGCACGCGACCCTGCTGTTCGATTGGTATCTTGAGGTCGGATGCCGCAAGGGAGATTCCCTTGCGCCCGTTCGTGGAAAGACCATCGCCGTCGATCCCTTCTTCCGGACCAAAATCAATGTCATCGGCCAGAAGGCGGCGCTGTATGCATTTCAGTTCACAAGCGATGATTTTTTTGCCGCAGGCGTTCTGGAACGAAACAACATTCGGCTGGGGCTGAGCTTCCTGGACGGCATGCATCAGAAAGTTCAGTCGCTGATCGCTTTGAGTTGTTCCGCCCGGCCAGCATCGACGACAGCCTGTTGCCAGCACGAGTGAGAGTGACACCCTGAGAAATGCGGGCGCGCTTTGCTGTTCTCGCCCGCCATGCTGTGGGACCAGTCAGGCGTGAATGGCCCCGTCGCCGCAGGCAAGGGCGGCTTCTCGCACCGCTTCCGACCACGTCGGGTGGGCATGGCAGGTCAACGAAAGGTCCTGCGCGCTGGCACCAAATTCCATCGCGACGCAGATTTCGTGGATCAGGTCGCCCGCCATCGGGCCGATGATGTGGGCGCCAAGAATGCGGTCGCTTTCCTTGTCGGCGATGATCTTGACGAAACCCTCGGCCTGAAAAACCGTCTTGGCGCGTGCGTTGCCCATGAAGGGGAACTTGCCGACCTTGTAGGCGCGGCCTTCGGCTTCCAGCTGTTCCTCGGTCTGGCCGACGGATGCCACCTCGGGCGTGGTGTAGATCACGCCGGGAATGACGCCGTAGTTCACGTGGCCATGCTTGCCGGCCATGATCTCGGCCAGGGCCATGCCCTCGTCTTCGGCCTTGTGTGCCAGCATTGGGCCATCGATGGCGTCGCCGATCGCGTAGAGGCCGGGGAGGGTTGTCTGGTAGTGATCGTCGGTCTTGACGGTGCCACGGGGGCCCATCTCGACGCCAAGCGCCTCAAGGCCCAGACCAGCAGTGTAGGGTTTGCGGCCGGTGGCGACGAGGACGGTTTCGGCTGTCAGGGTGGCCTCCTTGTCGTCCTTGCGGGTGCGGTAGGTCACCGTCGCGCCGGCGTCATCCTTGGCGACGGACTGGACGGCGGCGCCCATGATGAACTTAAGGCCCTGTTTATAAAGAATCTTCTGGAAGGCCTTGGCGATTTCTGCGTCCATGCCGGGGGTGATGGCGTCAAGATATTCGACCACGGTCACCTCGACACCAAGGCGGGCGTAGACTGACCCCAGTTCCAGCCCAATGACGCCCGCCCCGATCACGACCATGGATTTCGGGATCTTGGCCAAGGTCAGCGCGCCGGTGGAGGTGACGATGGTTTCCTCATCGACGGTGACCCCGGCGAGGGGAGAGGCTTCTGATCCGGTGGCGATAACGATGTTCTTCGCGGAATAAACCTCATCCCCGACCGTCACCTGACCCGGCGCAGGGATCGTGCCCCAGCCTTTCAGCCAGGTAATCTTGTTTTTCTTGAAAAGGAACTCAATCCCCTTGGTGTTACCGTGGACGACGTCATCCTTGTAGGCCCGCATCTTAGCCCAATCAACTTTGGGGTTGGCGCCCATCAGCCCCATCTTCTCGAAGTTTTCATGGGTTTCGTGGAGGAGGTGGGTGGCATGCAGCATGGCCTTTGACGGGATGCAGCCGACGTTGAGGCAAGTGCCGCCCAAGGCGCCGCGCCCTTCGACAACGGCCACCTTCAGGCCCAGTTGCGCCGCGCGGATCGCGCAGACATAGCCGCCGGGGCCGGCGCCGATGATGATAGTGTCAAAGCTTGCCATGCGTCAGTTCCTTGTGCGGCCGGCGAACCGGGGGTTTCACACCCCCGGACCCCCGTGGGATACTTGCGGACAGAAAATCGGGTCAGATCAGGGCGGCCACGATCATCGTCAGTGTTGCAAAGAAGCCTACCGCCCAGATCGCAGAACGCCAAGGGCGCCAACCAAAGGCATAGGCGGGGATGTAGAGGATGCGAGCGGCAAGGTACGTCCAAGCGGCGTACTGGGTGACCGGGGTGGACTGCTGGCCGAGGGTGACCACGACGACCGCGAGGGTGAAAAGGATCAGTCCCTCGAAATGGTTATTGAGCGCGCGCTGCAGACGGCCGGTCAGCGTGGAGATCTGCCGTGAGGCCGGAAGGTCACGGGAGGAGGAAGTGTAGCCGGTGCCAAGCTCCTTGTTCGCAGGGATTGCAAAGAGGGTGAATTGCGCGGCTTGCAGCAGGCCGGCGAGGGCGAGGGCGGTCAACTCGGGAGTCATTCGAAAACCTTTGGCAATTTCAGATCAAGGACAGTGAACATGAGCCGGTAATACTCGGTCTGCCAGTCGGGGTGGGCGTCACAGAACCGATTGACTTCGGCGAAGGGGGTGTGTTCGGCGGGGAGAAGGTTTTCCGGTTTGGCGACTTCGGTGAAGGCCGCGATGGCCCCGGCCGGGACGTTGTTGGCCGTCAGGATGGCGGTGGCGGTTTGCACGTCGGTCTGCCAGCCTTGCGTGATCAGCAGATGGGAGAGGCCGTCAAGCAATGAGCAGGAGAGGAAGACCCGATGTTCGGGGATGGCGGTGGAGAGCAGGATATCCGCGGTGAGGGAGCCGGCGGGGATGATCTGCGCGAGGGTGGGGGTTGCGAGGAGGGTGGCGAGTGCGAGCGCGAGGGGCCCCACCCCCAGCCCCTGCCTACGAGGGGGAGGGGAGGTGTTTGGGGCGGCGGGGGGGAGGGGGCGGGTCATGGGGATCCGATGTGGGGTGCGCTACAGTGCATCGTTGCTTGTAAAATGAATCTTTGCTCGACAAGAAACGGTCATGCTGCCTCTACTCCCCAGACGACAGACATAACTCCAGTAATGAAAGCTGCGAAAGAGACTGCCGGAAATGCAACGCTTATCAGTGCCAAACGCCACTCGGGTCTGGCGTCGTCGTCGATGTAAGGAGATGCAGCGCGCGAAGATACGTACGTCTGCACGATTGACGTGAATACTGCCGCCAATCCAACGAGGAAACAATACATAGAAAATTTGAGATTTTCTAATGGAACAATAAATTGTGACTGCGCGGCCGTGTTTCCAATAAACGTCAGTAAGACGACAAACGCTCCGCTATTCAGCATGATCAGCGTCTTGAGGGCAATGAAGCCCACTTCGCGCGTGGATTGGATTCCCGCGCGGTAGTATTCTAATTTGACCTCTCTTTGGAACTCGTCTGGAAAATTCATCACAAATCCATCAACAACCGTCTCGGATCCTCCAGCGCCTCTTTCACCCGGACGAGGAACGTCACCGCGCCCTTGCCGTCCACCACGCGGTGATCGTAGCTGAGCGCCAGATACATCATCGGGCGGATGACGATCTGGCCCGCCACCACGACCGGGCGGTCCTCGATCTTGTGCATGCCGAGGATGCCCGATTGCGGCGGGTTCAGGATTGGGGAGGACATCAGGCTGCCGTAGACGCCGCCGTTGGAGATGGTGAAACTGCCGCCCTGCATTTCGGCCATGCTCAGCTTGCCGTCGCGGGCCTTCAGCCCCAGTTCGCCGATCTTCTTTTCGATCGCGGCAAAGCCCATCTGGTCGGCGTCCCTCACCACCGGGACAACGAGGCCGGAGGGAGTGCCGACGGCAACGCCCATGTGGACGTAGTTCTTGTAGACGATGTCCTGGCCGTCAATTTCAGCGTTGACCTCGGGCACCTCTTTCAAGGCGTGGCAGCAGGCCTGCACGAAGAAGGACATGAAGCCAAGCTTGACGCCGTGCTTTTTCTCGAACGCGTCCTTGTATTCGTTGCGCAAAGCCATGATCGCCGACATGTCCACCTCGTTATAGGTGGTCAGCATCGCGGCGGTATTCTGCGCGTCTTTCAGGCGGCGGGCGATTGTGGCGCGCAGGCGGGTCATCTTGACCCGCTCCTCGCGTGCAGCATCGTCAGCCGGGATGGGCGCGCGGGGTAGGGACGCGGGGGCCGGGGCAGCGGGGGCTGCCGGGGTTTCGGCCACGGTGCGGGCCACATCTTCCTTCATGATGCGCCCATCGCGGCCGGTGCCCTGAACCTGATCGGGGGTCAGGTTCGCCTCGGCCATCGCTTTCCTGGCGGCGGGGGCGTCTTCGCCCTTGCGCACCACCACGGGCTCTGGTCCGCCGACTGGCGCCAGCGAGGGTTCGGTGACCGTGGAGGGCACGCCGTCCAGAGCCTTGGTCACCTTGTCCTTCGCGACTGGCGAGGCCGGTGCAGCAGCGGCTGCCTTGCCTTCGGTCACGATAGCAAGGCGGGCGTTCGCGGCCACGGTTGTGCCTTCCGGCGCGATGATCTCGGCCAGCACCCCCGTGACCGGGCTGGGAACCTCGACGGAAACCTTGTCGGTCTCAAGCTCGCACAGCATTTCGTCCTGCTTCACCGCATCGCCGGCTTTCTTGAACCAGGTCGACACGGTTGCTTCGGACACGGATTCGCCAAGGGCTGGCACCATTACGTCGGTCATTTTGTCTCCGGTCTGTCAGAGGCCAAGGGCCTGGGCGACGAGGGTTTGTTGTTCATGCTTGTGGCGCGAGGCGAGGCCCGTGGCGGGTGAGGCGCTTGCCTTGCGCCCGGCATAGGCCATGCGGGTGGGCTTGGCGCGGACCTTGGTCAGGATCGTCTCCATTTCCGGCTCGAGGAAGGACCAGGCACCCTGGTTCTTCGGCTCTTCCTGGCACCAGATCACCTCGGCGTTCGGGAAGCGCGAGAGTTCCTGGGTCAGCGAGATTGTCGGCACCGGGTAAAGCTGTTCCGCGCGGAGGAGGTAGACATCTTCCAGCGCTTGCGCATCACGTTCGGCCAGAAGGTCGTAGTATACCTTGCCCGAGCAGAGGACGACGCGTCTGATCTGGTCGTCGGAGGTCAGCTTCAGTGTCGAGTTGCCCTTTTGCGCGTCATCCCAGAGGACGCGGTGGAAGGTGGAGCCGTCGGTGAAATCGCCTGCCCGGCTGATCGCCATCGGGTGGCGGAGGAGCGATTTCGGCGTCATCAGGATCAGCGGCTTGCGATAGGTGCGGTGCAACTGGCGGCGCAGGATGTGGAAGTAGTTGGCGGGCGTCGAGCAGTTGGCCACGATCCAGTTATCCTCGGCGCTGAGTTGCAGGAAGCGCTCCAACCGGGCGGAGGAATGTTCCGGCCCCTGGCCTTCGTAGCCGTGGGGCAGAAGCATCACCAGGCCCGACATCCGCAGCCATTTGCTCTCGCCCGAGTTGATGAACTGGTCGATCATGATCTGCGCGCCGTTGGCGAAATCGCCGAACTGGGCTTCCCACAGGGTGAGGGCGTTGGGTTCGGAGAGGGAATAGCCGTACTCAAAGCCAAGGACGGCGTATTCGGACAGCATGGAGTCGATCACCTCATACCGCGCCTGGCCGGGACGGATGTGGTTCAGCGGGTAGTGGCGTTCCTCGGTCGTCTGGTTGACCCAGCCGGAGTGGCGTTGGCTGAAGGTGCCGCGCATCACGTCCTGGCCCGAAAGTCGGACAGCAAAGCCTTCGGTCTGCAAGGAGCCGAAGGCGATCGCCTCGGCCGTGGCCCAGTCGAAGCCTTCGCCCTTGGCGAACATCTCTTTCTTTGCGTCAAGCTGGCGGGTCACTGTCTTGTGGATCTCGAACCCGTCAGGCACGCGGGTCAGGGCGGCCCCAACCTCGGCCAAGGTCTCTGACTTGATCCAGGTTTCGCCGCGCTGGTAGTTGTTCAGATCCTTGGTCGCCAGGTTCTTCCAGCGGCCATCCAGCCAGTCGGCCTTGTTGGGCAGGAAAGCCTTTCCGGCCTCGAACTCTTCATTCAGGCGGGCCTGAAAGGCGGCCTTCAGATCCTCGATCTCGCCTTCGGGGATCAGGCCGTCCTTCACCAGCCGGTCGGTGTAAAGCTGCAGCGTGGTCTTCTGGCGCTTGATGCGGGTGTACATCGCCGGGTTGGTGAACATCGGCTCGTCGCCTTCGTTGTGACCGAAGCGGCGGTAGCAGAAGATGTCGATGACCACGTCCTTGTGGAACTTCTGGCGGTATTCGGTGGCGACGCGGGCAGCGTGGACCACGGCTTCGGGGTCGTCGCCGTTGACGTGGAAGATCGGCGCTTCAACCATCAGCGCGATATCCGTGGGGTAGGGCGAGGTGCGGCTGAAGGCCGGGGCAGTGGTGAAGCCGATCTGGTTGTTGACGATGATGTGGATGCAGCCCCCGGTGCGGTGGCCCTTGATGCCCGACAGCTGGAGGCATTCGGCCACCACGCCTTGCCCCGCAAAGGCCGCGTCGCCGTGCAGCAGGATCGGCAGAACGGCGATGCGTTCGGCCGTGTCGTTCATCTGGTCCTGCTTGGCGCGGACCTTGCCCAGCACCACAGGATTTACCGCCTCGAGGTGGCTGGGGTTGGCGGTGAGGGAGAGGTGGACCTTGTTGCCGTCAAACTCGCGGTCGCTGGAAGCGCCGAGGTGATACTTCACGTCGCCGGACCCATCCACATCCTCGGGCTTGTAACTGCCGCCCTGGAATTCGTGGAAAATCGCCCTGTACGGCTTCATCATCACATTTGCCAGCACTGACAGACGGCCCCGGTGCGGCATGCCGATGATCACTTCTTTCACCCCGAGCGCCCCGCCGCGCTTGATGATCTGCTCCATCGCCGGGATCAGCGCCTCGGCGCCATCAAGGCCGAAACGCTTGGTGCCCATGTACTTGACGTGAAGGAATTTCTCATAGCCCTCGGCTTCGACCAGCTTGTTAAGGATGGCCTTACGGCCTTCGCGGGTAAACTGGATTTCCTTGCCGTAACCTTCGATCCGTTCCTTGAGCCAGGCGGCCTGTTCGGGGTCGGAGATGTGCATGTATTGCAGTGCAAAGGTGCCACAATAGGTGCGTTTGACGATGTCGATAATCTGCCGCATCGACGCGGTTTCCAGACCCAGCACATTGTCGATGAAGATCGGCCGGTCCATGTCGGCTTCAGTAAAGCCATAGGAGGCGGGCTCCAGCTCCGGATGGTTGCCGCGTTCGGTGATACCAAGGGGGTCAAGATCGGCGGCAAAGTGGCCCCGGATCCGGTAGGCGCGGATGATCATCAGCGCACGGATGGAGTCGAGAACGGCCCGCTGGATCTGGTCGTCCGAGAGGGAGACGCCCGTTTCGGCAGCCTTGGCAGCGATCTTTGTGCCCGCAGCCTTCGCCTCCTTGGCCGGTGGGGGGGCCGCCCATTCGCCGGTCAGGGCGGCGGT
>Ga0105045_10002018_pt1 | contig 16903 bp, 13 predicted proteins | sample MAT02_FD_78089 | JGI IMG/M metagenome (GOLD analysis project Ga0105045, IMG submission 78089) | Freshwater microbial communities from Lake Fryxell liftoff mats and glacier meltwater in Antarctica - MAT-02 (megahit assembly) | ecosystem: Environmental > Aquatic > Freshwater > Ice > Liftoff... | reverse complement strand
GTCAACGACACGCACGGACACCTCGCGGGGGCCTCGGTGATCGCCACGACAGGGCGCGTGATTCGTCGTGTGCTCGGCTCACGCGGCATCGGTGCGCGCCTCGGGGGTGATGAGCTGGCCGTCGCGCTCTTTCTCCCGCCTGATCAGGCGCTCGAGGCCGTCGAGTCGATGCTGGAGGCGGTCGCGTTCACGCCCTTCGAGCATGAGGATGTGCGCATCGCGGTGACGATCTCGGCAGGGCTGGCCTGGGGGACGGAGGGGCGTCTGGAGATGATGGCGCGTGCGGACAAGGCACTCTTTGAAGCGAAGCGGCGTGGGGGAAATGTGGCTGTGTAGCCGCCCTGGGGTTCCCATTGAGAGGTCTGTGGGTCGGGTTCAGGGCTCGCGCAGCGAAAACAAAGTCGACGCCTATCTCCCCTCGATCTACAGTCGCGCGGCATGCGCAAAAAGATCGACGACACCCCCGGCTACTATCTCGGCCTCGTGCTCTTCACTATCTCCATCCCGATCACCGGCGCGATCGGCTACTGGATGGCGTATCAGAACACGCAGCTTCCAAGCGATCAGCGCACCTCACTCGTGCTGGCCGCACCCGCACCTGCCGCGGAAGCCGCACCCGCACCTGCCGCGGAAACAGCCGCGCCCGCAGAAGCGCCCGCCGAAGCCGCTCACTGAGCGACATCATCGACACAACAAAACGCGTGATCTCCATCGAGGTCACGCGTTTTGCTTTTGGGCCACAGCGCCCGTTCGAGTCGAAGTTCAGCCGCGCGGGAGACGCGCCAAACGACGCGTTGCAATCGGCGAGTTTGGCCAGACGGTGAGCACACGCTCCCAGGCGCGCTGCGCATCCAGAGGGCCCTCTGCCTCCGACATCAACGCGAGGTTCATCAGCGGGTTCGGGTCGGTCGGGTCGAGGCTCGCCGCACGCTCGAGGGCAGAGATCGCCTCATCACGCTGATCGCGATGCATCAGGCTCGCGCCAAGGCCGTTGTAGGCCGCCGAGAGCTCCGGCGCGCGACGAATCGCCGCTTCGAAGGCATGTGTGGCCGCCTCGTAGTCCTCCAGCAGCGCCAGTGAATTGCCCAACTTGAGCCAGGAGGCCGCGTCGGCGTCCTCGCGATCGATGGCCACGCGATAAGTCGTGACGGCCTCCTGCACAGAGCCCAAGTCACGCTGAAGATCCCCAAGCGCCAAGAGCGGCTCGGCATCGTTCGGAGCGAGCTCAGCGGCACGTCGGAAGTCCGCCTCTGCTCCTTGCACATCGCCGTTTGCAGCGCGGGCCAGGCCACGACCAAAGAGCGCATCCGGGTCGCTCGCAGCGCGCGTCACCGCGGCTTCAAACGCATCGAGCGCCTCACGATGACGGTTCGCCGAGCGAAGCAGACGCCCAAGGTTGATCAGCGCGTCATGCCCTTGTCTATCAAGGCGAACGGCATCGCGAAGCTCACGTTCTGCGGCCTCCAGATCACCGTCGGATTCGAGCGCGAGCCCCAGGCGGTTGTGCACCGTCGAGGAATCCGGAACGAGCGAAGCCAGGTGCGTGAGGTGTGCGCGCGCGAGGTCGGAGTCCTCCGCATCGAGGGCGATGTCGGCGGCGAGAAGAAGGCCACGCGTGTGGTCCGGCTCCAGCGTAAGCGCGCGCGCAATCTCCTGCTGCGCGTCGGTCTCAAGCAGCCTTCCGCGTGAGAGCGCCGCGGCCAACACGAGCAGGTCTGCGTTCTCACCGACGAAGCGATTCGCTGACTCAAGCTCGCCTTCCGCAAGAATCAGATCGCCACGCTGCAAGTCTTCCAGCGCGCGCGCGTAGTGAAGCAGGCCGCGCACTTCGTTCTCGTTGCGCCCCATCTCCACAGCCTCTTCGAGCGCAGCGACGGCACTCGATGCCTGCACGCGGTCCACACCAGGCGCCTGCACAAAAGGAGCCTCCAGGCGAGCGCGTGCACCCTCAATCAACGCCTCTGCGTGCTGACTCATATGCACGCTGTAGGCGACCGTCCCGATTCCGATGAGCGTGGAGCTTGCGAGTGCAAAACCAAGCACGTTGCGACGCGCATGGGCTCCCGATGTGGCGGAGCGGGCGGTGTCAGAGCGGCGACAGGACTGACTGGTTTTCCTAGCGGGAAAGAAGAAGCGCATCGCCCGAGGTGATCAGAGCGAGTGAAGCTAGGTCAAAAAAACTGCAGGCTCAGGCGACGACTTCCTCGCTCCACCCACGCATCAAGTACTTCCACGGGCGCGCGTCCCGAACTTCAGCCGAAGAAGCTTGCGAAGCGTCGCTCGCAAACTCTCGACGCGGCCTTCGACGCGGCCTTCCGCGTTTGGTCTCTGGGGGATGGAATCGTGCTGAGGATGGTGAGCGCGCTACGCCGGTGAGGCGCCTGCCTCTCGAAGCTTTCGAATGTGCGCGCGCAGCGGGAGGATGAAATCCATGCTGATCGTCGACTTCGAGCCCTTCATTGCACGCGCCGTATGCCACTTGGAGAGACCCAGGCGTGCGACCGCGCGGACGAATTCGGTGCCCTTGCTTCCACGCTTCATGAACGCGACGAGGCCGCCGAACGCGCTCGTCACAAGGTCGAGCTCGGCCTGGGTGATGTAGCCCAGCGCGACCTCATCAATGAGGTTCTCGCGGATCAGGCGTCCGCGACGATGCACGAGGATCATCACCAGGATGACGAACGCGGTGACGAAGAGAAGCCAGAGCGGGATCAGCAAGAAGAAGACGTAGGACGCGCCGTAGTAGTCGCAGAGGAGGCTCGAGCCGTTCCAGAGCGCGTGGAGCATCACGGCGCCCATATAGCCCACGACCGGCAAGATGAACTTCATCGCGGTGTTGGTCTGCTCACGCGCGTAACCGACGGCGAGGCCGGTCATCGAGGTGTAGAGAGGGTGTCCCCATGGCGCGATGAGGCCGCGAATGATGAGCGTGATGCCGAGGTTGTCCGAGGCCAGCGCACGGCCGTAATAGAGAACGTTCTCGGTCGCCGCGAAGCCGATGGCCACGAAGGTCGCGTAGATAATTCCGTCGACGATGCCGTCGAACTCGCTCTTCAGGAAGTAGGCGATGCCGACCACCATGATGCCCTTCCAGAACTCCTCGACGATGGGCGCGCTGACGACCACGCCGAACGCTTCACCGATCCGCGGATTCGTGAAGGCCCCCACAAGCTCACCGCCGACCGAGTTGATGAACGCCGAGAAGCCGCAGGCCGCGAGCGCCCCCCAGCTGAGCGCGAGGAAGAGCGCGTACATCGGCTCAGGGTCGTAGCGATCGAGCAGGCGTGGAAAGGTCAGGTAGACGAACATCGCGGGGAACGCGAGCACGGCGCCAATCCCCATCGAGAGGAAGGCATTCGCAGCATCGCCCGTCAGCAGCGGAAGAACGCCGAAGAGCAACAAGAAGAGCAGCCCGCCCACGAGCTGCCCCACTGTCCAGATGCCAAAGCCCACCCACTTTCGAGTGCGATACGGATCATCCAAACCGGTCACAGCCATGCGGCCCTCTTCTCAAGCTTGTGGCTGCTGCACTACCACGCCCATGGCGCGGAACTTCGCGTAGCGCTGATCGATGAGCGACTGCGCGCCGCGCTCGCCCTCCAGCTGCTGCAGCTCAAAGAGGCTCTTGCGCAGCTGAATACCAAGACGTCTTGCGGCGTCGTCGACGTCGCGATGCGCGCCGCCAGTAGGCTCGGGGATGATCCCGTCCACGATGCCGAGGCTCAGTGCATCAGGGGCGAGGAGCTTGAGCTGCTGGGCGGCATCGGCCGCGCGTGCGCCATCCCGCCAGAGAATCGAAGCGCAGCCTTCGGGCGTGATGACGCTGTAGGTCGCGAACTCGAGCATGAAGACTTTGTTGGCGACGCCGAGCGCGAGCGCGCCGCCCGAGCCGCCTTCGCCGATCACGGTGGCGATCACCGGCACGCCAAGCTGCGACATCACGAGCAGGGATTTGCCGATGGCCTCGCTCTGACCGCGCTCCTCGGCGCCGATGCCTGGATAGGCGCCCGGTGTGTCGATGAAGGTGAAGATCGGGCGCTTGAAGCGATTCGCGAGCTCCATGATGCGCATGGCTTTTCGGTAGCCCTCGGGGTGCGCCATGCCGAAGTTGCGACGCAGCTTCTCTTTGGTCGTGCGGCCCTTCTGGTGCCCGATGATCGCGACGGTCTTGCCATCGAGACGCGCAAAGCCGGCGATGATGGCGCCGTCGTCCGAGAAGGAGCGGTCGCCGTGAAGCTCAAGCACGTCGTCGAACAGGCGCTCGACGTAGTCGAGGAAGTAGGGCCTGTCGGGGTGACGACTGAGCTGGACTTTCTGCCAGATGGTCAGCTCGGCATAGATGTCACGGGAGAGCTCGGCTGCGCGCGCTTCGAGCCGCTGCAGTTCTACTTCGAGACCAGCCTCGCGCTGTCCGTAGAGACGAAGCTCGCGAATGCGGTCCTCGAGTTCAACGATCGGTTTTTCGAAATCGAGATGGGCCACGCGCCGCGATGGTAACAGCGTTCGACGAATGCGCGACGAGGGTTGGCACCATCTTCGTCACTTCGCCGCCTCTTCGCTGAAGCGCCTCACCACCGATGCATCGAAGAGCACGATCGCGCCCCAGACCGTCAGCGCGAGGGCCGTCGGAATGCAGTACACGCCGACGCAGGAGATGACGCTCATCAGCAGGCCGCCTGCGAGCGAGAGCAGCGAGAGCCAGCGATAGCGGAAGGTGCGCATATACCAGCCGGCCACGATCTGAAGCGCACCGGGCAGCGCGAGCGCGGCGGTCATCAGCAAGCCAAAGCCGCCCATGATGCCGAGCATCTCCTGGGGGATCGTGTTGGCGGAAGGCGCCACTTCTTGGTCGGCCAGCGCGGCGCCGAAGACCCCGAGATAGATCAACATGAAGACAGCGACCATCAGCATCAGCGTGCCGTGGACCATCGTCACGATAGAGAGCCACTCGACGTGCGGAACTTTGCCGCGCGTCTCCAGCCGCTCCAGACAAGGCGCACAGACATCGCTGCGTGAGGTCGAGACGCAATCCTCGCAGAGGTTGTCGCCACAGCGCGTGCAGCGCTTCACCGCATCTCTTTCGTGATGCTTGGCGCACTGACCGACGAGGGCCTCGTCTGCCATCAGCTCAAGACCTGCAGGACCTCAGGCTTGCGGCTCGCGTAGATGCCGAACCCATAGATGCCCACCTTGATGAGAAACCAGGCGATGGCCCAGATGACCGTGAGCACCATGGTCGCCTGCATCATCGCGCCCATCATCTGCTGCGCGTCGGGGTTCGCCTCGACCATCGTCTCGACAGCACCCTGTGATGCGTAGCCGATGTAGAGACCAAGCACGGCGTTGATGAGGTCACCGAGAATGCAGACACCCGCTGCGCCAAGCAGCAGGTTGGGCGCGGACTTCTTGAGGGACGCGAGCATTGCTGCACCCACGATGAGGAGCACGCTGCCAAGCAGGTTGAGGAGCTGCCCGATGATCTGCGGCACCACGAAGGGCGCCTGGATTGCCATCATCTGACGCTGCGCCTCAAGCTGCTCCGCACCGCCCGGTGCATTGGCGACAGCCTGCTCGGTCGCCGCCATGATGGCGCCCTGGCCCGCCACCGACACGACGCCCAAGCAGGACGCGATCGCACCCAGCGCGCCGAGCATGATCAAGATGACGACGGCGACGACGACGATTGTAGGGCGCTTGGCTTCCATAGTCCGCGGCGCTTAGCGCGAAGGCTTCGGCAGGTCGAGGAGCGCAACTCTTCCTCCAACTGCCTTGTGCACCGAGACACACCTCACTCCCAGCTCCCCGCATCGGCTTGCGCCTCCAGACACAGGCCCCTGCAGGAAAGCCGAGAGGCTTGTGCTTCGCCGCACAGACCACTTTGCCATCCTCCGAGTGCGTTGATCCTCGAGACACAGGCCACTTGGGAAAGTCTGAGAGGCTTGTGTCTCGGAGCACAAGGCCCTGGAGATTCTCTCAAACGCCTTGTGTCCCGTGGCACAAGCCAGCGGAGGAAGCCCTCACAGTGCTGTGTCTTCGGGCACAAGCGAGTTGGGCTTCAGCCGTTGATTGGGTGCTGTTGGAGAGACGTTCGGTGCAAAGAGAAAGACCGCGTGCCTTGCGGGGCAGCGGTCTTGCGGACATCCGTTTTGAGCGCGTCGCTCAGCCAGTTCCGGTCTGCTCAGTCCCGCGCTTTTCGCCTACCACGTTGTAGACCTTGAGCGGCTGGGCTTTGCCCTTCACCTGCGTGGGCGGGAGTTCGATGACGTCAAAGAGGTTGCCGAGCTGCGCGAGGGTTGCGGCGCTGATGATGATCTCGCCCGCCTTGGCCAACGAACACAGACGCGCGCCGGTGTTCACGGTGTCGCCGATGACGGTGTACTCAAGCGCCTTGCTGCTGCCGATGTAGCCCGCGACGACGTGACCCGTGTTGATGCCGATGCCGATGCGAATCTCGGGGTCGCCTTTGATGGCGCGCTGACGGTTCAGCTCAGCCAACACTTCGAGCATCTCCAGCGCAGTGCGCACCGCACGAATCGCATCGTCGCCGTGGGAAACGGGCGCGCCGAAGAGCGCCATGATCTCGTCGCCGACGAACTTGTCGAGCGTGCCCTCGTATTTGAAGACGACCTCAACCATCAGCTCGAAATACTCGTTGAGCATGTCGACGATGACCTGGGCGTTCTCGTCCTCGCTCATCGAGGTGAAGCCGCGGATGTCGGAGAAGAGCACGGTGGTCTGGCGACCTTCGCCGCCCTTGGCGATGGCGACTTTTCCTTCGAGCACTTGCTGGGCGATCGCGGGGCTCAAGAGGCGTGCGAAGCGCTCACGCGTGATGGCCTCGGCCTCGAGCTTGCGCGCGTAGAGCGAGTTCTGAACGGCGATGGCGGCTTGGTTCGCGACGTTCTGGAAGATCTGCAGATCCTTCTCGGTGAACGCGTTGGTCGCGATCTGCGAGTCGAGGAGGATGATGCCGAAGAGCTCATCGGAGTGCAGGAGCGGCACGGCCATGCTGGAGCGGATGCCCTGCATGATGATCGAGTGCGCGCCCGAGAAGCGTGAGTCGACGGTCGCATCGCTGGAGAGCACGGCCTGCCGTTGTGACGCGACTTGCTCGACGATCGTCGAGGAGATCAGCACGGGCTCGTTCGGGTCCTGCGTGCCCTGACGCGTACGGACGGCGCGTGGCTGGAGCACCTTGCCCGTCGGCGCGGTGTCGTCGTCGCCGTAGAGAAGGATGATGCCGCGATCGGCTTGGAGGATCTGGAAGGCCGCCGCGAGGATGCGATCCATGACCTTCAGGATGTCGAGCTCAGCGCCGATCGCGCGCGCAAGCTCGTAGCTCACGCGCAGCTTCTCGTAATCGCGGCGCAAGGTCGCGTTGTCTTGAACGAGCCCCTCCGGAAGGAAGTTCTGCTCCATCCCAAGACGCGAGCGGATGTGGCTCTCGACCATGCCCGTCGCGATCGTGACGCGCGAGAGATCGATCGAGGGCTTGAGCTGCACCAGCGGAACCGGCTGAGGAACCGAGTTGCGTTCGGGGCCGCCAAAGGGCGCCGTGAACTGCCCAGCGGGGAGCCCCTGATGCACCGGGAAGACGGGCGCCGCGACGGGCGGTGCGGTCGGCAAGAAGGGCAAGGGCATGGGCGGCCCAGAGACCGCTTGAATCGCCGGTGAGCTCATCCCCGAGAGGCCGTAGCCAGGAGGAACCTGCCGTCCCGCACGCAGCGCGCCATCGCCATCGAAGAGGATGCGTGTCGCGCCGAGCGTGATCTCATCGCCGGGATTCAACGTGCGCTCACCGACGCGCTCGCCGTTGACGTAGGTGCCGTTGAGCGAGCCCAGATCACGCAGCAGCCAGCGACCGTCGGCGAAGTCAACGTGGCAGTGCTCCTTCGACACGATGCGATCGAGGACTTGCACCGTATTGTTCGGATGGCGACCGAGCGTGTTGTGAGGCAACAGGTCGGCCTCGAGTCGTCCCTCAGGGCTGATAATGGTCAGGCGCGGCATCCAGATCAAGGATGCTAAGCGAGCGAGCGTCCACTCGTCTACGCAGTCGATCGGGCGAGGTGAGAAATGGTCGCGCGCCAGGCTCAGCGCTCGTGGTTGCGGTCGTAGAGGATGCGCAGCCCATCGAGCGTGAGGTCGGGGATCACCTCTTCGATCGTGCGTGACTCGGGGGCGATGAGGCCCGCGAGGCCGCCCGTGGCGAGCACGCGGATATTCTTGCCGAGCTCGTCTTTGATGCGATCGACAAGTCCATCGACCAGGCCGACGTAGCCAAACACGATGCCGCTCTGCACCGACTGCGTGGTGTTGCGACCGATCGCCCTAGGTGGCTTTTGAATCGGAATGCGGGCGAGGCGTGCAGCGCGACTGAAGAGCGCCTCAGCGCTGATCTGAAGGCCAGGTGCGATCACGCCGCCAACGAATTCTCCGCGGCCGTTCACGCAGTCGAAGTTGGTGCCGGTGCCGAAATCGACGACGACGACGGCGGTCTTCACACGCTCGAAGGCAGCGACCGCGTTAGCGATGCGATCGGCGCCGACGTCGCGCGGGTTCTCGTAGAGGATGGGCATGCCCGTCTTGATGCCAGGGCCAACAATGACTGGGTCGTGTCCGAAGGCGCGGCGCACCGCGGTCGCGATCGTCTCGGTCAGTGAAGGCACGACGGACGCGATGATCGTCGCGTGCACGGCGCTGCGTGCGAGGTCAGCGACATCGAGGAGGGTGAGAAAGACGACGAGCGTTTCATCCGCCGTGCGTCCCTTGGCCGACTCGATGCGGAACGAATGACGCAATGAAGCGCCATCGTAGAGACCGAGCACGGTGTGCGTATTTCCAACGTCGAGCGCGAGCAGCATCAGCGCGTCTTTGGATTCGGAGCGCTAGTCGCGCGGACGAAGCGCCAGCGTGCGATCGATGAGCGAGCCGAACTTCGGCGAGACCACCGTGACGCTGCCCACAATGCGAGCGACTGGACCCGAAGCGGCCGCCTCGCGCGCAGGCTCAACGGCGTGCTGCATCGCGACGGGAGGCACGGACGCGATCGCTGCAAACGATGGCGTAGAGCGCGACGAGTTGGAGCGAGGCGAGACCAGCGGAATCGCCTCTTCGATGTCGAGCGGGATATCGATCGACTCGCGGGCAGCAGCTCTCTCCGCAGCGGCTTTGTCGGCGGCTGCTTTGTCGGCGGCTGCTTTGTCGGCGGCGGCTCGCTCAGCGGCTTTGTCGGCGGCAGCTTTGTCGGCAGCAGCTTTGTCGGCAGCGGCTCGTTCGGCAGCGGCTCGTTCGGCAGCAGCTTTGTCGGCAGCGGCTCGTTCGGCAGCAGCCTTGTCGGCAGCAGCCTTGTCGGCAGCAGCTTTGTCGGCAGCGTCTCGTTCGGCAGCGGCCTTCTCCGCAACAGCCTTTTCCGTGCGCTCGGCCCAACCAGGGTCAACGGTGGGCGTGCTCTTTAACGTCGCGGCCGCTCCGCCTACGCGGGCAAGCATCGCTTCCATTGGCTCGGGCGCGGGCCTGCGGCGCGCGTCGATCTTCTCAAGCAAGCCTTCGAGGAGGCCGACTTCCTGACTCATGATGCTTCTCCTGGCGCCAAGCGGGCCACGATCGTCGCGAGGTCATCACCGCTGCGGGCCCAGCCCCAGACCGTCTCGGCGATCGGCGGCGCCACGAGCACGAACTCCGGCTCTTCGCTCACCGGAACTGCCGCCACGTCGCGACCTGTGATCGATGAGAAGAGGCCCCCGAGCAGCGCGGCGAGCGCGAGCTGATCTGCGTCGATTCCAGGCGCTTCGGCAACACGCACCACGAGCGCATCGCCCCAGCGCTCCAGCTGAAACTTTCCCCAGCCAAAGAGGCCAAGGATGGCGGTGAGGTGGGCGACGACCACATCGGTCGGCGCGTCATCGACGGCGGCGCCGAGCGTCTGGCGAACCTCTTCACCCATATGGCGCCCAAGGCGACGCACGACGGTGAGGTCTCCATTCGCAACGGCCGACGCCACAAGCGGCCCGAGCACGGTGTCGGAGAGCACGAGCACACGGCGGCCAGCGCGCGTCGTGACATGTCCACCACTGAGGTCGAAGGTGAAGAATCCTCCCGGATCAAAGTTGGGCTCGGCCATGCACACTCCTCAAAGACACTCAACACAGGAACCGCGAAACGGCAGCTTCGCGACTTTCCCGCGAGGGGAACAGCAAACGACGTGATCTCGAACAACGATGGAACTGAGGGCGTGTTCGAAGGTCCGTTGGTAAGAGAATGCACTATCTGATGTCAACTTCGGTTCGGATTTGTGTGCTGGGTGCGCTCCTCGGAGCCGCTGAACCTCTGTGCGCCCAGGCGCCAACGCCTCCGGACCCGCCCATCGCGGTCGAGCAGGGCGCGCCTGAGGCTGAGCTGGGGCTCGTCGGAACGCTCTCTCAAGAGATGAGCGCGTACGCGGAAGGCATCGCGGCATCCCGCGGTGTGTGGCGCGGTCCGCGTGTCCCTTGGCCGCTTCCGGAGGCCCGCCCCGCATCTCAGCTCACGCTGCGATCCTCGCGATGGCCCGTCTCCGTGCATGGAAGTAAAGATGCGCACTGGGTCCAAGCGCTCGATGCGGCGTATGCGCTCTTGTCGGAAGAGGGCTGGCCGCTGCCGCCTGCCGATGGCGGTCGTGGTGAGACGGATGGCTTTGATGTCTATGTGGTCGCATCGCTCCGTGCGCGTGCGCTGCAGGGGCGTGAGATCTGGCCAGCGCCAGACGCGCCGTCGGACCCAGTCCGGATGAGCGATGCGTATTTCGATGCGCCCGTCTTCGATGCGCCGTTCGACAGCGGGATCGTCTTCTCGGCGGTGAGTGAGACCCTGCCGCGCGATCGTCAGCTTGGTTGTGCCGTGCAGCTCGTCTCGGAGGCTGGCCTCTACGCTGCGGATCCATCCGAGGCGCCGGCCCTTCGTCATGCAACCGGAGCTTGGCTCGCCTGGCGTCTGACGGGTGAGCTTGGCTGCGATGAAGACGCGCTCGTGCGTCAGCAGCAGGAGAGTCGTCGCGCGTATGTCGCGCATCACGACTCCGGCGCGAGCGGCGGTTCGATCCTGATCGATGCGCTCTCCCAGCGTCACGATGATGCGAGCACCTCGTTCATGCGCGATGTGTGGACGCTCTCGCGGCAGCTCACGACCGACACTGGCGATATGCGCGCTGAGCCAGACGTGCTTCGGGTGATAGGGCAAGCCGGACAGCTCGTGCATGACCCGCTCGATCGCGTGCTCGAGTCCCTCGCGGTCGCGCGCTATTTCGTCGGTCGAGAGGGGGCCACGAGGAGCGACATCGGCTTGCTGCGCGCGCTCCCAAACGATGCGCGTGTCCCCGTCTTTGGCGAGGCGCGATGGAGCGCATTGCCGCGCACGCTCTGGGTGGGCGATGCAGGGCTAGAGCCTTGGGGAAGCGCCTACGCACGCGTCGATGTGAGCGATGCACCAGCCGGCTCAACGCTGCGTGTCTGGCTTGAGGGCGAGCCTGGAACAGAGTGGTCGCTGGTCGCCGTGAGGCTTGATTCCGCAGGTCGCGAGCTGGGCCGAACGCGGGTTCCGCAGACACGTCGTACGCGCGCCTTCATCCCGGTTGAGCTCGCCGAGGGCGCGCATGAGGTCGTGCTCGTCGTCACGAACATGCCAGACGATCACGACGGTCGCGATTCGAACGTCACGCTCAACGCGGCCTCGCATCTATCGCGCTACTACTTCCGCGCAGGGATGGACTTGGACGACGTCGGGATGATGTCGCGCACGTTCAGGCTGATCGTCGACCGCGGGCCCTCGTGAGCAGCCAAGCGAGGCTTACGTAGAGCCAGAGCGCGCCGCTTCCTCGATGCGAAAGGGCACACCCTCCAAGCGCCCGCGGCGCGTTCGTTGAGCCATCAAGCGAGACGCGCACGATGCACCGCCCGCGCACTTCATCACCCTCATGCGCCTCGATCGTCAGCTCGCTCGTCGCCCAAGCAGGCGTGTCGATCACCGCGCTGCCGAAGCCACTCTCCACATCGACGTGGCCGATCGGCGCCACGCCAAAAGGCCCCACGGCGAAGAGCGAGAGGGCCCGTGAAGCTTGCGAGGGCGTGCGGACGATCAAGGTCACGTCCGATGCGCTGGGAGCGATGCGCGCGCGCGTACAGCCGACGCTCAGCGCATCGGAAATGTCTGTCCCTTCACGCAGCGTGAGCCAGGCGCGCATATCCAAGAGACCCGCCCCGGAGGTCGGCAACCACGCCTCGCTTGAGCGCGCCGTCGCCAGCATCGTGCGCACATCCTCTTCCGAGCCCTCCGCCAGACCTCGCGCCAACGCAATGGCACCTCCCAGCACGCCTGCCGAGATCGAAGTGCCAAGCGCCATCACGCGATGGGTCCCGCGCCTCTGCGATGCAAAGCGTGAGGCTGAGCCACCAAAGAGCGCGGCTGTGTTCTCGACTTCGACATCCGCAGAGAGCGCCGCGCTCACCCAACCGCCTGGCGCCAGCAGATGCGGCAACGGCGCGCCATCCACGCGTGGACCTCGCGATGAATAGTCCGCGCGACCATCCTCATCCTCATCGACGGTGAGCCCTGGCCCATCCAAGCCCGGCACAAAACCACGCGACACGCTCGCACCCACGGCGATGACGCCATCGGCTGTGGCAGGCACTGAGACTTCATCGCCATCGCGCGCGGTCTCGCCCTCAAAGTGCGTTGCGAAGAGCGAGCCTAGCTCCGCTTGGGCAAGCCACGCATGCGCCAGACTCGGCGTTCCACGTCGCGTCTCTTCCGCGCCGCGTGCCTCAATCGTCAGCACGCCTCCACGGAACTCGCCCTGCATCACAATCGTCGTCGAGACATCGCTCGGATCCTCGCTGCGTGTGATCAGCAGCGCGCCTTCCTCCATGCGCTCTCCGCGTGAGACCCAGCGCGAGAACTCGCCATGTGGAGCTTGCACGCGAACACTTCGCGCACCGTGCACAAAGACGGCTAGGAGCGCATCGCTGCGATCGGGTGCGGGCACACGCAGCGTGAAGCGTGCCGCGTCATCACCCACGAGCCGCGCCGATGCATGCAGCGATCGCTGCGCGTCGTTGCCCGCTGCGACCACCACCGCGAAGCCTTGATGCGCGATGCGTGTGAGCGCGCGCTCAATCGCGCTTGTTCCATCGTGTGGCCCATCGTGACCCCCCAGCGCAATCACGATCGTCGTACGCCAGGGCTCAGACACCGCCGCACAAAAGGAGGCGCCATGTGCGATGTCATCGTCGCTCACACCCAGCATGTCCCGACGCAGCGCGCGCACGATCACCAGGCGCGCGCGTGGCGCGACACCCGCTTCAACTCCGAGCGTCGCATCGCTTGAGTCATCGCCAGCCGCCGCCGATGCGACGACCGTCCCATGCCCATGCCAGTCGATCGGCAGCGCATCACCTCCCGCACGCGCGGCGTCGATCTCCGCACCGCTCCAGACCGCGCCGCCCTCGCGCTCCAACTCCGCGTGCATACCCCGCGGCGACGCATCGAGGTCGAGCATCCAGCGCACACGCGTCGCCCCCGCATCGTCCAAAAAATCTTGGTGATTCAGGTCGATGCCAGTATCGATCACACAGACCGTCGCGCCCTCACCCAGCGCGCTTCGCTCCGACCAAACCCAGGGCACGCCGACCTGCGCGCGCGCCTCTGAGAGCAGCGGCTGACGCGGCCAGGCGTGCACGCGCTCGCCGGCGATCCGACGCGGGGCCAGCGCATGATCCAGCGCGCTCTGAGCGCTCGCCGCACAAGTCGAAGCCCACGTGACACCGAGGAGAAATAGAGTCCTCAGGACGACATGGGCCCACTGTGGCATGGCGTCTAGTGCCTACGACGCTTGCGACGACGGCTTCCGAGTGAATCGCCGTACGACTGAGCGCCGTCGCCTTGCTCAAAGCTCTGAGGCGCTTGCTCGTCGTGATGCAGAGACGACCTCTGCTGGTGCACCGAGGAGACGACCGACTCGACTGGCTCGACGCCGCGCGCGCGACACTCGACCACATAGAGCTCGACCGCATCCGACCAGAAATCGCGCTGTACAAGCGTTCCAATCTTGCCGCTGCGAATGCGTCGCTGACAGCCAATCACCACGCGCATGCGCTCTTTGATGCGACGCGGAAGGGCGAGCAGCTCGTTGATGCCGATGAGCAGATCCTCATAGGCAGAGAGCGGATCCTTCGCGCCCTCCAGGGCCTCATCGATCGCGCCCGTCAGCACCACCGAGAGCAGCACCGTATCGCTCGGGGTGTGTCCCTCTTGCACGAGCGAGTCGATCGCATCGAGCTTGCGCCAGAAGTCCTCCATGCGCGGCGCATCATCATCGAGCATCGCGCTCACTTGCGGCATCAGCACGCCGAGCACGCCGGTCTCCCAAGCGAGCCAGAGCGAGCGATGTGCAGCGCCGCCACGAAGCAGTCGGAGCACCTCTTCAAAGAGACGCGCCTTGGCGGCCTTTTGCAGCTCTTCACGCTGCGCCACCATCGCGTCGTAGCACTCCGGGTCGATGCCCAGATCACAGCGCGCGCTGAACTTGATCGCGCGGAGGATGCGCACTGGATCTTCTCGGAAGCGCACGTCTGGCAAGCCAATCGTGCTCACGACGCGGGCCTCGACATCGCGCATGCCGCCCACGAAGTCGATCACCTCTTGGCGCTCGATGTCGTAGAAAAGTCCGTTCAATCGGAAGTCGCGGCGCAGCGCGTCCTCATGAGGATCGCCGAATACGTTGTCGTGGCGAATCAGCAGATCGGCATCGTCTTCGCGTGACTTCGCGCGCGGCGTCAGCGGCTCTTCGCTCTGATCGTCGAGATCGAATTCCTGCACCGTCGGGTCGCGTCGAAAGGTCGCGGTCTCGATGATCTTGCCAGGGCCAAAGAGAATGTGCGCGAGCCGGAAGCGACGCCCAATCACGCGGCAGTTGCGGAAGATCGCCTTGATGTCGTGGGGCCGCGCGTTCGTCGCGATGTCGAAGTCTTTGGGACGTCGATCGAGCAAGAGATCGCGCACCACACCGCCGACGAGGTAGGCCTGAAAGCCGTTACGGTGAAGGCGCCTCAGCACCCGAATCGCGTCGTCGTCGAGCTTGTCCTCAGAGAACGCACGCGAGTGGATCTGCGGTCGTGGTCCGTTCACGAAGCGGTAGTCGACGATCTCCGCTGGGGCAGCCTCAGGCTCCGCCTCCATCGGCTCAGGGCGCCTTCGCTTGCTTCGCTTGGGTGCCGCCGCGATCGGCTTGGGCGCAACCGGCTCGAGATCAATCGGCTCAGTCGCCGGGAGCTCGACCAGTTCGGGCTCGTCCGCGAACTCAGGGCTCGCGTGAACGACGGCAGGAAGCAGCGCCGCGGCCTCCGCCTCAAAGGTCTGCTGAGCTTCCTCGCGCGTCTCTGCTCTTCCGGGAGGCGCGGTCTTGGGTGCTGCGGGTCTGCGCGAGCGGCGCTTTGGCGCATCGGTGCTTGGTGTTGGCCCAGCGACAGGCTTATCTTCTTCGCGATCGTTCATTTTTTTCCACCTCCCCAGGGCGCCTTTGAGTTGGCTCAGCGTCCCGACCGGGGGTTGCTCCCATTTCACCGCGAGTCGAAGAGACTCGTCTGCCGGAGGTCGACACACACTCACGTGTGTTCGAGGGGGCGCCTCCTGCCGCGCACTTCGCACGACGACGATTCCGTAGCAAGCATCGATGCCGCAGCGCAACCCAGATCTCGGTCGGACCCAACCCAGCGGCCAGCGGATGATTTGGCCTGGGGTTCGTACGTAGGAAGAAATCAGTCCACTCCCGCCGGGATCGCGTGCGACATTCACGTTTAGTGACCCGGCGTCAGCCGCGAGGGATTCGCGGGGCGGGTTGCGTAGTTCCATCCCAACGGTGAACACATGCCCATATCGAAAGTGGTCCGTCGGCAACTCAAGCGCGCCTTTGGGCTTGAGTCACTCGATGCTTGGCGAACGTTCGCATTTCAGGTCGCTGGCGATCACCCCGAGCTTGCAGATCAGCTGGTCGCGTTTGTCTCGATGGTGGACGAGGACTACGCCGAGCAGGAGACGGAATTGGAGTGCCGAAGCGACAAGCTCGAGTCCTCCTCCGAGGTGCTCACCCTGGCCTACGAGGCGCTGCAGCGCGAGACCGCTGAACTGGTCGTCTCCGTCCAGTCGCTTCGAGACACCGCCGGCGCGCTGGCCCGGTCGGCGGGCATCTCCGACTTCTCCACTGAGCACGACTCACTCAAGGCGATGACCCAGATCATGGCGGAGCTGGCGAGTTCGCGTGTTTCGGCGATCGAGGCGATGCGGGCCTCCGAGCAGCGTCTGCAGCTCGCGGTCAACACCTTTGGCATCGGCGTTTTCGAAAGGGACTTCACGACGAACAAGTCCTATCGAAACGCCGCATTTCACCGGATGCTTGGCCTCGAAGAAGGTGAGCTTGGCGACTCAAGTTCGACGCTCGGCCCCTACATGAGTGCGGAGGACAACGCCCGCATGCATGCTGGCCTTGCGGCGCACATTCAAGATCCGGCCGTGCCCTTCATCATGGAAACCGAGATGCGAACCAAGGATGGTCGCCGCATCTGGGTTCAAGGCCGCGGTCAGATCACCGAGCGCGATGCGTCGGGCAACCCTCTTCGTCTCATCGGCGCCAACATCGACGTCACCCCGCTCCATGAGGCCGCCGAGAGCATGCGGATCGCGAAGGAAGCTGCCGAGTCCGCGAACCGCGCCAAGAGCGAGTTTCTCGCGAATATGAGCCACGAGATTCGCACGCCGATGAACGGCATTCTTGGGCTCACCGAACTCTGTCTTGACACCAACCTGGACGACGATCAGCGCGACTATCTCTCGATGGTCCAGAACTCGGCGCTCTCGCTGATGACGATCATCAACG
>Ga0105045_10002016_pt1 | contig 16911 bp, 16 predicted proteins | sample MAT02_FD_78089 | JGI IMG/M metagenome (GOLD analysis project Ga0105045, IMG submission 78089) | Freshwater microbial communities from Lake Fryxell liftoff mats and glacier meltwater in Antarctica - MAT-02 (megahit assembly) | ecosystem: Environmental > Aquatic > Freshwater > Ice > Liftoff... | reverse complement strand
TCTGGCGTGCAGGGCTTCGACGCGCAAAAGGGCAGGCCCTAGTGGCTTGTCGGCCGACACGGCCAGACTGTACTGGCGGGACACGGCCGCCTGCAGGTGTACGGCATGGCCTGCCACCACCGGCACCAGGGCGGGACTGGTCTGCCAGCCGCGCACGGAGATAAGATCGGCCGACCAGCCGCCGGCCTCAAAGCCGTAGCGCGCAGCCCAGGTGATGTTCGCCCACGTGGTTGACGGCTGCGCGGACCGCACCGGCAGGCCCGACAGGCGCGCAGGCAAACGGTCGATGCCGGGTCGTGGAACGGCCACCACCTGCAGGCTGCTCGTCCCGTCCTGCCATTCCCAGTTGCTCATCCATCCGGCCAGCTTCACCTGCGGCAGTTCGTCGACAAACAGGTACTGCTGATCCACCGGGTTGATCAGGTCGGCGACGCGCACGATGTCCACGCGGCCCCATTGAAGCTGCTGCGCGCCCAGGGCCAGGCTGGCGTTCCCGCTGCGCCAGGTGGCGCTGAGTTCGCGCACGTCGGCGTCGCTGCGCTGCTGGCCTTGGCCTTCCGTCCAGCGCAACCGTTGGCGCCAGCGCCAATCCGCGCGAGCCATCTGCAACTTCGTGTTCGGTTCCAGACTCAGTTGAAGGCCTCGGCCTTCGCCCTGCGCCCAGGGCGTTGCGGCAAGCACGGTGGCATTCAGCCCCGCTTGCGGGGTCTGGGCCGTTGCCGGAACGGGCAGCCATAGCCACGCCGCCGCGGCGGCGTGCACGAAGGCGGTGGCGCGCCGGCGCATGCTCAGTCCGCCCGCAAGTAGCGTTGCGAGACGAAGTAGTCATCCATCGCGACGTCGACCTCACGCGACAGCGTCGTCAGCCGCGTGATGCGGCCGTTCGCCAGGTTCTTCATCTCGTAGACTTTTGGCCGCCAGTAGGCGCCGGCCTCGACCAGCTTGCGCACGTCCAGACGCTTGACCGCGGCGCCGGTCTTGTCGATGTAGTCCACGCGCACCGGGTACATCGACCGCTTCTCGATCCAGTAGACCTTTCTGCCGTAACCCGAGGCATCGCGTTCAGCCGCGTCGCTGGGCACGGCCGACACCACATGGCAGCGCTGCTGTTCGCCGCAGGCGGCGTCGGCCGTCTCGATCCGGAAGTTGTAGGCGTCGGGCTTGTAGTCCTCGAAGTCCTCGTGCGTGAACTCGGTGCCCATGAACCAGTTGGACTTCTCCGCACCGGCAATGCGGCGTATGCGACGTGTGGTGGGTAGGTACATCCAGATGTCGTTGACCACCTGTCCGCTGTCGGCGATCAACAGCCCCGTGCCTTGCACCACCGGTGGCGATGTGAACTTGAAGAGCGAAGTCTCGGCCGCCGGCGTTCGCTTGTAGTGCAGTTCGATGCCGCGGGTCTGCTGCACCTGGCCGCTGGCGTCCAGCAGTTCCATGCGGTAGCTGGTCTTTTCGCTCTGGCTCTTGATGCGTCGTTCCGATTCGCGCACCAGAACTGCGGCTTCGCCAGTGTCTGTCGCTGCGGGCAGTGGCAGCGACACGCCGAGTATCACCAGACTCAAGTGCATGGCAGTTGCCAGCTGAAGATGCGTATTCATCCGAAAGCCCTCCGGCGCAGTGTCGGCACGAGGCCGGCGCGAACGATGGCCTTGAACGGCGGCCATCCCGTCAAGGGGAACAGCAGCCAGGCCGGAAGCAGCACGACCAGGAAATCACTCAGCGCCACCTGCGTGTCGACTTCGAACCAAGCCTGGCTGAGCACACCGTTCAGCAGATGCGAGATGCCGATGCCCGCGCCAATGGCCAGCAGCGTACCCACCGCGCCGATCAGCGCCACTTCGGTAAGGATCATGCCCAGCACGGTGCGGTCGGCGAACCCGACCGTGCGCAGGGTGGCGTATTCGCCCAGCCGGCGCAAGACGCCGTAGGCCGTGGTGGAGAAGAGGAACAGCACCGCCACCATCAGGCTGAAGGCGAAGGCCAGGTAGATGATGCCGGTGATCTCTTTCAGGTGGGCCACGAATTCCTGCACCAGCCGGGCCTTGTCGGTGACGCGAGCGACGCGGTCCATCTGGTACAGCGTGTCGGGTGAAGCGAAGTCGGCACTGGTGTTCATGAACACGCCGGTGACCTGGCCTTCCAGGTCGAACCAGGTCTGCGCGTCGGCCAGCGTTGCATACGACTCGCCCGGCATCACACCTGAGAAGATGCCCACAACCCGCACCGGCCAACGCTGGTTTCGCGCGTCGACGGTGATCTCGTCGCCCACGCCCACGCCCAGCGCCGCCGCGGTCTTGCGCTCAATGGCGATGCTGGGCTTTTGATCGGCCCCGGGCGCCTGCCCGGCCACCAAGTGCAGGTGCCGCGCCGGACTGGCGGGCGCGATGCCCAGCAGCAGCGAGGGTTCCACCCGGTCGCCGCGGCGCAGCGTGATGGCGCCGCGCAGGTAGGGGTCGGTGCGGGTGACGCCCCGCGCCGATTGCAGCGCGTCCAGTTCGTCGGGCCACACCGGGGCCAGAAAGTCCACGGCCAGGTTCCAGTCGTCGGCCGCAAAGCGCTGCACGATGCTCTGCTGGAACGAGGTCAGCGAGACGAAGTACGACAGCGAAGCGCCCAGCGACAGCGCAATGGCCAGCACCGACAGTCCGGCCAGACCCTTGCCGCGCTGCAGGTTGCGCACCGCATAGCGCCAGGCCACTGACCCGCCCAGCCGGCCCAGCTTCGCGCCCAGCCTCGAGGCCACGCCCGCGGTTTCCTGCGCCTGCCCGCGCAGGGCTTCCCGCGGCGTCAGCTTCAGGATGCCACGCAGCGGCCAGGCCGTGGCCAGCCCCAGCAGCAGCAGCAGGCCGGCGTAGCCCTGCAGCACGGGCAATGCGCGCAGCGACAGCGTCGGTGGCGGCAGTCCCAGTGCACGGGCGTAGTCGATGCCGAAGCCGTACAGCAGCACGAAGCTGAGCAGCGTGCCGGCCACCAGCGCAATGAGCGCAATCGCCAGCGCCGGCACCGAGAAGGCTGCGGCGATGGCGCGCTGCCGGTAGCCCAGTGCCATCATCACGCCGATCTCGGCCTTGCGCTCGTCGATCCACTGGCGCATCAGGAACACCGTGATGACCAGCGCCGTCAGCACGAAGATCAGCACGATGGCCGGCACGAAGATCTTGAAGGCGCCCAGGTCCAGTTCCAGGAACAGGTGCCCGAACTGGCGCGCCAGCGGCAGGCTTTCTTCCACGGTGATCTTGCGGCCCAGGGCCTGCAACGCGGCCTGCTCGACCTGCGTGGCGTCGGCGCCTTCGCGCACGTCGATCAGCAGGCTGTTGACGAGCTGGTAACCCAGCCGGGGCTCGATCAGCGCGTAGGGCACGTAAACCACGCCCAGCGAACCCTTGCTGGGCAAGAAGAAGTTGGGGTTGGCGCTGTCGACCAAGAATTCGGGCGAGGTGGCGATACCGCGCACCGTCAGGTCGTAGTGGTCCTTGCCGACGTTCAGCCTGAAGCTGTCGCCGACCCGGTAGCCGTGGTGCTGTGCCAGCGAACGTTCGATCACGACCTCGGTCGGGTAGCGCGGGTCGAAGTTCCGGCCCGAGTCGATGCGCAGCCGGTGGATGGAGGGCACCGTTTCGCTGGCCATCATCAACGTGTAGACCCGGTTGCCTCTTGGCGTGTCGATGTTGCCGGGCAGCACCAGCCGCTGCTGCACCGCCTGGATGCCGTCCAGGCCATTCAGCCGCGGAACGTTCTGCGCGTCTTCGGGCGCGATGCGCAGTTCCAGGTCGGCGACCTGCAGTTCGCGGTACCACTGCGCACGCGAATCGAACAAGCTGTCGATGGCGCTGTAGACGCCCACGAACATCGCCAGCGCACTGCCCATGATCAGGCCGGCGGCCAGCAGCCGGCCCTTCATCTTCCAGGCCGCCCGGCGAAGGGCGGTGACCAGCTGGCGCGGGATCATGCCGCTCTCCCCAGCCGTGGCGCGGCCGTCATCGGCACGGGCAGGCGCTCCTGCAGGCCGCCGTCGCACATCACCAGGGTGCGGTCGGTGAATTCGCCGATGGCAGGGTTGTGCGTGACGATGACGAGCGCGCTGCCGGCTTGGTGCAACTGCGCCAGCAGCAAGCGGATGGTGGTGTCCGCAGTATTCGGGTCCAGGTTGCCGGTGGGCTCGTCGGCCAGCAACAGGGCCGGCGTCTTGACGAGTGCCCGCGCAATCGCCACGCGCTGCTGTTCACCTCCGGACAGCTGTTCCGGAAAACAGTCGGCCTTGGCGGCCAGCCCCAGCGCGGCCAGCATCGCGCGTGAGGCGGCTTCGCAGCCCGCATTCGGCATGCCGGCGGCTTCCCAGCCGCTCATCACGTTCTCCAGCGCGGTCAGCGTCGGGATGAGGTTGTAGAACTGGAACACGAAGCCGACCTTCTCGCGCCGGTAGCGCGACAGGCCAGCGCTGTCCAGTTGGGTGATGTCCTGCCCGTCGATCACCACCTGTCCCGAATCGGCTTGGTCGACACCGCTGAGCAGGTTCAGCAGCGTCGACTTGCCAGTGCCCGAAACGCCCAGGATCGTCACCGACTCACCGCGCCGAATGGACAACTGCAGGTTCTGCAGCACCGGCACCTGCGCGCCGGCGTGCGGGTAGGACTTGCACAGCTGACGCACGTCGACGACGGCGGCATTGGAGGTTTCGGACATGGCGATGCCTTTGGGTTGCAGTGGGGGTGGCATCACGCCGGCAGGGCCTGGCGGATGACGTAGGGCACGCTGACGCGTACCGGAATGGCAGGCCGGATCGACTGGCACACGGTGCAGTAGTTTTCGAACACCGCGATGCAGCGGTCGATGTTGCGCGAAGCCTTGTCCAAGACCGGGCTGATGGTCACCGTGATCTGCTGGATGCGCGGGTTACCCTCGGCGTTGGGCGTGACCACGGCGATGGCCTCGGTCGTCAGCGACTGCACGTGGATGCCGGCGTGGCGCAGGGTCTCGACCAGGCTGGCCGACAGGCAGTTGCCCACGGCCATGGCAAGCATCGACGGGGTCGAGGGCCCGGCGTTGCTGCCCACCGGGTCGGGCTCGTCAGTGACGACGGGTGCGCCGTGCAGTGCATCGCCCTCGAAAGCCTGTGACCGGAACTTGAAGCCTTCGACGAATTCGACGCGGGCGCCGAAATGGCGTTCGCTTTGGTTACGCATGTGCATGGGGGTTCTCCTGAGAAGGACGCCGGGGCGTCGATGGGTGGGGTCGCTGCGCCTTGCGGGCGGCCGGGTGGGTGTTGGGTGACAGCCAGCGTTCCAGCGCACTGGCCAGGCGTGAACCGAGCCAGCAGACGATGAAAAACAGCGCGCCGACCGTGGCATAGGCCTCCAGCATTCGGCCGGGCGCGCGCTCGGCGGCAATCAGGCCGGTTTGCATCAGGTCGACCAGGCCCACCAGATACAGCACCGACGTGTCCTTGAACAGCGAGGTGAAATAGCTGGCGTAGGTGGGCAGCATGTGCCGGTGGGCCTGGGGCAGCACCACACGCAGCCAGGTGGCCAGCGGTGACAGGCCCAGCGACCGCGCTGCCTCGATCTCGCCGGGGGCCACCGAACGGATGCCGGTGCGAATGAACTCCGCCTGGTAAGCCGAGGCGTAGGCCGTCAGCGCGATCAGTGCCGTCATCAGTGGCGGCAGCGCGACCTGCAGCAGGATCGGCATCAGGAAGAAGAACCAAAACAGCACGATCAGCAGCGGGACCGCACGCACCAATTCGACGTAGGCGCCACAGGCCAGACGCAGCACCCGGTGGCGGCTCAGCCGGCCCAGTGCCAGGCCGTGGCCCAGGCAGAAGCTGCCGGAGAAGGCCACCAGCGCCACCAGCACGTTCAGCGCCAGTCCGCCCAGAAGGCCTTCGGGGAAATTGCCGAGCAGATACAGCTGCAGGGGCATGCCTCTGTCAAACATGGCGGTCGCCCCATGGCGTCGTCAAGCCCGGTGCCGGAAAGCAGCGTGACAGCGCCCATGCCAGCGACAACGACCCGGTGGCATAGACCGCGGTGGCCAGCAGCGTGACTTCCAGGCCCTTAAAGGTGATGGACTCGATCTGCTGCGTCGCCCAGCTGAGCTCGGGCAGAGAGATCGCCACGCACAGCGACGTGTTCTTGAACACATGGATCATGCGGTTGGCAATGGCCGGCATCATCGTGCGCAGCGACTGCGGGCAGAGGATGCACAGGCTTTCCTGCCACACCGACATGCCGCAGTTGGCGGCGGCCTCGCGCTGTCCACGCGACACCTTGACCATGCCGTTGCGCATGATGTCCGAAAGGTAGGCGCCGTTGTCCAGTGCCAGGCCCATGGCCGCGGCCGCGAAGACGTAGTCTGGCCATGTGTGCAGCCGTTCGCCCCAGGCTGGGGGCAGCAGTTCGGGCAGCACGAAATAGAAGAACAGCACCCAGAACAGCGCCGGCACGTTGCGCACCACTTCGACCGCCAGCTCGGCCGGCCAGCGCAGCGCCGCCACGGGCGAGGTGCGCGCCAGCGCCAGCAGGGCACCCGCGACGAAAGACAGTGCGCCGGCCACCGCGGCCAGGGCCAGGGTGCGCAGCGTGCCGTCGACCAGCAGTTCCGCGAACTGCGGCCGCAGCAGGATGGACCAGTCGAAGTCGTAGTGCAGCATGGGGTGCTCGTCGCGTACCGTGCGGGTAGGCCGGTCAGGCCCGGGCGTGCAGCGCTGGCGCCGGGCGCCATTCGCCCAGCGCTGCGGCCACACGCGGCCAGGAGCCGGCCACCAGGTCGCAGCACGGCAGTTCGTCGTCCAGGTCCACCAGCCGGCCCTGGTCCAGCGCCATCATCCGGTCGGCCACCTGCGCGCCGAACTGCGGGTCGTGGCTGACGATGACGGTGGCGACGTTGTCGCGTTTCAGGCGGCTTACCAGCGCAGCGACTTGGCTGGTGCGTGCCGGATCCAGCGCCGAGGTGGGCTCGTCCAGCAGCATCACCGAAGGCTCCATCGCCAAGCAGCGCGCCAGCGCCACCCGCTGCTTTTCACCGCCCGACAGCTGTGCCGGTAGGTGGCCACCCTTGTCGCCCAGGCCCAGGTCGTCCAGCAGCCCAGCGGCACGGCGATGGGCTGCGGCCTTGTTCAGGCCCAGCACCTGGCGAGGCGCCAGCGCGATGTTGTCGAGCGCGTTCAGATGCTCGAACAGGTTGAAGTGCTGGAACAGCATGCCCACCTTGCCCTTCAGGCTGCGCGCGCTGCCCGAATGCACCGGCAGGCTGTCGACGCTGATGCGGCCGGCGTCGATCGACTCCAGGCCGCTGATGACGCGCAGCAGCGTGGTCTTGCCCGTGCCGCTGGGGCCGCACAGCACCATCGTCTCGCCGCGCGTGACCTGCAGGTCCACACCGTCCAGCACGTTGCGGCCGGCCAAGCGCTTGAACACACGTTGGCAGTTGATCATGTCGAATCTCCGGGAAAGGCAAGGGAAGGGAAGCCGAGGCCTTTAGTCGGGCCAGACCATCGCTGCGTCGCCGAAGGCGTCGCTAGGCAGGCGCGGACGCGCGTTGTGCGCCAACGGGAACCGGCCCTGCGGTCCGAACCAGGACTGATACATTCGCTCGTAGGTGCCGTCCTTGATGGCCGACTGCAGCGCGACGGCGACGGCATAGCGCCAGCGGCTGTCGTTGCGCGGCACGCCTATGGAGTACAGCCCGGGGCTGTAGCCCGAACCCACTGCCTCGAAGTCCACACCCTCGGCGCCGGCGACGGCGGCGATGATCGGGCTGTCCTGCGTGAAGGCGTCGATCTTTCCCTGCTTCAGCGCCAGGAAGCATTCGGCGTTCTTCTGGAACGACACCATCTGGGGCTTGGCGCTGGAGTGCCGGGCCAGTTCCAGCGGCGCGGCGGTGAAGGCGTTGGAACCCTGGTTCACGCCGATGCGCTTGCCGCCCAGTTCGGCCAGCGACTTGAAGCGGCCCTTCTTGGCGTAGAACACCTTGGCCGTGAACAGGTAGGGCGGGTCGACGAAGTCAACCTGCTCTTCGCGGCTGAGCGTGCGGCTGATGTTGGACAGCGCGATGTCAATCTGGCTGTTCGCCAGGAAGGCGATGCGGGTCTTGTTGTTGACGGCCACGCGTTCGACCTTCACACCCAGCCGCCGGGCGATCTCGTCGCCCAGTTCAACGTCGAAGCCGGTCCACTTGCCGGTCTCGTCGATGTAGTTCATGGGCGGGGTGTCGTTGCCGGTGCCGATGCGCAGCACGCCGGTGCTGCGCACCTTGTCCAGGATCGACTCGGCCGCCAGGGCCGGGGTGGTGAGAAGAGATGCAGCCAGCGCGAACGCCGCCAGGGTAGGGGTGAGCAAAGTATTCATGGCAATTGGGCTTTCGAAGGGATGTGGTGGTTCAGCGGGTGGCCATCTCGAGCGCGGGCGCGGGTGCGACGTCGACGTAGTGCGGCTGGTCGGCCATGTCGCCGGCAAAGCGCTGTAGATAGGCGCGCACCAGCGGCGACGAAGCCACGAAGCGGTCCTGGCAGGTGCGCACGCTGGCGGTGGTGGCGTCGCTGAACTGCAGGCCGAGGCTGCGCAGGCGGTCGAGCCAGCCGGTCTGGAACTGCCAGTGGTGGCTGGCGATTTCCAGGTTCACGCGGGCGAAGGTCAGGTAGGCGCGCTGGCGTGTGGGGATGTCCTTGAACGGGACCTCGTCGAAGCTGCCGTAGCAGTAGACGGTGCGTGGCCGGGTCAGGTCGAACCACAGGTCCCACAGCACGCGCATCGACGGCGAGGTCGCCGCTGCCGAGACCAGGTTCATGTAGGCGCCGACGGGCAGCCAGCGGTACGCCAGTTTGAAGGCGGCGCAGAAGCTGTCCTGGTGCAGCAGGTTCAGCGGCAGGTCGGGCGCCACGGTGTGGAATTCGGGGTGATAGCGGTCGCAGGTCAAGCGTTCCAGGCCCATCCATTGCTGGTACAGCCCGTAGCGCTTGCCGCTGTAGCGGCCGGTGTCGGCGGTGCCGATCAGGATCGACGGCCGCAACACGACGAAGGGCACACCGCTGGCCGCCACCAGGCGTTCGGCCTCGCGCTTGGTGCGGGTGTAGTGTGTGGGGTCGAGCGCGGGTTCGGGCAGCGGCGCCTCGGCCGTGGCGAACGACTGGTAGCCCGAGGCGTAGGCGGTGGAGATGAAGACGAAGCGCCGCACCGCGAGCCGCCGCGCCAGCACCAGCAGGTGGGCGGTGAAGTCGATGTTCACGGCCTGCAGCTTGGGCAGGTCGTGGTAGTCCACGCAGCCGGCACAGTGAACGATCTCGTCCACACCCACTAGACGGGCCGCCAGGTCGGGCAGGTCGGCCAGGTCGTCGGGCAGGTCCATGTGGTGCACGCGGCTGTCCACCGCGTCCGACCAGCAGCCCTGGGCCTGGGCTTCCCATTCCTCGACGATGGGCGCCAGCAGCGTTTCGCGGTCGTGCGGCGCGCGTGTCATGCACACGATGTGGGCAGCGCTGTCGCGCAGCAGCGAGGCCACCACCAGCGAGCCCACATAGCCGGTGGCGCCGGTCACGAGGATGCGCAGGGCCGCGAAGGGCTGCTGTCTGAGTTTCGGGTCTGGGGTCATGGTGTTGAGCCTGGTGGTGGGTTGCGGGGTGGCGGCCGCGTGGTGGCCGCGGAAGGTGCAGCGGCCTTCGCTGCCGGCGTGCGGCTTCATGCGGACAGCTCCGGTTTCATCGCGTGCACGCGGGCGCTCCAGAAGCGGCTGCTGATCGAGCCGGTGAGGCGGCGTGTCGCCCCCGCCACCGCGCAGCCGACGAAGGTGCTGGCCAGCCAGGGCGGCAGCGAATCGCGCACCACGGCGGCCAGTTGCGAGGGCTCGTAGTGGTTGCGGCCCACCACCATGCAGCGGTCCATGCCCGCGTGCCGCAGGCGTTCGATGTATTCGGTCTCGGAGATGGCGCCGGCCACGCAGGCCGAGGTGAGCAGCGCGCTGCGGCGCATCCAGCCGGGCAGGTCGTCGGCCACGATGTCCGACACCATCATCCGGCCACCGGGTTTGAGCACGCGGAAGATCTCGTCGAAGACCTGCTGCTTGTCGTTGGCCAGGTTGATGACACAGTTCGAGATGACCCAGTCCACCGAGCCGTCGGCAACCGTCAGGTGCTCGATCTGGCCCTTGCGGATGTCGATGTTCTGGTGGCCGCTGACGCGGACGTTGTTCCAGGCGCGCTGGATCATCGCGTCGCTCTGGTCGATACCGATGACCCGGCCCTGGGTGCCGACGCGGTCGGCCGCCAGCACCAGGTCGATGCCGGCGCCGCAGCCCAGGTCCAGCACGGTCTGGCCGCGTCGCACCAGGGCGAAGGCCAGCGGGTTGCCGCAGCCGAACGATGCGTCGACCGCATCGTCGGGCAGGCCGGATCGTTCTTCGGCCGTGTAGTCGGCAAACCGGGCGCCGCCGGTGGCAGCCACCAGGCCGGCGCTGCCGCCGGCGGCAGCGGTGTCGTAGTCGCAGAAAACCTTCTGTTGATCGGCATGCATGGGCAGCCTCCGTGGGGTGCGTGGTCTGGGATCGGCCAGGGTGGTCCCTGGTCAGTGGCGGTTCAACAGCAGCGGCCGGCGTGGGTGCTGCAGCCCGGCGCAGCGTCGGTGCGCAGGCCGACGACGACGCGCGGCTGCATGCCGTAGCTGGACATGCTGGCGATCAGCGGCATCGTCACCTTGATGTCGAAGCCCACCGCGTCCAGCGTGGCCATGTACGCGTCCAGTGCATCCACGCGCAACTGGTCGATGTCGGTGGAGATGCTGTCCAGCCCGATCCCGCCGCAGTCCACGGACAGTTCCGAGCACAGCGAATGGCAGGACGTGCTGATCATGCTGAACAGCTCGGGCATCACGCGGTGGTGCGCCCAGACTAGCGCGCGGTGCACGTCGTCGCGGTCGTCCTGCAGCATCGCGCCGATGCGGCGCACGCCGATGTCCAGATGTTCCAGTTCGTCCGACAGGATCAGGCGGGCCACCTGTGCGGTGTCGGGGTCGGTGTCGCGGCCCAGCGTCTTGTAGAGGACGATGGCCATGGTTTCCGTCATCAGGTCCTGGATGATCAGGCAGGCCGCCAGGTCCTTCTTGCGCACCGCCGCCGAGAAGTGGCCGCGGATGTTGAGCCACTGCGGCTCGACGATGTCGGTCTTGACCGGGTAGCCCAGGCGCTTGCCCAGGCTGGCCAGCATGCGGATGTGCTTGCTTTCCTCCAGCGCCTGCTTGACCGTTTCGATCTTGGCATCGGTGCCGCCCATCAGCGGCACCATTTCAGAGTAGTTCTCGACGGCCATGATCTCGCCCGAAATCGTGTTCGAGACGATGTAGGCCATCAGGTCCAGATAGCGCTGGTCGCGGCCATGGCGTTCTTCCTGGGCTGCGGTGCGCCCCAGGTGCATGGCAGCGATGGAGGCTTCGGTCTGCAGGGACGTGGTGTTCATCGTATTTCCTTGATTCATTGATTCGTTGAGGTGAGTGTCGAAACGCGTGCAGGGCAGTGCCCCCATGCACACGGGTGGAAAGGCGTTGACTAAGGGGTGCCGCCGGATGCCAGAGCGGCGGCGAGCAATGCCGTGGTGCCGACCACGGCGGCGTACAAGGTCGCGAGGATCAGGGCGCGGTTCTGGCGGTCGACCCGTGCCAGCTGGCTTATGGGGTCGGCATCGGCGGCCTTGAGCGCTATTGCATCGGTTCGGGCTTGGACCATGAAACACCTCCTGGGTTTGGCGCACCGGGATGGGTGCGGCATGGAAGTGATTTCACGGCAGCGCCGTTTGCAATGCGACGCAGATGCGGGACGTTGGACCCGGTGCGATCAGACGATGAAGCGACGATCGATCACGCCCCGGCCGGTGTTGTTGGCCGGGGCGGCGCCGTCAGCGTGGACCGGTTGACTGGGTGCCCTGACCCTTGTCGTCGCCAGGGTGCGGCAGGCTGCGCTTGAAGCGCCCATTGAAGATCGGGAAGAGCAGCGGCTGCGCCGGCAGCAGGCCCTTGAAGGCGATGCCCCGGTGGTATTCGACGATGAACTGCACCCAGGCCGGGCGCGTGCTGCCCTTGTCGGCCAGGAAGCCGATGACATGGCGATGCGCCGGTGCGCGCTGCGGGTCGGCCTTGCCGGACAGGTAGTACGGCGAACGCCAGTCCCACAGGCCCTGCAGCGCCGGGTCGGGGAAGAAGATGCTCAGCCCCAGCGTCTTCGAGCGGAAGTCCCAGACCTGCTTCTCGTCCAGCCAGGGGCGGTCGAAGTCGCCGTACTGCCAGATGCCCGCCAGCGTCGGCAACAGCGCCGCTGCCGCGGCTTTGACCGGGCCGGCTGGAAACAGCGCCTGCACCTGCGCTGCGAAGCTGCCCAGGTCCATGACCTGGTCCGGCACGTCCAGCACGAAGCCTGGCGAGGTGTCGTACTGCTGGGCAATCACGGCGGCCTGCTTCACCAGGGCCAGCAGCGCGGGCCGCTGGGCGGGGCTGGCGGCCCGCAGTGCGCCAGTCAAGGCCAGCGCCAGCTTGTCCAGCGCCAGCGTGGCCTTCTTCATCGTCGCCAGCTCTACCGTGGCGCCTACGGTGGGGTGGTTGCCCTTGGCGGCCAGCACCGCGCCGTTGTCGGCGGCGAACCACTGCGCCAGTTGCCGGGCAGACACGGCTCCGGCCTGGCGCAGCTTCCTGAATACTCCCGGGTAGGCCTGGCCCGCGGTGTAGAAGTTGTAGTTGGCGTAGCCGGTGGCGAAGTCCGCGTGGGGTGCCACGGTGTGCAAATGCTCAAACGCGGCGTTGAAGCAGTTGTTGAAGTGGATGACCGCGGGGCGCGGCACACCTGAGCGCAGCGCACTTCGCAACGCCGAGCCCAGCGCCCAGGTGGACATCGGCAGCCGGGCAGCCGGCAACTCGGGTGAGGTCATCGGCAGTTCGGGCGAGGTCATGGGCAGCGCCGGCGACCCGGCCTCGGGCTCGAAACTGGTGCCCTGTTCGGCCTGGGTCCAGCGCACCGCGCCGGATTGCGCACCCGAGGTCCAGCGCGTGGCGCTGGCGCGGGTGAGGCGCGCGGGGTCGATGTCCGGGACGAAGCCGCCGCCGTGACCTTCGATGGCCAGCACCAACGTAGAGCACGGAAACCGCTGATGGGTACGCCGCAAGAAGCCGGCCAGCGCCTGCGGTGCACTCATGTCCTGTTTCCAGGCCGAGACGATGCTCATCTGCTTGGGCTGCCCGGCCGGAATCTCGATCAGGTAGGTGTCATCCTGGAACAGGTCGATCAGGGCGCTGACGTGCACGCCTTCCTCGGCCACGCGCTGCAGCGCCTTCACCAGGGCCTGCCGGGCCACGGGTTGCTGACTGCTGCTGGGATAGACGCTCAGGATCTCGTCCGTGCCCATAGGCGCATACACCGCGAACACCACGCTGTCGCAGCGCAGCTCGGACGGTCGAGGGCCGGTGGGGGTTGCGGGCTGTAGGGGCTTCTGGGTCGGGCGCATCTGCGGTCCTCATCGTGGGGTGCAAGGAAGATGGGCCGACGCACGCAGCACTGGCGGGACGAAGCAGGCGAAGGCCTGGAAAGGCCAGCGAAGGCAGCCGGCAACATCCGGCAATCGATATCAACATGCTGGTCTACAGTGCGCCATCCCTAGTAAGGGGCAGTTTGTTCCGACGCCGGAGTCCTTACAACCCAGCGTGGCCATGATCACCTTGCCTTCCAGCGACGACGACCGGGACCCGGCAGGGGCCGAGGGGTCGGCTGTGCATGGCCTGCTGGCGCAGGCGCTGCTGGACGCGGCCCTGCAGGCACAGCGCAGCGGCACGCTGGCCGATCTGGTGCGGCAGCGCCCGCTGGTGGCGGGCTGGATGCTGCGCCGGCACCGGCGTCTGATGGTGGGCACGGCGGGCGATGGTCTGCACGGTGAGCCGCTGCCGCAGCTGGCCCGGCTGCTGCTGCGCTGGCTGGTGTGCCAGTTGCGGCCCGATGCCGGGCTGGACTTCACGCGCATCGACGAAGACGCCTGGCTGCGCCTGTCCGGCTGGCGGCCGGCACTGGTCATGGCCAGCCATGCCGGCTTCGTGCAGGTACCCGACTTCCCCCGCGTCTATCGCCGCCACAGCGGCGAGGCCGCGCTGGACAACCTGTGCGGCCTGTGGGGTGTGGGCCCCAGCACGTTGTACCGCATGCTGGACCGCGCCCGGCAAAGCATGACCCAGGTCCTGCTCGACACGGGCCAGGACGCGCTGCGCCGGCTGTCGCTGCGCCAGCTGGTGGCCGACGAAGGCCACGCGCTGTACCAGCGCAGCACCGAGGCGGCGCGCCAGGCCTGGCATCGGCGCCAGGCGCTGTCGGCGCAGCTGCTGCGCGACCCCGCCTCGCAACTCTGGCATTGCTGGCAGGGCGGTGACGTGACGGCCTTCGTCGACTGCCTGCGCCGGCATGCTGGCGCGCTTGCGTCCGAACCCGATGTGCAGGCCATGGTCGAACGGGCAGCGGCAGGACCGCTACAGCCGCGGACGACGGTCGACCTGTGGCTGGCCCGCGCCGCGCTCGCACGCACCCTGAACCAGGCCGAACGTGAGCTGCGCGCCTACGAGCGCGCCCTACAGGTGGCGCAGGCCGCTGACAGCCCGCTGCTGTTGGGAATCGTGCACAGCGCCATGGGCCGGTACTTCGAACCGCGCGACGCCGACCGCGCCTTCGCCTGCTACCAGAACAGCGCCGATTTCCTGCGCGGTCTGGACGTGGACGGCGACGACGCGCTGACCTTGGAGCATGCGGTGACGACCCTGGCGCGGCTGGCCTGGCTGTACCTGCAGCGCAACGACCCGCGCAGCAAGGCCGTGCTGGACCGCGCTGCGGCGCTGTGTACGCAGTTCAAGGTGCCCGACGACGCTCGGGGGCTGCTGGAACAGGTCTGGGGCGAATACTGGCGGCGCGCAGGCGACCTGCGTCGCTCCATCGAAGCCCGCTACCGGGCGCTGAACATCTTCGAGCGGCTGGGCGACGAACGCTCGGTGCTGGCCACCCGGGTGAACCTGGTGCCGGTGCTGGGCGAACGGGGCGACTACGCCAAGGCCGCGGCCTGTGCCCAGCGCATCTTCGACGCGGCCCGTGTCCGCGCGGTCGAGCCGGCGCTGCTGGCCAGCACGCACCTGAACCTGGGCACTGTGCACTTCTGGCGCGGCGACACTGATGCCGCCGTGGCCCAGTACCAGGCCGCGCTGGTCCAGAGCCTGCAGGCGGGTCTGCGCCTGCACAGCTTCCGCGCGCACTACAACCTGGCCGAGGCCTTCTACGTGCGCTGCCGCGACACCGGCAACGCTGAGGACGAACGCCGCGGCGACGCCCACGTGCAGCAGGCGCTGGCGGCCCCCGAGTCCGACAGCAGCCCGGCCGCCATCGAGTCGGCGCGCAGGCTGAAGGACGAAGTGCTGGGCGCCCGGCGTTCAGCCGAACCGGAACGCCTGCTGTCCGGCGATAAGGCCGTGCACTTCGAGCAGCTGGCCCTGGTGGAGCGTCAGCGCCAAGTGCTGGCGGTTCCGGGCGACGCCTGCCAGCACGCCCAGGCGCACTTGGCCATTGCGACCGCCTATACGGCCATCGCCGTCAAGGAACGTGAAGCCGCGCTGGCGCTGATTGAGCGTGCGGGGCTGCAGGCGGACTTCTTCCCTGCTCTCGACAAGCTGCGGCAGACCTTCGAACGCCAGCTGACTCAGGAGCTGCAACTGGCGGCGCGGTGGAAGCACCTGGCCGTGGATGTGCTGGACGATACGCGCCGGCCCGCGCTGATCAGGCAACTGCTGCTCGACGGCCGGATCAACAAGAGCGGCTATGCCAGCCTGGGTGACGTGTCCCCGGCCACCGCGTCCAAGCACCTGGGGCTGCTGGCCAGCCGCGGCCTGCTGGTGCAGCAGGGCAAGGGTCCCGCCACGCATTACACGCTGCCCTGACGCGATGCCGGCGGGCCCAGGCGGGTCCACCTCTTGAATGCAGGGCCTCGGATGGCGCCTTTTGGTACGGCAGGGGCCAGCATGAATCGAAGCAGATGTCGCGGATTCGTGATGCGTGCAGTTACCGGACCGACCGACAGACCGACCGAGGGAGGTCCCCATGTTGACACCTGATTCGAAACGAAACTACGCATACCGAATGACACGCTCAGGAGCGGCCTTGCCCCGACAGACGTCCACGACCAGCCGTACGACCAAATCGGCGAGGTCAAAGCGCCGGTTGAAGCGGTAAGCGAACGCGCCGAGGTAGCGTTTTGCGTACTTGCGGAATCCGAAGGCCTTGTAGGCACCGGACACCATCGTCTCGACGTTCCCCAGCACGGTGTTGCCCCATTTGAAACGGGGGCAGGTCCCTGGGTTTGCGTTGGCCGACGACATCCGCACGGTGCTTACACCCGGCCTCGGTTACCGCCGCAAAGCATGCCAGACCGTCACTGAGTGAACGTCGGTGCCTGGCGCCAGATTGGCACGGGCCCACTTCGAAATCGCCTCGCTGGTGAAGGCTGGCAATAGAGTCACCTTGACGTACAGCGGGTGGCCTGCGTCATTGAGCGAGACCGCGGCCACGAACGGCACCTTGTTCTCCGAACCACGTCCAGGCTTGCCGCCCGCCCTTAGATGTCGTCAATGCCCATTCCGATGGCCTGCGCCTTCTCTGCAAGACGACTGGCCGCCTTGCTATACAGGTCCTGGTCAGCGAGTTCTTCCAGCATGGCTTCGAAGAGGTGCGGCTCGACCATGTAAAAAGCGGGTCGATTGTGGTTGAGCACTGCGACAGGGCGGTTGTTTGCCTCCCTAAGCACGGCAGCCGGGTTCTTTTTGGACTCGGACATGCTTACCGCGACGTCAGCGAGGATGGCTTCCATAATTGGCTCCGTATTTGGAGCTGAATATATAGATACTTTCTTGCATCCGGGCAACCTGG